>Ga0185299_10003588_pt1 | contig 20204 bp, 23 predicted proteins | sample PaiPotPPA55metaG_FD_128002 | JGI IMG/M metagenome (GOLD analysis project Ga0185299, IMG submission 128002) | Iron sulfur acid spring bacterial and archeal communities from Banff, Canada, to study Microbial Dark Matter (Phase II) - Paint Pots PPA... ... | reverse complement strand
AACCGGGCGCCGCAGAACTAGTGCACCAAGTCAGTGACTGGGGTAGTGGCGCTGCAGCGTATTTTGGCTGGATGCGCGAAGGTCCGAGCCGGACTGGCGTTTAGAGGGAGAATACCCGCTGTGGTCTTTGACCGATGAGCGATCCCGCGGCCGCGGGACAGCCGGCCAAAAGACGCGTAGCCCGGAGGGTTGCGATGAAAATGGGCCGGCGGCTGCGTTGCTCCTCAGTCACGTATAACTCTAGATATGCTCCTTCGTCGCGTCCGGCGGTCCATTTTGATCGCAGCGCCGATTAAGAGGTCTTTACCGATCTGAGCCATTTCTCTAACATTTGTTTCTCGGAATAGAGAGGCTGGGAACCGCTTCGCTGGCGAGCTAATGAGTTAGGGTTCGAAGTGTCGGTAATTCTCGTTGATCCGCTGGTTAAGGTCCGGCCGCCGCTGTCCTGCAATAAAAAAACGAACGACATCCGCGCAGGCGTTATAGTGCCGCGATTAACCCTGACATTGCCTCCTCGGCTCGAGTTCGGGTTGCTGCCCGCTAGATCGATGTCGGTAAAACGAAGGGTGAGTTTAGCGCCTGGAAACCGGCGGTTCAGTATCGGTCTAAGATAGTCGCTGATCTGGCTGGTAAAATAAGAGGCCGACCATTGGGCGTCCCGTCCGTGGATGCGGAAATCGGTAAATTTTTCGGGGGTAACATACTGGATGGTTATGTTGCTTGGCTGGGCCGCGAGGGTGGGGGTTGCGTCTAACCCGAATAAAATCACGGCGGTTAAGAATAGGATAGGAGGTGTTTTCATATATGTAGGTGTTCTAGACAACGGACAACGAATGTAATGCTCTTTTGCTGGGATCAAAACTGTTAGTCTTTGGGTCGTTTCTTGGCATAACTTTGCTACTTGATCTGCTTCCCGACATCACGCGATGGCGATCTTTTCCCGAGCTAAGGCATCGTTCACGGCGACCGCAAGGTCACTTCGCAACTGAGCCCACTCATGAGATCGATTTGTCCAAACTCGAAGTTGGAAGGTTACCGCACCGGCAGTAAAGTTGAGCGCGTAAACTAGCGGCGCTGATTGTTTGGCTACATCGGGATGACCAGCGGCAACGCTTTTCAGCAATTCGACCATGCGTTGGGAATCCACCCCGCTAACCACGATGACATCACCAATTTTGAGCGGGCGTTCAAAAAGCAGGATCAAGCCGGAGACAAAATTATTGACGCAGAATCTCCTGACGATGTGTTTTCGCATGCAAACACGACCTTATAAACTTCGCCATAGGGATCCTTTCCAGCGGTGTTCCCTTCGCGCTATAGGTTCTTACGGGACACCCACCGTGGCAGACCGAGAGATAGCGGCAAGCCAGGCCTCTGGATTTTCGGATGCCTCCGCATTCACAGAGCGTCGAACTTAGCAAACTGCGATCGAATCCGCTATCCACTTTCCGCAATAGTTGTTGAGGTGCAGGGAGGTTGGCGAATAGCTGCTTCTACAGTTAGTGTGCAAACCGCTTTACGGATCGTAACGGGCATCTGAGATCGCCTAAAGCGCTTGACTACGGATCACAGGGTTATGCGTTCGAATCACGCCGGGGGCATGATTGAGCGCGAACGATCAGAAAAGGGGTTATTTATCATGACAGTAGAGTTGGTTGGACCTAAGCTGGATTTCGCTACGGCCAGATATTGATGGCTCGACCGGGTGCTCCTTTCGGGCCGCAAAGCGTCTACCTTTTCCGCGACTCTCCAGCGCCGTTAGCTCCTACATCTAAACGCCTATGAAAAAACGCCGTTTCGATAAATTGAATCGACCACACTTCGGATTCGCCTTTGAGCGAATTGTACTTCTTACCGTTGCGTTAGGCACTTGCCAGGCGAAGGCGACAGTAGGCGAAACGACGACATCGTCCATGGTTGAGGCGGAACAGGACCTGAAACTGGCGAGTTCGCGCCGACTGACTGTTGAGGCGAGAGCCGGATATTACTTACGCGCGGCCGATATCGCGGTGAACACCCTGAGAGCCGGTGGTGCGGGCTCGCAAAGCCGCGAGATCTACAACGAGGCGTGTGCGCAATTTACCGCCATGCTTCGTTCTGCGGACGGCGCCCGATTCTGGAATCGGACCGAAACGATTGCTTCCCAGGGTGGGATCTACCGCTTGCGGTTTGCGGCTGGTTCGCGAAAGGATGGCACGTGGGATCCAGATTACTTCGATTTCTTTCGTACCCTCAGTCAAGTACATGAAAAGATAGCGCACCAGGAAGCGCGGATTAACGACTGGGGCGGGGTGGTGATCGGAGTCTACAAACCAGCCGATCCGAGGAAGTATTTTCTCCCGCTCGTTGGCGTGGCGGTTACGGTCACGGCTGATCTGGATTTCAAGCCCTCAAGTTCCAGGGCCGTCCGGACGCGCGACGTCACGCTCACGCTCTCTGACCCCACGCGGAGGCAAATGGTCACGATCGGAGGGCGCCGGCAAACACTCGCGGCCAACTTTGGCGCTGCGCTTGCCTATTACCCACAGCCAGGGTTATTCCTGGGATTGATGGCAATGTTCCGCCCGGCAAACTACGAGAACCGGACGGGCCTTTACATGCTCGAGCCGTATGACTCCGACCGCATCCCGGTGGTTCTGATCCATGGGTTAATGTCTGTGCCTCACATGTGGGCCCCCACGGCCAGCGCCATCGAGTCCGATCCGGAGCTACGCGGCCGTTACCAGTTCTGGGTTTTCGCCTACCCGACCGGCAACCCGATTATGCTGTCCGCGCTCAGGCTCCGGGAGAGTTTGGAGCGAGTCTATCAACTCTACCCGAGAACGAAGGGTATGGTTCTCATTGGCCACAGCATGGGCGGATTGGTCGCCCGAACGCAGGCGGTAACGGCGAGACGCGTCCTCTGGGATCGCGTTTTCCGGGGTTATGCAGACCGTCTCTACGCTAAACTCCCGCCCGATAACGTGGTTAAACGGGCACTTATCTTCGATGCGAACCCCCGAGTGCAAAGGATCGTTTTCATTTGCGTCCCTCATCGTGGCGCGGCTCTGGCCATCAATTGGATCGGTTCGCTTGGCAACGGTCTCATTAGCCTGCCGAGCACACTCTTAACCGGGGCTGTGGGCCTTGCCGATCAGATCAAGAGGGCGGCTGGTGTCAGACACCTTCCGACGGGTATCAACGGTCTTTCCCCGCGTTCACCAGTTCTTCTCGGGCTTGACACGTTACCGATCCGCGCGCCGTACCACTCTATAATCGGCGATCGTGGCAGGGGCGATACTCCAAACAGTTCGGACGGCGTTGTAGCCTATTGGAGTTCACACTTGGCAGGAGCCCAGTCGGAACTGATTGTACCGGGTCCGCACGGTTCCTTTGCTCTTCCTCAGACCATTGCCGAATTGAAACGGATCCTACGCCTGCATTTGGCGACCCTCAGGCGTTCTGGACAGGCAATACCGAAAAAGTTCTACACCAGCGTATCCGAGTAGTAATGCGGGAGACACCGTAAAACTCGGCATGGGAATCAATGAGTTCTCGGTTTTTTGACGCGGGTTTAGCCCCCTCCGGACGTCTCAATTGCCGGGCCAGTGCTCTTTTCCACAAAAGCCCGTTTGCACGCTTCCTTGGCATTTCTCTCGGATTCGAATTGACCAACTAAGTTCGATTTGTCCGATGTGGACGCGAGGAACATCGATCCCCCGATCAGTTTGATTTCCTCAACTTGGTAAATCGGCAAGGAAGGGCCAATGAGAAACCGGCTCACGCGGTCTTCGCGCTCCCAACGTGGATATACTGTTTCGTTCGTGCTCATATATTTCTTCGGTCCAATTTTATCTCTTGCTGCCAGACAGTTAGATAGGGTTACACGCTCGTGCGGAACAATTGTTAGGAAGACGGAGCGCTTGAGCCTGCTGGGTTACACATCGTTTGGGAATCATGGCAGGACGAATTGATAAATTGAAGCTCTTACCTGATAGAAGGTCGTCCGCGTTTTATGCCATCGCCAGATACGGCAGGGAAAATTGCTAGTTAACCAGATTGACGCCCGAGGTTCTGGCTTTGGTCATCGGAGCCTCAGCCACCGGCGGGAATGCCGGCTACAAGATAATGACGCCCTAAAGGGAGGACTCAGAACCAGCCTCTCCTGAGGGATATTTAGCAGCTGCTTCCGAGTGGTAGGTGGCATGCAAGTGGTGTCCGAGTGCGAGATGGGCGTGATGTCTAGCTTTTTCGTGGCTGCCGCTGGCGTAATGGTTAGCCGCTTCGTTGTTATGGCGTGCCGCAAGTAAATGGTGCTCCGCCGCTTTTCTATGATGATCTATGGTCTCTTGGGTCATCCGTTGGGAGGGTTTACGTCTGGAAACACAGTGAGGGTGGTCCGGGTTTATTGAGTTCTCCCATACTTTTTACGAAGGGTTGCTCTTGCTTTCCCGAGATGGCATAGGCTCTCGTTACCTGCCTGAAACGAGGCTCTGGTGTCACGTCTTACTAAGCACAAGAAAAGCGCGAAGACACAATATGAGTGCGAATAACCTTTGGTTTACTGGCCCGTTTTGGTTCCTCCGGTTTGGCGTGGGATTCCCAAGAGAGGCAGGGGCAAAGCTTTCAGGGCTGATGCCGGTTCTTGACCATGAAATGGTCCAACAGAACAGCCCAGGGCTTCAGCCCTGGGTTACCCGCCGCCAGCGAACCCGCCCTGAAAGGGCGACCGATGAGCGGTGCTTTTTCCAAGAGGCAGCATTTATTGCTACGGTGGCGACAAGCCGATCAACGACTACCCAAACGGAGATCTTTCGGGCAATCAAGCACGATGTCTCGATAGAAGCGCCATTCGGCTGCCTTTTCAGGGCGGGGCTTGTTTTGGGCGATTCCCAGGGCTAAAGCCCTGGGCTGTTCTCTTAAACCATTTCATGGTTAGCAGCCCGACTGGCCGAATGGTCCCACGCAAAACCCGGAAAGGACCGCCCGCTACTGCTAGCTAATTAGAGCTGCTAGGAGCGCGTCTAACTCGATGGTCGCAATTTTGGTTACGGTATCATTCAAACCGTAAGGCAGAATCAATCGACCGGCGTGGATTAAAGCGCCGCAGGTGTAAACGACGTTGGGCACGTACCCGTTCGTCTGGTCGGCCGCTGGCTTCAGAAGTGGTTCATTGAGGCGGCCAATCATCTTCAAAGGATTCTGTAGATCCAGAAGTAGGGCACCGATGCAATATTTGCGCATCGGGCCGACGCCGTGGGTCAGAACCAGCCAGCCCGCGTCGGTCTCGATAGGCGAACCGCAGTTACCGATTTTTACGAATTCCCACGGTCGCGACGGTCTTACCAGAAGCTGAGGATCGCTCCAGAAATACAGGTCATCTGAGAACATCAGGTAAAGGTTCTCGTCATCGTATCGCGAAAGCATCGCATAGCGTCCGTCAATGCGCTTCGGGAACAACGCCATCCCTTTATTCTGGATCGCCGGACCGGTTAGGGTACGGACGCGAAAGCTAAGAAAATCGTTGGTTTCAATGAGCTGTGGCAGGATGACGCGCCCGTCGTACGCGGTATAGGTTGCGTAATACGTTGCGCGGTCGTCCTCATCAACAAGGCGGACAAAGCGAGCGTCTTCCATACCATGGCTCTCATTGAGCGACACTGGGAAGATGACGCGCTGGGAAAGGGGAGTTGCTGAACTGAAATTGAGCTCGTAGTTCGAATTCACGAGCCAATGCAGGCATTCGATAGCTCTCTTCACGTCTTCGTTATGGCGCTGAGTCTCGTGAGCTGCGTGCCCTAGCGACTCATCCAGTTCGGTTCGTGTGAATGTGGCGCCCAGCCGATTCATGACCGATCTCGACCAATTGTTCTCCAGGCCTTTTTCTTGCAACTTGTGCAGAAAAATATTCCTAGAAAAAGTGGGGTTAGCCTCGATGTCTGGAGCGGTTACCAGACCTGCCGCATTGTCCACCTCGATCGAATGATTTTCCCGGACGACGCCGCTGCGAAACTCGATCGAGGAAATATGGCCCTCGCCGACAGCTCGAAGAGTGAGGATGAAGCGCAGATCTTCTGGTCCGACATCTGTCTGGTTTGGATGCGGAACGATCGATGGATTGAACAACGCCACGGATTCAATCGCATATTCTCCTGTAAAGAATGCTCCAATTAAAAGCTGTCGACTCGTTGGAAGAAATGCCTCATTCGAAAAATACGCCTCTACTTTCTCGAACTGTCGCGACCACGATCTTTCCAGATTTGGGTGCCGCTTCGCGAATTCGTCGCGTAAGCAAGCTAGCTGGGCCTCGACCTCTGCATCAGAAAAAGAGAGGACGCGTTCAATGATATTGCTGACCTGGTCTGGACTGGCGGGAATGAACGGCCGATTCAGAACCCGATCGAAGCTGGGTCGCAAATCGATCGAGCTAACAGTTGTGTATGGAGTCATAGGCAGGAGGCATACCGTCCGGCAGCTGCGGGATCATTGGGCTGATTTTCAAGGCGGTGCGAGCCGCACTGGCACTAGCGACGAGCATATCTGAATTGATAGGTAAGGAGTGAGCAACGCGGCAAATCAGCCCAATGGCTTCAAGTTGTTCCTGACCTTTTGATGTCTGTAGCGGGCATTGCTTCTGCTCGAGTCATCTCGGCCAGCGCCAGGTGGAACGCGAGACTGGATTCGGCTCCTTGATTTTGATTAACGCGATCGGAATGCAATGCATCGCGACAGCCGCCGGTGCTCGAATCGTAGAGTGATTCACCCAGATCGTTGCGGCCGAGGAACCATTCGAAGCAGCGACGTGCAGCCCGCTGCCAAATCGAGTCGCCGGTAAGCGAGTACGCTTCAACACACGCGGCGATCATGGCGTAAGCTTCTAGCGGTTGCTGATCAAAGCGCGCGCATTCGTTGCCGCGGGTCCAGAAACCGTTACTGCCGATCGGCGCGAAATGGTCTCCATCAGCCTTTTGCTGCTCTACCAGCCAGCGAAGCGATCGCAATCCAATTTCGACCACATCGCCTCGAGAAGTCCAGTATCCAGTAAGTATCACCGCCTGCGAAAGTCTCGCATTGTCGTAAGTCGCTACCGGTTCAAACCACATCCAATCTTTCGAAGAATTTCTGTGAAACAGGTCGACTAGGCGATTAGTGAGAATTTCACGCACCTGATTTGCATTTCGGTCACCGGAGAAGGCTCGCAGATATTCGTGAATGGCAAGTAGAGCGAACGCCCATGCTCTCGGTGAGGTAAAAGTCTCGACTGTCGGTAGTCCGCGTTGGAACAAGAGAGCGCAGAGATTACGGTGACCCTCATCCTTTGATCGACCAAGGGCCGTGCCGGCGGCCCAAAGCGCCCGGGCGTGGCTGTCTTCGGAGCCCGCTCGTTCCAGCCACCGTCGCTGGTGGCTCATGAAATTGCGAAAGCGACAGGTTTCTTGATCAAACGCGTCCCATAAGAACGCGAGGTAGGTACTGGCCAGGTGTTCGAATTGGCGCTGAGCCGCGAGACTCGTTGTCTCCTCCAATAGCAACGTGAGGATGAAAGCGCGCGCGTTATCGTCGGTACAGTAGCCTTCCGCGAAGTTCGGCACGTTGAAGATCGCATGCTGAAAAATCCCGGTGTTGTCCGTCATTCGAAGCAGGTGATCTAGTTTCAGCGGAGGCAACTCGTACGGGCGATTGTCCAGCGTTCGAGCTGCGAAAGCCTGCCGCGGACGTACGCTCAAACTTGCCCGCGCCCGTTCGAAGCTTACCATGTGCTGCTTCGCGACCACCGGCCAGATCATTTCTCGGCCCAGTTTCCATGCTTTTTTGCGGGTGGCGGTCATTAAGACCGGATCGGACAGAAACCGCTTTACACCATCAGCGATGGCGCTGGGGTCGGCAAATGGAACCAGGATGCCACGGTCGTCTGCCAATAGCTCCTTCGCGTGCCAATAGGGTGTGGAGATAACTGCTTTGCCGGCGCCGAAGGTGTAAGCAAGCGTACCGGAGGTAATCTGCGATTCGTTCAGATAGGGGGTGATGTAGATGTCGGCAGCACCGATGAATTCTTTCAATTCATCCAGGGTAACAAAGCGATTATAAAAGATTACGTGAGACGCCACCCCGCGATCCTCCGCGAGGCGCTCAAGCCTGAGTCGATATGACTCACCCTCTCGCGCGATAACATTGGGATGGGTCGCGCCGAGAATGATATACACTACATTGGGATGCTGTTGCAGAATCGACGGCAGCGCTTCGATGACGTGCTCGATTCCTTTATTTGATGATAGCAGGCCGAACGTTAGCAGCACCGTTTTGCCCTCTACGCCAAACTGATCTTTGTTAAAGCTGGGATCAATGAACGGCATATCCGGTATGCCATGCGGAATCACGTCGACCTTTTCGGGAGCTATGCCATAGATCTCCTGAAGGAAGCCTTTGCCTCGCTCGGCCATCACAATGAAGCGGCTCGAGAGTTCGTCGAGTTGTCTCATCAACGCCTGTTGATCGGGATTTGGTTCGCGCAAAACCGTGTGCAAGGCCGTTACTACCGGCATGTGTACGTCGCGCAAAAGCGCCAGCAGGTGGTTCCCGGCCGGCCCGCCGTAGATACCAAACTCGTGCTGGACCAAGACTATCTCCACATTGTTGATATTGAGGAAATCGGCGGCGCGGCGATAGGAATCGAGTTCTTTTTCGTCGATCTCAAATCGGATGCGATCCGGATAGTCGTAGCCTTCGGGTCGATCGTTGACCGCGCCTACGATGCACTGACATTCCGGAAATTCGGTGGCAATTGCATCACAAATGTCAGAGGTGAACGTGGCAATGCCGCACTGACGTGGAAGGTGATCTCCGAGAAAAGCTATCTGCTTGATATTGGCAACCTGCATTGATCTGTGTGCGATCAGCTTTCACGCGTTTCCCGGATGGAGATGATTCGCTTCTGCAATCTCCGCCCACCATCGCATGGATTAGCAGATCCGTCGAGAAACCCGTTCTGATATATCCAGAAAAAGTCAGCCTCGTCGGATATTAGACGATATCTCACGGTAGTGGTTTTCATCTCGTTACCCCGCGGACATCCATACCGGAAGAAGACAGTAACACATCGATAAGAGTATGGTGAGAAGGGAGCGGAACCGGGTGAGCTTCGCCGTGTTAGTTAAGTGGATTAGCTGACGAAGATAAAATGGCGCAAAACTCGTCAAAGCGTGAGCGATTAGAGTTCGAAAGGGCTCAGATCGAGACCGAAGCAAAAAGCCAGACATTGTGGTCGACGATGCTATGGTGCCTACAATCGTTATCGGCAAGGCTGGTTGCGTTGACGGCACTTTGCTTACTGAGTCTATTCTTTTTCGTTGTCAGCGTGACATCTGTTTTCTCGGGCTGGAATCGAGACTAACTTTGCATCCTGCGGTGGACCGTTTTCATGATAGGTAGGCAGAGACGCAAAAGGTGAAACGAAAGTGATCAGTAGTGGTTTCGTCAGGTTTTTGCGCGGGATTCACAAGACAGTCATGTTCCGACCCAAAGCTTTTAGGGCTGATGCCAGTTTTTGACCATGAAATGGTCCAACAGAATAGCCCAGGGCTTTAGCCCTGGGTGGGCAGTAATCAGTGCTATCCGCGCTGCGGCGCTCAACCGGAACGAAGCAATGAAAGGATTTGGTACCACTACTCGGCTTTGCTAACGCTAGGTCCCGGTTTGTTTGAGCGTGGATTGGTCTTTACGGTTTAGACGGAAAAACAGGAGAACCAGGCTCAGCAGAAAGCCAGTCGCAAGCGCCAGGGCGATGGTATGTAGGGGCTGGTCTTGCAGGTATAACTCAACCCGGGATCGCAAAACTTTAGCTCTGGATGCGGCGTCGCTCCACGCTTCCTCGGTCGCTCCCTGCGCGCTATGCACGCTTCTTCGCGTTGCCCGGCGAATTTCATCTGCGGACGAGATCGCTTGCGCCTTTACGTTTTCAACCGCGGCTGCTACTTGATCCATCGCATGGTCGACTGCTCGGTTAAGTTTATCTGTGTTGTTCATAAGTGTCTTTCTGAGATGTTCTTGTAGGTCGGCCGCGGCTAACCACATGGGGAACGTTCTGCGACCGGAGCCGCATTCTTGATGATCAAGATTTGCGATCGAGCCGAGTATAATTACCGGCGCTAAGTGGGTTGACGTTGGCGTAAGCCCTGTATCCGCAGAGCGCCTGTTGCCACCCGGATTTGGTTACGAAGGGTGGCCAGCATTTCGCGAGTCACTTCCAATTGCTCAGCTTGGCGTTGGTTCCACCAATGAGCGGTTTCTAGCAGGGTCTGATAAGCGCTGGCAATGTAAGTCGCCCGGGCCTCGGTGAGAGCTGGGTTGGCTAGCGTCGTCTCGAGTCGACACTTGGCTTCGGCGAGTTCTGCTAGTACGATCTTTTCGGTCGAGACTCGGCGCAGGTTACGGACCAGCCCGATCTTGGAAAGGGTCCAGATGATCCATTTCGTTGGATCGATCTGCCAGGGTTTAACTCCATTCCGGTAATCGTGCTGAAACTCGTGATGATAGTTGTGATAACCTTCACCGAAAGTAATCATGGCCAGGATCCATGAATCCCGGGCGCTGCATTTTGAAGAATACGGTTGCGCACCGATGTAATGACAGAGCGAATTGATGCAAAAGGTAGCCTGTTGCAACGTCACCACCCGTAAAACGCCGGCGATCAGGAAAGCGCCGAGAGCTGCTTTCCAGCCGCCCCACAAAAAACCGATACTGGCCGGAAGCACGAAAGCAACCAGCACTGCAATCAAGTGAATGTAGCGATCTTGCCATATCAAGAGTGGATCCTTTTTGAGATCCGCCACATTCTCGAAACGCGGTAGTGGCTTGAGCTTGAACATCAGCCAGCCCATGTGGGCATAAAAGAGGCCTTTGCTGATACAATAGGGATCGTCATCGTGGTCCACATGCTTATGATGGCTGCGATGTTCGCAGGACCAAAGAAGAACGGAATTCTCAAATGCGGCCGCGCCGAAGATGACGGTAAAGAACCGAACAATCCAGTGAGCTTGGAAAGTTAAATGAGAAAAAAGTCGATGGTACCCCAGGGTGACAGAAAATCCGCAAGCCGCCAGCATCGCGAAGAAAAGAGCTATCTGAAATGGATCAATGCCAAAGAACCAGAGGTACACTGGCACGGCCGTGATTGAAAGGAACAGCGTCCCGATCAGAAATGAGCTCACGAGCCAATTGACTCGATGGAAGGGAATTTGTGGAAACATGATGCTGGGTTGATTATTCGGCCTGGACAGATTTACCAATCGGCTCTCGAGAGATTTGTTTGTCGCGGCCAACGCGACCACGTTCGCCCCAATTTGTCGGAATCTCCCATATCATTTTAGACGTTCAGCTCTTCCAAAAGAGTATTGGTCGAGACGGGGATCGGGCAATAGTTTTCAGGGAACTCCGGGGACAAGCGTTATCCGATTAGATGTTGTAGCCAGAATGTTGTAGCGAGAAGATCAATAACGGCCACATCTTTCAGGTGAGACGGTTAGTAAAGTGAGTCGCTTAGTAAAGTGGTCGCTTAGTAAAGTGGTCGCTTAGTAAAGTGAGTCGCCAGCGATGGAATACGATAGCACGATAGACACGACCTTGCACGTCAACCGGGTACGGTTTCTCCTGGGTCAGTGTGCCATTAAGCTTTTGGAGCGCGGATCGAAACACGACGGCTCCAAATTGGAACAACCTGAAAAAGCAATTTTTGACTCGGTGGGTAATCGACTCGCGGTTATTACCTACGAGGGTGAGGAGTACAAACGATCGTTGGTGGATTTAAAAGTGGCGCTTGATCATCACTATCTCCACAACGCCCATCATCCAGAACACTATCCGAACGGGATTGATGGTATGTCACTTCTCGATCTCGTTGAAATGCTGATGGACTGGAAAGCGGCCGGCGAACGGCATCCAGGGGGAATGAACATTGCTGAGTCTATAGAAGTCAGCTGTCAACGGTTTTCGGTAGGCGCACAGCTGAAACAGATTCTGCTGAATACAGCCAAGGAGATCGGTTGGACCTGATTCGTGCATCGTCGGCAGCTATAAAGATTTAGCTTCCTACGGTCGATTCAGGAAACGCTCCGACAGCTGCCGGACCGGCATCGCCGGAAACGGAAAACCATCGGCGGCGATCACCGCAGTTTAGAATCGCTGAGGTAAGACAACCGCGGAATGCCCTGAGTTACCCGGGCCACATCGCAGCGTAGCTGGTTACAAATTCTGCAGAGGATCAGAAAAGTCAGATTTCGTTCACCTCGTTCGATTCCCCCAAAGTGACTCCGGTTGAGTCCGCAATCCTTGGCAAAGCCGTCTTGGGTAAGCCCGAGAAGCTTGCGTTCCGTCTGGATCCTCCGGCCCAATCGGAGTAGTTCAACGTTATCATTTTCCATATTTGGAATTCTACTTGTCACCTACCTGGCCGAGACCCAAGTGGCCTCGGATGAGCCGGTTTCCCAATACTCTTTTCGAAGTGTTCCCCGTTGCTTTCCGGTATAGCGGGAAGTATGCTCCTTAGAAGGATCTTTTCGCGAATCGCGCGAAGGCGATGCCAGACACGGGCGAGCAGAGCCCCCGTGAATGAAACTGCGTCACCTGGAATATTTTGTCGCTGCTGCTGAAGAGTTAAACTTTACCCACGCGGCTGATCGGCTGAATGTGTCGCAGCCGCCCTTCAGCAAACAGATCCGGGACCTGTGATCAGGCAGTAAGAAAAGCCCAGCGAAATCAGTAGAGGGAGATCGGGGAGCTAACCGTAGGCCATATGGCGGCGCTCACACACGACTTCCTCGGTCTGGCGCTGGAGCGTTGGCACAAGGAGTCACCGGGGATGGTCATCGATTGTGTGGAGATGGATGCGGTAGAATAAGAACGGGCATTGCTTGACGGACGTATTGCGGTCGGCATCCTGGTCCTCAGCGATCGGCCGATCCTTGAGTTGCTGCGCGCTGAGTTGCTGAAAGAACACCCGGTCATTGTAGCCCTGCCAAATCGCATCCCCAAGCCGTTCAGCCGGAGATCCGGCTACCAATTCTAAAAGAGCAAGGCTTCATCGGCCTAAATCGGATGTATCCCGCGTACGGCGATTGGCTGCACACCATCTGTCATCGGTCCGGATTCACTCCACGGATTGTGAGGGAGGCGGACGGGGTCGGGAGCGCGCTCGCCTTTGTGGCCGCTGGCCTTGGCATCGCACTTGTCAGCGAGCCGGTCGCAAAGTTTCCAGCCCGTGAGGTTGTTTTTAGAGACTTGGTCGCGTCCAAACCTATTAGAATACCTCTAGGGGCTGTCTGGAAGAAACACGGACTTGAATCCAGAGTCGTCTCTAACTTTGTGAAGACCTTGAGACAGGTCTGCGTCGGGATCGCCTAAGCACCAGTAACCAGTAACCAGTAACCAGTGAGTCAGTGTAGGAGTTGGGAGCCAGAATCCAGGAGCCGGGAGGGCCCGTGCGGTCGGGTACACGCCATTGGCCGATCGTGACGACCGAAAGCCTCTAACAACGGACAGGGTCTCGTTCAGTCACAGGCGCGCGCCAAACTGACCGGTCCTCCTAGCTCCTGGCTCCTCACTGATTACTGACCCACTGATTACTGATTACTCGGCTGATCGTTTCCACAGCGGCTCAAGCTCGGCCCGAATGTCAGGAACCGTCATCGGCTTGCCCTAGTCGGTCCTCCACAGCGGAAACGCTTCACCAGCCTTGAAGCCGGGGTCTTTGCGGTAATCAAGCGTCACCCAGCTTTTGTCAACAGAAGTACCAAACGAGCCGCAGTAGGGATTTTTCTTGAATCTCAGCCTTTCGAACGGACCGACAAACTCGGAAGGAGCCAATTGGACGATGAGGCGATATAGCTCGCGAAATCTCTCTGCCGAAAGGACGGTCGCGTGAATGGATGTCATAAAGCGCTTCGTACTCGTCCTCGTCGTCGTCCTCGAACCCGGCCACGCGGAGTGATGGAGTATTGGAGTGTGGGAGTACTGCGCCAAGTCCGAATTGCATCGGAGTAGCGGGCTGAGGATTCCGAAAGGATGGTCGCGTGAATGGATGTCACAATTAGTAGACCGGTTAGTCGTTCACCGATGTAGGAAAAGCGTCATTCCAGGCGCGCGCCAATCAGCCATATTCGCATCCCGTCTTTCTCGCATCCGGATGGCGCAACTCCACATCCTCCGGCATTCTGGATATTTGAAAAATAGAGCGCCTGAAGCATCGGCTCAATCGGGAAGGGGGTACAACGAGGGTTTGGGTCGTACGGCATGTACGCCGAACTGGTTCATGACCTCCTGAAAAATGTGCGCTTTGCTTAAGCCATGATCGGGGCCAACCAGACGCTCGCATCCTGTATCACTTACCACCAGAAGACTACCGCTGCGCTTGTAAATCGTAAAAGTCCGCTCCTGATCAGTTCTGTCATCAATGCCGATTAATTCCCTCCATAGCTCTTGAGCGCCGACATTTGCCTCATGAGAATCAGCTCTTCCTGGTTTCATAGAAGAAAGCGGTACCTAAAAAACAGGTGTCCCGAACTAGCGGCGGCGACGCTCAAAATTACCGCTTGGACGGTCGTTTTCGTTCTTCGGGCGTGCCTCACTCACACTCAAATTTCGGCCTTCAATGGAATGACCTTCGAGCGCATTGATAGCAGCTTGGCCTTCGTTTCGATTTCCCATAGTGACGAAGGCAAACCCGCGGGATTTGCCGCTCATGCGATCGGTTACAATATGAACGTCAGTGACGGTGCCGTGCGGAGAGAACAAATCACGCAGTCCGGTTTCGCTCATGGAGAAGGAGAGATTACCTACGTATAATTTCATAATATTTTCGAAGGTAGTCACAAAGCCGTTCCCGAGCGTCGGGTTTCGAACCAGCAATAAGGCGCCCCCCATTGAAAATCCGCCGGCAATCAACTGAGAACAATCGAAGACTCGAACCTCGATCAGATTCAACAAATAGCAAGGAAAGCTTATGTTTCGAAGCGCGTCGCAGCTTAGCAGCTTTCTGGGTAGAAACCGCGCTAGCGAATTGCCAGCGGCGGATGGTGAAAGCGACTACCGCGGCTGTAAGAGAGCGTCGGCACGTCCTACAAATACCCGGGCGCGCTACAAATAGCCGACGCGTCTAAGGAAGCCCGCTAGCCGCGCGAGTGTACCTTTCTGAGGGCGGGTTCTACCACTTAGCCAATCCTCTAAAATTGGGTGCGTAATACCCAGCTTTGTCGCCGTTTGACGATCGTCTTCCTTAGAATCCCTTTTGTACCGGCTCAACGCATCCAAAACTTCGTCCGTGGTCATAGCGCGAATACCTTTTAGGAAAAACCCGCACGATTGTCCACTTCGGCATAGCGCTATTTCTTTAACCCTTGGGGCCCGGACTTTTTTGTCTTGATTGCCAACCTTTATCAAGGAGTTCTTGGAGCGGGGATGGTCTTTTAATGACCCAAGCGCGGCAGGCGTCGGGAGCCAATAAACTAGGTTCGCCAAGTGACTCAATGTTTTTGACCTTTCCTGGGGTACAAGACATCAAGTTCATCTGATAATCTGGTTTGTCCGAACGATCGGCGTGCGTGGTTTCAAAGGCTACTTCGTAGGCTCTGGCTTCGAGGCTGACTTTTCTGGCGGTAAGGTCGGCAGCGGCACTATCCGGGATTTCGATCATCAGCACGAAACGCGGAGAATCAGGGCGCAGACCTTTTGAGAATTCGACTCGCTTGAGAATGGGCATTTCTTGAGCCAACGCTCGTCCAGCGTCTGCTCCGACGCAAGTGGTGGGCGAAACCCTTCCGGTTCCGGTGGCGATGGGACGGCCTGGCGAACGTTATCCATGGCATTGGTCCGTCTAGGGATGACTAGCCCTTCGGCCTAGAACTAGCAGCCCATCTTTGAAATGGAATCCCTGGCGAACAAAGATAAAGATCGTGCAAGCAATCGTCACCGGAATTGGCCATACCATCAACCAAAACACATGATGCCCGTCGCATCCTGCCTTGGCTAAACCCAGCACAGCGATAAGACAGCTAACAGTCCAGATAACCCATTCCCGATTGGCGGGGCTTCGTTGGGGAAGCTGGCGCCGGTTTCGTTTCCACTCTGGTCCGCTCTCGAACGCCGGTCGCAGCCGGTCTTGTGCTCTCCTCATCTGTGGGCCCAGGTTGGTGTAGGATACCATTTTGCCGTTCTCCGATTAATGTGCAGTTTGCCGCGATGTAACCATCGATCCTCGAATACCGAAAAGGAAAACCACATCTATTTCACTTTCTGGCACGATTTTGACACTTTCACGTCGGGTAGGTTTCGAGCAGTAGTTTTCCGGACGTTACGTACTGGCGTCTCTGAGCCATGGCGTGTTGTGATGCTACTAGCAGATCACGCAGCCGAAGTTGCAGGGTCGATTTCTCGTAGACCGCGCTGCCTCCTCCCAGAGCGAAACAGTCATTGGCCACTCGGACGATTTCGTCGACAGCGCTGGTAGCGTCTTTACCTGTTCCTCGCTCTTTAAGCCCTGTGGTCGTAGAAAAAGTCATCTTTTGTTAATAAAAACAGCTCACCGATTTCTTGATAAAAACATGAACTAACGTCGGTTTGCAGCAGGTGGGTTAGTTCGACGAAACCGTAGATTAGACCGGCAGCCGCGATGGCTAACTACAGCACAGGAACGGCCATTCCGATAAACGCTTAGGGCGTTTGCTACGGGTATTCGCTGATCAGGCAACAGCCGGTGCGAATTGACCACCTGTGCGCCTAGTGCACCCAGTCACTGACTTGGTGCACTAGAAAGGGAAATACCGGCGGAAGCGTTTTCTTCTGAGCTCGCTAACCAATAGCCGTAGCGCTCGCTGGTCCGTACGAAGTGCTGCAACTCAGCGGGAGAGGGTGGACTCAATCTGACGTAGCGAGTTATCGATCTTCCGATTTCCTGGAAGAAACGCCCGAGCTTGGAGGTCGTGGTTATCAATTGGACGACTGGATCCATCGAACGATTCCGAAAGCCGTGCTTCGCGTTGCTGGGAACGTCTATGAAATCCCCGGGACCAGCCGCGATCCAATGAGATTTCGCACCCGCGTCGGTGAATACCTCTACCTGCCCGGAAATAACAAAGAAGGCCTCGATTCCAGGGTGGCTATGTATCGGCACAAACCCGCCGGGAGGAATGATTCCTTTGATAATGCAGGGAGCTTCATCGCTTGATTGAGGTGCAATCAGAAATTGAACAGTTGGTCCGAACACCTCCAATGTTTCGCAATCAGATTGCGCCACAACCTGAGTAAATGCTTCGGTTCTCGTCAGGGTATTCATTACTTTGTCGTTCGCGGTTGTTATATTGGAAAAGCTCGATTCTCGTGGCCTTTTGACCAAGGGATTATTAGACACCAAGTCACGAGCGCCCGGTCTTTTCTTGTCTTAACGGCCGCAATGTGTGTCGCGACGGGCTGGCGCGCGGACGTCCAGCAGCCGCCCATGCGCGTCAACATAAGGAAACTAACCTTTGTCCCGGAGGGACGAAACGAGGGTAGCCAGGCATGAAAGCTTTCGGGGCTGGCTACCATCATCTGGTCCCTCCGGGACAAACACACCTGCGTCCTTAGGTTGACGCCGCTAGCCAGCCAGGGGACTACGGCGGACAAGTCGCTCCTTGACAGCCGTCGCTTATACCTCGAGTGTCGTTTATCATGGCTAACCTGCTTCACATCGATTCCAGCCCCCTCGGCGAGGCCTCCGTTTCGCGTGCTCTCTCCCGGGAGTTCGTTCAGAATTGGAAAACGGCAAATCCCGGCGGCAAAATTGTGACTCGGGACCTCAACGCCGAAAATCTTCCGTCGATGAACGCGTCCTGGCTTGCAGCCAATTTCACTCCTGAAAACGCCCGCACTGCCGGACAGAAGGAGTTGCTTAGTACATCCGAAGCTTTAGTCGCTGAGCTACTTGCGGCGGACGTACTAGTCTTAGGCGTCCCGATGCACAACTTCTCTATTCCCGCAGTCTTGAAACTCTGGATCGACCAGATCGTTCGCGGGGGCAAGACGTTCAGCTATACCGAGAACGGCGTGGTTGGATTGGTGACGGGTAAGAAGGCCCATGTTTTTGTAGCCTCGGGAGGAGTGTATGATCCCGGTAGCCCGACAGCCGGGTTGAACTTTGTGGAGCCCTACCTGCGCGCCATATTGGGATTCCTCGGCATTACGGACATACAGTTCTTGTGGGCCGGTGGCACCGCAGGCCTCATGCGCGGCCAGATCGACCGGGATACTTTGCTCGCGCCTCATCTCACCGCCATCCGCGCAGAATTCCGCTAAACTTTCTTCCGCAACTATTGCTCTGATTTCGGGCGGCGGACTCGCCGCCCGCCAACATCAAGCATTGCGCTCCATCAGGGGATTTCCGGACCGGGAAAGGATCACATTCGGTTTTAATCAGGGCTTTGGGTGTTCGACCGTATTCGTTTCGCCGGTCCGCGCTTTAATCCATTAGCATTGATTCGTTTCTGCTTCGGCTCTTTCGCTGTGTGCCGGTTTGGAGCACTCGCTCGAATGACAAGCTTGGGCCGGATTATGTATTCGTCCTCGACTTGAATGTCGCCCCGGATTCGCTCAAGTAACATGCGAACCATCGATCGACCGAGGTCGAGTTTGTCCACGTGGAGTGTTGAGAGCGGGGGAGTAGTGAGGCTGGCCAAGCGCAGATCATCGAAACCAATGACGGCCACTTGGTCAGGGACGGAGACCCCAAGTTCGTTAAGAGCGCCTAAGGCTCCCAACGCGACCAGATCATTGAAACAGAAGATCCCGTCGACCTTCGGTTGGCGTTGAAAGAGCAGTTTGGTCGCGTCATGGCCTCCCTGTTCGTCTGGCTCGCACTCGATTTCGAGCTTGGGATCAACCTGCATCCCTTGCAATTCCAAAGCCGCGCGAAAACCGTATCGTCGTCGCTCGCTGCCCCCGTAGTATTTCGGGCCGCCTAACAGGCCCAAAGAACGCCGGCCGATCTTAAGCAAGTGATTGGTAGCAGAAATACCTCCATAGACGTCGTCTATTCTGATAGAGCCCGCGATGGCCTTGTCTACAATCCGATCGAAAACGACAACCGCTTCTTGCTGCTTCAGCAAAGGGATCAGTTCTTCATCCGGCAAACTGGAACTGCAAGAAATCAGACCATCCACTCGCTTGTCTTCTAATAACTCCAGCGCCTTTCTTTCTCGGTCCCGATCTCGGATGGTGTTGCAGAGCATGATGGCAAAACCTTCTTCAGAAGCCTGGTCCTCCGCCCCGCGCACGACTTCCGGAAAAAAAGGGTTTGTGATATCCGGTACGATCAAACCGATAGTGTGAGTGCGTTGGGTCTTGAGATTCCTGGCTACGGAACTCGGCCGATAACCCAACTTGTCGATTACTTGCTGGACGCGTTCTCGAGTCTCCTGGCTAATCTCTCCCCGGCCGTTCAACACTCGCGAAACGGTCATGGTCGAGACGCCAGCTTCTTTAGCGACGTCCGTGATGGTCGTTCTTGGCATATCCTGTTAACGAATACGTTAAGGCAAACATGACTTTTGCATTGTAACAAGTAAGCATACTCGAAAGAAGCGTTGATTGACAACTATTCTATGGATGATATCGATCACGTACCGTAGACAATTTGGAACGATACCGCGCGTCCAGGCAAGGATTCATGCGCCGTCGATGTTTGAGCGCAAACCATGTATGTCCCTGCGTCCTCCCTCCGGTACCTTCAAACAGGTATGGTCATCGCCGCTCTATCGCGGAGCCACCATGGCGATGTTCTTGTCCGGCTTGGGTGTTTCGGCCGCGGCTCCGCAGATTGTCCTTTTTCTGGTCAAAGAACTTGGGACACCCCTTCCGATCGCGGGCCTCTACTATCTGACGAACCTTACGGCGCCGATAGCGGGCTACCTGGTCGGCAATCATTCTGACCGCACAGGTGAACGGCTAATCCTGTTCCGACTATGCGCGCTAGCAGGTTTCGTCGGATGGGCGGCGATCGCACTCTCGACTAAGGTATGGATGCCGTTCCTCATCAGCGGGCTAGTTCTCGCATTTTCAGTGGCGGCGTCCTCACAACTCTTCGCGGCCGTCCGTGATGACCTCGATCAGGAAGCGCAAGGTTCGAGCGAGGGCGTCGTCGCGATCGTCCGGATGGCCCTAACGGCAGGCTGGGTCATCGGACCGATGGTCGGGGCTTGGCTGGC
>Ga0185299_10003584_pt1 | contig 20232 bp, 18 predicted proteins | sample PaiPotPPA55metaG_FD_128002 | JGI IMG/M metagenome (GOLD analysis project Ga0185299, IMG submission 128002) | Iron sulfur acid spring bacterial and archeal communities from Banff, Canada, to study Microbial Dark Matter (Phase II) - Paint Pots PPA... ... | reverse complement strand
TACAAGGTGGTGTATATGAAGTACATCTTTCGCCTGCTCGCACTGCTCGTGATCGCTCTCGCGCCCGAGCTTTCTGCCGGACAAGCGGGTTACCAGGTCATCTCCGTCCAAGACGGAGGAACGATCAGGGGAACCGTGAAGTGGCAGGGAGCCTTGCCTCACTTGGTGGCCTCCGAACTTAATAGAGACCCGCAGGTCTGCGATCCGCTCGGCCAGAAGCACCGCGACCTTGAGCGGTTGCTGGTCGCCCCGAACGGCGGCGTCGCCAACACGGTCGTGTTTCTCAGGGATATCAGCCGGGGGAAAGCGATGGACCTGCCCGCATCCCGGCGATTCCTCAACCAAAAGACCTGCCGCTACGAACCCCACGTTCTGCTAGTGCCGCTGCAAGCGAGTTTGACGGTGAGAGACAGCGACCCCTTGCTGCACACAGTACAAATGTCGGGCAGCGCGGATTACAACCTCCCCTTTGTTCTTGAGGGGCAGGAGATCGCACGTCCCATGACCCGGGAAGGTAGGGTAGACCTGCGCTGCAATGTACATGTCTGGATGAATGGCGAGATGATGGTAGCGAAGCATCCCTACTATGCGGTGACCGATCAGGATGGCAACTTCGAACTCACCCAGGTTCCTCCTGGCAACTACGAAATCGTTGCCTGGCACGAAGGATGGCGAGTGGTTGGCGAGAGCTCGCTCTATGACATTGCGACGCAAGTCCGGGTGAAGCGTCCCGTTTTTTCCGATCCCATAATCTGGAGCAAGCCGGTCGCGGTTAATCCCAATGGGACGGCGAATGTGAATTTCACCCTCGGGGAACGCACGCCGCAGATGGCTCAAGGACATTGATTCTGATTTCCCGTAGAGACGCGGCTTGCCGCGTCTCCGGCAGACGGGGCAAGCCCCGTCTCTACACGTAGACCTGCTGGTTGCGCCCCGCATCAGTACAATAGAAGCAGCATGATGCGCCGGGTCTATCTCGACAACAATGCGACCACACCGGTGCTCCCCGAGGTGCTGGAGGCCATGCGGCCTTACTTTGGCGAGCACTTCGGCAACGCATCCTCCATCCACCATCATGGACAGGAGACGCGAGCCGCGGTCGAGCGCGCGCGCGAATCCGTGGCTGCACTGCTTGGCTGCCGCGCTTCGGAAGTCGTGTTTACCAGCGGCGGCACGGAAGGCGACAATCTGGCGATATTTGGGCTGACGCGGTCGGGCGACCATGTCATTACTTCGACCATCGAACATCACGCCGTGCTGAACTCCTGCAAGCATGTAGCAGCGCAGGGAGGCGAAGTCACCTACATTCCGGTCGATGGCCGCGGACTGGTGGATCCGGCGGATGTGAAGCGCGCGATCCGGCCGAATACGAAGTTGATTACCATCATGCTCGCGAACAATGAGACCGGCGTCGTGCAACCGGTCGCAGAGATTGGAAAGATCGCTGCCGAAGCTGACATTTACTTCCACACCGACGCCGTGCAAGCGGCGGGGAAGATCCCAATCGATGTCAACGAAATCGGATGCGATCTGCTGACCATCTCCGGCCACAAGCTTCACGGGCCTCAGGGGGTGGGCGTGCTCTACGTCCGCAAGGGAACTCGGCTTGAGCCCATGCTCCGTGGCGGCAGTCATGAACGCTCGCGCCGCGCCGGGACGGAGAACGTTCCGGGGATCGTAGGTTTAGGCAAGGCGGCCGACTTGGCCGTCGCCGGCTTCGAGCGTGGAGACGATCTTCGGATGGACGATCAAAAGATGGCCACTATGCGCGACAGGCTGGAAAGGGAACTGCTCGAGATCGAAGCTACAGGCTTAAACGGCGAAGGCGCTCCCCGCGTACCGAACACGACCAACATTTATTTTGATGGCATCGAAGGCGAGGCGCTGGTCATCGTGCTAGACTTGAAGGGACTGGCAGTCTCGACCGGCGCTGCGTGCTCGTCCGGAGCGATTGAGCCGTCGCACGTGCTGACCGCGATGGGGTTGCGTCCCGACCGCGCAAGAGCCAGCATTCGCTTCAGCCTCGGCAAACAAAATACGGCCGAGGATGTAGACTTCGCACTGGCCCTGGTCCCGGCAACGGTAGAGCGTTTGCGAGAGCTGTCGCCGGTGTGGTCGAGAAACGCAGTTAGCCGTTAGCATTTAGCCAAATCGGAATCGTGAAAGCTAAATGCCAAGAGCTAATTGCTAACTGCTAATTGCTGAATGCTGCATTCCGAAACCATCGCCGTCGCCATGTCGGGAGGAGTCGACTCCTCAACCGTCGCAGCCATGCTGCGCGCCGAAGGGTACAACGTCATCGGCCTGACCATGCAGCTCTGGAATCAGCGCCGTCTCGCCGGACACGAAGGCATGCCGGAATCCGTCCAGGGCCGCTGCTGTTCGATCGACGACGTTTACGACGCGCGCCGCGTTGCCGAGACCCTCGGCATCCCCTACTACGTGGTCAATCACGAAGAGCGTTTTGAGCGCGATGTGGTACGGCCGTTCGTCGAGGAGTATCTTGCCGGGCGCACGCCGATCCCTTGCAGTCTCTGCAACAATCACTTGAAGTTTGACCAGCTTCTGATTGTGGCCCAACAGATTGGCGCTGATAAAATTGCAACCGGCCACTACGCCCAAGTTATCTTTGACGAGCAGCTTAACCGCTGGCTGCTGAAGCGCCCAGCCGACAGATCCAAAGACCAGACTTACTTCCTCTTCGGACTTACGCAAGAGCAATTGAGCCGGACTCTGTTCCCGCTCGGCGGCATGACCAAGCCGGAAGTGCGCGAGCTTGCCCGCAAGCACGCCCTCGCGATCGCCGAAAAGCCCGACTCGCAGGAAATCTGCTTCGTCCCCGGGGGTGACTACAAGCGCTTTCTCGAAGCCTACCTCAGCGAGCAGGGAGATACTCCAACCGAGATTTCCGGCGAAATGGTGACTACCGACGGCAAGGTAATCGGCGAGCACGCCGGCGTGCACAACTTTACGGTCGGCCAGCGCAAGGGGCTCGGTGTGGCGACCGGCTCGCCGCTGTACGTGATTCAAATCAAGAATGACACGCGGCAAGTCGTGGTCGGCAAGGACGAGGAACTTTACTCGCGCACTCTCCGCGCACGCCGAGTAAACCTGATTTCAACGGCCGAGCTGCGCGAGCCCATGAGAGTTGCGGTGAAGATCCGTCACCGGCATCAGCCCGCGCTGGCCGTGATTGAATCCGCTGGGCCGGACGAAGTCCGAGTTACGTTTGACGAGCCACAGCGCGCCCTCACCCCCGGCCAGGCTGCCGTTTTCTACGATGGCGACACAGTCGTAGGCGGCGGTTGGATCGAAAACTCCCTGCGGTAAACTCCTGAAACAGGACTTGACAGTGGAGCTAGCCTCGGTCCACGCGCGGCGTCAGGAACAGAAGGTCGCTGCCGTCGGCAATTCTTGCGGCCTAGGACAAGGGCAACGACGACCAAACGGAGGAGAATCGGTTTATGCCATCCTGTAAGCTCACGTTAGCTTCAGTTGTAATACTAATGACTACGTGCTTCAGTCAAACCAGGGGAGGTGAGGAGCCGATGGCGGCGCCAACAGCTATTCGGAATGTTTTAAGTAAGGGCCATGTTTCGGGCTCTCTCGCCTATTGGGGTCAGTGTGGCGTTCACAAGCCTTATCCGGACTTTCCCAAGCTCAGAGCTCAGTCCGACTATTCGGGCTCGCCCAGCGAAGTTCTGCAACGGATGTTCGCGGATGACAAGCATATGAGTGTTACGCAAGAGGGGGACGGGACGGTTCGGATGATTGAAGATGACGTTCCGACGGACCTTTTGAATGTCAAGATTCGTCATATCTCATTCGCCTCGGGCGATATGTCCCACGGAGCGAATATGGCGCTGATACAAATTTTAATGCTTCCAGAAGTGGAGGCCTTTAAGAAGGCGCACAACATAGGGCCTTCCGAGGAGAATGCCTTCATATTTCCCGGTGATGCCGGGGACCCTGGCACGCCAACCGTTTCTGGGGATTTGGAAAACGTGACTGTGTCCCAGACGCTAGACTATGTGTTAAAGACCTTCCCTGGATTTTGGCTTTACGAGAATTGTCGGACTGAAGGAGGAGGTCGTACGGTCTTCTTCAACTTTTTTTGAAAATATTCCGGGCAGCCCAAGGCCGGGCCGACGTCCGGCACTCCACCGGCAATGCCAATCGGACGGATTGCGGTACTCGTTACTACGCCCTGATTACTCCCGATTACTTTCGCACGATTTCATAGCACCTTCGTGGCCTAGACCCGCCGATGAACCAGAGGTAAGTTTATTTCACGACGGGACCTTCGTAGTCTCTCCCCAGTAAAGGTCCGGCGTGGGGAGATTGTATGAAAATCTGGCATTTGTGTTATGCGGCATTGGGGATTGCGGTGGCGCGCTGGGTTTTTAAGCGTCAACCAATGCGTGTAACCGATCCGATCGCCCGTTTCCGTACCTCTGGCCTGCTGTAAATAGCAGTAGGTGAAAGGGCTTGGGCGCGCCCCGTTGCGTGTCGCTTCGATCTGAGCGCGTCCATGCCCGTTTCGCCGATGCCATTTTCCCGTCCCCAGAAGTGCTAGCACTACCGTGTCCCTTCGGTAACTTCTTTTCCCTTCCATCTCGCCTAAACTTTATATGTGGTCCCGCTGAGCGCGCACGCGCCGCTCAGCAACCGAAATCATGCCATCCAGATTCCCCAGCTTGCGGTTGGTTGCGCTCGGTGCGCTCATCGTTGTTTCGGTCTGCGTGCCGCTCTGCGTGTTTCTCTGCCCGTCGACTGCTTCGGCGCAAGACGATGCTCCCTCGCTCGGCGACCTCGCACGCGATGTGCGCAAAAACAAACTGCAGCAACCTCAACAGCAGACGGATCCGGCCCACCCCATAATCGATAACGACAATCTGATCCAGGTCATGGACGATGCCAAGAAAGCAAGGCCGGCCAAACAAGACAAGACCGTCTTTTCCATTGACCCGTCCGGCAATACTCTCAAAGTTTCGTCACCGGATGTAACCTGCAGTCTCTCTTTCAACGCCCGCGCCAGTTCGCTGCTGATCAAGCCAATTCTGATCGAAGACTTGCCGCTCACCGAACTGCTCAAGCTCGACGGCCCCGGTTCCATTCAGGATGAAAGTCTGCAACTGGAAGTATTCAACGGAACCGACTGGGACATTCGCGAAATCACCATTGGCCTGACGCTCGAACGCAAGCCTGGAGAGAACGCCGAAGTGGCCGCGCGTGCGCGTGTGATTCCGGCCGCCGAGGGCCTTGCGCCTGTTACTGTCGAGCGACGTTCCGACGTAACGCTCCTCTATCACCTCAAGGCGGCGGCCAAACCCTTCAGCACAACCGCGTTCCACGAAAATATCGGAATCACCCCCGGCGCCGATGAAGATTGGCGATGGTCGATCGTGGAAGCCAAGGGAATCCGGCCCTCGCAAGCACAGTTGGCGCCCGATTCTCTGCCAGACCCGCTGTTTTCTACCCCGTCATCGTTACTGCCGGCGCCGAAAGATCCGGAGCTCGCGCCAACCGCGCCCGCAATTCCGGACAAGCAGGTACAAGACAAGCAGAGTGCCGAAAAGTCCGCGAGCCCCAGTGCAACTCCGCGGTAATAAAAGCTTGAACCACAGGGGACACAGGGATTCACGGGGAGCAATATAGAGGTTTTGCCCTGTGGCGTTTCCTCTGTGTTCCTCTGTGTCCTCTGTGGTTAGGATTTTTGCAGCAGCCTGTCATCTTCCTCAATCGTCGCCAAGAAGCGCGGTTTCTGCCGTGCCTTCGTCAACTGCTCGAACGAATAGGCGATCTTGAGTAGCGTAGGCTCGCTCCATGCGCGTCCGAAGAAGGAGACACCGACCGGCAGCCCCCAGAGATATCCACCTGTAACGTTGATATTGGGATAGCCCGCGACGGCGGCGGCGCTCGAACTGCCTCCGGCGGCGTGATCGCCATTGATCAGGTCGGTGAGCCAGGCGGGGCCTGCCGTGGGGGCGACGAGCGCATCGAGTTTGAACTTATCCATGATGAAGTCGATGCCCTCGACGCGGGTGAGTTTTTGATTCAGGGCCAGCGCATCGAGATATTCTTTTGTACTGAGCGGGCCCTTCTGCTCCGACTTGAGAAAAATGTCCTGCCCGAAGTAGGGCATTTCCCGCCCTCGATTGCGTTCGTTGAACTCAATCACATCCTTCAAACTCTTAACCGAAGAGCTGCCGCGGCGAGCAAGATAGGGCGCGAGGTCAGCCTTGAGTTCGTAGTAAAAGACGGTAAGTTCGGTTTCGTCGAACTTGCCAATGGTAGGGATGTCGGCGGGATCGACGATCTCGGCGCCAGCCCGCTTCATCTCGCCGATGAGCGTGTCCATAAGCTGGTCAACCGCATCGTTGAAGCCGAAATATTTGCGCACAATTCCCAGGCGCGCGCCTTTGAGGCCCGCGGAATCAAGGAATTTCGTGTAATCGAGGGACACCTTACGACGACTGTCAGAGGTCGTCGAATCTTGTGGATCCGCGCCCGCCATGGCGCCGAGAAGAATGGCAACATCCCGCACCGTGCGCGCCATCGGACCGGCTGTGTCCTGACTGTGCGAGATCGGAACGATGCCGCTGCGGCTGACCAATCCAACCGTAGGTTTAAGCCCTGCTAGCCCGTTCGCGGAAGAAGGACATACGACCGACCCATCCGTCTCCGTGCCCACACCGGCAACGCAAAGGTTCGCGGAGACAGCGGCTCCAGTCCCGGAACTCGATCCGCAGGGATTGCGGTCGAGGGCATATGGGTTGCGAGTAAGTCCCCCGCGGCCGCTCCATCCGCTGGTCGAATGACTGGAGCGAATGTTCGCCCACTCACTGAGATTGGTTTTTCCCAGAATCACCGCACCGGCCTTACGCAACTGCGCGGCGACGAAAGCGTCGGCTGGAGGGCGCGATCCAAGCAGCGCTAGCGATCCCGCCGTCGTATTCATTCGGTCCGCGGTATCGATATTGTCCTTGATGAGCATCGGAATGCCGTGAAGCGGCCCACGCGGCCCTTTCGACCTGCGCTCCTGATCGAGCGCGTCGGCGATCTGGAGCGCATCGGGGTTGAGCTCGATGACGGCGTTGACCATGGGTCCGGCTTTGTCGATCTCCGCAATGCGTGCCAGATATTTCTCGGTCACAGAGTGGGAGGAATGCTGGCCGGATTGGAAAGCTTTCTGGAGATCGTCAATCATGATCTCGTCTAGCTCGAAATCTTTCTTGAAGTTATGCTCGAGATTTTGGACGGTCGCCCCGGAAGTAGGGGCGGGATCGCCAATGCGAGCCGCGCCGAGCGCCGGATAAGCAACCGTGGCAAGAGTCGCGGTCACTCCGGCGCGAAGGAAGTTGCGGCGCGAGTTGGAATTCGAGTTGACCGTCGGATTGAACTTCGAGGGAAGGGAATCGTCGGACATCAAAGCTCCTGCGGTTTTGAATGAGTGACGTGACATGAGTTCGCGTGCAAGTCGCGCGCGGGAATCTTACGAAGAATGCGGAAGAAAGGCAAACGCTGGGAACCGCGAAACTGACTCATCTCCGCACATTGTCTGCGAGCGTTGTCTTGGATAGAGCCGAATGGTAGTCTAACGAAGTTGAGCGGGAGTAGTTCAGCGGTAGAACGCCAGCTTCCCAAGCTGGATGTCACGGGTTCGATCCCCGTCTCCCGCTCCAGTCTTTGGGTGATTCAGGCGGGTTGATTCTGCAGCGTTCAGAATTACTTGCCAGTGCTAGTTGTGGACGATGCGGCCCTCGACTGGATCAGGCCGATTCCCAGGCCTCCCACGGCGCCAGCCAGCAGCCCCAGCAGCACCAGCACGGGCACGCTCTCAAGAAGTGCATTCTTCATTAGTTTCGCCATCTTGTATTCTCCACTCGGTTCTCAACTTGGAATTTGTTGCCTAAGTCAGTTTAGCATTTGCGCTTCCATTCCCGGACCCCGGGGACAGTCCGCAAGAGGTTGCGGCAGCGAAAGATAACGGGGAAAGGGTTTGCTCCTAAAGGCAATAGTGAAGAGTTTTTCAACTAATGGGAAGGTGTCGCAGGGGTAGAAGCGAAGTTGTTAACTCGGAACAGTTAGCAAAGCCGGCCTCCCTCTTCTTTTGCAGGCTAACATGGCATCTAAGGATTTCGTGCCGCTTTGGAGGCGCAATGAAACCTTGTAGCTCCGCTGTTTGCGTTATGGTGATGCTCGTGTCGAGTCTTTGTCTCTGGGCGCAGGACACTCCTGGCGCCGGCGCCCGACCACCGGCTAAGACCGTGGCAGCGGCGTCCGGCAGCCAACGGCCGCGGATCGGCCTTGTGCTTGAAGGCGGTGGCGCGCTCGGATTAGCGCATGTCGGCGTGATCAAGTGGTTGGAGGAAAATCGCGTGCCGGTAGACGTGATTGCCGGCACCAGCATGGGCGCCTTGGTCGGAGGAATCTACGCCAACGGAGAATCGCCCGACCAGATTTCCACTTTGATCCGAAGCATCAACTGGAGTGAAGTGCTGACAGGTGTCACGCCCTATAAAGACCTGTCGTTCCGCCGGAAAGAAGACCGGCGGGATTATCCGAATGCCTTCGAATTCGGGCTGAAGAAAGGCACGCAGTTCCCCAGCGGCTTTAACTCCGGACAGCAGGTGGGATTGATTCTAGACCGGGTCGGCCTGCCTTATTCGGAGATGAAGAGCTTTGACGAATTGCCGATCCCATTCCGTTGTGTGGCGACCGATCTCGTAGCAGGAGACTCGTACGTGTTCGACCATGGTTCGTTGGCGGAAGCGATGCGGTCCTCGATGTCATTGCCGGCATTTTTTACGCCGGTGCGCGAACGCAACCGCGTGCTGGTTGACGGCGGTCTAGTCGATAACTTGCCGGTGGACGTCGCTCGCCAAATGGGCGCGGACATTGTGATCGCCGTTCATTTGGCGCTGCCGCGTCTGGATCCGAAGGCGCCGCTCTCGTCGGTGGCGGTATTGCAGCGCTCGGCAAACGTGAGCATCGCGATCAACGAGCTGCGCAGCATGGAGAACGCCGACATCCTGCTGAAGGCGGACGTGGAGCGATTTACTATGACCGACTACAACCTTTACGACCAGATCGAGGCCGAAGGATACAAGGCAGCCCGGACGAAGAGCGCGCTGCTTTCCCGTCTGCAAGTTGACGAAGATGAATGGCAGCAGATCGTGACCGCACGGAAAGCGAAACGCAGACCCGTGCCGGTGCCCGAGTTCGTGGAAGTCATCGGCGCCCAAGGAGACGTCCTCAAGGGGCTTCAGCACCAACTGGCCGACTTGGCGGGACACCCGATCGATCCTCATCAGCTGGACGAAAAAATGATGGGCGTCACCGGTCTGGGACGCTTCACCAGAGCAGGGTATCGCGACGTGGTGCGAGACGGGCAACACGGGCTGGAGGTCGAAGCCGAAGAGAAAGACTACGCGCCGCCGACGGTGCATCCTGCCCTGGTCATTGATGGGTCGGACTACAAGAATGTGCTATTCGAGGTTGGAGCGCGCATCACGTTCCTCGATGTCGGTGGATTCGGGTCGGAGTGGCGCAACGATTTCATTGCGGGCTCGGAGTACGGACTCAAAACAGAATACTTTCATCCTTTCACGGCCTATACCGGCTGGTTCGTCGCAGGGCATGGGATCGCCGACAGCAGTCCGTTTTTCGTATACCAGCGCAACAAGCTTCTGGGTGAGTATCGCAACCGCATAATGGGCGGCGGCCTGGATCTGGGGTATACCTTTGGACGAGGCGCGGAACTGCGCGTGGGGTATGAGGCTGGATATCAGAAGGTCAACGAAGATCTTGGGATTCCAGTGGCGCCAGCGGTCAAGGGACGGTTCGGAGTGACGTCGATGCGTTACCGGCTCGAACGCTTTGATGATCCGGTGATTCCGCGCAGCGGAGCGCGCGTGGAGTCGACCTTTAAGTTCTATGACACTGCCCCTGGCACCACGGACGTAGTACCGACGGAAGAGCTGCGTCTGGGGCTGGCCGGGCGGACGAGCCAGAAGTCGTCAGTGCTGTTCTTCGCATCGGGAGGCACTGCGTTTTCGACCAAGAACACCGGGTTCCCGCCCTTCAGCCTGGGCGGCCCGCTGCGCCTCGGAGCATATGGTACGAACGAATTGCTGACGAACCAGTATTTTCTGCTGCAGCCGGCATTCCTCTACAAGGTGCGGGAAATCTCGCCGCTGTTGAAGCAGAATGTATATCTGCTTACGATGTATGAAGCGGGAAAAGCTTACGGTCAACCGCCGAACGCGCGGAAGCTCGCGCAGGATGCAACCGTCGGACTTCTGTTCCAAACGCTGTTTGGCCCGCTGTTCTTTGGAGGGAGCATCGGAGATAACGATCACCGCAAGTTCTTCTTCAAGGTGGGGCGCTTCTTCTGAGACAAGCTGGTGGAAATGAAACAATCTGATGGAAAGCTGCAAAGCTCGCCTCGACGAAAGCCCCCTTCCACCCTATGATAAAAAAAGAATGATAGATAGAAAAAAGACATTCGAGGTGCATCCATGACAGAACCAACTTATGAAGAATTGAAAGCTCGCCTGACCGATCTGGAAAAGCAGGTCGAAACAAAGAAGAGAAGTGGCGTTATGGAGTTCCGCGTGAGTGAGAAGGGCGGCGTCAGCGTGTACGGACTGGGCCGCTTTCCGGTGACGCTTTATTACGAACAGTGGATAAAGCTGCTCGAAGCTGTTCCCGATCTGAAAGCTTTCATTGAAGAAAATAAGAGCAAACTAAAGACGAAGCAGGGCTAGCCCGCTGGTGTGGGGACGGGCGCCCCGCCCGTCCAAGCCGAGCGCGGCTCGGCAGATCGCCTCCGGTCACGGCCTTTATAGGTTTGTGCCGGGGAGGAATCTATGTCCGCCGAAGACATTCTCAGCCACCCGCAGCCGCCACCCGATGCGCGTGTGCCGTATGGTGCCGACCTGAATCAGTTTCTTGAAATGCGTCTGCCGCACGCGAAGGGCCCGCACTCCGTTCTGTTAAACATCCACGGCGGCTTTTGGCGGGCGAAGTACGACCTCGCCCACACCGGACATCTGTGCGAAGCGCTGCGAGCGGCGGGCGTCGCGACCTTCAACATCGAATACCGGAGGGTCGGCAATACCGGCGGCGGATGGCCCGGTACGTTTGAGGACATCCGCTCGGCCTACCGGTTTGTTCAGCAGGAGCATTCCCGCTTCCATCTAGACATCGAGCGGCTGGTCGTGATGGGACATTCGGCGGGCGGGCAGCTTGCACTCTGTTTAGCGGCGCACGAGACGTCGCTCCGTCGCGCAATTTCGCTGGCCGGAGTGGTCGATCTAAAGAAAGCCTTCGCGTTGCACCTAAGCCAGGACGCCGTGTCGGAGTTTTTGGGCGGCAAACCGGACGCGGTGCCGGAGCACTACCGGGAAGCGGACCCGATGGAGTTCAGCATTCCGCACGCCCGGCAGTGGCTGCTCCACGGCAGCGAAGATGACACGGTGCCGCCGGAGTTCAGCCGCGACTATGTCATGCAGAAAAAGAAGGCGGGCGAGTCAGTCCAGATGCTGGAGATTCCGCACGCAGGCCATTTTGATCTGATTGATCCCGCTTCTGAAGCCTTCCAGCAAGTTAAGAGTACAGTGCTGACGGCAGTGACCCGACAAGGGTGATTGCGGCTACAGACCGGACAGGGAATTTCATTCCAAGATTATTGCTGCTTCGCCTTGGGCGCAGCCTCTGGTTTTGGTTTCTGCTGCTTCTGGGCGTCTTCGGTCCACGGCGGAACCACCCCGATGAAACGCGCATAGGCGATCGACTGGCCGAGGTGCTCGGCGGCATGGCGGACGACAAACAGGAGCACGCCACGTTCGGTGTTCTTTCCTCCGAACCAGTCCAGGCTCTTGTCGAGATCGGCATCGGGCATCGTCGTGATCGCCTTGCGGGCGTGGGCGAATGAGTCCTTGAGCGTGGCGATGACCTTGGTCTTGTCGGTGGTGGACTTCTCCAGCCCTTTCACATCAACGGCGGCCGGCGGCGGTGTGCCAACGAGCTTATAGATGTTGTAGTTGGCAGCCGATACGTGCAGGAATACTTCGGCGAAGGAGCGCACATCGGGCGCTGGACGCCAAGTGTATTTATCGGCGGGTACAGCCTCCGCTAGGCGCAGGAACTTGTCTTCCTGGATCATCACCTCAGCCAGAACTTCAGATCGATACCCAGAGACTCCGGGAGTACCGTCCTTATAGGGATTGACTTGAGCATTGAGATCAATTGCCGGACGCACCAGCGCCAGCAGACAGACGGCCCAGAAAATGCTTTTCATGACCTTTCTCCTTCAGTCTCGCCAGGGAAGTCGGCTCTCAACGCGGAACAGGTAGGTAAATGGTGCGCCCGGAGAGAATCGAACTCCCAACCTCATGGTTCGTAGCCATGCACTCTATCCAATTGAGCTACGGGCGCATCGTGGTGAAATTCGAATTATAACGGAAACAAAATCATTTCGGCCAACCTCAATCGCTGCATACGTTCAGGGGTAAATCCCACGGCGGGTTCGACCCCTGTCATTTCCCGCCAAATGCGGCGCTGGCTGTGAAAATCGGCGGCCTTGCGGAAAATAGAAAATTGCACACCAGGGTAAAAGTTTCCGGCCCAGCGCAAAACCTACCCGGCCCGGCGTTCTATCCACATGTGCTGCCAACGCGTTAGGGATGGTACCCAACATGCTTCTCCTTAAGGCAGACGAAGTGGCGCGCAACGGGGCATTTGGGAAAATACTTCGGCCAGAGGTCTTTCCGAATGCCCCTTGCATTTTCTATTTGTCGCCGAGGGTGCACTCCGCTCAGTTTCCCGGCCCTCCCCCAACTCCCCCCACATAGGGTTAGTAAGGAAACGGGCGGAGTGTTGTTCGACCCGCTCTTCTCGAAGATTTCCCATCCAGAATTCTTAGGCCACAACCAGCTGATCCTGCACGTCGATGCCGGCCTGGCGGAGCAACTTGGCTACGGAGTCGCCCTTCAATCGCGAGGCATCGAACAGCACGCGCACCGTCCGCTCTTTCTCGTTGAACTGGATGCACTGGATTCCGTAGACCTCGCGGACAGTGTCAATGGCCCGCAACTCGGCCTCCCCGGGCGGAGTCTGATAGCGGTAGGCGACTTCGAGGTAGGTCATTCGTTTCTCCCAAGGAATTAAGATTCGAGGATTACTCTTTGACAATCTAATATGAGTATCTAATAAGGACTGGGTTCCGCCAAGCACGAACTGCTCGTCCTGGCAACGAAACTATGAACCACCTCGACCCTGTGGAAACCTCGAACGCCGCATCTTCCCTCGCCAAGCAGAAAGACCCCGTTTGCGGCATGGATGTGGATCCGGCAAACACTCGCTACCAAAAGGAACACAACGGAAAAGAGTTTTTCTTCTGCAGCACCGGTTGCCTCGCAAAGTTTCAAGCGAATCCCGAGAAGATTCTGTCATCCGCGCCCCAGCCGATGGGATCGGGACTCGTTTCTCTGGGTGGACCGGCCTTGGTCACGCCAACAATGGGCAAGCCATCTGCTCCTAATGCTCAATTGCCGGGTGACCCTGGAAAAGACACGCGGGCCCATGTTGGTCCGACCTACGTTTGCCCAATGTGCCCCGAGGTGCGGCAGATCGGCCCCGGCCCCTGTCCCAAGTGTGGAATGGCGCTCGATCCCGAGTCGGCGGCGCTACCCGCGACCAAGCGCGAGTACACCTGTCCGATGCATCCGCAAATCGTGCGAGCAGAGCCGGGGAATTGTCCGATTTGCGGCATGGCGCTTGAGCCGCGCACGGTGACAGTCGAAGAAGACAATCCCGAACTGCGCGACATGACCCGGCGCTTCTGGATCAGCCTCGCGCTGACCGCGCCACTCCTGGTGATAGCCATGGGAAGCATGTTGTGGCCGCATGCGTTCATGGCGTCGTCGTGGACCCCAGCGTTGCCGTGGCTCGAACTGCTGCTCGCCACGCCAGTCGTCCTCTGGGGTGGCTGGCCGTTCTTCCAGCGTGGATGGGCGTCGGTAGTAAATCGCAGCACCAACATGTTTACGCTGATCGCCATGGGCACGGGCGTCGCTTACGTGTACAGCGCAGTAGCAACACTATTCCTGCAGATCTTTCCCGCGTCGTTCCGCAGCATGGGTGATCACCCGGATGTGTACTTCGAAGCCGCGGCGGCGATCGTCACGCTCGTATTGCTGGGCCAAGTGCTGGAGCTGCGCGCGCGCAGCCAAACGTCGAGCGCGATCCGGGCGCTGCTCGATCTAAGCCCGAAGACGGCGCGCCTGATGAATGAAGATGGGTCGGAGCGGGATATTCCGCTCGAAGAGGTGAAGCCGGGAGATCGGCTGCGGGTGCGCCCCGGCGAAAAGATTCCTGTCGACGGCATTGTGCTGGATGGGTCCAGCGCAGTAGATGAATCCATGATCACGGGCGAATCCGTGCCCGTGGAGAAGACGACGGCCTCGCGTGTGATCGGCGCGACCGTAAACGGCAACGGCTCTCTCGTGATGCGCGCCGAGCGGGTTGGCAGCGAGACCATGCTGGCGCAGATCGTCCAAATGGTCAGCCAGGCGCAGCGCACGCGCGTCCCCATCCAACGGCTGGCGGACAAAGTAGCCGGTTGGTTTGTTCCGGCCGTGATCGCAATTGCGTTCGTGACATTCATAGTGTGGATAAGCTTCGGGCCGGAACCGCGTTTCGCACATGCCATCGTGAACGCCGTGGCCGTGCTGATCATCGCGTGTCCGTGCGCTCTCGGCCTGGCGACGCCGATGGCGATCATGGTCGGCACTGGACGCGGCGCGCATGAGGGCGTGCTTATCAAGAATGCCGAAGCGCTGGAAACGCTGGAAAAGGTGGACACCATCGTCTTCGATAAGACCGGGACGCTGACCGAGGGAAAACCGAAGGTGGTGGCGTTCTCGGCGACAGAGATTGTGCCAGGTATTTCAGGCAACGAGATTCTGCGGCTGGCGGCAAGTCTGGAACGCGCCAGCGAGCATCCGTTGGCCGCGGCGATTGTGGCGAAAGCGAATGAGCTGAAGCTGAATTTGAGCGAGCCCGCCAATTTTCAATCCGTGCCCGGCCAGGGTGTGCGCGGGACCGTAGAAGGGAAGAGCGTGGCGGTTGGAAACAGCGCGCTAATGCATGCTGTCGGAGCTTTCGAGAACAAGACGGCCGTCTCACTTCTCAAATACGCCGGTTCCACTGTGATCTATTTGGCAGTTGACGGCAAGTATGCTGGGTACATTTCCATCGCGGATCCGCTGAAACCGTCCGCTGTGAACGCGCTACGCGATCTGAAAGCCCAGGGCATTCGCCTGGTCATGCTAACCGGCGACAACCAGGCAACGGCCCAGGAGATTGCGCAGAGCCTCGGAATCGAAGACTTCAAAGCCGAGATTCTGCCAGCGCAAAAAGCCGAGATCGTCAAGAGTCTGAAGAACGAAGGCCGGATCGTTGCCATGGCTGGCGACGGTATCAACGACGCGCCCGCGCTGGCGCAAGCGGACGTCGGAATCGCCATGGGGACGGGAACCGACATCGCTATGGAGAGTGCCAGCATCACTCTCCTTAAAGGAGACCTTGAAGGAATTCTGCGCGCCCGCAAGCTGAGCCAGGCCACAATGCGCAACATCCGGCAGAACCTGTTCTTCGCATTTGTGTACAACTCGATCGGCGTGCCGATTGCCGCAGGCGTACTCTATCCGATCTTCGGACTGCTGCTGAGCCCGATCCTGGCAGCGGCCGCAATGAGCCTGAGTTCTGTGTCGGTAATTACGAATTCGCTAAGGCTGCGGCAGGTGAAATTATAGGTGTCAGGTGTCAGGTGTCAGGTGTCAGGTGTCAGGTGTCAGGTGTCAGGTGTCAGGTGTCAGGTAAAGCAAAATCGACCATATGCTGGGCCACAAGTATCAACTGGACTACCGACTGCGACGGATTTCCTGAGACTTGACACCTAAGACCTGAGACCTGCTCTTCAAAGCTTGCTCAAATAATCCGTAATTTCCGGGCTGCTCCAATCCACCGCCCCGATAAACTTGCGACGAATCATTCCGTTGCGGTCGATCACATACGTTTCGGGCCAGCCAAATGTACCGTAGAGAGAGCTGGTTCTCTGCGCCCCATCGCGAACCGTGATCAAGTTGATCTTGTAGTCCTTCAAAAATTTGTGATACGCGTTGTCGTCGGTGTCGATGCTGACCGCGAGCACGACAACCCCTTTGTCCTTCAGCCGCTTTTGCATCTGGACCAGAGATGGAGTCTCCTCGATACAGGGCGGACAAAAACTTCCCCAGAAATTCAGCACCACCACCTGCCCGCGAAACTGGCTAAGCGTGACTTTGTGGTCGGAATCCTGCACGGTGAAGTCCGGCGCATTCGAACCGATGCGGGCAGGTTTGCCCCCGCTGTAGCATCCGATCAGTGCAGCCAGCGATCCAATAACCAGACAGGCTGCAAAAAAACTTGGCTTTGTATCAGGGCATCGCTTTAGCGATGCCGCAAGTCCTTCGAGATCAGACGCCCCTTCAGGGGCCGGACATCGAAAATCGACTTTTTCCCGAGCCTGTAGAAGCGTGGCACGAAGCATTTGTCTCACCCCGCTATAATAGCGAAAAACTGATGGATAGTTTACTTATGGATGGTTCACTTCCAGGCGCGATCCCCGAGATCTCCATCATCGTTCCGGCCCGGAACGAAGAGGCCAGCCTCGGCGACTGTCTGGCGTCGCTGACCGCCCAAACCGGAGTGGCTTTCGAGATCATCGTAGTCGACGATGGTTCCACCGATCGCACGCACGAAATTGCGCAGAGTTTTGCCGAAGTGCGGGTGATTTCCCCGGGGCCTCCGCCAGACGACTGGACCGGGAAGAACAATGCGGTCGTTGCCGGGGCCAAAGAAGCGCACGCGCCGTGGCTGTTGTTCACCGACGCGGACACCGTGCATCTGCCGGGATCGCTGGCGCGCGCTTTGGCCGAAGCGAAAAGGGAGGGAGCAGATTTGTTGTCCTACTCGCCCGAGCAGTTGGTAGTCACATTCGCCGAGCGGGCCGTCATGCCCGTAATCTTCGCGGAACTCGCGTCGCAATATCCGCCCCAGAAAGTGCGCGAGCAGAATTCGGAGATCGTAGCTGCGAACGGCCAGTATCTTCTTGTTCGCCGCGCAGCCTACGACGCCGTGGGCGGGCACACCGCCGTGGCCACGGAAATACTTGAGGACGTGGCGCTCGCCCAGCTGTTCCGCAATAAAGGTAAGCACGTCTATTTCCGTTATGGTGGAGACGCCGTACGCACGCGCATGTACCGCAACTGGCCTCAGCTCCGCGAGGGATGGACAAAGAATCTCGAGCTTCTGTTTCCTCAACCCGAACAACTAGCCGTCCGGAGTTTGTTTTTGTGGTTCGTGGCATGGTTGGCTCTTGGCGTAGCCATGTCTGGCGCTGCCAGCCAGCACTTCGCATGGATTCCATTCGCCGGCATCTGGCTCTTGCTGTACCGGCGAATTCGCATCGCGCATTTCTCACCTGCGAATAACCTGATCGCAATCGCTTTCGGTCTGCCACTGTTCGCGTATCTGCTACTGCGCTCGAAAAAGGCCCACGCAAATGGCCAAGTAAGTTGGAAGGGTCGTGCCTACAGAACCGGCATTCGAACTGAAAGTGCGCCCGCGAAAGTGCAAGCCGACAACCCGATTCCAAGAATTGAGAATCAAGGATTGAGGGCTAAAAGCTAATTGCTAAATGCTAAGAGCTGCCTTTATGGTCTACCTAACACGTAAAGCGGAATTTTCCGCATCGCACTACTATCACAATCCGGCGTTTACGCCGGAAGAGAACGCACGCATTTTTGGCAAATGCAATAATCCCAATGGGCACGGGCATAACTACACTCTGGAAGTCACCGTGAAGGGGCCGGTCGATGCGAAGTCGGGATTCGTCGTCGACCTGAAGCAATTGAAGGACGTCATGAGCAGGGAAGTGCTCGACGCGCTCGACCATCGCTTTCTGAACAAAGAGGTACCCGAGTTCTTCACCAGGATCCCGACGACCGAGAACCTCGCCATCGCCATCTGGCAGCGCCTCGCGCCGAAACTCAATGCGGCACAATTGCATCGCGTGCGCGTCTACGAAACGCCCGACCTTTTTGTTGATTTTTACGGAGAAGCATGAAGGCGCACCTGACCCGACGATACATGTTTTCGGCATCGCACCGCTTGCACAGCGACGAAATGTCGGAGGAAGAAAACCGCGTGACCTATGGCAAGTGCAACAATCCCTACGGACACGGTCACAACTATACTGTCGAAGTTACCGTCAGTGGGCCGGTCGATGAGCAGACCGGTATGGTTTGCAATCTGGTCGATCTGGATGGCTTCGTACACAACCAAATCCTGGAACGCTACGACCACCAGAATCTGAACCTGCTGTCGGAGTTCGCGGAGCAGGTTCCGACCACGGAGAACCTATGCATCGCAATCTACGATATTGTGAAGCGCGGCTTCCCGAAGGCTCATCTAGAAAAGATACGAATAGAAGAGACGATGATGAACTCGTTTGAATATTCGGGAGAAAACAGTCGAACGACCATCGACTAACGACAAACGACCAGGAACCTATGAAATCAAGCACCGAACCAAACACCCTGACCAGTGCCACCTACGAAGAACTGGTGCGCGAAATGATTGTCCGCCTCGGCGAAGATCCCGATCGCGAAGGCCTTTCCCGCACACCAGCGCGCGTGCATAAGGCCATGCAATTTCTCGTCAAGGGCTACAAGGACGATCCCGAAGCGCTCTTGCGCAAGGCGCTGTTCACCGTCAATTACGACGAGATGGTGATCGTGAAAGACGTCGAAATGTTCAGCCTCTGCGAGCATCACCTGCTGCCATTTTTCGGCAAAGTGCACGTGGCGTATATCCCCAACGGAAAAGTCATCGGCCTGAGCAAAATACCGCGTCTCATCGAAACGTTCTCGCGCCGCTTGCAGATCCAGGAACGGCTGACCACGCAAATTGCGGAGGCGATCCAGAACACCATCGAACCGCAGGGCGTCGGCGTTGTCATCGAGGCCCGGCATCTGTGCATGATGATGCGTGGCGTGGAGAAACAACATTCTTCCGCGGTAACGTCGTCCATGCTGGGCTGCTTCCGCAACGAAGAGGAAACGCGAACAGAATTCCTGTCGCTAATCCGCCAGCGCACCAACGGCGTGTGATTTGAAATTGGCTAGTGTGGGGACGGGCGCCTCGCCCGTCCAAGCCGAGCGAAGCTCGGCAGCTGCCTGCGGTCACCGCAACTCTCGGCTCGCTGTGGCTGTTATTGCCAAATTGTGAACTCCCTGCTCGTAACATGGCGGCGCTTAGCATAAGCTGAAAACCGCATGCCGAAACGCAAACTCAGATTTCGCGAAATGACGCCGCGCGAACCCATTTTCCGCGGCCGCCTCGCCCTAATCACCGGCGCCAACCGCGGCATCGGCTTCGCCATCGCCCGAGCCCTGGCGCGCGAAGGATGCAATCTCATCATCACCGGCCGCGACGAACGTGCCGTGGCCAAGGCGCGCACGGAACTGGAGAAACTCCAGCCGGCAAAACTGCACTTGCGGGTCCTGGCGCAGTCCTGCGACGTCCGCAGCCCCGACTCGGTCGACTATCTTTTCGCGCTCGTCCGCGGATTGCACACGCCCCTCGATATCCTCATCAACAACGCTGGCATCGGACATCCCAATCGCACCGTCGGCGAATTGCCCTATCCCACTTGGATGGAAGTAATCGACACCAACCTCAACGGCCTGTTCCTTATGACGCAGGCAGCGCTCGCCGTGATGAAGCGCGGCAGCACAATCGTGAACAATCTCTCGATCGCCGCCGAGCGCGTCTTCCCGGGGTCGGCAGCCTACAACGCGTCGAAGCATGGCGCGCTCGGGTTTACCAACACATTGCGCGAAGAGTTGAGGCCGAAGGGCATTCGCGTGATCGCCCTCATGCCCGGTGCAACCGATACTGCAATCTGGAACACGCTATGGCCAAAAGCGCCGAGGCGCAAAATGATGTCCGCCGAAACCGTCGCCCGTACGGTGGTCGACGCACTGCGATTGCCCGAAAGCACGACCGCAGAAAAAATCGTAGTGATGCCCTCCAGCGGCACGCTGTAGGGAAGGTGATTGTTGACGCGAGGGCTTGCGAGAGCATCCAATAAGAAGTGGATCGTGCGTCGGCGGCTCG
>Ga0185299_10003583_pt1 | contig 20238 bp, 19 predicted proteins | sample PaiPotPPA55metaG_FD_128002 | JGI IMG/M metagenome (GOLD analysis project Ga0185299, IMG submission 128002) | Iron sulfur acid spring bacterial and archeal communities from Banff, Canada, to study Microbial Dark Matter (Phase II) - Paint Pots PPA... ... | reverse complement strand
TCCAGCTTCTCCAATGTCGAGAGTTGCGACCGCATCATCTACGGCGTCATCAGTCACTTAAACCGCTCCTGGGAAAGAAAACCGCTCTTCAAATTTACACAAACATGTTGACGCTACCCATTACAAGTTTACCCTTGACTAACGCTACCCAGTTGTTGTACTCTCTTTCATGTCCTCGACGCAATTCACGCCTGCCGCAACCATCTATCCCCTTTCCTTTCATAAGCCTGCAGCCTCTTGCATCTCTTTTTCGCACTCCCGTCCTTTGTTTTCAATAACTTCCAGCCTCTTTTGGCAAAACAGGGGGGGTGGGTATACCCCTCCCAAAGCCGCCCTTTGGAATCAGCAGCTTACAGCCTCTTTCTTCCGGACCTGTTTGCAAACAAGTTACCCCTCGGCCACCTCGGCGCGCGCCCTTTGTTTTCATATTCTTACAAATCCCTTTTCCCGCAACTCCCTTGTTTTCACATCCATACAAAACCTCGGGGGGTGTGGGGTCCGCTCGCCAGCGTCGAAACCTCACCGAGCAAGTCCTTTCTGTGCTATCACATACATGCAACCCCTGCAGTTTCATGCAATTACGCACTCTTTCGCGCAACGGCGCCAAGCTATCCCTCCCCCTTTCAACAGGTTCCGCACTCTTTCTATCGCCACAGGGGTGGTACCCCCCCCAGAGCGGTCAACGCCTGCCAAGTTCCAGTCTTCCGTGCCAGTACGAGACGTTCACAGCTTCCGGCACTCAGAGATTCCGACTTTTTCCGATCCAAAGGAGGTGACCACAGCCAACACAGCCGCCTGCTACAGTAAACACCTGCGCCACTCTACATCTTTCAGGTTATCGAGTACTAGTCGCCTGCCTGCTAGAGTGCCTCATCCTCGTTGCGACCCGCAGCACCTAAGGACATGCGGACGCCGCGTGGATGAGATTACGGGGTGTTTTTTAAACCCAGCGGCTTGACTCTCCTGTTCCCGGCGCCAAGAAAATCGTACCTGCTGTTTCCCGCGCCACTTCGTCCTGCAAGAGCCCTTGGGTAGGCCACCACGAAGTCTCCCCTCCTAAGGAGCTTGCAATGAACCGAACGCGCCGTTTTCGCAGTGTCAGTGTATTTGCGGCAGCCGCGCTTCTCTTCGCATCCAGCGCGCACGCACAACAGAACGCTGCGTCGAACGCAGCTGCGCCGCAAAGAGCCGCGCTAAAGAAATTCGTCGATGCCACGAACCAGCTTTCTCCCGAGGTGAGAAAGCACCTGTCGAGCGGCCTGCAAACATATCTGCGCTACGCCAATGCCGTTGTGAACGGCACCGCAACGAAGCCCAGCGCTGACGTAGCGCACAAGACGCCGTGGGCCAGCGGCGCAAGTTTCGCCGGCGGCGCAATCGCCGTATCGAATCCAGCGCTCGACCCGGCGAGTCAGGGTTACACGCAGAACACCACTTCAAGCGCGTGGTGCGGCAACAGCATCGTGGTCGGCTATGAAGATACCGGCGCATTTCTTCGCACCGACCCGACCGAGGCGTTTGGAGTTCCGGTTAGTCTTGACGGCATTTCGTACTCTGCGGATGCCGGCAAAAGCTTCAAAGATTTGGGAGCGCTGACGCCCGGAACTTTCTCGGCGAACGCGCTGATCGGTGACCCTATCGTCACGTGCTCCAGCCCGGCGCATTTTCAATACGCGTCGATCTTGAACACCATGGCGTCCGACGGCTTCACTGCGCTCACCGGCCCGTCTGTGTCGTTTTCAACGGACGGCGGAAAAACGTGGAGCGAGCCGCTGCTAGCCGCCTCGCTGGATGGCAGCACGGAAATTGCGGACAAGCCATCGCTCGCCGTAGATCCGGCGAATCCGCACCGGATGTTTTTGACGTATACGCATGCCTCGGCCTTGGCCTGCACCAACGTGGAGATGGTGCGCTCAACCGACGGCGGAAAAACGTGGAGCCTTCCGGCACCAATTAATTCGGACTGCAACAATCCGAATATTCTGATGAACACCGGCTCCAGCGTCGTCGTTTCCCCGGGCGGCAAAATCTTTGTGGCGTATGAATCGTTTCCGGTTTCGCCAGTCGGCACCAGCTTCGGCAAGACTGCAATTTATTTCGTGCGCTCCCTGGATGGCGGCGCAACCTTCGGCAAGCCGGAGAAGATTTCGGACGTCACGCCCGCCGGTGATGGCGTCTATCTCAATGGTCCGCTTCAAGCGAACGATTACCCGCAGCTCGCGGTAGATCGCACCAACCGATCGACGCGCGGAACGGTGTACATCACTTGGCCGGACGGCCGCAATCACGTTTTGCCGGATCGCAACGCGCCAAGCGGCACCTACGCGTACGCAGATGTGTTCGTCGCAAAATCCACGAACTTCGGCGCTTCCTTCAAAATTCTTGGCGCAGTCAGCCCAACTCCAAAGGATTTCAGAGGCGTCGGGCGCGACCAGTTCCTGCCGGCAATCGCGGTAGACAACGACGGCGAAGTCGCCGTGTGTTATTACGACCGCCGCAACGACCGCGCAAACCTGCGCGTGGACCGCTTCTGTTCGATCTCCGCGAATCAAGGGAAAACCTGGAAAGACCAGGAAGTTTCCGTCCTAAACTGGCTGCCGACTCCGAACACGGATCCGCTCAGCGGCGGAGCGACTGCAGTGATCAGCGAATATGACCTGCTTACCTCAGAATTTCTGCTGCACGGCGATGGGTTCTTTGGCGCATTCATAATCGAAATAAGCGGCAACCAAAACGTAGTAGCCACAAAGTTCTGACGCTTGCACTACAGTTAGGCTAGGGTGCGGACTTCGCGGCGATTCGGACAGAGCGGCTGATTCAGTGGAAATGGCGGAAAAGAAGAACTTTAGCTCGATTGTATCGAAAGCACCCAGAGCCGCATCACATCTTTTGTGGACGTGGATCTACAGGAGGCGAATCCAATGGAACGGCAATACCCGGAAGTTGTCGGCGTGCGCCGCACCGGTTGGGCGGCTCTGGACCGCGATCCGCAGGAGGACAGGGTCGAGTACGTCTGTCCGCACTGCGGCAAACGGGGCCAGAAGAATGCCCGTCGCGAGCGGACGCAATATCATTTCACGGATGGTTTTTTGCAAGATTTGCAGGGCGAGGTAACGAATTGCCGCGCTTGCGGGCAGTCCTTGCGCGTGGTGCCAATAGTAATGTTGCACGATCAGGACGAAACGCGGCGATTCGAAGCGGTCTTCTCAGACGAACTCGAAGTCGCGCACAAGCCAGCTGCCTGATCAGCTTTTACGCCATCTGATGGTTTTTTAGTGGCGCAGCTCGCAGCTGCAGCAAGCGTGTCGCGCTACTAGAAATGTTTGAAACGAAAAACGCAGACTCCGAAAAATGTTGAGGCCGGGTTTTTTAGCCCGGCCTTTCATCTGAGTTCTAGGAAGCTGAAAGGGAAGTAGTTTAATTTCAGTCGTCGTCGCGGTCGCGATAACGACGGCGATCGCGGTCATAATCACGGTAGCGGCGGTCACGGTCGCTGTCATTCCGATAATAGTAATTGCCGCGCTCGTCGCGATAATAGCCGTTCTGGTCGCGGTAGTATCCGTTCTCGTCGCGATAATATCCATTGTCACCGCGGGAATAGCCGTTGCCATAGCAACGGTCGTAGGCCTCACGGCGTTCCTCACGCCAGTGATTGGCCTGGCGGCTGTTGTAGCCATGATCTTCTATGGCTTCACCCAGCTCGTGTTCTGTTTTCGCTATGCGCCGCTGGCAATCGTCGCGACCAGCAGCTTTTGCACCGGGAGGCCCCGCAAAGAAAAGCAAACCACTCAGCGCCGCGGTTGCGAACGCCACTTTACCGAAGGACACTTTACCGAACATAGAGCTGGTGAATGGGGCCTTACCGAACATATTCGAAACAAAAGGGGATTTCCTCAGAAACGTATGCAGCTGCATACATCCTCCTTGGGCGCCTCCCTGGTGCTGGTTGGGGGTTTTTGCGTCCTTGCAGGAGAAACCCGGAGACACGGAAAATGTCGCGGCGAGATAAATTAAGCAAGACAACAGGGTAGGGAAGCGACGCAAGTAGTTTCGAAAGACTACACGCTAAACGAGAGAGGCGCAGTGCTCACGCTACTGCGCCTCGCAAAGACTGGCCTAGGAAATGGCTGAGGTTAACGGGGCGGATGTTCGCGATCGTAGCGATCATGATCGTGGTCATCCCAATCGCGCTCGGAGCGCCACCGATGGCCGTCTTCGTCCCACCAACGATGACTGTGGCCCCAGCAATATTCGCGCGCATCACGTAGCTGGCGGCGAGCGCTATCGGCCTGGCGGCTCTCGCGTCCATGATGCTCGATGGCTTCATGAAGACGATGGTCCGCTTTCGAAATTCGCTTTTGGCAATCGTCGCCATCGGCCCGCAAAGCTGGCTCACCGGTGAAGAGCAAAAATCCCGCCAATGCCGCCCCGGCCAACGTTACTTTTCCCGCACCAAAAATTCTCGACTGAAATTTAGTCTGCATCCGGTTCTCCTCTAGTTTGAATTGAGACCTAAAAGCAGGGTTGAAGGAAAAGTAGCACCGGCCGTGACAAGCCGACATACCAAAAGTTCCGCGATGATTCGGGGGAATTCCTGTATCCCAAAATGCAAGATTGTGAAAAGTTTACAGGTCGGAGTCCAGCTCCATGTGATACTTCTCGAGGCCTTCGCGGATGCGAGTAAAGGCATCGTCGACCGTATCGGCGAACTGCAGCATTTTGTACTCATCCTGATTGATCATGCCCCAGCGCACCATGGCGCGGAAGTTCAGCACTTCGTTCCAATATTTGCGGCCATAAATGATGATCAGGTTGTTGCGCGGGAGCTTGCCGGTTTGCAGCAGTGTCAGCATTTCCCAGAGTTCGTCCATGGTGCCGAAACCGCCAGGAAAAACGATCAAGGCTTTCGCAATTTGCGCGAACCAGAGTTTGCGCATGAAGAAATAGTGGAAATTAAGGCTGAGCTCGGGGCTGATGTACGCGTTAGCGAACTGCTCGTGAGGCAATTCGATGGAGAGGCCGATGGATTTTCCGCCGGCTTCGGAGGCGCCGCGATTCGCGGCTTCCATGATTCCCGGACCGCCGCCCGAGCAGATGACGAAGCGGCGCGGTCGCGGACCGAGGGTGAGCGCCCAAGTGGTGATGCGGTGCGAGAGCTCGCGGGCTTCCTCGTAATAGCGCGACATTACCAAAGCGCTTTTTGCGTCGCGCAGGGCTTCGCGATGCTTCGCGCGTTCGGCGCCTTTCAGTTTCGAACTGGGCGTTTTCTTGAGGCGCGTGAGGCGACCCTGCGCGGTTTCGTGGGATTCGATGCGGGCGGAGCCGAACATCACGATAGTGTCGCCGATGCCTTCGTTTTTCAATTGCACTAAAGGATGTAAGTATTCAGCCAAGATGCGTATTGGCCTGGCAGCAGTACTTTCCAGGAATTGAGGATCTTGATGCGGAGCTTTGGGTGCGTGCTGGGGCTTGAGCTTGAGGTGCCCTGAGGACATTCGAACTCTCCAAGAGACGAACCTCCATTATGGGAATTGCGAGGCTTGGCAGCAACGTCTGAGGGCGGAGTTGCGTCGAATTGGATACACTGGGCACGGAGGCCCGCCAATGAATAAACCGCTTTTACTGTTCCCTTTGCTCGCGGTCCTCGTGGGCGCGTGCCTTCTTTCCGCACAGTCTCCTACGGGACCGATTACGCCAAAGCCGGGCACACCGATTCAGCAGCTTCCTCCACAAAGCAAAATTGTGACGGGCGTAACGCTGGTGAATACGCCGGTGACGGTGAAGGACGGGCGCGGACAGCTAGTGGACACGCTGGACGCAAAGGATTTCCAGGTCACGGACAACGGAGTTCCGCAGCAGATTATGCATTTTGACCTGGGCGGCGATCCGCTTTCCATCGTGTTTCTGGTGGAAACGAGTACCAGGATTACGCCGCTGCTGCCGCAGATTCAGAAGGCTGGGATCGTGCTGGGGGAAACGGTGATGGGCTCGGATGGCGAAGCAGCCGTGGTGGGGTTCAACGACGCGGTGGACAAGCTCCAGGATTTCACGACCAACCGTGATGCGGTTGAGAAAACTTTGACGAAGCTGAACACGGTGGGGACCCAGGGTTCGAAACTGTTTGACGCGATGGCGCTAGGGGTGGAGATGTTGAGCGGACGGCCGTTGGCCACTGCGGACACGCCGGGGCGGCGACGAGTGATGTTGATTATGTCCGAGGCCACAGACGTGGGCAGCGATACGAAATTGGGGGCGGTGCTGCGGCGGGCGCAGCTTTCGAACGTGACGATTTATTCGGTGGGATTGTCCACAACAATGGCGGAACTGAAAGCGCCGCCCAAGGACACTACGCCGCACGTGACTCCCCCGGGAACGTTCGGGCGGCCCGGTCCGCCGGGGGTGCCGCAAACACCGGATACGCAAGCGGCGCAGTATGGGAGCGGGAATTTGCTGGAGCTGGTGGTGTGGGCGGTGAAGCACGTCAAGGACAAGATCACGGACCACGCGTTGGAGTTGGCGGCAACGGCGACCGGCGGTGAGCATGTGCCCACATTTAAGAATCACTCCATCGAAAATGCGATCGATGAAATTGGCGGCGAGCTGCACTCGCAGTATTCGGTTAGCTACATACCTACTGGGACGAACGAGACCGGATATCACGAAATCAAGGTGACTGTGAAGAAGGACGGCTTGAAAGTGCGAGCGCGGCCCGGGTATTACATTGCGGGGCCGGAGAGCTAATCTCTCGCGGGGTAGATATATTTCCGGGTAGCCAATAATCCATCCAAGATCGATGCAACGCGCGGAGATCATTTCCTACAAGCCGACTTCCATGATAGGTCTTTGTCAAGAGGGCAAAAGCTCTCCCGACGCGCTTCGGAGGAGCGCGGGTGTAAATTCTTTCTGGGTTCTTCGCCGCGTGTGTTGGCCTCTCGGCCGTGGTTCCTATTTCAGATAGAACCAGACTTCCATTTGCTGTCTCAGACCAGCGAGTGGTCTTGAACAGAAGATTGAGTTTGTGTTTTCCTGCCAGTCTCGAAACTTATCAGCGGGAGCATCCAGAGCTTGCGCTCCTTCGCCCAGTCGGCTTAACGGCAAGACCTGGCAGGCTACGCGTCGAAGAAATCCTCCTTGTTCGCCTCTACGCGGCGATGCAGTTGCTCGCCTTCATCACCTCAAAATTCCGCTGCCCACGGTCGACCGCGATGAGATAGGCCACCAGTTTCCGTGCTACCGCCAGCGTCGCGCGATTGGCATTGCCTTTCTGCTTTTCCTTGTCAGAGAGCATGGCCAGCTCCGGGCTGTTGCGCGGCGCCATCTTTGCTGCTTCGATCAGTGTCGTCTGCAAATGTTTGTTGCGTTGTTTTGATAGCGGCGTGCGCTGTACGGTGTTCGCCGAACTCTTCTCTGCCCCGCACAGCCCGCAATAGCTGATGGCTTTTTTGATCGAGGAAAAACGCTTCGGATCCCCGACTTCCAGCGCCCAGGTCAATGCCGTGATCGGTCCCACGGCGGGGATGGTCATTAACCGCTCCACGCGCTCCAGCAGCAACGAATCGCGCTCCAGCGAGCGCACCAGAGCACTCTCGGTTTTCCCCAGCCGCACCACTGTTTCACGGCACAGTCTCAGCAGCGAACCTAGCCCTTCATCGATGTCCGGGTTCGTCGCCAGCAGTTCGCGGAAGTAGCCAGCTTTGTGCAGCCGCTGCTTGTTGTAGTTCACGCCCGCTTCCATCAGCAGCCCGCTGATTTTGTTTTTCATCTGCACCATCTGGCGGACCAGCAGGTTGCGATAGCGCAGCGTGCGCCGCCGTTCACGAATAGCGGTCGAGGCCATGTAGCACTCCGGCAGAAAATCACACCGCAGGCAGTCGCAGATCTTGTTGGCGTCAATGCGATCGTTCTTCTTTTTCGCCGCTGCAATGGCCCGCAGCATCAGCGGATGTGCTACCTTCAGCGCCACGGCATGTGGCTGCAGGTAATCGTAGATCCAGCCGGTGAAAACCGTGGCTTCCATCGCCGCGGTCCACGGCTGCGGCAGAGTTTTCATCCAACGATCCAGGTCAAAACGTGTGGCAGCGATGGTGCCTTCGGCGTGAATCGTGCCACTGCCATCCTTCACGCAGTAGCTGATCGTCCTCTTGTGAACATCCAGCCCGATGTAATACATAGTCTGCATGGGGGAGCCTCCTTGGTGTCTCTGAATCAGCTCGGTCGCTGAGTTCAGCTTTTGTACACCAAGCGCTCCTCCTCCGACCTATGCATTCAAACTTTATGTGCTTCCGCGGCGGCCGCGAGATAGGCGTCGTGAGAGATCACTGACTGCACCTTGATGAAATCCACGCCTTGCGCTTTTAGCGAGTCGACCGCGGCAACAGCGCTTTCTTGGCTGGTAACCGCGATGGAGCTGGGGAAGCGCAACTTGCCATCCGGCAAAAGCGCGTCCAGCATCGGTCCGGAAATGATCATCCGCGGACCAATGATTTCGCCGCTGGCGATTTGCTTGCGCCAGCCTGCGAGCACCGGGAGGTCGCCACCCATGTCGCGAACCCCGGTAACACCATTGGCGATAAAGAGAGGGAGAATGATGTCGCGCCCACCAGGGAACCAATCGCCGAAAGCGGAATGCACATGCATGTCCCACAAGCCGGGAATCAGGAACTGCCCGGTGCCGTCGAGGCGCGTTGGTTTGCGCTCACCCTGAAGGAACGAACCAGAGTGGGAGACGGAGATGATGCGATTCCCGTCGATGATCACGGTCATATCGCGCTGCACCGAAGAGGAGCCGGGGTTGATGACCGTGACGTGCGTGATGACAATTTGCCCCGCTGGGGAGCTCTTCGTCAGTGCGGCGGCAAAAGCGAGGGATAGCGCGACGCAAATCAACGCGGATAGCCGGACAGGTTTAGAAATCACGGGCAGAGAGTACCACGATGGAGAGTGAGCGAGCCGGAAACCTCTCCTCTGTCCCACGCGCGACGAGGAAACGTCAACCCCCGCACCCTTAAACCATCAAAGCGTGCGGCACCCCGCCTTACTTGTGCGGCCGGATTCTAGTAACGCGAAGCTCATCGCGAAATATCTTCGCTACCCGCCATTGGGCATTGACGTCGGCGTAGTATAAGAACACCGTGCCCAATCCTAGAAATATTGCGTGGCAAGCCCGAGCGGTGTGGGCGCTTCTCGGTTCCATGTTCAAGCGCGAATGGACGCTGGACGACTACCCGATGCGCGTTTGGATGCAGCCGACTGCTGAACCTCTGCATAAATCTCGCCTCAAACCACTTTCATGGACAGCTAGCGTGATTAATTGGCCGGGTATGTCGGGAAGTGCGAATTCGAGGCTGGAAGCACTTGAGGAACTCCGCAAGAACTTCGAGCGGTTTCGAGCCACGAAGCCGAAGCTGCCGCGACCGGGCACCAAGGTGCCAATTGAGTTTGCCGCTAGGGAGCGTGTCGGCCCGCACTCGGAGCTAGCGAAGGACTTTATCAAACGTGTTCTTGATATTGAGTGGGCATGGATTTCTGACGAATCGAGCCTCTGGGACTTCCACGGGGATGAAACGAACGAAAGTCTGAACAGCAAAATTCGCCGCATTTACGGGGTAGATGTTTCAGATATATCCAGCGGGAATCTCGCCGACATCTTTGACAGGATTCGAGATTACAGAGCCGCTTCGCCAACTCGTGATTAGCAAAAGATTTCTTCAGGGGCTGAAGCCCAGTTGGGTGACGCTGCTACGTGGGGGCTAAAGCTCCCACCTCCTAAAGAAAAAGCCGGGGCCCGCTTCAGAAAGCGGGCGCTACATAGGCACGATCAAAGCAAGATGCGGCTTTCGGCCTGGGAGCGCCCTTCCTTCGTCAGGATAAACTGAAGCGACGCCCCTACAACGTAGGCAAGGGCAAGCAGGTTAGTCACGATGACTTTAGTTCTGCTCGGAGGCGGGAGATGCGTCTGATGTCTCCTCTGGAGCCGGAGCTTGAGTCGTGTCAGGGTCGGGCTCGGTGTGATCGGCAAAATGATCGGCGCAGTCTTCGTGAGCGGTGCGGATGGTTTCGCGCCAGGAATCTGTGCCGAAGGCGTTGATGTATTCATTTTGGGCGAGAGGCAGGGTTTGGACGAGAGTTTGGCCTAGATAGGCGAGGGTGGAGGCGGTCTTGGGTTTGAGTTGACCTTGGGCGACAGCGGAGAAGAGGCGTCCGAGGGCGGAGCTGAGATCGCAGGCGGACACGTACTCGCCGGAAAGGTGATAGGCGATGTCCTTGCCGGCTTTTTCGCCGGCGAGGGCTTGCGCATCCTTGCGGGCGTGGAACGCGCAGAGGTACGGATGCGCGGCGCGGGGAGTGCGGCAGTGGCGGCCGTCGGCAAAGGTGAACGAACACAAAGAGGCACGGACGTTGGAGCGATTGGTGGACATGGAAGTCTCCAGAAGAAAGATTAAATTTGGAATTTTGGGGAGTCTCGCGTTGGCGAGGCGTGGTTCTGAACGGGACTAGTCTACCAAAGCGGGTCTTACCAAGTCAATAAAAAGTTAGTGGTGGGGTCGAGGTTGCCGGTACGAGAAAAAGCCGCAGGCCTGCGCGGACTCCGCCCTGCGCTACAGGGGATGTCATCAATGTTTGAGGGCAAAGGAAAGACCCAGACGTAACATCGACGTCTGGGCACCCGCACGTTTCGCACCCATTTTCGAGTGTTCAATGTTGAATACACAGGGTTTGCCCGACCGTGGTATAAACGCTTGATTCTTCGATTTGAGCACGGTCACACTCTTAACGAGAGAAAAGCATGTCGGAATCTAACCCAACTCGGAAGCTCGACAGCTTGCACACGTCCATTCCTGAGGGCGCTGTCCCGCTGGAGTCGGTCCTCTGTACGGAGGAATTGCAGCGTCGCCCGGCGCGTCCACCGGATCACGAGAAGGAGAACCGCGCTCTCTCCGCCCTGGCCCATGCGTTGGCCGAGTCGCCGCGTACGATTCTTCAGGTGCTGGCCGACACAATCCTCGAGGTCTTTCAGGCCGACTCGGCCGGCCTCAGTCTTCTGACCACGCACGATGGCGGAAAACGGTTCTACTGGCCGGCCATCGCCGGTATATGGAAACCGCACATCGGCGGTGGCACCCCGCGCGATTTTGGCCCTTGCGGCGATGTGCTGGATCGCAACATCCCGCTGTTGTTCCGTCACTTTGAACGCCGTTACTCCTATTTCGAACCGGTCACACCTCCGGTCGAAGAGTGCTTGCTGGTTCCTTTTTACGTCGAAGGCAAAGCCGTCGGCACCATATGGGCCATCGCGCACGATGAGCGCCGCAAGTTCGACGCGGAGGATGAGCGGCTTTTGAGTTCCATCGGGACATTCGCCTCCTCCGCGTACCAAATTCACACATCCCTCGAAGCAGTCACGGTAGAAATGACCGAGCGCCAGAGTGCCGAAGCAGCCTTGCGCCAACGCACCGTCCAATTCGAGATACTTCTCAACGAGGCTCCGCTCGGAGTCCATCTCGTCGATGCAGATTTTAAGCTTCGCCACGCCAACCCCACCGCTGTGTCTGCCTTCGGCAATGTTGCAGACTTGATCGGCAGGGACTTTGGCGAAGTGATTCACACACTGTTCCCAACGCCGCAAGCGAAGGAGATCGTGGAACGATTCCGTCACACTCTCGAGACCGGAGAACAGTTCTTTGCGCCTGAGTGGGCCGGCGAGCGCCTTGACCGAGCTTCACGCGAGATCTATGAGTGGCAAATAAGTCGCATACCTCTTCCCGACGGTCGCTACGGCGTGGTCTGCTATTTTCGCGATATTTCCTCGCAGGTAAGCGCGCGGGAGATTCTTCGTGCTAACCAGGACCAACTCCGCGCTTTGACGGATACGTTGGAGTCGCAAGTTCGAGCTAGGACAATGGAACTTGAGGAGCAGTCCGAACTCCTTCGAGAGTTATCACAGCGCTTGATGCAAGCACAGGACGACGAAAGGCGCCGCATCGCTCGCGAACTGCACGACAGCCTGGGACAAGTCTTGGCGGCGCTCGGCATGAACCTTGGGACTGTCGCTCAGCATGCAAAACAAAGCGCCCCGCAGCTCGTTCGCATCGCCGGGGAGGGGCAGCAATTGGTGCAGCAACTAGATCAAGAACTGCGCACAATGTCTTATTTGTTGCATCCCCCGCTGTTGGACGAGAGCGGGCTCGCCCAGGGACTCCGTTGGTACATACGAGGTCTGAAGGAACGCAGCGGTCTGGATACCGCATTGAGCATTCCCGAAGATTTCGGAAGACTGTCTCGTGAGATGGAGTTGGCAATGTTTCGCGTCGTGCAGGAATGCCTGATGAACGTTCATCGCCATGCACAGAGCACCAAAGCGACAGTTCGCATCGCTCGAGACGGCAAGCGAGTTTACCTTGAGGTTCAAGACGAAGGTAAAGGAATGCCACCGGACAGGCTACGTCAGATTCAATCACACGGGTCGGGCGTGGGGATCACGGGGATGCGTGAGCGCGTGCGCCAGCTCAACGGCCATTTGGATATCATGTCGAACCGCCAGGGCACCAAGGTCTCAGTTACATTCCCCACTACGGAACTTGATTCTCCAGGTAGACGATAAACGCGCTAGCCAAAGGTATGAGTGCCGGCCCGCGTAGTGGAGGGACCGCGGCAACCTCGGATGCCCGGTGCCCGAGACGTCGTTTACCGTTGCCGATCGCCGGGTTACGGAATTTTAGGTACGTATTACTACGAACTGGATTGTGTTGAAGAATCTGCCAGCGTGATGGGAACGCCGTCGATTCCAGAGATGCCGAGAAGAGCGCGGTGCCCTGTGTTTTGGTCGAGGATGATGTACTCACCGGGCGAAGACTTCGTGAGTTCTTGGATACGCGCTTTGGCGGCTGCAAAGCTTTCTACTGCGGCGCGCCAAAGCAACTGGCCGCCCGCCTCGGTTTTAAAAATATCCAGATGGAACATCATGATGCCTCCTTCCGGAGGCACCCTTTGTATCAATTTCACAACCCCACAGTCTGTTCTGTTTCGGACAGTAGCCTCAGTGGCCACAATCGGCTCAAAACCACCCGAGTTATCAGGCACTATCGAGATTGGTGGGCCATTCCTAGGAGCCTAGGCGGGGGCTGCCGATACCTGTTCGACTGATCGCTTGGGCGGAGCTAGCGCGAGCAGCGCTACACCGATGGCAACGAGAACGGCCGAGGCGATCCAGAAACCTACCCGTTCAGTCGGGATGTGGAATGCGAGGATCGACATCACTACGGCGTGAGCGAAACTCGACCAGGCGGTGAACGCGATTAGGCTACGATGCGCCGACGGCTTACGCGCGGCGAGTAGCAAGAAAACTCCCAGCGTGAAATACGGCTTCCCATCATCGTGTCGCCCGTATCATCCGACGGACTCGTGTGCAACAAAGCCATCGTCACTGGATAAATCGCCGCCACGAAAAGCAACCCCACCAGCACGATCACAGCCTTCTGCGCGCGTTCTCGATTCATGGTGGCCTCCCGCTAGAATCTCGGCTATTGAAAAGACGTGTGAAATTAGTCTCCGATTTACGTACTTACGGGGTAAGTACTCTAGGATATCTCAGACAGAACGACGGCCGCTATCGATCAGCATTGCAAGCCAAACTGCTCCGGAGTAGGCTCTGTTCAGCCGTGCCATCCCCACCTTTTTCAGCGTAGTTCCGTAAGGCAGGGCTGATCTCCAAAGATATCGGACGAGACCGTGCGGGGAGGAAATCCCAATGTCCATGGAGAACAAGGCCATCGTTCGCCGCCTCTATCAAGAAGTTTGGAATGAACGGAAGCTTGAAGTTGCCGATAAGTTGCTCTCCGCGAGCCATACGCTCCAGGAGCCGGACATGTCCGCTTCGCAGGTAGGCCTGAAATTGTACAAACGACGAGTCGTGGAAATGACGACAGGCTTTCCTGATTTATGTTTCACCGTTGAAGACACAATCGCCGAAGGGGAAAAGGTTGTCGCTTGCTGGACCATTGCGGGCACCCATAAGAATGAATACATGGGAATTCCCGCCACGGGAAGGAAAGTATCGTTCGAGGGGATCACGATTCACCACATCAAGAATGGGAAGATTCTTGATTCGTACACCAGATGGGACGCTCTGGGCCTGATGCGACAACTCGGGGCCATTCCGTCGCAGGGCAGGATGAAAGATGCGGCGTCAAGGGGTTGAAAGCAGCCGGACGCGACGACGCCAATCGGGAGATTGGCGTTCCATTAGAAGAAGCGGGAGCGGACGCGATCGGGGATGTGACGGAGATCGACCATCGTGAGGAAATCGATGGTGCGGAACTCGGGATCGATGGCGGGCGGACCGCAGAGGCGGCCGGAATTTTGGGCTGGCGAAAGACGAAAGAGGGGAGTGGATTTAGTGAGGCTTTCGCAGTCTTCGATTAAGACGGCAGGGCATGAGGGCAGTTTCGGGCGGGGTAGATTACGGGAATGTTGCGGGGGCGTAATTTGCGTGTTGTGGTGCGCTAAGCAGTTATTAGCCATTGCGAAGACGAAACGGCGGTAATGAAATCGGACGAAACCAGTCTGTGCGGGTAGAGGTTATGCGTGCGCCGCGAGCGTGGTGGGCAAGGTGAACTGAAAGGTGGCACCCCGGCCGGAGGCACTGTTGGCCCACAAGCGGCCGCCATGGGACTCGATGATTGAGCGACTGATGGGGAGCCCCATCCCAGTCCCGTTATCTTTAGTGGTGAAGAATGCTTTGAAGATTTGGTCTGCCTGCTCCGGAGCTAATCCCACACCGGTATCGCTGACCGAGATCAGGATTTGACCATCGTCGGCTTCCGACTTGATGGTGAGCTCACTTCCGGCGCGAGTTTCTTTCATGGCATCGATGCCGTTGAGGATGAGGTTCATGAACACCTGTTGCAGTTGCACACGGTCGGCCATGACCTTGGGAACATGTTGAGCAAGCTCGGTGCGGATGGAGATCGAGTAGCGGTTCGCCTCACTGCGGAGCAAGACGATCATTTCTCGAATGAGTTGATTAACATCCACTAACTCTCGCTGGAGCGCGCCCTTCTTGAACAGCACGCTGATTCTGCTGATGATGTCAGCCGCGCGCGTTACGTCGTTAACAATTCTGGATGCGGCTTCGGATGCCTCTGCCACGTCGGGTTCATCGCGACGAAGCCAGCGCAAACAGGTTTGGGCGTTTGTTACTGCCGCGGAAATCGGCTGCCTGATCTCGTGGGCCAGGGACGCGGTCAGCTCGCCCATCGTGGCTACCCTATTTATGTGCGCGAGATCCGCCTGGGCCTGACGTAAGCGTTCGCGCTCTTCGCGCAACAGCTTGCGTTCAATGGCAATGCGGCCGAGGTGGGTGGCCATTTCCAGGGCGCGAGTCTCAGCCAGGCTCGGACCGCGCGGTTCGCGGTAATACATCGCAAACGAACCGAGCGCTTTGCCCGAATGCCCAAGTATGGGAGTGGACCAGCAGGCGCGGAACCCATAGGGTTCGGCCACGGCTCGGTACGGCTCCCAGAGTGGATCCTGCAGAATGTCGGTGACGATGACAGGTTCTCTGCGGTACATGGCGGTGCCGCATGATCCTGCCTTCGGTCCGATGCGAAGGCCGTCGATAGCCTTGTTATAGGGCGGGGGAAGGCTGGGGGCGGCGCCGTGACGCACGTGCAGCCCGTCCTCGTCGAGGAGCAGGACAGAGCAAAGCAAGCCGGTAAATTGGGCTTCCACAACGAGGACCAGGCTCTCGAGGATTTTTTCCAGCGGAGCATCGCGCGCTATCATTTCCAAGATACGACTCTCTCCGTCACGCAGCGCCTCTGCCCGCGTGCGTTCGGTTACGTCCATCGCGATACCGAGGTACTCGACGAGGTCGCCGGAGGCGTTGAAAACAGGATGGCCCAGAGCATGCACGTATCTCGTCGTACCGTCTGGAAGAAGGAGTCGGAAATGCGCCTCGAAATGCTTTCCCTCGCTGTTGGCTCTCTCAGCGATTTCAACGACCCGAGGTCGATCTTCCGGATGCATACGCTGTACAAATTCTTCGAAGGAAGGCACCCCCTTCTCCGGATCGAAGCCATACAAGCGGGAATGCTGCTCGGACGAGTGACGCATCTCTCGCATGGCCATATTGCATGCCCAACTACCGGTGTGTGTCAGCTTCTGCGCGTCCGCTAAATAGGCCTCGCTCCTCTGCAAGTCGGCAGTGCGTTCCGCTACCTTGATCTCGAGTTCGTTGCGGGCTTGACGGAGTTCCCCTAACTTGGCGTCAAGTTCGTGGCGCAGGCGGGCGCTCTGGAACGCGGCCGCGGCGTGATTCGCCGCCACGGAAAGCAGCAGTTGGTCAATTTCGCTGGGGAAGTCGGTGCGAGTGCACGCCGCAGCGACCAGGCCACCCTCGGCGTTGACGCCAATGGGAAGGACAACACCACGGCATGGCTGCGCGCCACCGACGTCATTAACAATTTTCTTAGACGAAAACTGGCCTACGGCGCCCCGGTGAGTTTGCAACCATTCGGGGAAAGCTTTCCAGGCATGCCCGCGGGTTACTTCGACGGCGCCCCCGCCGTTGGGATCGCACAAACGCACAAAAGCAAAATCGAGGTGCAGCGAGCCGACCAGCGCATCGGCAAGCCCGTCGGCGATGATGGGCGGGTCTCTCCCGACCCACGCCGCCGGGATTGTCGAAAGGGCTACCAGTTCTCGGAGCGCTCCCCGCAGCGCCACAGTGTCAGGATGCGGCTCGAGGCACACTTAGTTCGCCGCGGCTGCAGCTTTGCGAATCGACCGACGCTCCCGCAACTCAAGGAGAAACTGATCGGGGGGAACGAAGAACGGGTTCTCCTGCAATAAACCGCCGACAATCACGAGCGGATGGGTGCGCAGGGCGTCCATCACCACACTCGCGCCAAATTTCGACAGGTCATAGGCGCAAATCACTATATCGTCGTACTTGGGAACTACGTAGTTGACCCGCGTCTCGAACTCGATGAGATCTTCGGTGCCGGGTAAGTCGACGAGCGCCCATTCCATGTGTGCCAGGAATCTTGTCTGGGCGTACCCTGCCGCTGGCCCGGACTGGAGCACCTTCTCGAACGACACGAACCACGACTCCTGGTCAAAGCGGCCTCCGCGGAGCGGAGCGTCGTGCCAGGAGCGCACCTCCAACTGGCCGGAGTTTATCGCCTTTTGCACGTCGACACCTCCTTCGGCCAGCCGCCTGAGATGGTCTTCCTGTTGGACGGGGTCTATTAGATGGAAAGCTTTATCTCCCTTGTCGAAGCCCTCTTTGATGAAGGAGCCGAGCACGCGGTGCTCCTCGTCACTGCTGTGGAAGAAAGCGCAAACATGACGGTGGCCGCCCAGACTACCTTTGTCAAACTGTACGGAGTGACTCTTGGTTGCCATATATCACCTCAATAGATGTACGAGGAATGGAATGAAGAATAGTTGCGAATGCAAACTCGATGTTTACGGCGATCGGTGTCAGGAAAGGCGCGCACAGCACGCTGAAATATCGCTGGAGAAGCGCCAGCCCGAGTGCGATTGCGGTGCAGAGAAGTGTAGGACCATAGCACGGAACGACGGCGAGAGAGATTCACTGTGGTGGGGCCTTGATACGCCATGGCTCACCTCGTCCGGATCGAGTCAGGCTGGGTTGCGCAACCGCTGCCGAAGGAAAACATCATATCGCAGAAGCCGCAACTCGACCAGTGTCGGTTTCTCGTCTGTCTTAGCTCCATAATTCTGTCACCCCGTAACGGCAACGTGAAAATGTCACCCCATGAGACAGGAGACATACACGTTGAGTCAGAAGGAACTGCAGCGAGTGAGCGTAATCAGCGCATGCATTAAGGGAGACATGGCGTGTGCCAGAGCCGCCGGACTCCTTGCCTTGAGCGTGCGCCAAGTTAAACGCTCGAAGAAGCGTATACGCGAAGACGGGGAGGCGGCTCTGGCTCACGCCAACCGCGGGCGGCCCAGTCACCGCCGGCTGCCCCAGGCCGTCCGCGAGCGGATCGTGCAGCTCTCGCGAAGCACCTATGCGGGCTTCAACGACCACCACCTGTGCGAGAAGCTGGTCGAACGCGAAGGCTTTTCGCTCAGTCGCGAAACATTGCGCCGTCTGCTGCGCAAGAACGGTTTCGGCTCACCGCGAAAGCGCCGTGCTCCCGCTCATCGCCAGCGCCGCGTGCGTTCCGCGCGGCTCGGCGAACTCGTGCAACTCGACGGCAGCTCCCACGATTGGCTTGAAGGGCGCGGCCCACAGCTCACCGCTCTCGGCATGCAAGATGACGCCACCGGAAAAATCCTGGCCGCGCAGTTCTTTCCTTCGGAAACCACTTTCGGCTATCTCTGTTTGCTGCGCCAACTGCTGCGCCGTTTCGGCGTGCCTCTGGCCTTTTATGGTGATCACAGTGGAATCTTCGTCCGCAACGATGACAACTGGACGCTGGAAGAACAGCTGGCCGGAAAACGCCAGCCCACGCAGTTCGGCCGCGCACTGGAACAACTGGGCGTCACCTTCATCGCTGCCAATAGCCCACAGGCCAAAGGCCGTGTGGAGCGTCTTTGGGGCGTGCTGCAGGATCGCCTCACCAGCGAACTGCGTCTGGCCAGAGCTGTGGACCTGGACTCCGCTAATGCCGTGCTGCGCAAGTTCATCGCTGCGACAACGTCGTGCAGTGGGAAGGCTGCCGCTTCCAGATCCCCCAGCAAGCTCGCCGCTTCAGCTTCGCTGGTGCCAAAGTGCAGATCTACCAGGCCCTCGATGGGCGCGTCACGCTCTACTATGGCGACGCTCGTCTGACACATTCCGCAATCCCAGGAGGGTGACAGTTTTATGTTGCCGTTAGGGTGACAGAATCACGTTGCTACAACAGTGTCGGTTTCTCGTCTGCGTTAGCTCCATAATCTGTTGCCGTTAATGGATTCCATGTAAGGTCGGTGGGTTGGGATGAGACGGGTGCGCGAGAGCGGGAGTTATGCCCAGATTCAATTGGCCTACTTGGCCGAGCGCGGGTTATTACGAGAGCGATGTAAGTCGTTGAGGAAGATGGTGGACGAGAGGGGATTCGAACCCCCGGCCTCCTCGTTGCGAACGAGGCGCTCTCCCAGCTGAGCTACTCGCCCACGAGCAGCAGGGAAAATTTTAACAGAGGCGGAGAGCGGTGCCAATAGAGCTGGGAACATCGGGCGCGAGATACTCTGTAGCACAGCCGGATGATGACGACTGGTTTTGCTGCCAGGGTTGGTTTGTTGATTCGAGTTTGTTAATACGAGTGCCGGCTATTTTATGCGGAAGGTAACCTCGACGGGGACTACGACCGCGACGGGCTTGCCGTCCGGTCCCGTGGCGGGCTTAAAGCGCCAATCTGATACGGCACGAATTGCGCTCTGGTCGAGTCCGAGGCCGAGTTCGTGTCCCTTTACGATGCTTATGTTTTCGGCGCGGCCGTCCGCGGTAACTACCGCCTGCACGACCACAGATCCGTTTAGCTTTGCGGCGCGGGCCTTGTCGGTGTACTGCGGAATGGGGCAATAGATACAGGTGGGAACGCCGACTCCATTGACACCGGCCCTAGCAAAACCAGGTAGGGTGGGAGCCTCCGAGCTGGAAATCCCGAAACTGTCGTTGGCGTTTTGCTGCGCAAGCGTTTCGCTGACCACTTTATAGTCTTCGGGGACGGAAAAGAGTGACGCTTCGGGCTCGCCTCTCACCAGCTCTGTAACGCGAACGGTTTGGACGCCAAAGCGCGGGTCGGTCCGCTTGGTGAGCAGGTTGATTTTGAGAGCGTCCGAATGCCAGTTCTCGGTAACGATGGTGAGAGAGCGGTCATTTCCGAGAGCGCCCGGTTCGTAGGTTTCGGTTACTCGTACGCCTCTAACCGGGAGTCCTTGCATGGTGTCGGCGCCCAGATCCTCGCGCGAGGTCACGGCTTTTTGGAGCGAGAGAGCCTCAGGTGCAGCAGGGAACGCCGCCATCTGTATCGATCGCCTAACCGTCTTTACGAGCGGAAACACAACGGCTCTGGTTCGTGTGGCGGGATCGTAAATATGGACGCGGATCAGTTGCGGTTCTGCGCCGGTTTGCGGGTTCATCCATCTACGCGCTTCGTTGCGCGTGCGTCCCAGAGAATCGCGGGCATCGAGGTTGTAGGTCTTGTGTGTGATGAACGTGCCATTCGGCAGTTGATTGACGGTTTCCAATTCCACCTTAGCGGTAAACGGCAGATTCGC
>Ga0185299_10003582_pt1 | contig 20240 bp, 13 predicted proteins | sample PaiPotPPA55metaG_FD_128002 | JGI IMG/M metagenome (GOLD analysis project Ga0185299, IMG submission 128002) | Iron sulfur acid spring bacterial and archeal communities from Banff, Canada, to study Microbial Dark Matter (Phase II) - Paint Pots PPA... ... | reverse complement strand
ATGAGAAAGACCTGGCGGAAATACCGCAGGAGATCCTCTCCAGTTTGACGATCCGATTTGTTGAAACCATGGATGAAGTTTTGCAAGTCGCTCTTGAACGGCTGATTGTGCCGATTGAGCATCCCGCTGTTGCACCCGTCGCTGAACCGTTCGTGGCCGGTGCTGAGAAAGACACAAGTTTGACCAACTAAAAGCGCCACTGGAGTGCGGTTCGCGTTCGGGCTTTTCGTGAACTGTGGTCCTGGTTAAGTAGCGCTTCCGGTTGAAGATAGTCTGGTTTGCCTCCCTGGCCGAGTGCCGTGCTTTAGCCAGTCTGCGCGCCACCTCGTACACAATCCGGATTTTTCTAAGGTCAATTTTCACCCATAAAAGTTAAGGACATATGAAAGAAACAAGCGTCGAAGGAAGCAACCAGATGAGCATTAGCCTTGCCGAGCTCAAAGAAAAAAATATTACCGACCTCGCCAAGATCGCCAAGGAACTCAATATTCCCGGCGCCAGCGGCATGCGCAAGCAGGAGCTGATCTTCCAGATCCTCCGCGCACAAACGGAAAAGAACGGGCTGATCTTCTCCGAAGGCGTCCTCGAATGCCTGCCCGACGGCTTCGGCTTTCTGCGCGCCCCGGAATACAACTATCTTCCGGGACCAGACGATATTTACGTTTCACCGTCGCAGATTCGCAAGTTCGATCTTCGCACTGGAGACACGGTCTCTGGCCAGGTTCGTCCTCCCAAGGATGGCGAGCGCTACTTCGCATTGATCAAAGTGGAAGCCGTAAATTTCGAAGATCCGGAAGTCGCGCGCAACAAAATTTTCTTCGATAACCTCACGCCGCTCTATCCACAGGGCCGGCTGAAGATGGAAACCACCAAAGAAAATATGACCGGCCGTGTGCTGGACCTCCTGTGCCCGGTGGGCAAGGGCCAGCGCGGTTTGATCGTCGCTCCTCCGCGCACCGGGAAGACCATGATGCTGCAATCCATGGCTAATTCCATCACCGTGAATCACCCGGAAGTCGCGCTCATTGTGCTGCTCATCGATGAGCGCCCCGAAGAAGTCACCGACATGCAGCGCACCGTAAAAGGCGAAGTCATCAGCTCGACTTTCGATGAGGCGCCACAACGTCATATTCAAGTCGCGGAAATGGTTTTGGAGAAAGCCAAGCGGCTGGTGGAGCACAAGCGCGATGTAGTTGTTCTGTTGGACAGCGTCACGCGTCTCGCGCGTGCCTATAACGCCGTAACCCCACCATCAGGCAAAGTGCTATCCGGCGGTATTGACGCTAATGCCCTGCAGCGTCCGCGCCGGTTCTTTGCGGCCGCGCGGCACGTTGAAGAAGGCGGTTCGCTCACCATCATTGCCACCGCATTGATTGACACCGGCAGCCGCATGGATGATGTCATCTTCGAAGAGTTCAAGGGCACCGGCAACATGGAAATCAACCTTGACCGCCGCCTGTCTGACAAACGGGTCTTCCCGGCGATCGATATTCAGCGCTCTGGCACGCGTAAGGACGAAATACTGCTTCCTCCAGATGAACTCAGCCGCATTTGGGTACTGCGCAAGGTGCTTAGCCCGCTATCCACCGTGGAAGCTATGGAGTTGTTGCTGAGTCGCCTCACCAAAACCAAATCCAACTCCGAATTCCTCGGCTCCATGTCCGCGCCAACCTAGTCAGCCGCGCAAATAATTCTCGCTGCTACTTCGTTGTAACTCTCATCCAGTCTTCCATGCGTGCGCTTAACACGTTCAGGGGCAAGGCGCCATTTTCCAGTACGGCATCGTGAAACGCGCGCACGTTGAAGTTTGCGCCTTGAAGCTTTTCCGCTTGCGTACGCAGCTCGCGGATTTTCAGTTGGCCGAGCTTGTACGCCAGCGCTTGTCCGGGCCATACGATGTAGCGATCGACTTCCACGGTAATGTCCTGATCGGTCTTGCCGGTATTGTCCTTAAAAAATTGGATGGCTTGGTCACGCGTCCAACCCTGTGCATGCATCCCGGTATCCACCACCAGGCGCACTGCGCGCCACATTTCATAACTGAGCTGGCCAAATTTTGAATAGGGATCCTTGTACATTCCTAATTCTTCGCCTAGACTCTCGCAGTACAGCGCCCAGCCCTCCACAAATGCCGAGTAGCCCGCGTGCTTGCGAAATTCGGGTTCGTTTTCCAGTTCCTGCGCCAGCGAAATCTGTAAATGATGACCCGGCACCGATTCGTGGAGTGAAAGCGCCTCCATCTCCCATTTCGGACGTGCGTGCAGATTGTAGGTGTTCACGAAGTAGTAGCCCGGTCGGCCCACACTGGGCGCGCCCGCTTGGTAATACGCAGTGGTTTGCGACGGCGCTTTAAAATCCGGTATGGGCGTCACGCCGTAGGGCAAGCGCGGGAGCTTGCCAAACAAGTGCGCCAGCTCCGGATCGATTTTCTTCGCGATGATGCGGTAGCCGTTGACCAGGTCATCGGGCTTTTCAAAATAAAAACGCGGATCGTTGCGCAAGAATTCAGTGAACTCATGGAAACTGCCTTTAAAATTCGCTGACGCAATTACCTTATCCATCTCAGCCCGAATGCGCTTCACTTCCGACAAACCAATTTCGTGGATCCGTTGCGGCGTCAAATTGGTCGTAGTCTGCCACCGCACGTGAAACGCGTAAGCTTCCGCCCCTTTGGGCAGCGCCGTAGCCGCAATCGATTCGCGGCAAGCCGGCAAATAGGTGGATACGATGTAATCATGCAATTTCTGGAAGGCGGGCACCAGGCGTGCGCTGTAGATTTCTTTCGCGCGGTTCGTCAGCCGCGTTCGTTCGTGCTCGGGGATTTCCACTGGAAAGTTTTTGAATGGGTCCATCAAAGCGCTGGCCATGGGGTCGGCGGGGATTAGATCGGCAATCTGCTTGGGAACGTCGCGCAGCATCAACTTCGGTGGCGTGTATCCTTGCTTCAGGCCTTCTTCCAACAAGGCTTGTTGTTGTTCAACGTAAGCCGGCAGCGCCTCCAGCCTTGCCAAAATGTCCTCATAGTCGAGCACCGACCTGTTCGGCATTGTGGAAATAGTTTCCGCGGCGCCTTGCTGAGCTCCGTTCATCTGATTGATCGGCATCCAGTTGTTCTGTGGCACTACATTGCGGAACGGCAGTGGGTCGTCGCCATACTGCAATCCTTCTTCCGCCGTGTTCAGTAAATCGGAATACAAATCGTAATTAATCTGCTCCGCGGGCGACAGAGAGTCGCGCGAAAATGCTTTTAACGCGGCCGCGCTCTCACGTAGATGTTTCTTACGCGCTTCAATTCCCGCGGGTGAATCGTCAGTCCACCGCCGGTTTTGGCCTGGAAAACCCGCCGCCGTTGCCAGTTCCGGATACTCCACCATCCAGCGCTTCCAGTCTTCATCAAGGTAAACGCGAAATTTTCGCGTCGCATCGTTGTCGCTTCTGGTTTCAGCGCTGTTCTTTTCGTTTGCCGCGCCTTGCGCCAACAAAACCACCGGCATGGCCAGCAATGCGCTGCCGATGCTCAGCGCCACCATCGTCAGCGTCCGTATCATGCGCTCCTCCCCGCCTTTGCAGCTCTGGACTCGCGTTCTCTTACGAGCATCACGATGATCCGCGCGGTTTCTTCAATGCCCATGGCGGTGTTGTCCACCAGCACCGCATCCGCGGCGCGGACCAGTGGCGACACTTTTCTCTCGCGGTCGCGCCGGTCGCGTTCGCGAACTTCTTCGACCACTTCCTGCAGCGAAATTTTGTCGCCTTTTTCCTGATGTTCTTTCCAGCGCCGTTCTGCGCGCATTTCCGGGGAAGCATCCAGGAAGATCTTCAGCTCGGCGTTAGGAAAAACCACGGTGCCAATGTCGCGGCCTTCCATCACGATGCCGCCGCCGGACCCGGCTCGCTGTTGTTCAGCGACCAGTACCTCGCGTACTTCCTGGATGGTAGCCAACCGCGAAGCCGCCTGCGCGACTTCCTCGGTGCGAATATCGTCGGTCACTTCGACGCCGTCCAGAAAAACGCAGTTCTTGGCGCCGGCCGATTCTTGCGCCGGGCTCGGCCTCTTCAATTCAATATGTGTTTCGCGGGCGATTGCGCTTAATGCCCGATCATCACTAAGCGATACTCTTCGCCTGAGCGCTTTCAGTGCCACGGCGCGGTACATCGCGCCGCTATCCATGTACAGATAGCCCAGCATGCTGGCCACGCGACGCGCCAAGCTGCTTTTGCCTGAGCCCGCCGGGCCATCAATCGCGATGGTTAGTTTTTGCATTTTGTGGGAAACGCGCACACTGCGATGCTGCGTTTCAGATGAGAGCTAATGATTATGAACATTCGCGCGCCGCGCTCGCAGTTGTAAATAGAGCGCTTCAAAATCCCATGATGTTATAACCGCAATCGACGTAAATTGTCTCGCCCGTAATTCCGGAGCCGGCGTCGGAGAGCAAAAACGCCGCTGTCGCGCCGACTTCCCCCGGATCAACATTGCGTTTCAGAGGCGCTCGCTCAGCGTGCGACTTCAGCATTTCGCTCAAGCCCGAAATTCCCCGCGCCGCGAGCGTTTTGATAGGTCCCGCGGAAATCGCATTGACGCGAATATCTTGTGCCCCCAGATCATTTGCAAGATAGCGCACGCTGGCTTCCAGCGCAGCCTTAGCAACGCCCATCACGTTGTATTTGGGAACCACTTTTTCCGCACCGTAATAGGTCATAGTTACGATGCCGCCTCCGTGCGTCATCAAGGCAGCCGCTTCGCGCGCCACGGCAATCAGAGAGTACACACTGACGTCGTGGGCGATGCGAAATCCCTCGCGGGTAGTATTCAGGAATTCGCCGTTTAGTTCCGCAGCGGGCGCAAAGGCAACGCTATGCACGACGCCCTGCAATGTGCCGTATTTTCCTTTCAATTCTTCAAACAGCTTTGCGATCTGCTCGTCGTGCGAGACGTCGCACATGAATCCTGTAGCTCCCGGGAGCTCATCGATCAGGCCTTTGGCTTCCTGCGCCAGGCGCTCATTTTGGTAGGTGATAGCCAGCCGCCATCCCGCCTGTTGCAATTTCTGCGCGATGGCCCATGCGATGCTGCGCTTGTTGGCTACTCCAAAAATCACGGCTGTCTTCTGCGTATCGGTCATGCTTCGCGTTCACCTCGCGTAGTCAATTGTCTGACTGTGCGGTTCAGCGCACGTGAAAATATTCGCGTCACAGGGATTATATTCTTTGAAATGCGCGCTCGATTTCCCTTACCGAGCAACGCAGCACCACGGGCCGCCCATGCGGACAGCTCATGGGACAATCCGTTTTCGCCAGTTCCGCCAGCAGCCATTCCATTTTGGTTTGATCCAGCGGCATATTTACCTTGATGGCCGCGTGGCAGGCCGTGGAAGCGGCGATCTTGGCCTGCAGCGTTTCGATCGAAATGGCCGCGTTTTCACGCTCAATTCCATCCAGAATTTCCGTGAGCAGTTTTTCCGCATCGCTCGCGACAATTCCCGCAGGGACCGCCTGGATGGCCACACTTCTTGGCCCCATGGGTTCCACCTCAAAACCATTGGCGGCCAATTCTTCCGCGATTTTCTCGAAGATCACAAGTTGTCGCGGCGCCAGTTCGATCACCATGGGCATGAGCATTCGTTGCGCTTCGATTTTTCCCGCGCGGCGCGCCGATAAATGTTGCTCGAAGAGCACGCGCTCGTGCGCCACGTGCTGGTCGACGAGCCACAGGCCGCTGCCATTCACGGCCACGATAAAACTGGAGCTGACCTGGCCCAACGGTTTCAAATCGGAAATTTGATCGGGCCGCGGCAGGCTGGCCGGTGCATCGCCATTCGGTCCCGCTAGGTTTGCGGCCCAATTACCAACGGTCGCTGCTCGCGTCAATCCCGGGTCCGTGGAGAATCCGCCCTGTTCGAATGCCAAACGCTGCTCTATTGGCCTGAGCGGCGCGGAAGCTAAATCAAAACCGCCGTCTGAGCCCACACCGGAACCCATGCCGAAGTCTTCCGACCCCGGAATGACGGCTCGCGGAATTCCTGACGGTCCGGCGCCGCCGATTCCCTGCTCTCGCGTGGAAAACTCCGCGGTCGTTGCCGCCATCGAGATTCCCACGCCCGCTCCTGGTGCTCGCATAGTCTGGGTGCCGCCTGCCGCAGTCGCGAAGCTGGCAATTGCGCGGGTACCCGTCAACGTCTGGCGAATGGTGTCGCGCGTAACATCGTGAACGAACTGCGGCCGCCGGAAGCGCACCTCGATCTTCGCGGGGTGCACATTCACATCCACTTCGTCATACGGCATATCCAGAAATAACAGCGTGGCGGGAAAAACTCCGGCGGGCAAAATATTGCGATAGGCTTCATGAATGGCGTGCAGGATTAGCCGGTCACGCACGAGGCGGCGATTCACGAAAACATAAATTCCGTTGCGATTGGCACGTTGCACTTCAGGGCGCGAGGTAAAGCCGCTGACCGTCAACGTGGATTTTTCTTCTTCGGGTTCCAGCTCCGTGATGGCGGAACGAAAGCCAGACGTGGAGGAAGGTATCTCGGCCAACTCGTCGAGCGCTTGCTTCCCAAAAAGCTGATACACGCGCTCGGCCAATTTTTCTACTGGCGAGCAATTGATGATTTCCTGAGTTGGCGTGGTCAGCACAAAATGCTTGCCGGGGTTCGCCAGCGCGTAGTGCGTCACCAGCGACGCGATGTGCCCCAACTCGGTGGTATCCGATTTCAGAAACTTCCGTCGTGCCGGCACGCTGTAAAAAAGATCAGCAACGCTGATGGTAGTTCCCGCTGCCAGTCCGGCAGGTTTCACGCCTATCAATTTACCGCCAGCAAACTCAACGCGAGTACCTTCCGGCTCCGCGGCGTCACGTGTTTCGAGTGTGAGCCTGGACACCGCGGCAATGGTCGGCAGCGCTTCGCCGCGAAATCCCAGCGTAGCGATGGAGAGCAAGTCGTCGGCGGTTCGCAACTTGCTGGTGGCATGCCGTTCGAAGGCCAGCAGCGCATCGTCGTGCGTCATGCCGTGCCCATCGTCGATCAACCGAATCATGCGCCTGCCGCCCGATTCTGTCTCTACGCGAATGGTACTTGCGCCTGCATCCAGCGCGTTTTCGAGCAACTCCTTCACCACCGAAGCGGGCCGCTCCACAACCTCGCCTGCAGCAATTTTATTCGCCACCGCCTCCGCCAATATGCGTATGCGAGACATAAATTGTTTCAGCGACTCCTGGCTACGGTCTCACGATTTATCATAAGGCGCTTTCGATGATGCGAATCCCGAGTTGATCGAGCTGTTCTTTGTCCACTTCGCTGGGAGATTCGGCCATTAAATCAACCGCCGCAGTGGTCTTGCCGAATGCGATAACCTCGCGAATGGACTTTTCGCCTGCAAGCAGCATCACTACGCGGTCGAGACCGAGCGCGATCCCGCCATGCGGCGGAGTGCCGTACGTGAGTGCATCCAGAAAAAAACCGAAGCGCCGCCGAGTTTGCTCTTCCGTAAGTCCAAGCGCCTTAAACAGGCGCTCCTGCACGTCCTGACGGTGGATTCGAATGCTTCCGGACCCCAGTTCAACGCCATTCAAAACCAGGTCATAGCCTTTGGAGCGCACTTCCCATGGCGCGGATTCGAGTTTCTCCAGGTCCTCGTCCACAATTCCAGTGAAGGGGTGTTGCGCGCTCACCCACGTTTTGTCGGAATTGCTCCACTCGAAAAGCGGGAAACCGGTCAGCCACAGAAATTTCCACTGAGTTTTGTCGATAACGCCGAGCGCCTCGCCAAGCTGCAATCGCAATTGCCCGGCCACCAGCGCGGCTGCTTCCGTGCCTTTGATTTGTTCCTTTGCGGAGGCTGCCACGACCAGATCGTCCGTTTTTGCGCCGCTGAGTTCCACGATTTTTTTAACGTTTTCGGCGCCGATTAGTTTTTCTACCGTGGAGGTGGTGCCTTCCGCGGCGACCTTCACAAAATAAGCACCTCGCGCGCCTGCAGCTTTGGCTTTTTCGGTCAATTCATCTAATTGTTTGCGTGAATATCCAGCGGCGCCGGGAGCCGCAAAGGCAAACACATTCCCTCCAATCTGCAACTTGGACTTCGCTTCGCCAGGAAAAGCTTCCGTGACCTCATGGAGCTCCATACCAAAACGCATGTCCGGCTTATCGCTGCCATATTTACGAACGGCATCCTTATAAAACATGTGAGGAAATGGCGCCACGGCTTTGATTCCCGCTACCGCGCAGGCGCGCGCCATCACCGTTTCGATCACATTAAAAATGTCTTCCTGGCGTGGAAACGACATTTCGACGTCCATTTGCGTAAACTCGGGCTGGCGGTCGGCGCGCAAATCCTCATCGCGAAAACATTTCACGATTTGAAAGTAACGGTCCAGGCCGCCGATCATCAGGATCTGCTTAAAAATTTGCGGCGATTGCGGCAAGGCGTAAAACTGGCCGTGATGCACACGGCTGGGAACCAGATAATCACGAGCGCCTTCCGGCGTGGAGCGCGTCAGCACCGGCGTCTCAATTTCGAGAAAGCCAAGCTCGTCCATGGTCCGGCGGATTTCCAGAAATATTTTATGGCGGAGCGCGAGATTGCGATGAGGCCGCGGCCGGCGCAGATCGAGGTAGCGGTAGCGCAGCCGCGTCTCTTCAGCGGCGTTAATATCGTCTTCGATTTGAAATGGAGGCGTCTTCGCAGTATTTAAGATGTGCAGCCGCGAGGCCAGAATCTCAACTTCGCCGGTGGCGAGTTCTGGATTGGATTTCTGGCGCTGGATCACTTTACCTTCGACAGCGACCACAAATTCCGAGCGTGCGTGTTCCGCCTTGGCATGGGCTTCCGGATGCGTTTCTTTATTGAAAACCACCTGCACAATTCCCGAGCGGTCGCGAACGTCCAGAAACAGCAAATTGCCCAGATCGCGCCGACGCGCGACCCATCCCATTACGATCACATCGCGGCCGGCATCCTTTGCGCGCAAGTCGCCGCAGTAGTGTGTTCTCTTCAAATTGCCCAGAAAATCCAGCAAGACTTTTATCTCCTCAAAAAACTCAATTATCTTAGCGTCCGCTATGGCGCGACCAGTTTGATCTCCCGCAGATACTCCAGCAACTCATTCTCGGTATATTTTTTCTGCGATCCACCGGCCAAGGTCTTCAAGGTCCATTCACCGGAGGTTACTTCGTCTTCGCCTAATATAAGCGCGTAACGTGAGCCCAGCTTATCGGCCTGACCGAGGGCCTTGCCAAATTTTTGCTCTGTGGCTGGCAGTTCAACGCGGTAGCCAACGGCGCGCAAATCTTTTGCCGCGCGAATCGCGGTGGCGAACGCTTTTTCGCCCATCCACGCGATGTAGATGTCAGGTCCCATTGGGGCGGGGGCTTTGCCACTTTCCTGCAACGATAGGATCAGGCGGTCTTCGCCGATGGCGAATCCAATTCCCTTCGTTGGAGGGCCGCCGAGCAACTCTACCAGCCCGTCATAGCGGCCGCCGCCGCAAACGGCGTTCTGCGAACCCAGGCCCCGCGCGGTAATCTCGAATGTTGTGCGCATGTAATAGTCCAGCCCGCGGACGAGCCGCCAGTTTTCGCGATAAATTACACCGCGCAATTCCAGTTGCCGCTTCACTTCCGCGAAGTGCTCAGCGCAGTCGGCACAAAGATGCGCGGCCATCCGCGGCAACGTGGCGATAATTTCCTGCTCGCTCTCCAGTTTGGAGTCCAGTACGCGAAGCGGATTTGTCTCGATGCGCCGCTGGCTGTCAGCTCCCAACTTGTCTTTCACTTTCAATAGCTCAGAGCGCAGCACTTCCACATATTTTGCACGGCAGTCGCGGCAGCCTATGGAATTGATGTCCAGCTCCAGACCCTGCAGTTCGAGCTTGTCGAAGAAGGTCATCACCATTTCGATGACTTCGGCATCGATGCCGGGCGAATCATTTCCACCCAATACTTCGGCGCCAATCTGGTAGAACTGCCGATACCGCCCCTTCTGAGGCCGCTCACGCCGAAACATCGGCCCCATGTAGTACAACTTCACGGGCTGTGGAAGCTGCTGCATGTTGTGCTCAATGTAGGCGCGGCAGACGCTGGCTGTAGCCTCAGGACGCAAACTGATCATCGACTCATCGCGATCCTCGAAGGTATACATTTCTTTGGACACCACATCGGTATCTAGGCCGATCGAGCGCGCGAACAATTCCGTGGGTTCAAAAATTGGCAGGCGCATTTCGTCGAAGCCAAATGTGCCGAAAACCGCGTGCGCGGTTTCCTCGACGTGATTCCAGAGAGGCGTCTCAGCGGGCAGTAAATCCCGCACGCCTTTAATGGCTTGAAATTTGCGAGGCTTGGCTGCGGGCTTGGATTGCTGACCGGCTGCTGAACTTTCACTCACTCGCGGCTTCCTCACGATAAATATTTTTGTATTCCACGTAGCGCTTGGCGTAATCGGCAATCGAGGTGCGATCCGACTCCGTCAGCGAGCGTTTCACCTTGGCGGGCGCGCCCATCACCAGACTGCCCGGTGGAATCACGGTGCGCTCCGTAACCAGCGTGCCTGCAGCAATGATGCTTCCCGCTCCGATTCTCGCGCCGTTCAGGATGATGGCGCCCATTCCGATCAAGCACAGCGATTCGACGGTGCAGCCGTGCAGCGTCACAGAATGCCCAACGGTCACGTCGTCTCCAAGCACCAGCGGCCATTCATCGCGCATGACATGCAGCACGCAACCGTCCTGCACGTTGCTGCGTGCACCAATGCGAATGTAATGCACGTCGCCGCGAATAATCGTGCCCGGCCACACGCTGGCATCTTCGCCGACGGTTACGTCGCCGATAATTACCGCGGCGGGATCGATCCACGCGCTGGCAGCGATCTGCGGCCTCTTCCCGCGAAAGGCTCGAATGTCTGGAACTTTGCCCAATATTCCCCGTGGTTCGCAGCCTGAGACGCAAGGGCCGCCGTTGTCGTGTCTCTATCTTAATGGGGATTGAGTTTCGCGCAAAGAAATCGAGTCTGCGAATGGCAAAGGGTGTCGGCACTCGCTCTTCTGACCTGAATGTGGATCACTGGACAAGATTAAAGGAATCTCCAGAAAAGGGCCCCCCCTTTGCAAAAACCCGCAAAGGGTAGGCCACCCGAAGTCTCTAGTAATTTTAGGTGTGCCACCTGCTGGTCAGTCGTTTTTGCCGCGGAAACTACGCATCGGTCGACAACTAGTCGATTTGTACCGACGGGCCCGTCGCGCTAGCGCCAACTTCCGCAACCCGTGCGGTGACCGCGTGCGCTACGTTAAAGAGACTTTTTGCTCCCGCGCCATCTTCGCCCGCGGCGGCCACTGGCTTGCCGGTATCCCCACCCACACGAATGCGCGGATCAATCTCAATTTCGCCCAGCAGCGGCACACCATATTCGCGCGCGGTCGTGGCGCCATCGCCATGACCAAAAATGTCTACGGCTTTGCCGCAGTGCGGACAAGAAAAGGTGCTCATATTTTCGACTACGCCCAACACTTCCACGTTTACCTGGCGAAACATTTCAATGGCCTTGCGCACGTCGGCCAAGGCCACCGTCGAAGGCGTGGTAACAATTACGGCGCCGGTTACCGCTACGGTCTGGATCAACGTCAGTTGCACATCGCCAGTGCCTGGCGGCAAATCGATCAGCAAATAATCCAGTTCTCCCCAATCGACGCTGCGCAAAAATTGCGTGATCACACTATGCAGCATAGGGCCGCGCCAGATCATGGGCTTGTCGCCAGGATTCAGGAGGCCCATGGAAATCATCTTGATGCCTTGGGCCATCACTGGAATGATGCGCTTGTCCTGCGTGGCTTGCGGTTCGGTGTGAGTGCCCAGCATGATCGGCACATTGGGCCCGTACACGTCGGCGTCCATCAATCCAACTTTGTATCCAAGCTTGGCGAGGGCCAGTGCAAGATTTACCGCGACGGTGGTTTTCCCCACGCCACCTTTTCCGCTGGCAATCGCTACAAGATTTTTCACGCCGGGAATTGGCTGACGTACGGGCTGCTGTATGGGACCGGTTCCTGGCGGCATTTTATTTGATCCTTTGGATTGACTCTCGCGTTGGCAAAAAACTATTCCAGTCCAGGACAATTCACGTTCACGACATCGCTGAACCGCACGTCGCGATTAGACATTCGCTCCGTGACACTTCTTATATTTCTTTCCCGATCCGCACGGACACGGATCGTTGCGGCCAACTTTCGCGGCTGCGCGAACGGGCTTTGGAGCCTCGGCTTGCGCCGGGCCGGTGTGGTATTGCAGGTCGCGTTGTTGCCTGGCCTGCTTACGTTCGAGTTCGCGCGCTACGGAAGGCAAATGCTGCGGTTCGCCATCGCCCGAAGAAGCTCGCGCTGCGGCACTGGCCATGGCGTTCCTCGCGTCCGGCCTTGGGGGGCGCGGCGGTTCCGGACGCTGTTCCAGTTGCTGCGGCGGCTCTCCCTGCTGCACTTGGATGTGGAATAAATAGCGCACCGTTTCATTGTCGATGCGCGCCATCATGTCCTCGAAGAGAGTGAACGCTTCTTTTTTGAACTCGACCAGCGGATCTTTTTGACCATACCCGCGCAGGCCAATGCCCTCTTTCAAATGATCGAGCGAAAGAAGGTGATCTTTCCATTGCGAGTCGACTACATCGAGAATGATGCGGCGTTCCAGCCAGCGCATCAGGTCTGCGCCGAATTCGGCTTCTTTTGCCGCGTAACGCGTGTTCACCGCTTCCGCAGCGGCATCGGAAAGCGCATCGTGGGTCAGCGTGCCGGGATCGGCGCCGGCGGCTTTCGCGTCGATGCCAAACTGGGCATTCATTTCTGCCAAGAACTGCGTGGTATTCCATTGATCGGGGTGCTGCTCGCGCGGGCAAAACGTGTTTACAAGCTCGCGTGCCACATCTTCCGCAATGCCTAGAACATAATCGCGCTGATCTTTGCCTTCGAGCGCTGAGCGGCGAATGCCATAAATGGTTTCGCGCTGCTTGTTCATTACATCGTCGTATTCCAGCAAATGTTTACGGGCGTCAAAGTTTTGCGCTTCCACGGATTTTTGCGCGTTTTCAATGCGCCGCGAGATCAAGCCGGATTCAATGGGCACCCCTTCAGTCATGCCCAGGCGGAACATCAGTGCCTTGACACGTTCGCCGCCGAAAATGCGCATCAAGTCGTCTTCGAGCGAGAGGAAAAAGCGCGACGATCCAGGATCGCCCTGTCGTCCGGCGCGACCACGCAACTGATTGTCGATGCGCCGGGCTTCGTGGCGTTCGGTGCCAAGAATGTGCAATCCACCGAGCGTTACGACTTCGTCGTGTTCCGCTTTACACTGCTCCGCGAACTGATTGTAAACAGGCTTCCACTGATCGGACGGAACCTGGAAGATTTTGCCTTCGTGCTGAAACAAGACCATTGGCGTTACGGGTGCTGCAGTACCGTTGCCAGCTGAATCGACAGCGGCAATCACTGCGGGAGCCGCGGCATACGGCATAGCCATTTTGTTTTTCAGGAAGTAATCGCGCGTCATCTGCTCGGGATTTCCGCCCAACAGAATGTCCGTGCCGCGCCCGGCCATGTTGGTGGCCACGGTCACTGCGCCTTTGCGCCCAGCCTGCGCCACGATTCGAGATTCGCGCTCGTGTTGCTTGGCGTTCAAAACCTCGTGAGGAATCTTTGCCGCTTTCAAGAGAGCGGCAATCGTTTCGGACTTTTCGATGGAAATTGTGCCGACTAGTACAGGCTGCCCGCGTTCGTGATAATGGCGGATGCCGTTAGCGAAGGAATCGTCTTCCTGCATGATGCCGTTGACCACGGCAGTGAATTTTTCTTTTTCGGTGCGGTAAACGATGTCGGGATGCTCTTTGCGAATCAAGTCGCGGTTGGTGGGAATGACCACGACATCGAGATTATAAATCTTGCTGAATTCCGCGGCTTCCGTTTCCGCGGTACCGGTCATACCAGCCAGTTTCTTGTACATGCGGAAATAATTCTGAAAGGTGATGGTGGCGAGGGTCTGATTCTCGCGCTCGATCTTCACGCCTTCCTTGGCTTCGACAGCCTGATGCAAACCGTCTGACCAGCGGCGGCCGGGCATCTGACGGCCGGTAAATTCGTCGACGATGATTACTTCGCCATTTTTTATGACATAGTCCACGTCATTTTTGTACAACGTGTGCGCGCGCAGCGCCTGATAGACGTGGTGAATCGATTCCATGTGCGCGGGATCGTATAAATTGCCGAGGCCGAGCAACCGCTCCGTCTTGCTGACGCCTTCTTCTGTAAGAGTAGCGGTGCGATGTTTTTCATCGATGGTGTAATCGATGTCCTTGATCAACTTAGGAATAATCTTGTCAATCTTGGCGTATTTGTCGGTGGACTCTTCTGAAGGCCCCGAAATAATCAGAGGTGTGCGCGCTTCGTCGATAAGGATGGAGTCCACTTCGTCGACGATGGCGAAGTGATGACCGCGCTGAACGCAATTGGCGAGGTCATATTTCATGTTGTCGCGGAGATAGTCGAAACCAAATTCATTGTTCGTGCCGTAGGTAATATCCGCGTGATAGGCCGCGCGACGCTGCTGGTCGTCCAGGTCGTGCACGATAACGCCAACGCTCAAGCCCAACGCTCGATACAAAGGGCTCATCCACTCGGCGTCGCGGCGCGCCAGATAATCGTTGACGGTAACTATGTGTACGCCGCGCCCGGCCAGCGCGTTCAAACAGGCAGGCAAGGTGGCCACCAGCGTTTTCCCTTCGCCGGTTTTCATTTCCGCAATCTTGCCTTCGTGCAGAACCATGCCGCCGATCAATTGCACGTCGAAATGGCGCATGTTCAGGAAACGCCAGCCCGCTTCACGCACCAGCGCAAATGCCGGCACGATCACTGGCTCCAGGGCCTGCTGCATCAATTCGCGAAAAGTGGGTTCCGCGGGATCGGCGTCCTTGAGGCGCTCCTGTACCTGAGCCTTCAGCTCCGCAAAGCGCAGCTTCAAATCTTCGTCGGATAACGCCTTCACCTCCGCTTCGCGCACGTTGATGGAGGCTATGAGGGGCTGGAGTTTCTTAACGTCGCGCTCGTGTTTGGTGCCGATAAATCGCGCGACGACTCTATCCAGTATTTGTGCTGCTTCCATGTAATGGTTCGCCGTTTCCTGACGGTTTTCTGCGTATAGGTCGGAACAGAGCTACAGCAATCTGGGTACGATCATCTTATTCTAACTGTTTGGATGCATTCGCGCCAAGAATCGCAACATTCAGCCGCCAAACGGAATGCTCCTTAAGCGCTGCGTTATGGGCCGTAGCTTGGTCCGATCTAGACACACCTAATCCCAAAAACGACCAGGTGGTCGGCGGTGGCCTTGCCGTTCCTCGGCGAAGTACTTTAATTTCAAGTCTCCTCCCTCGAGCCAATCGGTCTTCAATGTGCGTTTAGACTACCCGGATGTGTGCGCGGAGGCGTTGGCCATGCAAAACTTTTGGCAGGATCTGCGGTATGGAATGCGTATGCTGGGGAAAAGCCCCGGCTTCACGCTGGTCGCGGTTCTTACGCTGGCGCTCGGCATTGGCGCGAACACTGCAATTTTCAGCGTTCTTGATTCCGTTATGCTGCGCTCGCTACCTGTTCCCCACCCCCAGGAACTAGCTGCTTTAACCGATCCGGATGAACACGGTACACACTTTGGAAGCCAGACCGGCGGCCGTTCGCTGCTAGCGTATTCGGAATTCGAATACCTAAAAGATCACAATCAGGTCTTCTCGCAAATCTTCGCGGCGGATAGCAATTTGCCGGAGCTGGAGGTGACCCTTGGCGGTTCGTCACATTATGGACAAAAAGAAACGGCTCGAATCCGCCTCGTCAGCGGAGACTATTTCGACACGCTCGAGATCAAACCGGCTGCAGGGAAGTTGTTTAACTTGGAAGGAGATCGTGCGCGAGGTGCCTCGCCAATTGCGGTCATCAGTTATGCATTCTGGAAGCAACGCTTTGGCCTGAATCCCGCAGCCCTGGGCCAAAACATTCAGATCCACGACACGGCGTTTGAGATTGTGGGCGTTACGCCGCCCGGATTTTTTGGCGAGACCGTTGGTGAAGCTCCGGACATATGGGTTCCGATGATGATGGAGCAAGCCATCTACGCGGGAAAAGATTACCTCTCCCCTTCCACTCAGGGAATTCTGAACCAATACATGTGGCTGCAGGTAATTGGGCGTCTAAAGCCGGGAGTCTCCTTTGATCAGGCTAAGGCCAGCGTGAACGTGGCTTTCAAAAACATGCTCGAATCAAAGATCGGAACTCTATCAGCGGATGACCGCCGTACAGGCCTGGACCAGCGCATCGAGCTGCAGCCGGGAGCACGTGGCTCTTCGGCGCTTCACGGGCGGTTAGGCCAGCCTCTGAAGCTGTTGATGGTGCTGGTGGGCTTGGTTCTGCTCATTGCTTGCGCCAACGTCGCCAACTTGCTGCTGGCGCGCGGAGAAGCGCGTCAGAAAGAATTTGTGATGCGCCTGGCCATGGGTGCGGGCTATTGGCGATTGATCCGGCAGCTGCTCACCGAGACTCTTCTCCTTGCCATGCTAGGCGGCATCGCGGGAGTAGCGTTGGCGCAATGGGCTGAAGTCTTGCTGCTACGCATGGTTTCCGCGCGGGCGGGAGTGTCGGCGATCCAGCTAAATCTGCAACTGGATGCTCGCATGCTGGCTTTCACCGTGGGCTTTACATTACTGACCGCCATACTTTTCGGCCTGATTCCGTCTTTGCATGTCACCCGTCTGAATCTGTCGCCAGTTCTAAAGTCCGCTAACCTGGGTTCGACCGGCGGCGGGTCGCGGCGGTTACCCGTTGGAAAGCTGCTGGTCATTGCCCAACTAGCGGTGTCGCTGATTTTGCTGGTTGCTGCGGGACTTTCGGTACGCAGCCTCGCAAGATTGAGCGAAGTGCATCTCGGTTACGATCGTGAAAACCTGCTCCTTTTCCGGATTGACCCGGTCGCCGGCGGCTACAAGGGCCCGGCTATTACCCATCTGTATCAACAAGTCCTGGGCCGAATATCAGTCGTCCCGGGCGTTCGCGCCGCTACCGTTTCACACAACGGATTATTCAGCCATGCCGAATCGGCGGATCCCATTTCCGTCGAGGGTTTCACTCCAAAGCAGGGCGAGGATATGGATTCGCGGTTCGATCATATCGGTCCGGGCTACTTTTCGACCATGGGCATCCCCGTCGTGATGGGGCGAGAACTAGGACCACAAGACACGAATGGAATTCACACCGCTGTAATTAACCAAACCTTCGAGAAGCGCTTCTTCGGTGGAGCCAGCCCCATCGGAAAGCACGTCCGGGATACCTATCCTGGTAATCCCGCAGATATGGAAGTTGTGGGTGTAGTGGCGGACGCAAAATACAACAGCCTCCGAGAACAATCTGTTCCACGCATCTACGGAGCGCTTTTTAATCCCATGTGGGACCAGAACTCCGCGGTATATGAAGTCCGTACCTATGCGGATCCGGTTGCGGTAAGCGCGGCTCTCCGTCAGGCAGTGCAGGAGACCAGCGCATCCCTTCCGCCGATTACGATTCACACCATGTCTGGACTGGTGGACGACTCGCTGCAAACCGATCGCTTTATCGAGAGGTTATCAGGCGCTTTCGGCATTCTCGCCTTGGTGCTCGCCAGCATCGGCCTGTACGGCATCATGGCCTATACCGTGGCGCGCCGCACTCGCGATATCGGCATCCGGCTGGCACTGGGCGCCGAGCCGGGAAATGTTCTGCGGCAAGTGCTGGTGGAGACGCTCGCTCTCGTTCTGATTGGCGTTGCTATCGGCGTGCCGGTAGCGGTCGGAGGAACATATTTTGTGCGCAGCATGTTGTACGGGTTGGGCGTCGCCGATCCTGTGGCTTTCACCTTCGCCGCCGTGATGTTGATGTGTGTCGCGGCACTCGCTGGCTTTTTGCCGGCGCGGCGGGCGTCACGAGTCGATCCTATGGTCGCTTTGCGCTATGAGTAAATCGGTTCTTGCGTGGCCCGGTGCGTTTTATTTAGATTCTTATTTCATCAGTTCGTTGACTTCACTGTAAGAAATGTTGCGATCCAGGAATGTATTGTAAGTACCGATTTGCAACAGTTCGACCGCTGCTTCCCTTGCGACGGCGAGTGTTGCGCGCATGATTGCTGATCCTACGCTCAGCCGCGCTATGCCGATGCGTTGCAAATCAGCCACTGGCGGCATCCCGGGACCAGCCAAAACGTTCAGGGGGCCCGCCACGCTGTGAACAAGTTGCGTAAGTGTGGGCATATCTGTGACACCGGGCACGAATAGACAATCTGCTCCAGCTTCGTGATAGGCATTCAGGCGATGTACGGTCTCGGCGAATCTACTCGCGGGCTCACCAACTTTGGCAAGGTAAACGTCCGTGCGTGCATTGATGACTACGCGAACGTTGGTGTTATCCGCCGCTTCACGCGCTGCTCGAATGCGTTCAATTTGCTGTTCCATTGCAAACAGGGGTTGCGAGGAGTTTCCGATGGCATCCTCAAGATTGAACCCGATCGCGCCCGCATTGATGACGGCGCGAATCGATTCGCCAAGGTCTTTTGGCGAGTCCGCGTAACCGGCTTCTATGTCGGCGGTGACTGGCACATCAACCACCCGAGCAATCCGCGCGATCGCTTCCACCATTAATTCTCGGGGTACTTTTTGTCCGTCCGCATAGCCGAGTGTCGCGGCAATGCCTGCGCTGGTTGTGGCAATCGCTCGCGCGCCCGCTTTCACAAACAGTCTCGCGGTTACAGCATCCCAGGCGTTGGGGAGAATTAATATCGGAGGAGCGTGGTGCATATTACGAAAAGCATCCGCTTTGGCTTTGCGTGCAATGGTCATTTGTTTTCTCGCCGCACTCCATGACCTGAACAAATCGACCATGAAGAAGCGGTTCCTGTTGTATAACGGCTAAGCAGAAAAGCCTTTGCCGCGAACGATATTATGATCAATTTGTAGACGATCGGACGGGTCTTTTTTGCGATTCCCATCCTCGTATTCGGCATTCAATACCTTAGTTATCGGCGGTTTGTGCGCTGATCCCAGCCTAGATGCCCGCGCACTTGTTCTTAGCGTATTTTACTGGATCTGCGTTTATCGCGGCCGCGATCTATCGCAAGCGGAATACAAGCGCGGCTGGGAGCCGCGTTGTTAGGCCTTATGTTTCTTTTGTGGACGGTTCTGCTGCATGCTCCGCGAGTATTTGCTCATACACATAACCAAGACGAATTGACCAGCCTGCTTGTCGCTTTGGCGATGAGCGGGGGTTCCTTCATCGTGGCGGGAGCGGTATCAAAATCAAGGTAAGAAGTACAGAAGACTACAGCGTGAACAGGATCTATTGCCCCGCTTCGACGTTACTAGAGCCAGTCCGCGGGAGGGACACTCAAAGACCAGAAATCCGGAGCGGGCTGCTCAAATTCAATACCTACTCTTGTTAATCCTGCGTGAGGAAGTCCGACGTAGACTACCTGGCCCACGAGTTCATCCCAGTTTCTTCGATTAAATAACTGAACTTTTTGACCGACAGAAACGCTGGCCTTGAGCGCCAGCAACACGCCATGAGCGCTGGCGTTCAAGGTGAAGGTTTCTTCGCGAAAATCCTGCTTGCCGTCGGTGCGCCCTTTTACGACCAGCGGCACATCCAGCGGGATTCTTTGGCTACGTCTTTCTGCAACGGCGGATGGCATATATTCACCAGCAGCGCATTCGGATGATTGGACGAAGAATCGTAAGGAGCGGTTTCAGACTACCGAATCCAGGAGCAAAGAATCTACTGTCCTTTGGTACCGAATAAGTACCGGATTTCATACCTAAGAGTTCCCTCACATTCTGCGGTGCTCGCGTTGACTGTAATTCACGAAGCACATAACATCTTCGCGGGGCATACATTTCCACTTGATCGGCCAAACCATCTCTCATTACCGCGTTCTGGAAAGTCTCGGCGGCGGTGGAATGGGTGTGGTTTATAAAGCCGAAGACACGCGCCTTAACCGGCTGGTAGCGCTCAAGTTTCTGCTCGAGGACGTCAATGCCGATCCTCAGGCGTTGGCGCGGTTTCGCAAGGAAGCGCAAGCCGCTTCGGGCTTAAACCATCCCAACATTTGCACCATTTATGACGTGGGCGACGATGCGGGCCGCGTGTTTATCGCCATGGAGTATCTTGAAGGCCAGACGCTACGGCATTTCATTCAGGGTGC
>Ga0185299_10003580_pt1 | contig 20243 bp, 20 predicted proteins | sample PaiPotPPA55metaG_FD_128002 | JGI IMG/M metagenome (GOLD analysis project Ga0185299, IMG submission 128002) | Iron sulfur acid spring bacterial and archeal communities from Banff, Canada, to study Microbial Dark Matter (Phase II) - Paint Pots PPA... ... | reverse complement strand
GCGCCCGAGGCGGTGCTCGGAGCGCTGCCCGTCATTTATCCTTTTATCGTCAACAATCCCGGCGAGGCGGCGCAGGCCAAACGGCGCGTTTGCGCGCTCACCATCGGCCACATGACGCCGCCTCTCACGCAGGCGGGAAGCCATGGCGTCGCGCTCGAAATCGAAGCTTTATTCGATGAATATGCGATTGCCGAGTCGCTCGACCCCAAGCGCGCGGGGCTATTGGCGCAAGCGATCCTCGCGCGCGCGAAAGAGACAGGATTATTTCAGGATAGCGGGCTGAAGGACGGCGCCGGTCCGGCCGTTGCCTTGCGCCACCTCGATGCCTGGCTTTGCGATCTGAAGGACATGCGGATCGCCGATGGTTTGCATGTTTTCGGGCAATCGCCGGAGGCGACCTTGCGGGACGCGACCGTCGCCGCGCTTTCCCAAACCCTCCCGCCGGCGCGCGACGAAACGGGCGCCGGGGATGATGTATCCGCGCGAATAACCGAACTGATCGATCGCTGCGGGGAAGCGGAACGCGCTTCGCTCCTAGCCGCGCTCGATGGCCGCTTTGTTGCGCCCGGCCCTGGCGGCGCGCCGTCGCGCGGACGTATCGACGTGCTCCCCACGGGGCGTAATCTTTACGGGATCGATCCGCGCGCGGTGCCGACGCGCACCGCCTGGAAGATCGGTCAACGCGCGGCCCAGGAGGTATTGAACCGCCATGCCCAGGATCATGGCGATTGGCCGAAGCGGATCGTCATGGACCTTTGGGCGAGCGCCACCATGCGCACTGGTGGCGACGAACTCGCGCAGGCTTTCGCGCTCATTGGCGTCGCGCCGCTTTGGGACAATGCATCCTCGCGAGTCACCGGTTTCAAGATCGTTCCGCCCGCGTGCCTGACGCATCCGCGCATCGATGTCACCTTGCGAATCTCCGGGCTGTTCCGCGATGTCTTTCCGGCCCAGATGGCCTTGTTCGATCACGTGGTACGGGCGGTTAGCGAACTCGACGAAGAAGATGACGTGAACCCCCTGGCGGCGGCGCGCAGGCTCGCGCCCGGAATTCCGTTGCGGGTTTTTGGCGCGGCGCCCGGCGCCTATGGGACCGGGCTCACGCGGGCGATAGATGATGATCCCGCGCTCACCCGGCACGAGCTCGGAGCGCGCTATCTCGCCACCGCCTCGCATGCCTATAGCGGCGCGCAAGCCGAGGGCGTCGCTACCGCGGACTTTGCCGAGCGTGTCGCGGCCGCCGGCGCCTTCGTTCATGTTCAGGACCAGGACGAGCAGGACATTCTCGACGCCGACGCCATGATCGATCATGAAGGTGGCTTTGCGGCCGCCGCGCAAATGCTCGGCAACGATGTGCCTGTCTATCATATCGAGACGGCGCGCCCCGGCGCCATCAAGGTGCGCACGTTGGCGCAAGAAATCGCCCGGGTCGTGCGGGCCCGCGCGAGCAATCCGAGCTGGATCGCGGGGCAGATGCGTCACGGCCATCGCGGCGCCGCCGAAATCGCCGGGACAATCGACCGTCTCTATGCTCTCGCGGTGTTGAGCGATGCGGTATCGAGCCACCATTTCGAGCTTCTGTTCGAGGCGACCCTTGACACGCCTTCAGTGCGGGATTTTCTCATCGACGCCAATCCGAACGCCGCGCGTGCCATCGCCAAGCGCTTCGAGGAGGCGCTCGCCCGAGGATTCTGGCGGAGCCGCCGCAACTCGACCCACGTCTGCCTCGCTTTGATGCAGGAGGCGCCCGAATGACCCGCGTGACCGTATTGCGCAAAGGCTGGTGTCCCGGCGCGCGGCGGCCGATGCAAGCCAAGGACGGGCTTCTCGTGCGGCTGCGGATAAGCGGCGGCGGCGTTAGTGCCGCGACGCTGCGCGGGCTCGCGCAAGCCGGACGCGCCCACGGCAATGGACTTTTCGATCTTTCCGCGCGCGCCAATTTGCAAATGCGCGGGGTCCGCGAGGAGAACCTGCCGTTGCTGATCAAAACGCTCGATGGCCTTGGCCTCATCGACGAGAATCCGGCGGCCGAATCGGTTCGCAACGTTCTGGTGAGCCCGCTTGCCGGCCTTGATGGGCGATTTGATGTGTCCATCGCCGCCAAGGCGCTTGAAGCCGCGCTCGCCGCGAACAGGGATTTACACGCGTTGCCGGGAAAGTTCGGCTTTCTGATCGACGACGGAAGCGGCCTTTCGCTTGGCCCTGTCCCCGCCGACATCCGCTTCGATTGTTGGACCGGAGGCAAACAGCCTTTCGGGATTGGGATCGGAGGACACGCCAATGAGGCAATATTTCTAGGACTCTGCGGGGGAGACGATATCCCCGATATTGCCTCGCGCCTCGCCCGGGCATTTCTGCGACTCGGTTCGCAAATGGCGGAGCCGCCGCGCCGGATGCGCGGTCTTATCGAGAGTTACGGCGCCGGCGCGATTGCCGGCCTTGCCGGTCTGCGCCCCGGTCCACCCCGACAATGCGGCGCTATCGAGGAGCCTTGTGCGGTTGGATTGCTGCGCTTCAACGAAAGATGCTGCTTCGGGGTTGGCGCGGCTTTCGGTCGTCTTGACGCAAATATGCTTGACGCGGCGGCGCGCGCCGCCGAAATTTTCGGTACCGGCGAGTTCAGGCTGACGCCGTGGCGGGCGCTGATCTTGCCCTTTGTGCACCCAGAGGAAGCCGATGCCATCAGCGCGTATTTTACCGCGCATCGATTCATTGTCGATCATGAGGATGCGCGCTTGGCGATAGCGGCGTGCGGCGGCGCATCCACGTGCGAGCGTGGCACCACCGATACCCGCTCCGATGCTTTGGCCTTGATGCCTGTCGCGCGGCGGCTGTGCAAGACCGGCGTCGCGCTGCATGTCTCTGGCTGCGCCAAGGGCTGCGCGCGGCAAGCGGCGACGCCCGTCACCCTCATCGCTGATGCCGGGCGCTACGATCTTGTCGTGAATGTGACCGCAATTGATGCCGGCACAAACGATGCGAAGCGCCTCGACCTGGCGGCGGTTCGCGAAACGTTGGAAATGATGGCGCGGAACGCCGGGCGGCGGAGCGAGCTGGAGAGGCAATGATCGAAGCATCGAGCCGCTTCAACTACCTGCGCGACGGAGCGGAAATCTACCGCCGCTCCTTCGTGACGATCCGCGCCGAGGCCGATCTCGCCCGCTTCTCGCGGGCTGAAGAACTTGTCGCGGTGCGCATGATTCACGCCTGCGGAATGGTGGAGATCGCCGCCGGTCTCGTATTTGCGCAGGAGGTCGTGGCGCAAGCGCGGCAAGCGCTGCGGCAAGGAGCGCCTATCCTGTGCGATTCCAAAATGCTCGCGCGAGGTATTATCGCGGCACGTCTGCCATGTGCGAACGAGGTCATCTGCACCCTTGACGCTCCTTCCGTGCCATCGCTCGCGCAAAAGCTCGGCACCACGCGCAGTGCTGCCGCGCTCGAACTTTGGCGCGACCGGCTCGGTGGCGCGATCGTCGCCATCGGCAACGCGCCTACCGCCTTGTATCGTCTGCTCGATATGTTCGACGAAACTTCCGCGCGGCCCGCCTGCGTGATTGGGACGCCGGTCGGCTTCGTCGGCGCGGCGGAATCAAAAGAGGCGCTCATCGCCGATGCCCGCGTGCCTTTCATTACCCTTAAGGGGCGCAAGGGGGGGAGCGCCATGGCCGCCGCCGCCTTGAATGCAATTGCAAGCGAAGCCGAATGAGCGGATTTCCCTCATCGAACGGCCGCCTCTATGGCGTCGGCCTCGGCCCCGGCGATCCCGACCTTGTGACGATCAAGGCCACGAAGATCATCGCCGCCGTTCCGGTCGCCGCCTATTTCGCCAAGAAAGGCGCGCGCGGGAAAGCCCGCGCCATCCTCGATCGCTGGGTGGGCGACACCTGCTTGCAATTGCCGTTGCTCTATCCGTTGACAACGGAAACCCATTTTTGCGATCCCGCCTATGTCGAGGAACTGCACGGCTTCTACACAACCGCGGAGGGTGCCATCGCGACGCATCTATTGGCTGGCCGTGATGTTGCTCTCGTCTGCGAGGGCGACCCGCTTTTCTATGGGTCCTTCATACATCTTTATGTCAGATTGAAAGATCGTTTCGGTGTCGAGATCGTTCCCGGCGTCACCGGCATGTCGGGGTGCTGGAGCGCGGCAAAGGCGCCGATGGCCTGGGGCGATGACGTGTTGAGCGTTCTACCGGGCACGCTCGGGCGCGCGGCATTGGTCCGTCATCTCGGTGCGAGCGATGCGGTGGTCATCATCAAGATCGGCGCCAATCTGGCCAAAATCCGCGCGGCGATCGCCGAGACAGGACGCCTCTCGACGGCAATCTATGTCGAATACGGCACCAGCGAAACCGAAACTATCGTTCCGCTTGCCGTCAAGACCGACGACCATGCGCCCTATTTTTCCTCCATTCTCATTCCCGGCCAAGGCAGGCGCCCATGAGCGCGCCGGGGAGGTTGCGGATTGTCGGCCTTGGCCCCGGCAGCGACGCATGGATCACGCCCGAAGCCTCGCACCTCATCGCGAATGCAACCGATCTTGTTGGCTACGCGCCCTATCTCGAACGGCTTCCTCCCAAACAAGGGCAGACGCGGCACCAAACCGGCAATAGGGTCGAAATGGAGCGCGCGCGCCATGCATTGCGCCTGGTCGAGGATGGACGCCATGTCGCCCTCATCTCCGGCGGCGATCCGGGCGTATTCGCGATGGCAGCGGCCGTTTTCGAGGCAATCGAAGAGGGCGATCCTCGCTGGCGCGACATCGACGTCGCAGTTAGCCCCGGCATCTCGGCGATGCAGGCGGCGGCGGCGCGGATTGGTGCACCCTTGGGACACGACTTCTGCGCGATTTCCCTTTCCGACAATCGCAAACCCTGGTCCCTGGTGGAAAAGCGGCTCGCGGCGGCGGCAACCGCGGATTTCGTGATCGCCCTTTATAATCCAGCCTCGACCGCGCGGCCGGACCGCATCCATGACGCCTTCGCGCTGCTGCGCGGCCTCAAGGGTGCTTCGACGCCGATTGTTTTTGCCCGTGCGCTCGGACGCGAGAATGAACATCTTTTTATAACGACGCTGGCCACGGCAGATCCAGCCCGCGCGGACATGAGCACACTGATCATCGTCGGCTCCAGCGAAACCCGAATCATTCCACGCGCCGGCGGCACGCCGTTCGTCTATACCCCGCGCGGGGTCAAGGTTGAACGATGACGCAGGAGAAAGGCCATGGCTTCCGCCGGATCATGCAAGACCGCGCCAGAGGCTTGTCGCGGCCGGGCAACCATGACAACCGGCAACCCCAGATGGCGGGCCGCGCGGACTTTGGCGAACGCCGCCTCGCCGCCGCTGTTCTTGCTAACGACCACATCAATCGATTCGTCGCGCAAAAGCTTGTTCTCCGCCTCAACCGCGAAGGGGCCGCGCCCAAGGATGACGCGATGGCGCGGCAGGTTTGGCGGAAGCGTGAGCGGCTCAATCGTCCGAATAAGATAGAAATGCTGGGGCGCCACCGCAAAGGCCCCGATTTGCAGGCGACCGATCGTCAGAAAAACGCGCTTCGGTTCACGCCCGAGCGCGGCGGCGGCAGCAGCCATATCCGCGGCATCAATCCAATGATCGCCTGGCTGCGCAACCCATGCCGGGCGCGACAAAACAATAAGCGGGATATTCGCCCCCGCGGCCGCGATCGCCGCATGGCGCGAGATTTGTTCGGCGAAAGGATGCGTGGCATCCACGAGCACATCGATTCGCTCGGCTTCGAGATAGGCTTGGAGGCCGTCCATGCCGCCAAAACCGCCGATCCGATAGGGAATTTGTGGCGGGCGAGGCGCCGTGGTGCGGCCAGCGAACGACAACATGGGCGAAATGCCGCTTTGTCCCGCAAGGAGGTCCGCGAGCTTGCTCGCCTCGAATGTCCCGCCAAGCACGAGAACCCGCATTGCCCGCCTCCCGAACTTTTGCTCTCCCCGCCATGACTGCCCCTTCTCGCGAAAAATGGTTGTCGCTGATCGGCATCGGGGAGGATGGCATCGAGGCTCTTTCTCCTGCCGCGCGGGCGCTGCTTGCGCAAGCCCATTTGGTCGTGGGCGGCGCCCGCCACCTCGCGCTTGCAGGCCCGCTTTCGGCCGAAACCATGATTTGGCCTTCGCCGCTCGCCGATGCGATCCCAAAAATTCTCGCCCGGCGAGGTTCGCCCGTCTGCGTCCTCGCCTCGGGTGATCCTTTCTTTTATGGCGTTGGAACCTTGCTCGGCGTCCATGTTGGGCCGCAAGAAATGCAGTGCTTTCCGGCGCCTTCGGCGTTTAGCCTCGCGGCGGCAAGGCTCAACTGGAGCCTGCAAGACTGTTGCCTCATGTCGCTGCACGGGCGCGCGTTCGAGCGGATTATTCCGGCGCTGCAGCCGCACGCGAAAATCCTGTGCCTGTCATGGGACGAGACGACGCCGTCGCGCCTTACCAAGCTCCTTTGCGAGAGAGGCCTCGGCCAATCGCGGGTCGCCGTGATGGAGGCGATGGGAGGCCCGGGGGAGCGCACGCGGGCCACCACCGCCGAGGCTTTCCGCATGGAGGGCATCGATCCCTTAAACATCGTCGCGCTCGAAATTGCCGCGACGGCGCAATCGCGCATTCTTCCAGTCGCAAATGGCCTAGCCGATTTCTGGTTCGAAACGGACGGCCAGCTCACCAAGCGGGAGGTTCGCGCCGTGACGCTATCGTCGCTGGCGCCAAGGCGCGGCGAGCTGTTGTGGGATGTCGGCGCCGGGTCCGGATCGATCGCGATCGAATGGCTGCTCAGCGATCCCGCCAATCGCGCGATAGCGATCGAAGCGCGGGCCGATCGCGCAAGCCTCATCTCGCGCAATGCCGCGAACCTCGGCGTCCCCCATATCGAGATTATCGCCGGCAGGGCGCCGGAGGCCTTCGCGACTCTGCCGCGACCGCAGGCGATTTTCGTCGGCGGCGGCGCAAGCGAGGCAAGCCTCCTCGACGCAGCCTTTGCAGCCCTGGCCCCCGGCGGGAGGCTTGTCGCCAATGCGGTGACGCTCGCAACCGAGGCGGAGCTTATCCGCCGGTTCAAGGCGCAGGGCGGTGAACTGGTACGCATTGAAATTGCCCGCGCGGAACCTCTCGGTTCCTTTCAAGGCTGGCGTCCGGCCCTGCCGGTCACGCAATGGTCGGTGACAAAGCGGTGACAGCCATCGGGCGCGGCACTGTGGCGCAAGTCTCGAGATAATCGCATTCTGCAACGATCAGGTATCGATGTGCAGGATCTGAGCCACCAGCGTACCGTCTTCGAAAGAAACGGATCCTTGAAAATCTTTGTATTTTAGGACCGTCATAGCCGCCTCTTTGTTCCAGGCCGGGCCAGCTAGCAGTTCACATCAAGGACCGGCGGGTGCCTCGTGGGCAGTATCTGTAAAAGTTTGGATTTGATCCATCGGTCAATGTCAGATTACGCCATTCATCTCACGGCGAGCATTATCGGCGAGGCGGGCGCGATCCTGTCAAGGGCGCGAGCTTCGCTCGCGCCGGCGAAGCCGGTGCTTCGCATCCTTGACCGGATCGCGCCGCTTGCCAAACTCGCCGCCAAGAGATGAATGGTAGGTTGCGATTTCCCGCGACAGCGCCCGAAATCTCAAATCCCAACTTTTACATCGTCCGTGTGGTTCAGGCGGTCGGCCAACCCGCCCGGTAACCCCTACCCCCACTGCGGTGCTATTCGCTGGAACGAACGTACAACCTATACAGCCGGTCCCAATCAACTCCCCAGATATTCTGCGAAGGCAAACTCAACGTGACCCCGTACCACCGAGACGTGTCACCCATTGCCCGGCGCGCAGTCGCATGTACGAGAGAACAGACACCCAGTCAATCCCCTCAGAATACCCCTGGCACCAACCCCAATCTACACGGATAGGCCCAGTCCGGACAGAGTCCCGCGATGCCCCACACCCGATGCCCGTGTACCACGCAATCCCATAAAGGACCAACCCGCAAACGACGAAGGGCAAAACCACTGAGTACCTGCGGTGTAAGTAAAACCTCATATCAATACCACGGCTTAATGTCTAACACCGATTGCCAAACCAAGCGAACTGATGGCCTGACGGGAACCTTCTAGACTAGCATTATGTTGGGGGCGCGGAAGGCAAATGTCGAGGTTCGCGGCCGTGACCGGCCTCAATTTCTTTCCCAGGCCGGCTCGCCCCGGCGCCGCGCCGTCACGAGGCCAGCTTAGCGTCCAATGAGATTGGTAACCCGAAATTCAAACTGCTCCGACGCTGACAAGGCGCCGCCAGCCAATCCACCGCCGGAATTAAGCCTGCGGCCGTGAGCCGATTGCAAAAAGTCGAGCCAGGGTTCATGAATTGGATACTAGGCCTGCCGCCCGCGGCGGTTGGAAGCCCCGAAAGCGGACAGCATGACACCTCCAGAACCCGGCCCGTTCCTCCGGCACGATTGGACCACGGATGAGATTGTCGCAATTCACGATTTGCCGCTGCTCGAACTGATCGCCAAGGCGAATCGCGTTCACCGGCATTTTCACGACGTGAGCGACGTCCAAAAGGCGAGCCTCCTCAGCATCAAGACCGGCGGCTGCCCGGAGGATTGCGCCTATTGTCCGCAATCCGCGCATCATCGCGAGGTTCACCTCGGCAAAGTCGATATGATGGAAACGGAGGCCGTGCTCGCGCTCGCGGCGCGCGCCAAGGCCGCCGGAGCCGATCGTTTTTGCATGGGCGCGGCCTGGCGGAATGTGCGCGACGGAGAGGCGTTCGACGCGGTGCTCGATATGGTGCGCGGCGTTCGCGCGCTCGGGATGGAGGCTTGCGTGACGCTCGGCATGTTGAACGCTGCCCAAGCCGAGCGGCTGAAAGGGGCGGGGCTAACGGCCTATAATCACAATCTCGACACGAGCCCCGAATTCTACCAAAGCATCGTGACGACGCGGACCTATGAGGACAGGCTCGCAACCTTGCGGGCCGTCCGCGCGGCTGGGCTGCAAATGTGCTGCGGCGGCATCATAGGAATGGGAGAGGCCGTCAGGGACCGGGCATCCTTGCTGCAAATATTGGCCGGATTCGATCCGCATCCCGAAAGCGTGCCCATCAACGCGCTGGTTCCGGTCGCGGGCACTCCGCTCGGGCACAGGGAAAGAATCGACGCAATCGATTTCGTGCGGATGATCGCCGCCGCGCGGATCGTTCTCCCGGCTGCAAGAGTCCGCCTTTCCGCCGGCCGCTCCGTTTTGAACCGCGAGGCGCAAATACTTTGCATGGTCGCGGGGGCGAATTCGATTTTTTATGGCGAAGCCTTGCTGACGACGCCCAATGTTGCCGAGGACGAGGACGACGCGCTGTTTGCCGCGCTCGCGCCGCCGATGGAAAAATTCGTCCATCCCTGAACATCGAGATGATCCCGGAAGCATGAATAAAAGGCTCGCCAAAATTGCCTTTTTGGTTTTAGCCTTGCCGGGCGGCGGTCGCCGCGTTCGTTTGGACCCGCCACGCGTACCAGCGTGCACTTGATCATCACCAACGTGCACTTGCTCATCAACCGGAGACAATCCAAAAGACCCTCGAAAGGATCAAGCTCCCGCCCGGGTTCAAGATCCACCTTTATGCGCTGGTGCCCGGCGCGCGTCACATGGCGGTTGGCCCGCAAGGCAAGGTTATTTTCGTTGGCACGGCGGAGACGAAGGTTTATGCGGTGTCTGTTGATGCAGCCTCGGGTGTCGCAGGCGGGGTCTCGGAATTCGCGCCAGCGTTCGAGATGAATGTGCCAAACGGAGTTTGTTTCGCCAAGGACGGAGTGCTTTATGTCGCCGAAGTCAATCGAGTTCTATCGTTTCCCCGCGCCGAGGAGGATTACCAAGACCCTTCCATCAGGGCCAAGGCAATAGTCGCGCAAGACAAGCTCCTACCGGTCGAGGACGAGGGCGCCAGTCATAACTTGCGGGTCTGCCGCGCCGGACCCAACGGCAAGCTCTACATAGCTTTGGGGCAGCCTTACAACGTGCCGCCGAAAAGAAAGCTGGACGAGTACAACAAATGGGGAATCGGCGGCATTATCAGAATGAACGTGGACGGTACCGGCCGCGAAGTTTTCGCACGCGGAATTCGTAATTCGGTGGGCATGGATTTCAACCCGAAAGATGGGATCTTGTGGTTCACCGACAATCAGGTCGATCGGATGGGCGACGACATTCCGCCGGAGGAATTGAATCGCGCGCCCGCGGCCGGCCTTAATTTTGGCTTTCCCTGGTACGGCGGCGGCCACATCCGCACCAATGAATACAAGGATGAGACGCCGCCGGAAGGCCTCGTGTTTCCCGAGATCGAAACCCCCGCCCATGCCGCCGATCTCGGCATGACATTTTATAAGGGCACGAACTTTCCGGCAAAATACAGGGGCGGGATTTTTTTCGCCCAGCACGGGTCGTGGAATCGAACTGTCCCCATCGGCGCGCGGGTCAGTTTTGCCTCGCTGAAACCCGATGGCACCGGCGACAAGGCGGAAGTTTTCGCGGAGGGCTGGCTCAACGACAAGGGCGCCTATGACGGACGTCCGGTGGACGTGGCGCAACTTCCCGACGGCTCGCTCATCGTCTCCGACGATTTCGCCGGGGCCTTGTACCGGATCACCTATGAAGGAACTGAGGGCGCCATGTCGCCCAAATGATCGGCCGTGCGGGAGAGAGTGGGCGCTACGGTGGACAAAGCGCCTGCGCGAGCACCGTGACGTTTTCGGCAAGAACGGCGCGGCGCGCCCATAACACTACAGCGATTCTGCGCGTGTCTCGTCAGCGTTTGCAATTAGGCAATATTTATTTCGATATCGCTCTTGTGTGCAAACAGAGGAACGCAGTACAGCCGGAAGATGAGCCAGCACGCATAAATGGCATCTGCAGTGAACGCGCTGCTATCCTGCAGTAATCCGTGCGCGACCCCGTGTCGAAGGTAGGGCCCCGGTTTTTTCAGAAAGACTTGCTCGATATCAGCAACAATTGGTTTCGTAAATATGGCTTCCATTTCGGATCGCATTTGCAAGAAAAGAGCTGAGATCGTCTTGTCCTCTTGGGTTCCCGTCGCGTCATCGAAGTTCGATACGTCATGTCCGTGAGTCTTTAGGACGTGGCGAAGTGAGTTTTCCAACAAGGGCGTCAGAATGTAGATCGCGCTGATGAAATCGCCTTGGAAAAACCGAGCAAATCCTCGGCTGAAGGTCATTAACTGATAGGCTGGAACAAAGGGGCTGTGTCTTAAGAGCGAAGCCGAGACCTCTTCGGAGATGAAGTGCTGCGCATTGATGGCATGACGAGCCGTTTCAATCGAGCCAAGCGCAGCAACGTGCCTGCGGATGCTTTCCAGTTGGGCAATCGCTCGTTCAATCGCCCCTTCATTGTCTCCGAGACCACCTCCTGTCCGATGTATCACCTTGCCTTCGCCGTCGAGATGCGCCGTATCAAAAATAAACGAAAGAGGGTGCTTGGCGTTCATTTTGATGGCGTTGTCCTGCAACTCAGCTGGGTCGGGTGAGCGAGCGAGGTCTGCAAAGACAAGCAATTTATCTAGCAATGTTGCTTTGTTTATCTCTTCCTGCACTCGCTCGGCAATTTCACTGGAATCAAATGGTATCGAAAATGCTGACATTTCTTCCGGTATACGTGCCTGAATGTCGACCAGCCGATGGCGCAACTCCGTCCGCCTATCTTTCTTGTCGGGAACTCCGTGGAGTTGGCGAATTGCCGCATTGAGCCAATGCGAGGCAAGCATCGCGGTGCCTTGGCTCTTCGCCTCCAAAACTAGACATTCGGCAGCCTCGAATTGGCATCTGTTTTTGTCATCCTCCTTTTTTGCAAGATTATACGCGTGCGCTGCACAACTCCAGAGGTCAAGCGTGACGTTTATAAAAGCGTCGTCCTTCTTGCCATCCTTCAAGACATGCTCGATGTCATCGGCGATGTCTGACGGGTCGGAAACACCAAAATCCATGTCAAGTTTAGAAAACCACAGCGTCGACACGAATGCACCTGAACTCGACGCACGTTTGCGAAGTCTGGCAACCCAATTTTTGGCCGCGACAGCGTCTTGTTTGTCCGGACCTGTTTTACGTGCAATTTGCAATGCTCTTCGCAGGATGTCGCAGGCATCGTGCGAAATCGTTTGATCTTGATCGTCATTTTGAAATTGAAACGTCAACAGGTTCTGGTCCACCATTCGGACCACTTCGACGTATGAAGAAATTGCAAGTGGTGCAAGCGCAGCGCGTTTAGGATCAAGCAGCCAGCACGTGTCGCAGAGCCGAGCACGTAAGACGAGATTGGTCGCTCGCTCCGCCATCCACGCAACTGCTTCTAAAGGTTTGCCGCGAAAGTCCGTCGGGATCGCCGTGCGACGTCCATCAGCTAACGCCATCATTGGCCCAAAGGGCCCGTTCGGCTCGTTCGGCTTGAAATGCATCGACGTAAGCGCCCAAAGCATGTTGAAAACCCGGGCTTCCGGGGTGTCCGGCACTCCCTCCGCAGTTTCGTTTTTCTGAGCGGCGGCCCGATATTCCTCATGCAAACCCCGGCAATCGGCCGTTTTCAACCCGGCAATTGGCAGTTCGAAATCGACTGCAGCCACATCCTTTAAGGAAGCACGCTGCCAAGGTTCAGGTATACTTCTTCGCGACGTTCCGGTTCGCTCATGACCCATCCCTGCTTCGTCCAATACTTTTCTCTCTCTTTATTTTTGTTTGTTCCATTTACCGTGCTCGCGGGGGCGCTAGTGGCTAGTCATCACGGATCAGTCTAGTGGACGTCAGACCCTTGATTCTTAAGGGCTTCCTTGGTGACATTCCGTCGTTTATAGCCGAGGTATTGTCAAATGCTGATGACGGACGAGACCAAGCGACGGCTCGGGCGGCCTTGTAAAGTTCTCGGCCCCAATCTTACCAAAATGTTTCACGTGAAACATTTTGGTAAGATTGGACCCGCCGAGAACGAGCCCCGGCTAGTGGGTTTGCGCGGACTCTACCGGGTGTCAAACGACCGGTGCCATGCCGCCCAAATGATCGGCCACCGTAAAAATATCCTTATCGCCGCGACCCGAAATATTCACCACCAGCAAATGATCCTCGGGCTTTTCTGGCGCGATGTCCAAAACCTTGGCGAGCGCATGCGCGGGTTCGAGCGCCGGGATGATTCCCTCCAGCTTCGCGCAAACCTGAAACGCGGCGAGCGCCTCGGCGTCGGTCGCGGAGAGATAGGTCACACGCCCCGTCTCCTTCAGCCAGGAATGTTCCGGCCCGATGCCCGGATAGTCGAGCCCGGCCGAGATCGAATGCCCCTCCTCGATCTGCCCGTCGGCATTCATCAGCAAATAGGTCCGGTTGCCATGCAACACGCCGGGCCTGCCGCCGGCGAGCGAGGCGGCGTGCTTCTTATCGAGCCCAAAACCCGCCGCCTCGACGCCAAAAATTTCCACTGAAGGATCGTCGAGAAAGGGATGAAACAGACCAATGGCATTGGAGCCGCCGCCGATACAGGCAAACAGCGAATCCGGAAGCCTGCCTTCCGCAAGCTGCATTTGCGCCTTGGTTTCCTCGCCGATCACGCATTGGAAATCGCGGACCATGGCGGGATAGGGATGCGGGCCGGCGACCGTGCCGATGCAATAGAATGTGTCGGCGACATTGGTGACCCAGTCGCGCAAGGCCTCGTTCATCGCGTCCTTAAGAGTCCTGGCGCCGGATTCGACCGGCACGACCTTGGCGCCAAGCAGGTTCATGCGAAAGACATTGGCCTTTTGCCGCTCGACATCGACGGAACCCATGTAGACAACGCAGTCGAGCCCGAAGCGCGCGCAAGCGGTGGCCGTCGCGACGCCATGCTGGCCGGCGCCCGTCTCGGCGATGATGCGCGTTTTGCCCATCCGGCGGGCGAGAAGAATTTGGCCGAGCACATTGTTGATCTTGTGCGCGCCGGTGTGGTTCAGTTCCTCGCGCTTGAAGTAGATTTTTGCGCCACCCTTCCGTCCCGCAGCGGCGGCTTTTTGGCGGACGTAGAAGGTCATGCGCTCGGCGTAATAGAGCGGGCTAGGCCGCCCGGCATAATGGGCAAGCAGATCGTCGAGTTCGGCCTTGAAGGCCGGATCCGTCTTGGCGGCGTTGTAATGTTTCTCGAGATCGAGGATCAGCGGCATCAAGGTTTCGGCCACGAACCTGCCGCCGAAGATGCCGAAATGCCCGGTTTCATCGGGACCGGTGCGAAACGAATTGAGAGCTGGTGGCACCGCATCCGCCTTTCTGGCCTGTCGTTCGATCAGCTATTAGCCGACCCGCGCGGACGGACCAAGCTTTTCGGCGGCGGCCCCCCGAACTGCCGCGACGAAAGCCGCGATCTTGGTCCTGTCTTTCACGCCCGGAGCATTTTCAACCCCGGAGGAAACATCGACACCCGGCGCGCCGGTTTGGGCGAGCGCGTCCACCACGTTAGTGGCGTCGAGGCCGCCGGCGAGGAGCCACGGCTTTTTGGTCTCGATCAATCCAAGCAAGCTCCAGTCGAAGCTGGTCCCGCTGCCTCCGGGCCGGCCAGTGGCGCGGGGCGGCTTGGCGTCAAACAGCAGGAAATCGGCCACACCATCGAAACCCGGCACAAGCGCGAGGTCAGCGGGCTCAAAGATCCCAATCGCCTTCATCACGGGAAGGCCGAAACGGGCACGAACGGCGGCGACCCGTTCCGGGGTTTCGCCTCCGTGGAGTTGAAGGAGCCCGGGATCGAGCGCTTTGATCGCCGCCGCGAGCAAGGCATCGCCGGGATCGACCGTCACCAAGACCTTGCACGTCCGGCCCGCGGCCCGCCGACCGAGAGTTGCGGCCAGCTCCAACGAGACATGCCGCGGACTGTTGTCAAAAAAGACAAATCCGGCCATGTCGGCGCCGCACGCAAGCGCCGCGTCGAGTCCGGCTTCCGTCGCGAGGCCGCAGATTTTGACGATGACGCTCATCGGCCTGCCTTACCGGCATCGATCGAGGGGATGGTCGCTTATACCATGGTCGCGAGGTTTTTGCTGGCATCGCCGGCCGGCCCCGGCGTTTTCAGCATTAGGGCCTTCGTTGGAAAAGGTTACGGAATCTTCCGTTTTTCGCCCGGCCGGGGAAGGGATAGCCGCGCGACTTCCGCCCGCAATGAGATCACTTCGGTTCTCGCCCGGCGCGCGGCACGGCGGTATTTGCCTTGTTCGAGATAGGTCACGACGCCGCCGAAAATGACCCCAACCATGATCGCAACGCCTATGACAACGAAAAGCTTCACGGTGATTTGGGTGCCCTCTGGTGCGGGCCCGGCGAATGGATCAAGGAATATGACCACCTCATGGCGATTAGCCACCGCCACGGCCACCGCAACAAGCGCGAGCGGAACTAGAAAAAGGAGTTTTAAAAATCGCTTCATTTGCGTCCGCCGACGAATTCGCGCGCGGTGACAGCGCGCATCTAGATGATTTTTCGCAAGTTGGTTAAGACCCCGCGGGGGATGCCCGCAGCCAAGGAAAACACCGAGCCGATTGGGAGGGGGCCGCGTTCCTCTCACGGCCTGGCCAAAGCTTTAGACGCGAACAATCGAACATTCCGGGTGCAATTGCGAGCGGCAAACTTCAGCCGCCATAGCCTTGATTCAAGCGCTCGCGCATCTCCTTGCCGGTCTTGAAAAAGGGAACCGTCTTTTCGTTCACCGGAACATGCGCCCCGGTGCGCGGATTGCGGCCGACCCTTGCGTCCCGGTGTTTCACCGAGAAGGCGCCGAACCCGCGCAGTTCGACCCGGTCGCCGCGCGACAAGGCGTCGGTGATTTCATCGAGAATTGCATTGACGATTTTTTCCACATCGCGGACATAGAGATGCGGATTACGGTTGGCAATCCGCTGTACGAGCTCGGATTTGATCATCGGCCCCATCCCCCAATTTTTCTTTGTCCAAAACTAACGCGCGGCGCGCCGAGCTTCAGTTGGCGCCGCCGACTTGCCAAATCGAAACTAGACCGTCAAGCATACGCTCTTGCGCGGCATTCGCGGCACGATCGAGCGCGCCACTCAGCCCGCCAAGCCCGAGGAATTCCGCGGCCCGCGCGGAAAAGCTCAAGATCCCCAACCGTTCCAGGGCCCGTTCCTGTTTCCAGTCCCGCACCGGCAGACCCTTGGGAATATTTTTTTCCTGCTCCAGCCACTCGATGGCGTCGCGCTCGCCGCCGAGGCGATCGACAAGATGCAGTTCCATCCCTTGGCGTCCGGTAAAGACCCGTCCGTCCGCGACAGCCTCCAGCTGCTCGCTGGTCATGTTCCGGCGCTCCTTCACGAGCGCTTTGAACCAGGTGAAACTGTCGGCGACGAGCGCGGCGAGCGCGGCACGCGCTTCCGGGCTCGCCGGCTCGTAGCCGTCCGGCGAATCCTTGAGCGGAGAGGACTTCACATTCTCTATTTTCACCCCGACGGTGTCGAGCAATTTGGCGAAGTTCGGGTACTGAACCAGGACGCCGATCGAACCAACCAGCGCGTTTCCCTGCGCGACGATCCGGTCGGTCCCAAGGGCGGCAACATAACCGCCGGAGGCGGCCACGCTCCCGACCACGGCAACCGTCGGTTTCTTCGCCGAGAGACGGCGGATCGCATCGTAGAGCCGCTCTGCTCCCGATGTCGTGCCGCCGGGACTGTCGATCGTAATCAGAGCCGCCTCGGCGGCTTTGGACTCTTCTATTTTTCGGATCAGTTTCAGAGTTTCGTGATCGCCGGTGATGACACCTTCGATGGCGAGCCTCGCAATATGCGGCGTGAAACCCAAGGACCCATCCGGTCCAAGGAGGCGGAGGCCCGCAGCGGCGGCGCCCAAGATCAGCGTCGCGACGGCGGCGATTCGCCAATAGGACAACTTTCGCCGCAAAATACGGCGCTCGGCAAGATAATCCGCGAAAAGAGGCGCAGCCATGGCACTCCAGGGGTTCGGGTTTCGGCCAGTGAGCCGGTCCGCGCCGGCAGCTCGCATTTAAGTCGTTATCAAAGCAGATTTGTGTCGAATGGACAACCGGCGGCGCGGCGGCAATTCGGCATAATTCCAAACGATCCTGCCCGGCGCATAGCGCGCCAACGTCGCGAGACCATTTCCAACTTTCGAAGGATAATCGGTATCCATACACTAGGTATTAAGGATGCGTCCGTATGTTTCCATAAAGTAATATATAACCAACAAAGAAGTTATTCTACGTTAATATAAATGTTTATGCGAGTGACTAAGTGCTTTTAAATTTCCGGCTGTTTATTATCACCGCATTCCAGAATCACTCAGGCAAATACCTGAACTGGAATCTTTAAGCAACCGGAATTCAGGAGTTTCAATCATGGGTAGTTTGTTCCGCCGCTTTGTCAACGATCAAGCCGGCGTCACGGCCATCGAATATGGTCTCATCGCCTCTTTGATCGCCGTCGTCATCATTACCGCCGTGAAGTTGGTCGGCACCGACCTCAACACCACATTCAATTCCATCGCCACCGCTTTGACCTGACAGCGTCCACGCCGCCTGTCTGGCGCCTGGATTTGGCGTGCCAAACACGGGCGTCCGGCGGGCGCGAACGCAGGAGTGGCGCATGGGTAATTTGTTTCACCGCTTTATCGACGATCAATCCGGCGTCACGGCCATCGAATACGGTCTCATCGCTGCTCTGATCGCCGTCGCCATCGTCGTCGCCGTGACCACGGTCGGCACCGATCTCACCTCCACATACAATTCCATCGCCAGCGCTTTGACATGAAAGCGTCGGCGTAGCCAACCTGCCACGCCGCGCAACTGCAAGGCACCGCCTTTTTGAAACCTGGGACGCCGAACAGTGCGCGCGGCGGGGCGCCGGAAACCGCCAGGAGCTTGACCCCATGATGATTTCATTCATCCAGTTTGCCGACGATGAGTCTGGCGTCACGGGCATCGAATACGGCCTCATCGCCGGGTTGATTTCGCTCGGCATCATCTCCGCTGTGTCCATAATCGGCACGACTATTTCGGCCAATTTCTTCGGGCCTATCGCCGGTGGTTTCAGTTAATGGCACCGGCCCCGCGTCAGCTTGAGAGCGCAAGTTCCCTGCTATTGGGTTCGAGCATGTTGGCCGTCAAAGCCCTCCGCGCGAGGCGCGCACCAATTCGGGATGGAGCGCCGCCCCGCCAACGCGGCCGACGGTTCTACTCGGCGATCCCTTGCGGTTGCCGCGAACAATTATCCGCCTGGCTTAGCAATGGACTTTGAAAGATCATGCTTGAAGCCGCGACGCTTTTATTCCCGGTCCTGATGGTCTTCGCCGCCATTTCCGACCTCTTGACGCTGACGATTTCGAATCGCATCTCGATCGCGCTCGCGGTCCTGTTCATTGCCATGGCGTTCGCCTGCGGCCTCCCTGCGATGGAAATTTTGTGGCATCTCGCCTGCGGCGCGGCGATGCTCATTTTCGCTTTCGGCTTGTTTGCGCGCGGCTGGATCGGCGGCGGCGACGCAAAGCTCGCGGCGGCGACCGCGATCTGGCTTGGTTTCGATCATCTCGGCGATTACGCGCTTGCCGCCAGCGCTCTCGGCGGTCTGCTCACCATCTCAATCATCATGCTTCGAAAATGGCCTTTGCCGGGAGTTCTCCTGGCACGCCAATGGGCCACCCGCCTGCATGAGCCCGGCACCGGCATCCCTTATGGCATCGCCCTCGCGAGCGCCGGCCTCATTCTCTATCCGGAAACCGCGATCTGGCTCGCTGCCGCCGCTGTCCATTAAACTTGCATGGAGTTGCCTCGATGCCCATAGAGTGGGCCATCATCCTGGTGGTCGCTGTCTCCGATGCCATCCTTCTGGCCGAAACCTCCTTTCGCTTGGAAGCGTCCCCAGAACTGAGGATCCTAGGCATGTGGGTCCTTTTGGCCGTGATTATTGCGCTTTGCCAGGGGTTGAGAAGTTTCCCCAGAATAACCCACAGATTAGCCCATCTCGCCCGAACTTTGCTCACGCTGGCGCTGTTTACCAACGCCGTTGTAATTCTGAATTTCATCCTCACCGGTATTCTGCCCCTGCCGAGATGGGATGGGGCACTGGCAACGGCCGATCACGCGCTCGGGCTGAATTGGCTTGATATGTACCAGTGGCTCACCCGTTACCCTGCCATCGAAGCCGGCGCGCGTGCAGTATACAATAGCCTTGGCCGGGAGATACTGATCCTGCTCCTCGCCCTGGAACTGCTTGGCCACCACAACCAGGCAACGGCATTTTTACGCTGGTTCATGGTTTCAGCGATTGCCACCATAATTATCGGGATCCTCTTTCCTGCCGCGGGCGCTTTTGTCTATTACCACCTCCCCGTAGCCTCCACCACCGGTTACGTTTCCCAATGGGCCGACCTGCGCAATGGCACTTTGCGCACCATCAACCCGTTAGATAATCAAGGCCTAGTGGTCTTTCCTTCGTTCCACGCCACCCTCGCCGTCCTATGTGCCTACGCCGCAAGGCCGTTGCGCATCCTCAAAATCCCATTGCTGGCTTTAAATCTGCTCATTATCCTGTCCTCTCCCGCCATGGGGGGCACTATTTCATCGATATCATCGCCGGCATTATTTTGGCCGCTTTGACCGTAAGCCTGCCTGGGTACATCTTGTCTGGCATACTGCGCTTGAAGAAAAATATTCGACACGCGCACGTGCCCGCCCTCGCTTCGAAATGATGCGCGGGAAGCCGCGATCTGGCTCGCCGCGGCCGCTGACGCGCACGGAGGTCCCTGCGCCGGGCGGTTTTGCTGAAATCTGGCATGGTAAATGCTTGCGTGCTCCTGGCACGCCAATCACCGCGGGTCCGCCGCTCGGCTTGTGCTGGTTTGGCCCCGGCGCTTTCTTGGCCGCTGTCCCCACAATGTGCTTCGATGCAAGAGCAAACATTCGATAAACGCCATGTGCCGCCAACCATGACCCAGACCGTCGGCGACAAGGAGGGCGGGCAAATGCCGTATCCGCGATGTTTTGATGAAATGACCTTGGCGGACGGCGCAATCCGGCCCGTCTATGGCAAGATCGCGAGCTGGCTCGCGGCGACGCCGGCCGGGCTTCTTGCCGCGCGACGCTCGCAAGCGGAGCTGTTGTTTCGCCGGATCGGCATCACCTTCGCGATCTATGGCGAGGGCGAACAAGACGGAGCCGAGCGGTTGATCCCTTTCGATATCATTCCCCGCATGATGCTGCGCTCGGAATGGA
>Ga0185299_10003579_pt1 | contig 20244 bp, 19 predicted proteins | sample PaiPotPPA55metaG_FD_128002 | JGI IMG/M metagenome (GOLD analysis project Ga0185299, IMG submission 128002) | Iron sulfur acid spring bacterial and archeal communities from Banff, Canada, to study Microbial Dark Matter (Phase II) - Paint Pots PPA... ... | reverse complement strand
TGGTGCGCGAGAGGTTATAGAGGGCCGGCACCACCAGGCGCTTGGTCAGGTCACCGCCGGCACCGAAGATCACCATGGCGCAGGGATCGGCCGGACTGGCCTGGCGCCGCGGCGGCGACTCGACGATTTGAGCTGTCTGAGGTATCCGGACCGGCTGGTTCTCGGGCATGGCGCTACTCTTCGGCGTTCCGTGCCGGCGAGGGACCCTGCAACTCTGCCGGCTTTGGTTGGGGGTCAATGGGCTCGTTACCCTCGATGTGCCCGCCGAAGCCGAAGCGCATGGCAGACAGCATCCTTTCCCCGAAGGTGTGCTCCTCCCGCGAGCGGAACCTTGCATAGAGCGCCGTGGAGAGCACGTCCGCCGGGACCGCTTCCTCGATCGCGGCCTCGACGGTCCAGCGACCCTCGCCGGAATCCTGGACGAAGCCGGAGAAATCCTTCAGCTGCGGATCCTTCGCCAGCGCGGCGGCGCCGAGATCGAGCAGCCAGGATGAGACTACGCTGCCGCGCCGCCAAACCTCGGCGATATCCAGCATATTTAGTCCGAAGCGCTCGTCCTCGGGCAGATCCTTCGAGTTCTTGTTACACAGAATGTCGAAGCCCTCGGCGTAGGCCTGCATCAATCCGTACTCGATGCCGTTATGCACCATCTTGACGAAATGCCCGGCGCCGCACGGGCCGGCGTGGATATAGCCGCGCTCGGCGCGTGGATCGGCTTTCTCGTGGCCCGGTGTGCGCGGGATATCGCCCAGGCCGGGAGCGAGCGCCGAGAAGATCGGATCGAGGCGATCCACAGCCTCCTTCTGGCCGCCGATCATCATGCAGTAGCCGCGCTCGATGCCCCAGACGCCGCCGGGCGTGCCGCAATCGACGTAGCGAATGCCCTTCCCGGCTAGTTTTTTGGCGCGGCGGATGTCGTCCTTGTAGAACGAATTACCGCCATCGATGATAATGTCGTCCGGCTCCAGCAGGCCGCCGAGACGCTCCACTGTCTCTTCGGTGATCCGGCCGGCGGGCAATATCACCCAAACTGCACGCGGCTTTTCCCCAAGCGCTTTCACCACCTCCGCAAGCGACCCGGCGGCTGCGGCACCCTCCTTCGCCAACGCTTCGCGCGTCTTGACGTTGGCGTCGAACACCACGCAGTGATGCCCCGCCTTCATCAGGCGGCGAGACATGTTGCCGCCCATTCGGCCGAGTCCGATCACGCCGATCTGCATTTGCTTCACTCCTTGCAACAGGGCCTCTACCGGAGCGCTGCATCCATTGCGCGAGCCAACTCCGCGAGCCCTGCGTCGACATCTTTGAGGTGGACGCACAGCGCGCGCCGGCCGCGTTCCACCAGCACCTCGAGGTCGCCGCGCGCCTGTGCCGCCTTCACCACACCGAAGCTGTAGGAATGGCCGGGCACGGCGATATCGGCCGGGTCGTCGCAGGTGATCTGCAGGAACACGCCGGAATTTGGCCCGCCCTTGTATGCTTGCCCGGTCGAATGCTGGAAGCGGGGTCCAAAGCCGAGGCAGGTGGCGGCATGGGTCTTGTCGCGGATGCGCGTGCGCATCGCGGTCAGCGCCTGCGTGTTTGCCTCGTTGCGCTGTATGTAGGCCAGCAGCGCCACGTAGTCGCCCGCGTGTACGCGGCCAAGATGGCTCTTCAGATAGCTGGACAAGGTGTTGTGCTGACCCAGATCGGCGACGTTGCGTGGATCGGCATAGACGGCCAGGCCATTCTCGCGGAACACCGGCTCCTCCGCTGGCAGGCTATGCGACTTCTCGTATTCCTCGGTCAGCGCGCTCGTCTTCTTTTTGCTCGCCTCGACATCCGGCTGGTCGAACGGGTCGATGCCGATGATCGCGCCGGCCACGGCGGTGGCGATCTCCCAGCGGAAGAATTCGTGGCCGATGTGCCAGATGTCCTTCACGCTGATCCGGGCGACCGGATGGCCTGCCTGCTCCAGCGCCTCCACCGCCTGGCGCTGCGACGGATCGGCTTGGCCCTCCAGCTCCAGGCAGGCGAAGAAGCGGTCGCTCCCGTAGCGCTCGGGTGTGGCGAGCGGCTCCCCGGCCAGCGGAATCAGCCCGCGCCCGTGCTTCCCGGTGCTCTCCGCCAGAAGCTGCTCCAGCCAGGCGCCGAGATTGGCGATCGCCGGCGAGGCAATGATCGTCACCTTGTCGCGGCCGAAGCGGGTTGCCGCGACGCCCAGGGCGACACCGAGTCGTACACCCGGATTCTCCGCCGGTGGCACGTCCGGGCCGCAGGCTCGTACCATTTGCTGCGCCGTCGCGAGGAGGCGTTTGACGTCGAGACCCATCGCCGCCGCCGGCACCAGACCGAACCTCGACAGCACGGAATACCGGCCGCCGATCGAGGGCACGCCGTGGAAGATGTGGGCAAAGTGCAGCTGCGTGGCCCGTCGCTCCAGCGCGGAACCGGGATCGGTCACCGCGACGAAGTGCTCGACGGCCTTATCCTCGCCTCGCACCGCCCCGGCGCGATCGAGAAAATATTCCATGAAAATGTTGGGTTCCAGCGTGCTGCCGGATTTGGAGGAGACGATGAACAGCGTCTTGCCGAGATCGACCGTCCGTTCGACCGCCTTGATCTGTGCGGGATCGGTGCTGTCCAGCATGTGGAAGCGCGGCCAGCCGGACTGCCGCCCAAAGGTCTCGCCGAACACTTCCGGCCCCAGGCTGGATCCCCCCATCCCCAGCAGTACGACGTCGGTGAACCCATGCTGCTTCACCTCCTCCGCAAAGCCGTGCAGCCGGTCAACATCGGCCAGCTCCTGCTCCACGACGCGCAGCCAGCCGACCCACTTGTCCTCGTCTGTCCCGGCCCAAAGCGACTTGTCGCCGGCCCAAAGCCGCCGAATGCGTCCGTCCGTGCGCCAGACTTCCATTTCCTCCTCAAAGGCGGTCTTCGTCTCCGGGAAGCCCGGCGCGACCTCCAGGCGGGCGCGATCGCCATCGAGCAGCGTGCGGCGGCGCCGCGCGATGGTGCCGAACAGCTTGTCGAAAGCGTCCGCGAACTGCTGCACCCCGTCCTTGACCAGTTCCTCCGTGACCTCCTTCAGCGAGACGCCGTGCTCCTCCAGCTCGGCGAGCATCGCACGGGCGGCCGCTACGTCCTGCTCTATGGCGTCGGGCGTCGCTTCACCGTGGTCGCGGAACGCGTCCATCGTCGCCGGCGGGATGGTGTCCACGGTGTCGCGACCGATGAGTGCCTCGACATACATCGTGTCCTTGTAGGCCGGATTTTTGGTGCTGGTCGAAGCCCAAAGCAGGCGTTGTGTCCTCGCCCCGGACGCGGCCAGAAGCTGCCAGCGCGGGCCGGAGAACAGCGCCTTGTAGCGAACGTAGGCGAGCTTCGCGTTGGCGATCGCCGTCTTGCCGCGCAACCGATCCGCCAGCTTTTTGTCGCCGAGCTTGTCCAGCCGCTTGTCGATGGCGGTGTCGATGCGGCTGACGAAGAAGCTGGCGACGCTGCCGATCTTGGACACGTCGCCGCCGGCCCGCTTCAATTCCTCGAGCCCCGAGATATACGCTTCGACCACCTGCTCGTAGACGCTCACGGCGAAGAGCAAGGTGATGTTGATGTTCAGGCCGCGACCGATGAGCTGCCGGATCGCAGGAATGCCGGCTGGGGTCGCCGGCACCTTCACCATCAGATTGGGACGCCCCACCGCGCCCCACAGGCGCAGCGCCTCGGCCACGGTGGCTCCGGTATCGTTGGCCAGATAGGGCGAACATTCCAGGCTGATATAACCGTCACGGCCCTGCGTCTGCTCGTAGACCGGACGCAGCACGTCGGCTGCGGCACGGATATCAGCGATCGCCAGATGCTCGTAGATCGCGGAAACGCTGTGGTCGGCGAGTCCTTGGAACTGCTTCACCGCATCCGCATATTCGTCGCTCTCATCGATCGCTTTCTCGAAGATCGAAGGGTTCGAGGTGACGCCCTTCAACCCGTCGCGCTCGATCAGAGTGCGTAACTCGCCGCGCTCGATCAGGCTGCGCTTCAGATAGTCCAGCCAGGGCGCCTGACCGCAAGCTTGGAGCTGCGTCAGCGGATTCATGCGGTCTTCTCCTTGGCTTGGCTGCCGCGGCTTTGGGCTATCGCTCGTTGCAGGCGTTTATTTTCCCGGCTGGGGAGCTGCTCCGCCCTCGACGCCGGGCTTCGCCTCAACGCCGGGATGGCCGCCGCCGACCGGGCCGCCCTCAGGCCGCCGTGGGTCGCTTTCATTCTTTTTTTGAGTAGCCGTGCTCGGTTCGACGTTTTTTCCCGCCGCAGGACCGGTTGTGGTGCCAGTCTGCTGGGCGAAGGCAACGCCGCCCACGAAGAGCGACGCGACCATGCAGAGCCTCAGAGAAGCGCGAATGGCCATGACGTTTTCCTTCCGTTCATCTCAGCCATTACTAACGTCGAGGCGCGACATTGGTTGCATCTCGCCCCCCAAAACCCTTCAGGCACGGACTTCAAGATATGAGCCTGCGGCTGACGACGGATTGGTCGTCGGCGGCTGATCAGCGATGCTGCATGTATTCTCGAATTTGCTTCAGCCAAGCTTAGGCCCTGCCGCGACGCGCAATCGCGTTCCTGGTTGAACGGAGAGGACCAGCTTGCCGCTGGTGTGGCCGCCAATGCCGCGGTCGAAAGCCTGGCCGCAGCCGAACATTCGGCGCGTTGCGTAGGGCGCCCGCCGCGTCAACCTTACCGCCTAGTTCAAACAACGCAGCCTAAGAGAAGGATTGCGCTTCATCCTTGATCATCAAGCGATTCGCCGTGGCGAAGGAACGCGACGCGACCGATTTGGGATCGCCCTTGAGAACCTCCCAATAGGATACATCTCCCTCTCGCCAGAATCGAAGGCCGAATGTTTGCTCCCCAAGCCGCATATCCATAATCTCGATGTCTGGCAACCAATTTGGAAGCGCGGGATCCACATAAAGCTTGCGGCGCGGTGCATCCGGCTGCAAGCCAAGAATTGCCTGGAGGAAAGCGAACGCCGAACCAGCGGCCCAGGCTTGCGGCACATTGGCGCCCAGACATCCGGTGTTGCGAGAAATAGCTGCCAGCGCCGCTGACTTCGCGCGCGATGCGTGCTGCCTCCGTTGAAAAGCCATACCGCCGGAAGCCAAGCGCGATAAAGCCGTTGTCGTGTGGCCAGACCGAGCCGTTCTGGTAGGAATAGGGGTTGTAAGCCGGATGATCCGCGGAAAGGGTACGAATGCCCCAGCTGCGCATATCTCGTGCCAGCAGTCTTGTAACGACCCGTTCGGCGCGCTCGGGCGGCACGATGCCCGACCACAGGCAGAGGCCAGGGTTCGAGGCGACGCTCATGACCGGCCGCTTATCGCCATCGAGCGCGTAAGCATAAAAGGCCGTCTCCTTATCCCAGAAGGCATCGTTCAATTTATGGAATAGGACGCTGGCTTTGACCGCAAGGCGTTCGCATTATCGGGCTTGCCGAGAAAGTCGTAGATTTCAGCCATGCGAAGCCACGCGTCATACACATAGCCTTGCAGCTCGCAGAGGGCCTTCGGCCCTTTCACCTTAGAGCCGTCAGCGTTTACAACGGCGTCGCCGGCGTCCTTCCAGCCCTGGTTTTCATAGCCGACGGGAGAGCGCGTCTCATATTCCTGAAAGCCATCTCCGTCGCGATCGCCGCATTTGTCCATCCATTCCAGACAATTCTCTGCCGTCGTGAGATGAGTTTCGATCAGACCGGCGTCGCCCGTGGAAGCCACGCGCTGTGCAACACGATCGGGTATAAAATCGTCGCATCCGCTGTTCCATAGTAGGGCGTGTGCGGGATGAGCTTGAAATGCGCTAACTCTCCTCGCCGCAGTTCGTGCATGATCTTGCCTGGCTCCGCATCGCGGTAGTCATCTCGCTCCTTTGCTTGCAAGGAGCCGAGTATTTGCAGCGCTCCCCGAGCGAAACCCGGATAGACGAGCGCGGTCTGCAAGGAGACGATCAGGCTGTCGCGACCAAACAGCGCCACGAACCACGGGACGCCTGCCACCGGTACGAATTGCAGGTGGTCTGTGTCTTCGAACGGAAGCCGGAGCGCGGCTATATCATCCACTGCCTGGTCGAACAGACGGTAGAATTCCTCATTGGTAGTTCGGATTTTGAGAACGCGGCGCTTCCAGTCTGCCGCCTTCGTGCCTACTCGCGAATGCCCGCAATATTCGATGCATTCTTTCGGCGCCTCGAATCGTAACTTTCCGTCCCCAAGTTCGTAAAGAATGCAAGAGTGCCAAGAAGCTCCGGGCGCCAAATCGATCTCGAAGCTCAAGCGGCCATTGGCATAAACGGCCTGAGCATCATTATTTGCAATGCGAATGTTAACTTCACGCCCGAAATCCTTGTTTCGATAGGTTGTACGCAGTTGCGCCGTGTCGGCCGACCATTCCGTCGCGATGTTCCCGCGTCGAATAATGTGTTTGGCTTTGACCTCGAATATATCTGCGAAGTCGCTTCGGGCGGCGATTTCCAGGTTGAAGCGGATAGCCTTCATTCCTTGATTTGTAATATCAATATCCTCGTGGACCCCGCCTTCGAGCGACCGGCTGAGCACAAGCGACAGAGTATGTTCGGGGATGTCGCCTTGTTCCGTCGGTAAACGCGGGCACCATAGTGTGTGATCGCTCCAGAGTTGAGCAGCTCAAACGGTGCGCCGTTCGCGAAGATATTCCAGCTGCTGATCAACCTTGTGTCGAGAAAATAAAGCCCTTTGTCGCTCGGCCAGGGAATCTGGCCGTCATTGTCGGTTACCAAGATAGTATCGCCCTGATTAATCACGAGTTGCGGTGGGCCAACGGTGATTTCGACAGACATGTGCTCCCCCTTGAGGCCCGCTCTTCGGCCGCTCAAGCCTCATTTTGGTAGCGTAAGACAACGCTCAAGATCGATATCCGTTCCGCACTCTGGTTATTCGACTGGCGCGTGCGTTCACGTCTTGATAAGACTCATTCCATTGGACGGAGCAGCTATTCGGCATTAGGCGCGAATAATCCGCGGCGGCCAATTGCGCCGCTTCAATCATGCCGTGTCTGGCCGCCCACGTTTAGCGATGCCAATCTTCTCACTTTAGTTCATCGGCGTGCCGTCGTTAATGGGTGGAACCGAGACTCGCTGGGGCGCAAGTTGGATGGTTGTCGAGCCACCTTTTCCCTTCGCGCTGGTCCCGCGTTCAGATCGGAGGCAACCAGGCATTGAGCGATTCATTTCACGCCCATCACGTCGTTATCGTGGGCGCCGGCTTCGGTGGTCTTGAGGGCGCACGTCGTCTGGCCCGCGCGCCGGTTCGCATCACGATCATCGATCAGCGCAATCATCATTTGTTTCAACCGCTGCTGTACCAGGTCGCCACGGCTTCGTTAGCGACCTCGGAGATTGCTTGGCCAGTCCGTCATCTCCTGCGCAAACGCAAGGAAGTAACGACATTGCTCGCCGTCGTCACGGGCATCGATAGCGGGGATGGCAAGGTCCTGCTCGAAGACGGCGGCGTGGTCGCTTATGACACGCTGGTCCTGGCGACCGGAGCGCGACACGCCTATTTCGGCCATGACGAGTGGGAGTCCTATGCGCCCGGCCTCAAGACGTTAGAGGACGCCACCACGATTCGACGGCGGATTCTTCTTTCCTTTGAACGGGCCGAGCGCGAGGCCGACCCGGAGCGTCGCGCTGCGCTGCTCACCTTTGTGATCGTTGGCGGCGGGCCGACAGGCGTGGAATTGGCCGGCACGATCGCTGAACTCGCACATGAGAATCTGCGCGAGGACTTCCGCCACATCGACACGCGTAAGGCGCGGATCATATTGATCGAAGCTGGTCCACGCATTCTGCCCAGCTTCACCGAAGACCTCTCCACCTATGCGCATGCCGCGCTCGAGCGGTTGGGAGTCGAAATTGAACTCGGTCGCCCGGTCAGCGAATGCACCGACAACGGCGTCGTCTTCGATGGCCGGAAGGTATCGGCGAAGGTCATTCTCTGGGCTGCCGGCGTACGAGCCTCGTCCGCGGCCGATTGGCTCGGTGTGCCGGCCGATCACGCAAACCGCATTAAGGTGGAGCCGGACCTCAGCGCTCCTGGCTATCCGGAGATCTTCGTGATCGGCGACACGGCGACCATCGACGGATGGCATGGCGAGCCGGTGCCAGGGATTGCGCCGGCCGCCAAGCAGCAGGGCCGCCATGTCGCCACCACGATCAAGATACGCCTTCGCGGCGACGCATCACCGCGACCGTTTCGCTACAAGCATTCCGGCAGTCTCGCGACCATCGGCAAGCGCTCCGCCGTAATCGATTTTGGACGGATCAGGATGCGCGGCTGGATCGCTTGGTGGATCTGGGGGCTCGCCCACATCTACTTCCTGATCGGCGTGCGCAATCGCCTGGCCGTCGCGTTGAACTGGCTGTGGATCTACGTCAGTGGCGATCGCAGCGCCCGTCTGATCACGCAGGGCGAACAGCGGCCGAAGCTACGGTAGGTTAATCGGTCCAGCGCGTTGGAGTATCCGCTGGCGACGGCGGTCACTATCCGGCGCCGAGCGGCGTGGCTCCGGCGATTCGAATGGCCGCCTACCGCAACACGGCCAGAGTTCTTTTACATACGTTCTCGACGGTAAAGCCATATTCATGCATCACGACGTCGCCTGGAGCCGACGCACCGAAGCGGTCTACACCCAGCACGTCACCGCGATCGCCGACGTAGCGATGCCAGCCCTGCGAGGCACCCGCCTCGACGGCAAGTCGCGCATGGATTGACGGCAACAACACCTGGTCGCGATAATTTTGCGGCTGAGCGTCGAACAATTCCCAGCTTGGCATGGAGACGACGCGCGCCAGGACCTTTTGATCCTGCAGCTTTTGGCGAGCCGCCATGATCAGGCCGACCTCCGAACCGCTCGCTATCAGAATGGCGTCCGGCCTGCCGTTCGGCGCATCGGCCAAGACGTATGCACCGTGCCGCAAACCGTCCGCCGGGGCAAATTGGGTGCGATCGAGCGTGGGCACATTCTGACGCGTCAGAACCAATGCAACCGGATGGTTCCCCGCCTCCAGCGCGACGCGCCAAGCGACGGCCGTCTCATTGGCATCGCCCGGACGAATGACCGTGAGGCCTGGAACCGAACGCAGGCCGGCGAGTTGCTCCACCGGTTGATGGGTGGGTCCGTCCTGTCCCAAGGCAAGGCTGTCGTGGGTGAAAACATAGATCACGTGCAGCCCCATCAGCGCGGCAAGGCGGATTGGCGGCCGCATGTAATCGGAGAAAATCAGAAATGTCGCGCCGAACGGCAAGGCGCCGTCGTGCGCCGCCAAACCGTTCAAGACCGCCCCCATGCCATGCTCGCGTACGCCAAAATAAAGATTGCGGCCGGCGTAGCCCCAGACACCATCTGCCGCGCCTTGCTTATCGCATGCGTTCATCCCAATGGGCTCAAAATCTCCCCGTCCCGAAAGCGCAGTAAAGGTCGATGGATTCAAATCCGCCGAGCCGCCGATCAATCCCGGCAATCGAGATGCAACGGCATTCATCACTCTTCCCCCCGCGACGCGGGTCGCCAGGCCCTTCGCATCCACGGGAAAAATGGGAATATCCCTATCCCATCCATCGGGCAATTCGCCGCGCATGACCTGTTGAAAAGCTTTAGCCATATCTGGAAACGCTCGGGCATACGCCGAGAATTTGTCTCTCCACTCCGTTTCGGCCAACTTTCCCCGCTCGATCGCCTCGCGAAAGTGTTCGCGCGCCCGCTCGGGGATATAAAATGGCGGCTCCATCGGCCAGCCCAGCTTCTCCTTTGTTAGCCGCACTTCGTCGGCGCCCAGCGGCGAGCCGTGCGATTCAAAACTGTCCTGCTTGTGGGGCGAACCATAGCCTATGTGGGTGCGCACCAAAATGAGCGACGGGCGCTCCGTTTCGCCGCGAGCCGCGCGTAGCGCTCTGTCAATAGCCGCCAGGTCGTTGCCGTCCGCGACCGACTGGATGTGCCAGCCATACGCCTCGAAGCGGCGCGCACGATCCTCGGTGAAGGTGAGATCGGTTCCAGCCGCGAGCGTCACATGGTTGTCGTCATATAGGTAGATCAACTTGCCGAGCTTCAAATGACCGGCGAGGGATGCAGCCTCCGAGGCGACGCCCTCCATCAGGTCGCCGTCGCTGACGATCCCGTAGGTGAAATGGCTGACAATCTCGACGCCGGGGCGATTGTGACATGCGGCCAGGTGCGCTTCGGCCATCGCCAGACCCACTCCGTTGCCGAAGCCTTGCCCGAGCGGCCCCGTGGTCGTCTCGACGCCTGGCGTAACGCCACGCTCGGGGTGGCCCGGCGTCATGCTACCCCATTGGCGAAACTGTTTGATTTGTTCGAGAGGAAGATCATAGCCGGTGACGTGAAGCAAACTGTATAGCAGCATCGATCCGTGCCCAGCAGAGAGCACGAAGCGATCGCGGTCGAACCATTCGGGATCGGCCGGATTGTGTTTGAGGAACCGGGTCCACAGCACATAGGCCATCGGCGCGGCGCCCAGCGGCAGTCCCGGGTGCCCGCTATTAGCGTTTTGCACAGCGTCCACGGAAAGAAAGCGCAGGGTGTTGATGCACTCATTATCCAATGCAGGATCGGGAGGCATTGTAGAGGGAGCTGCGTTCATTCGAATTCTCCTTGGCTTTCAACGCGTGTCTCAAACTGGCATACGGTCAATCGGTGCCGCATATTATGATACTCGTGAAAGTCGTAATAACCGCCGCCTGCGGCACCCTCGAAGACCGAGTGAAAGACAGCGTAACGAGCGTCAGGCGTCGGCTTCACGATTTCCACACATCGGAACACCGCCCACTTTGCGCGCCCGACCATCCCTTGATGCAAAAATGAATGATTGGCCTTTATGCATCGCGATGTGATCGGTCTGGTACTCTTGATTTCGTACTGCGGATCATCCTCGCTCGCGTAACGGGTATGCCCTTTGTAGTCAACGTCGATTGCGTGCACCTTGAATCGCTCTGCGATCATGGACCTGCGGTCCGGGTTCAGCTCGGTGCGTCCGTGAAGCCGAGCCCTGCCCGAACGCTGATGTACTTGATGCAAATGATCGCAAACCTGTGCGACAGTCCCAGCCATGCCGACAATCTTCACGATAGGCCACTCGACGCGCACGATCGCCGAATTTGTGGCTTTGCTCCGGCAGGCCACGGTCGATCTACTCATAGATGTACGCTCGGTCCCCCGCTCACGCGCTAATCCGCAGTTCAACGCTGATGCTTTGCCGGAAGCGCTCGCTGCCGCTGGGATCGCCTACCATCATCTGCCCGCCCTTGGCGGTCTGCGGCGCCGAACAAAAGGAGCAATGCCATCGCCCAATACGCTCTGGCGGGTCGCGGCTTTTCGAAACTATGCCGATTACGCTGCAACTGACGCGTTCCGAATGGGATTGGACGAATTGCGAGCGCTCGCCCGCGACAATTGCTGCGCCATCATGTGTGCTGAAGCGGTGTGGTGGCGCTGTCACCGCCGCATCATCGCCGACTACCTGTTGGCGGAAGGGGTTTCGGTGGCGCACATCATGGGGCGCAACAAGATCGAGCCGGCGACGCTCACGCCTGGTGTACGATCGCTGCCCGACGGGACGCTCGTATACCCAGCCGCGGAGGAGGAGGCCAAAGCAACCGGCTGACCCGGCTCCGGCTCACGTGGATCGTACATCGTCGATGCCGAATTTAGGACGATTGGATCTGCGAATTTCCGAGTCTACCTACCGGCCGAGGACTTTCTCGATCGGAATTGTCTCGGGCCCGACCACAGGCACATCGATATTCCGGGAACGGAGTGAAACCCTTGAGGCGCGCTATGGTCGCCGCGATCGCAAACGCGGGGCGCACGCGCGCCTCGCACGCCGACCGGACCGATGCCTATCATGATCCCGCGCGCGGGCAAATGCCCGTGGTGATCCAGCCTTTGCTGGCCTTCCACCGGGACCGACGGCACCGTGGCGTCAGTTCTGATAGTCTCCGAATAGTCTCCGAAAAATTATGTGGTAATCGGGTCATCGTCAGAGGCCCAAAAGGCGAGTGCTGCCCCGCTGACGTGATCAGCGCGGCTGAACCTTTGCGATCGCCTTTGCTGGCTCGCCCGAATCTGATAGCTTCCACTGGCCGTAGGCGTGAAAACGTCCTCGATCTCGACAAGAAGAAGCAAATGGCGCAGCTCATGTCCGCCGGGCGCCCCCTGCTGTGGGTCGCCGTGCTAGTTGTGGCGAGCGTCGCCCAAGAGCCCCGTCACCCCGCACGCGAACGGAGCGCTTAACGCGCGCCTGGTTCAAGATTTTCCAAGGTCATTCAGGGCCGTCGTCTTGCGTGTCCTTCGGCGCGCTCTGCTCCGACGGGCGTCCGCGACGCAAGTGGCGCAAAATCTGCCAGCCATGCCGGCAAAGCCTGAATATTCCATAGAGAAACGCCACAATAACAGCCAAAAGTACAACGTTGTGGAACACTACAATAACGGCATGTGAAATATATCGAATAATGTCTACAAGAGATCCAACTATATAGCTAAAAAAATCGAACATATGATCGAAACCCTCCCGCCTATTGAACGCCTAAACTCCTGATAAAATGAGCCAGATTATACTGTCTTGTCCCACGGTGCCCATCGGCGCGATGCTCCCGGACAACGGGTCGCCGTCCGGGCCGGCCACTGGGCAGCTAAACATGACCAACGCGATCTAGCAACGCATGTTTGTCCCGCACCGGCAAGGAACACGTGCCGCCCGCGCAAATAAAGGCAGCCGCGTCGCCCGCCAGCGCGACTTGCGCTTTCGCCGGATGCCCCTCCGGAATCTCATCCGGTCTGTCGATATCCACGACGATGCGTCCGGTAAACGGCACGCCAAGCGCGGCCTCATACAGCGCCTTCCGTCGCGCCCCCACGGTCACGATCTCCTTGGCGCGCAGCCGGAAGTCAAGCGCGTTCAAAATCCCCGCATGGCCAACAAAATTGCTCCGCACCGCTGCCCCGAGCGCCACAAAAAGTTCGTCCGCCCGCGCGAGCCAGCGCGCCTCGCCGGTGAGCCCGCCGAGCCGAACGAGCGCGGACAAATAAACCGGATGCGCGTTCGGGATCGCATCGTCGCCTGTGGGCGCGAGCCGCAAGATCACGTCGCCCGTGTCCTTGGCCGCCATGCTGAGAAGCCCGCTTTCAGGATCGGCATGATAGGTTTCGAGCGCCTCCGCCCAAGCGATCGCGTCGGCAAGATAATCACGCGCGTAGCCCGAGACCGGCACCCAATTGCGTGTTTCGTGCAACGCAAGCGCGGCGCGGATCATCGCGGCATGATCGAGCGCGAGACCAGGTGTCACGAGAACGCCAGCGCGCCAGCCATGCGCGACGCGTTTGTTTCCTTCCGCGTCAGTGAACTGCATCGCCGAGGCGATGAAGCCGTAAGCATGCGCGGCAAGCGCTATCCATTCCGGCTCGTCGAAAATCGTCGCGGCATTGACGAGCGCGGCGATCATCAAGCCGTTCCAATCCGCAAGAATTTTGTCGTCGAGGCCGGGGTGAACCCGCTTTTCCCGCGCGTCGAACAGGCGTTGCCGCAAAGGCGCAAGCCGTGCTTCTTCCGCAAGCGCCGGAGCCTTTGCATCGAGGCGGTTCAGGACGATAACGCTCCCGCCATGCGCTTCGTCTTCCCAATTGCCGCTTGGCGATGCGTCATAAAATTTGCCAAAAAACGCCGCGTCCTCTTGCCCAAGCAGGGCCTCGATTTCAGCATAAGTCCAGACAGCAAACTTGCCTTCGACTCCCTCGCTGTCGGCATCGAGACTGGCGCAGAACGCGCCTTCCGCATTGGTCATGTCGCGCTGGAGCCACGCAACCGTTTCCGTTGCTCGTGCGCGAAACAGCGGGCCGCCAAATTCATGATGGCAAAGCCCCAAGAGCTCGAGGATCTGGGCGTTGTCGTAGAGCATTTTTTCAAAATGCGGCACGAGCCAACGTTCGTCGGTCGAATAGCGCGCATAGCCGCCGCCGAGATGATCGTAAATGCCGCCTTCGGACATTTTGCTCAGCGTCAGTTTGACGAGATCGCGGTAGGGGGCGTTGGCAAGCCGCGCGCCCGCCCGCCAGAGCAATTCGAGAATCGGCGTATTCGGAAATTTCGGCGCCCCGGCGAGGCCGCCATGAACAGGGTCGATGAGGCGGGCGATTGGCGGCGCGAGCGAATCCAGTTGTTCGAGAGTCATCGCGCCGCCGCCGGACGCGGCGGATTTCGAAAGCTCTGCGCGGACGAATTTCGTATTTTGCGCGATCCGCGCGGGATCGGCGTGGAAGGCTTCGGCGACGGTTTTTAGCACGCTCACAAAGGAAGGCTGGCCATAGCGCGCAACCTTGGGAAAATAGGTGCCGCCCCAGAAGGGTTCGCCAGTTGGCGTCAGGAACATGGTCAAGGGCCAGCCGCCGCGTTCGCCGAAAGCGTGCAAAGCCGTCATATAAATATGATCGATATCGGGGCGCTCCTCGCGATCGACCTTGATGTTCACGAAAAGCTCGTTCATCACAGCTGCGGTAGTTTCGTCTTCAAAACTTTCATGCGCCATCACATGGCACCAATGGCAGGCGGCATAGCCGATGGAGAGCAAAATCGGGTTATTCAGAGCCTGGGCTTCGCGCAGCGCCGCCTCGCCCCACATCCGCCAATGCACGGGATTGTTGGCGTGCTGCAAGAGATAAGGGCTCGCCGCTTGGCTAAGCTCGTTTTTTGCTGACATAAGAATTCAAACCTTGGTTTTGCGGCGGAGCCCGGCGAGTGAAGCGAACCGCGGGCAGCGGGTCAATGCGAATCTGATCCGCGTTGCGCCAGTTGCGAACATTCAGGCCGCGTCCTTGGGAGTAGGGCCGGCTGTCCCGGGGCGAGTTATAGGTTCCAGCGCGTCGCAGCATGAAAGGGGCAGGAACGCGGCGGCGAGGCAGCACCTTCGACTCCCCGTCGAACCACGTTAATATGACTGTCCAATTGCGGTTACCGGGTCTCGAGGAACGCCGATGCACACCATCAAATATCGACTGAGCGAGGAAAGGTTGCGGCCGCGCCGCACCAAGCTCGAAATTCCGGGATGGGCCGGTAAACCCGAGCCCCGCGCCGACGGCTCTCACGAATATGCGTGGCATTGCGTTCCATTCTCGGAGGCGGCGCAATATGGCCTTGAGGTATTCTATCCATACGACAACGAGTTGCACGTGAGCACCAAAGACGGGCGCCTCGTGTTCGAGGGCGATTTTGGGCCGACTCCGGTCGACGGCCGGATGTGGCCGCCGTTCAGGACTTTTGGCGAACACTTCTATACCTATCAGATCCTGCTTGACCTGAAGGTCGAGGCGGGTCTCGCGATTAAGATCGAGCCGCATCCACGCTTTTATACGGACCCAACCGGCAGCGTTCCGATCGCAGTGCCGGCGCTCATGCGGAATTGGTGGCCAATGTTGTTCTTCATGGTCTTCAAATCGCCGGCCGAAGGCCGCGCGCATATTTTCAGGCCCAACGAGCCGTTCGCGCAGTTCACTGTGATCCCGGAAGAGTCCGATTTCGAACTCGTCGAAATGAGTGTGGAGGAGGCTGCCGAGCGAGAATTACAGGCCCGGCGTATCCACGAGAGCCGGGCTACTCTGTCCGCGGGCACCCAATGGACTTCGGCGTCGAATACCGTATTCGACGCCACTTACCGGCGTATTCATGGCGCGGCGAGAAAACTTCCGCCGCGCTAGGGACAAGCCGGCGCGGATAAAAGGATCCTCCGGTCGCTTGTGGATCTGGCGGCGATCGCCGGTCCTTTATCATATCTGAGTTGGACGCCCCGCACAGGATTCCCGCGCCGAGCCGTCCGCCTCTCAATATGGATACAAGTCGTGGTGATGATGATGGTGGTGGTGATGGTGATGGTGACGATACCAGCGATAATGATGGTGATGATGGTGATGATGATGATACCAGCGATGATGATGGTGGTGGTGATGGTGGTGGTGCTCGTACCCATAGTAATATTGCGCGAGTTTCACGTTGGGGTTTTGCCCGGCCTCCCCCTTGGCGCGCGCTGCGTTTACCGCATCGGCGGCCATCAGCAGAGCGACCGCATTCGGGATTGGCTGGAGCAGCTCCGCATAAGACCGGGCGCTCAAGACTTCAGTCACGTTCTGCGCCCGCGCCGCCTCCATAGCGGTCATCGTTGCAAGGGCCGAGACTGCGCCCGCAAGACCTGCGATCTTCTTGTCCATGTCGATCTCCCCAGAAAAATTCATGTTAGTGTGCAAAAATCACGCTCGTCCGCAACTAGCGCACCGGCAAACCAAAATCAATGACACGAACGGAACATTATCCGGCGTTCCCCAAGTTATTCCCCTGCCAACCTCCTCCGCGCCCGTTCATAAGGCACGAGGATCGAGATCTACCGGTGCCTCTCAACTCGCCTTGGGAAAATTACGGAATAGCGGCAGGACAATATAGTACAGACCCACCGCGATAAGCACGGCCTTGCTGAGGAATCCGGCCTGCGGGAGGCCCTGAACCACGGCCGCGATCGCGGCGGCGCACCACATTCCGGTCAGCGTAATCGTCAGCAAGCGGAGGCGCACGACGCGCAGCGGGTGAACGAAGACGACCGGCGCGAACATCAGGCACGCGAAGCCGATGATGACGAGCGTGCTGACAAGCGGCCCCGGCCGCAACACCAGGATATAAAAGATAAGAACGTTCCAAATCGCCGGAAACCCGCGAAACCAGAGGTCGTGGGTCTTGATGCGCCGGTCGGCGAAATAGAGCGCCGAAGCCGCGCAGACAACACAACAAACGAGGCTTGCGAGCGGCGGCTCGAGCAGGCCGGAACGCCACAAGGCGACGAGCGGCACGACGACATAGGTGAGGAAATCGACGACGAGGTCGAGAACCACGCCGTCGATATGCGGCGCCGTCTCCTCGACCCTGTAGCGCCGGGCCAAAGCGCCGTCCACCGCGTCGATCATCAACGCCGCGCCAAGCCAGGCGAACATTGCGCTAAATTGCCCGCCGGTCGCGGCGAGCAGCGCGGCGAACCCCAAAGCGGCTCCGCAGGCCGTGAAGCAATGAACGAGAAAGCCGGCGATACGAGAGGGCATGGGGTATTCGCAAGACCGGAGACGGCGCCACCTATGGAGGTCCAGCGCCCGGCGCTTTAAATATCATGATAAATCCAGCCGGTCAGGAAACCGTCATGCAAACCTGGCGTCACGGCAACAGCGCCCTTTCCTATCCCGGCCTTAAGGCTTTATATGCGGCGTCTCAATTGGGTACGAAGCCCGGCGGGCCTCGATAATCTGGGGAATGTCCGATGACGAAGCCAGGAAACGGCGGCAGCGAGGGGCGGCGACAGGCCGCCGGCGGCGCGCAAATAAAGCCGGAAAAAACTTTCCCATTCTTTCCGCTCTCTCCCGAGGGAGCGCTTTTCATAAGTTCCGCGCTCACTGTCTTTAGCTTTTTGAGCCACATTTTTTTCCTTTTGCTCGTCGATCCTTGGAGAGTTTTAGATATCTCCAAAGAGTCCGCCATGGCCTATTCAACTATCCCATTGTGTTTTGGCGTTGTTTTTTTACTGGTCGCCATATATAGTTTTATAAAAATAGACTCTCGATCAATTTTCCATGTAATTCTATTTATATTTTCGCTTATATTTGGAAGTTTTTGCCTTCACGGCATTTTTGGTTTTGTTCACCATTACTTAAATCTTGCGGTACTGTCGTCGTACCCGAGATAAATTTGTTTTATCATCGGATTTGCTGCATCGACCGGCATTGCTCTCGGTCCCGAGTTCAGATTGCACCGCCAGATCCTTGCTGTTACCGGATCGTGCAAAACGCATCGGAAAGCCGCGCCAGCCGCGCGCGTTTGCGATCGAGCATTGCCGTGAAAGCGGGGGATAGAAGAAAGCTCAGTTCGCGTTCGCGGCTGAGCGTGACCGGATCGGCCGCCACGAGTTCCTCGTCGCAATAGCCCGGATGACACATCATGAGATGGCGCTTTCCCGGCGCGCGAAGATAGCGGCCGAAATCGGCGGCAAAATCATCGGCTGGGTCGAAGGCCGAAAATCCGGAAAATCCCTCGTTGGTGACGTACCCCTTCGCGGAAGCCTCCCTTGCAAAGCCTCTCCCGAGCCAGGCAACCCCCAGCGCCTTTGTCAACTCCACGCGGCGCCGCAGAATGCGCCACGGACGATCGCAGCAATCGCGCAGCCAGACCTTGCCCGAAAATCCTTTTTCTTCGAGGCACGCGAATAACTGGGACCGGATTTGCGGCAGAACCTGGACATGCTGATGCCCATCCACGAAAGCAGGCGCGGCGTCGAAATGCTCGCAAAACCCGTCGAGCTGGCGCGAGATTTCCTGGCCGATCTCGGCTTCCGGCAACTCGTTTCTCCGCGCGGCCTTAAGCACGTGACTTATCCCCGGCAAGCGTCCCGTGGCCGCGAAAGCCGGCATGTCTCCAAGCGGGCTGCCCAGCGTGAGGTTAAGATGCAGCCCGATGTCGGCCTCGGCCTTGAATTGGCGCAACTCATCCGCACCCTTCGCCCAGAACCGCCGGGTTGCCATCACGCTTGTTGCGCTCAGCCGGCCGGCGCCAAGCGCTTCCAGAATACCGCGACTGACGCCAGGCGACAGCGCATAATCATCGGCGCAGAGACAGAACGAAAAATACGCTCCGGTCGTGCCCACAATGATCAACCCCTCTCGTTGCAGCCAGATGTCCGAACGCTCCGGTGAGGGATAGTCCGGCTTCAGGCAAATATGCAAGCAATCTTGCCCAATGCCATGCAAAAGCCTAAGCGGGAATCCCATTTACCCCGGCGTGGCCGGGGTTGGGAGGCCTCCAAATATGACGACATCCGGCACGGGGCCGGCGGGCGCGAACGGCGCGGAGCTTTCCGTGATCACGCCGGTCTATAATGAAGCTAACAACATAGAGGCTCTGCTGACACGGCTCGTGCCGGTACTTGAGCGTTGCGCGGCCTCGTTCGAAATCATTTTTGTCGACGATGGCTCGACCGACGATACGCTCGAATGTCTGCGCGCCGCCCATCACACGGACCCTCGCATTCGCGCACTTTCGCTGAGCCGGAATTTCGGCAAGGAGATCGCAATAACGGCGGGCCTTGATCATGCGAGGGGGGCCGCGATGGTTATCTTGGACGCTGATTTGCAAGATCCCCCCGAGCTAATCGAGACCTTTGTCGCGCGCTGGCGCGAGGGCTACAAGGACGTCTTCGGTCAGCGGGTCGATCGAGCCGTCTATAGCCCTTTGCGGCGGATTTTGACCCACCGTTTTTACAAGCTCTTTGGTTCGATCGGAGACACAAGGCTCCCGGAGGGCGCAGGGGATTTCCGGCTCCTCGACGCGCGGGCCGTCGCGGCGCTTCGCTCGATGCGCGAGCACGCGCGCTTTTCCAAAGGTCTTTATGCCTGGATCGGATTCAGATCGATCGGCGTGCCGTTCGATGTCGAGGCGCGCGCCCACGGCGTGTCAAAATTCAGCTATCGCAAATTGGCGCATTTGGCGCTCGATGGGCTCATGTCTTTTTCGACGATGCCTCTCAAGGTCTGGAGCTATATCGGATTGACCACATCGCTGCTGGCCCTGACATTGGCGAGTTTCTATTTGGTCCGCACCCTCATTTTCGGCATCGATGTTCCAGGCTATGCTTCGTTGATTGTTTCGATTTCCTTTTTTGCCGGAATTCAGTTGCTGTCGCTTGGCATCATCGGCGAATACGTTGGCCGCATCTTCGCCGAAGTAAAACGGCGGCCGCTCTATCTGATTGAAGAGCGCGTGGGGATCGGCTCGCCCGTCGCGGACGATTCCTTGGCCTTAGATAGATAACATCCATGTACAAAAGTTTGATTTCCGTCGGCGGCTTGACCTTGCTCTCGCGCGGCGCCGGGTTTGCGCGCGATGTCCTGCTTGGCGCGGTCCTCGGCGCGGGTCTGCTCGCCGACGCTTTCTTCGTGGCCCAGCGCCTGCCCAACCATTTTCGAACCATTTTCGGCGAGGGTGCTTTCAATTCCGCCTATGTCCCGAGCTACGCGCGGGTGCTTCAATCCGAAGGTCTCGCCCGCGCGCGGCTGTTTTCCGGCCAGATTTTTCTGGGCCTGCTCGCCTCCCAGATTGTCGTCCTCGCACTCGCCTTCGCCTTCACCCCCTATCTCATCGACGTTCTGGCGC
>Ga0185299_10003578_pt1 | contig 20244 bp, 17 predicted proteins | sample PaiPotPPA55metaG_FD_128002 | JGI IMG/M metagenome (GOLD analysis project Ga0185299, IMG submission 128002) | Iron sulfur acid spring bacterial and archeal communities from Banff, Canada, to study Microbial Dark Matter (Phase II) - Paint Pots PPA... ... | reverse complement strand
TTGTCGCCGTCGAACTTGCCGGCTGCCGTGATGAGTTTCACGCCGCCTTTCGCAGCGGCTTCTTCGGCGCCCTGTTTCATCTTGACGAAGAACGGGTTGGTATCGGTCTTGGTGATCAGGCCGATAGCAATCTGGTCAGCAGCCAGGGCCGCGCCCGAGCTGGCCAGCGATGCAACTGCAAGTCCGAGGAAGGACGCACGTGCGACAGCACGCCGAAGATTTTTCATGTCTCGCTCCATAGGTTTTTATCCGCCCGCGGCTTCGAAAAGAAGCGCGCCGGACGCGTTCATCGACTAAATCAATTGACTTTATTTAGTACAGCAGCGCCGCGGAGACAAGTCAAGAAAATGAAGTGAAACCCAAACGATGCGGTGCAACATTGGAACGATCAGATCGCGGATCTCACCAATGAGGACAATGCGCACGGAGATTGTTGCGCTGCGTCTACGTAAAAACACTGACAGACGAAACTGGGCCTAAAAAAAGCGCTGAATTAAATTGTTTTCCGGTTTTTTATCGGGTTATGGTTTACCAGCAGTTTTACCAACCTACCATCCGGGTCTCCCGCACCATGAGCGCACTCGAAGCCCTTCACGCGATCGTCACCGACGAAGATTCGCCCCAGATCATCCGCGACCACATTGTGGATTCGCTGCAGTTTGCGTTGCGTAACCAACCCGGCTTTTTCACGACAAAGGAAGTGCAATGGCTCGCGCAATGGGATGACACGCGCATTCCGATTGCAGCGACGAAGATCCTGAACGAGATGAAAACGACCTGAAAACCGGAGCGCCTGGTGGCGCATCGGGAAGTACAGCGTGATGGATTGTCGTGGACAAATAACGGGCGGATGCGGTCTGGCTTCACGCGCATCCGTCGGGTCGATATTACTTTCGCGCCAGAAGTTGAATAGGGCAATAGCGCGATAACGGCGGTTATCGGCCGTGGGATAAAGGTGCTTTCTCTGGATTAAGCGAATTAAGCGAACCTCCGCGACCGAAAGCAACAACCCGCGCGCAAGCAGACCTCTCAGTGCAAACCGGCTTTAGCCGGGACATCGTAAGTAAACGCCAGCGTTGTATCCGGCACGACAATACTGTCGATAAACTGCACTACTTCTAAATCCTTCACAAAACTGGCCGCCGACGTAGCGGCAAGAATCGCACTGCTTTCCTGCGGCTTGGCAATGAGATACCCCTGCACGTAATCAACGCCGATTTCCTTCAGCGCGCGTAGCGTATCCACATCTTCAACCCACTCGGCTACGCTGCGCATTCCAAGGTTGCGAGCCAGCGCGACAATAGCTTCGACAATGGCTATATCAGCCGGATGGGCGCACATCGTGCGAATAAACTCGCCGTCGATCTTGAGTGCATCGGCGGAAAGATCCTTGAGATATTTAAACGACGTGTACCCCGCGCCGAAATCGTCGAGTGCGATCTTGCCGCCCATCTCATGAACCCGCGCGATAAAGCGCTGCGTATTGCCAAGATCATGCAACGCGACGCTCTCGGTAATCTCGAGACAAAGATACGGCACGATATGCCGAAAGCGGGCGAACAACGCAAAGACATCTTCCATGAACTGTTCGTCATTCAGCGAACCGCCACTGAGATTGACGCAAATGAATCGGGTATTCCTGAGCGACGCCTGATGTTTCTCGACCCATTCGAGCAGCGTTGTAATCACCCATTTATCGATGGCCGCGATATTGCCCGACTCCTCCGCCGCCACGATCACCTTGCCGGCAGGCAGCGTTGCGCCATCGGGCGCGCGCATGCGCAGCAGCACCTCGAAATTGAGCGACTCGGTGGGCGCAGTCAGCGACATGATCGGCTGCATCACGAGGAAAAGACCGGGAGGCAATCGATTGCGTCCCAGCGTTTCAACTAGCTTCAATTCTTCTGCACGCTCCTCGAACGCGGCCGCTCCCTTGCGATACGTCACCATCCGCGTATTCGAACTTTTCTTGGCCTCGCGACACGCGCGATCCGCGTGCGAGAGCGCGTCCTGCACGCGCACGCCATGCGAGCACTCCACCAGTCCAACCGACGCCTTGACCTGGAACGCGCGGTTGCCGACCTGATAGGGCGTGTCGCTCAGCGCGCTGATCAGGTGATGACAGCAGTCGATGGCTTCGTCTATCGACATGCCGCTCATCACGCAGACGAACTCATCGCCGCCTATCCGCCCGAACGGAAAGCCAGCCGAAAACAACGCTCGCGTGCGCGTGGCGACCTGCTTCAGGACTTCATCGCCCGCGCGATGGCCGAACAAATCATTGACAAGTTTGAAGCGGTCCAGATCCACATAAGCAAGCGCCCAGGCCGCCCGTTCCTCGCTCTGTGCAGCGATGGCCTTTTCCACGCCGCGCCGGTTGAGCGACCCCGTGAGCGGATCGTGTTCGGCCAGGAAACGCAATCGTTCGATGGCCTTCGAGCGTTCTGTCACGTCCTGCAGCGAGCCTTCGATCCAGCTGTTCGAACGCGTAGCCTTCAGCAGGAAGCGCCGCTCGCCGTTGCCGCGCGCTACCGCCCCGCCCATTTCCAGTTCGCCTTCACTTCCCTTCGATGCCAGCGCCTGCAACGCGCCCCACGCGCCCGATTCGAAATAGTCGTTCCAGTGCCGCACCTTGTACTCGGTCTTCTGCAGCGAGAGCATGGATCGCAACGCCGGATTCGCGCGCACGAAGTGACCGGCACTGTCGAGCGTGAAGAGACCGATGGGCGTGACGTCATAGGTGTTGCGCAGTTCCGTTTGCGCCTGCCGCCGATGCTCGCGCTCGGCGCGCATTTGCTCGGCGATCGCGAAGGCCGCCATCATGCTCGACGACAACGCGGCCATCACCGTATTGACGCCACCGACTAGCAACTTGATGCCGAACGCCGCGCCCATGACTTCGGAAAAAGTCGCAAACAATACGATTGCCAGCGAGCCGACATACCACATCACCGTGCGCGAGCGTGTGATCCAGAGGAGCCGCGCCAGCAGGAAAATCAGCACGAACACGCCGAATCCGGTGATGACCCAGAGCGTCGGAATAAAACGCGCATACGGCAACACAATTGCAGCGCCAAGCAGCACGAGGCCGACGTAATGCACGATTCTCAGCAGCCATGCATAGCCGACAACCTTCAGTTCGCGCCGGAACAACGAGGTGAACAGTGCGGCCGTCAACAGGTAATACGCAGCGAACGTCAGTTGCCGGATGATCTGCAGGTATTCCGGAGGAATCACACGGCCGAGCCACTCCATGTCCCAGCCCATGGCGTTCGCGCACAGGCGCAGATTGCCGACGAGCCAGACGGCGAAAATTACATAGGTCCATTCGCGGTTGATCATTGCCGTGACGAACACGAAGACGGCAAGCGTCAGCAGGCCACCCGCGATCAACCCAGAACTCTCCTGGAAGTCGAGTGCGGCTTTGCGTAGCTTCGGACCGGTCCAGCCGAGCGCGGTAATTTGTGCCGGTCCCGAGAAAGTGCCGCGGCACAGCACATTGACCGGCTGGGCGAGATGGCCCATAAGCAGCGCAAAACCCGCCTTGATGGGGGTGAACTCGTTGCTGGTGTTCAGGCGGTCGGCGCTGCCGAGCGGCTGCATCGTCGATGCAATCCAGCACGAAAGTGTTTGCGCATGACGCGAGGGCAGTTCCGCGTACGTCGACTGGTCCTGGCTCATGTTAGGCACGGCGAATTCGAACCAGAACGGCGATTCGGATAGTTGGGTGTTGAAACGATTCGACAGGACCGCTCCTGGCATCCGCGCAAGCGCGGTGGCGGGATCAAGCGTTCCGGACGGGTCTTTCAGGACGCGCAGGGGCAGTGCGAGTCCGCCCTTCGAATCGAATTGCGGCGTTCCCCACACCAGCATGGCGAGGGTGCTGAGAGCAATCAGTGTCGGGACGATATAAACGGCGAACGCGTACAGAAACCGGTCCATATTCGACCCGGTATATCTGGACTTGGCCCGCGAAAATAAGGCAACCGACGCCATACCTGTTATTCCCCCGTGTTGCACGACAGACGTCGTGCCGGCGGTGGCGAAACGACATTGAGTCACCACCGCCTCTCTTTGTGGCCTCGGTCAATGAACGGCCGGGCTATCTTCTATCACCTGCCGTAAGCAATTTGCGGTGCCTCCGGGCATCGTACCGGTTCCTGCCGGAAAGATAAATCCGACATCCGTAAATCGAGATCCGGATGATACGTATGGACCATGAACTGAAATAACGGATGCTTCGCTTCCTTCCAGCGGCGCCGTGCCGCCATCACATCTTTAGCGAGTACCCGATGTGGCAATCCGCCGACATGCGACATCGGCAGGAATTCTCTTTCACCGAATACATCTTCGAACAACATGCCTTCATATTCCTTGTCCAGCGGCGAACGCGCGGTAATAACCATATAGTCGACCAGTTGCTGCTCGCAATAAAGCCACAAAGCCTTGCAAAGCATCACCTTGACGACACGGCCAACACCGCCGCCCGCCACGCCCAGCCGGGTCGCTTCGGCCAGGCGGCTGCCCGCGAGCCAGTCTGGCAGACGCACCGATTGTTCCACCGCAAGCGGCGCGTATTCATTGGTTTGAATACGCATGGTGCCCAAAGGCTCGCCATCCAGTTTCGATTCGGCCAGAAGCACGGCTACTCCCGGATCCCTATCACATTCCTCAATGCCCAGTTTCTGGGCAAAAGCCGGCAAATGCCGGCCATAGGCCATGCGCCGGATCTCAACGACTTTTTCAAGATCTGCGTTTTCGCGAACAATACGGATAGTGAACGGCAAGGATTCGCGCTTCCCCTGAGCGTGTACAACCGCCCGCTCAAGCCGCTCCGCACGTTCATCGTGTTCAATACGTTCGCTGTGAAAAACACTGTTTTGACCTGCTTTATTAAGCTGTTCCATTTTTGCTACCCCATTTTTGGCGAGAAGGAGGATGTCGTGGAACGTTCGACTTCACGCAAACGACACACACGACAGATTTAGTCTCGCCCAAAGGCAATTGATGGGGTGCGCGTTACCAAATAAATCTTTATAGAAACTTCAAAAAATTCTGTATTTTCAGTGCTTTTCGTGTCCGACGACCCGAATCATCGCCCCGAATTTCGTATTATGAAAAATTTCCGGCGAGTAAGCGGATGTCGAATACGTGAAACGGGATTTCTTTTTCCATTAATAAGGGTAGCAATATTCCAAAGTCATGCTTTCCCTTACGCTGTCTCCGGGACTGCACCGTTACTGTGCTCATGCATATATAACGGATTTTTTATCGGCGACTTTATATCTCGGGCAATTAGCGTGCAGGCGAAGCGGCTCGCCGGCAGCGGAAAAAATGACTCGCTCGCAGAGAGTGCCGGCTATTAAACCGACGAATACAGGCCAATGCAAATAAGCCCTTATTTCAGTATGGAATTTCGCTTTGAAAACCAGACGCAATTCGGCTACTTATTGTGTTACCGGGTAAGAAATCGGAAGAGAATTCCGGCTGAGCGAGGAGTCAGTGGCGAGTTTTGCCGGATATAGAAGATCAGGAGGGCGGATGCATGGCGCATCCGCCTGGATTGTGTAGATTAAGGCTGCGGGCCTTTCCTCAGTCTTCGTCGTCGAGCCAGGGAATGTCCACGTCGGTGATGAACGCCACCATGGCAAGCGGGCGTCCTTCCTGGCGGCCTATCTTGCCGTCGGCGCGTTGCCATTCGCATCGAAACACGGTTGCCGGCGTGTCGGCCATCAAGGTCACCGTGCGCAGTTCGTCCGGGTCCGCGTCTTCCACCGGGCCGTCGAGCGACACCAGCAGTTGTTGCGGCCACATGCCGTCGGCGGGATCGTAGATCTTGTCGCCGTCGTGAATCACGACAAACGCTTCCACGCCGATGGTCGCCGAAGCCTCCACAATCATCTTGCCGAGCGCGCGCAGAACGGCCGTCGCGCGGCCGGAGTTGGCCTGGCGGATCGCGAGATCGCCGCGCGTCAGCGCCTGCTCCAGCTTCGGATTGGTTTTCTGTTGGGCCATCGGTTCGCCTCCATATCTTGATTCACTATTCGACGAGCATCGCCCGCCGGCTTGCAAGGCGCGATCGTACCATTCCTGTCCCGAATTTACCGTTCGGCCGCCCTGCCCTGAAATTTTTTGGCCTGCCGCAAACGCCCGCCCATCAAAGCAACCGCCGTTCGGGCGAGCCGTGGCATGATGACCCCGCACTCAAGTCAGCCGCGCTTTGTTCCGATATTATGTTGACCGGCCTCAAGCGTTGCCGAGCCTCGTCCCACTCACGCGCAGACCAACATCATGTTCGAACTGTTTTTGGCTCGCGATCTTCCAGCCAACCTGACCGGGCAGATCCGCCGCCATTGCGTGGCGGGGCGGGAATCGCTGCCCGCGCGGCTCATGAGGTCCATCCTGCTCGCGTTTTCGATGTTCGTCGCGGAACGTATTGCATCAGGGGCACCAGCGGCAATAGCCACGCCGCCCGGCAACACCGCTCTCCACTGTCCGGCTTTCTGATGCGGTGCGCACTCGGGAAAGCTGCGCCGCAGACTGCGTTCGACGGCATCGTGCTCTGCTCGCTCTTCCAGCCGATCTACAGCTTGCCGCACCAGCGCCAGGTCGGTTATGAGGCGCTGTTGCGCGGCGTCCCTTCAGCCGGAGCTTTACTGGCGCCGTTCGAACTCTTCGCCAAGGCGATTGTGGAGAGCTCGACCAGCACGCTTGACCGCCTGAGTCATGTCACCCATCTGCACAACGCCGCCAAATGGCTACCTGGCCAGACCTGGCTGTTCCTGAACGTGACGCCGGCAAGTTTCATCGATCCCGGCTATGCGCAGCAACTCGCCGAAGCGGCGCGGGAATCGGGCATACCGCCGGAAGCAATCGTGATCGAACTGCTCGAATCGGGCGGCAGCGATGTCTGCGCATTCGCCCAGGCCACCCAGGCGTTCCGGTCGCACGGCTTTCTGGTGGCAGTCGATGACTTCGGCGCCGGGCACTCGAATCTGGATCGGTTGCTGACCTTGCGGCCGGACATCGTGAAACTGGATCGCAGTCTCATCCATGCGCATCAGCCGGACTTGCGCGAGTCGGTGATGCCGAAGCTGGTGAGCTTGCTGCACGAGGCCGGCATGCTGGTGGTTGCCGAAGGGATCGAGACCGAGGAAGACTTGCTGCTGGCGGCGCGCTCGGGCGTGGACTTCGTGCAGGGTTTCCTGTTTGGCCAGCCGGGTCCCGGGTATTCGCCCGAGGACGAGGCAACGCAGCAGATTGAAACCGTCTTCGACACCCTCGCCCACACGCGCAAGACCGGTCAGCTCGCCATCGATTTGCTGCTGATGCCGTATCGCACGCTCTTCGCGGAGGCAGCCGAACGAATGTGGGCCGGAGCGTTGCCCGAAAAGGCCTGCGAGGATCTGCGGGCGCTGCCGTGTACGGTAAGCTGCTTTTTCCTCGATCAGGGCGGCCGCGAATGCATCCCCATGATTGCGGGCGCCGGCGCGGCCGCGATCGCTTCCCGTCTCGCGCCGCTGAGCAAACTGTCTATCGGCCGCTGGGACAACCGGCCGTATTTCGTCGATGCCCTCGCGCAACCGCAGCGGCTGACGGTGAGCGCGCCGTATTTGTCGGCGACCGGCGCCGGGCTTTGCGTGACGCTCTCCATCTTCATCAGCTATCGCGGCGAGCCGCTCGTGTTTGGCGCGGATCTCAACTGGGAGCGCCTCGCCGCGCCGGCGGCCGGGTTGCTGCCGCCTTCAGGCTAACGTTGGCGTTGGCGTTGGCGTCGACGTTGGCGTGAGCGCTTGCGCCAGATATTCGCCACCGGCTTTCAACGCGGTCACGTTGCCGGGTTCGAAAGTCCAGTGGCCCGCGGCATCGACAATGGACAGCTGCGCACCCGGCCAGACATCGGCGAGAGCGAGCACCTGATCGGCTGGACACACCATGTCGAAGCGGCCATGCACGAGCACGCACGGCAGATGCGCGATCCTGCCGATACGCGGCAACAGCGGCTCCGGCGGCAACTCGTGCGCCATGTAGTGATGCTCCAGCAGCGACATCGAAATCGCGGCGGCGTTGGCCTCGCGGGTTGCCTCGGGGGTGGATGGGTCAGTTGGAGTTGCATCGGCCTGGGCCGCTTCGGGTGGCGTGGCTGTGGCTTGGGCGGCCATGACCGGAGCTTCGCCTTTTGGATCCTCCTTACGCGCTTGCTCATCGCCCTTCTTCGGCGCAGGTTTATTCACCACCGACAACGTCGCTTCGAAGCCGGACCACGCGCGTGCGAGCTTGATGCCGGCGTCGTCGAAACGGGCGAGTGGCTCGCCGGTCAGCGCGAGGATCTCGGCGGCATTGCCCGGACGCTTACCGCTCGCTATCTCGATGGCATCCAGGAACGTCCGGTGCGCGTCCGGAAACACGCGCTGCACGTCCCACAGGAACCAATCGATATCCTCCCTGCGCGCCAGGAAAATCCCGCGCAGCAGAAAGCCGAGGCAGCGTTCCGGATGCGTCACGCCGTAGCTGAGCGCGAGTGTGGTGCCCCATGAACCGCCGAACAGCGCCCACTTTTCGATACCGAGCGCGACCCGCAGCTTCTCCATATCGCCGATGAGATCGCTCGTGCCGTTGTGCTCGAGCTTGCCGAACGGCGTGGATTTGCCGCAGCCGCGCTGATCGAAGAAGACCATGCGCCACTTCGACGCGTCGAGCACATCCCCCCACTTGAGATTCATCGCGCCGCCCGGTCCGCCGTGGACGATCAGCATCACGGGCGCATCCTTCGGCCCTTGGGCGCGCCAGTAAACGGCGTGACCATCGCCGACGTCCAGCATGCCGTCCTCGAATGCAACGGCCGTCTCGCCGGCTGGTTTAGCTGATACCTCATCCGTCAAACCGGCTTTCACTTCGCTGTTTGCTTCGTCCGTCATTGGAACTCCGTTAAAGAGAGACCTGTGCCTCTCTGACTGTCATCGGCCGCGCGTGCGGGACATGAACCAGGGACGCAAACCGGGACATGGACCGCCGCACACGCTATCCTTCGGGTTTCGCACGCCGGGCTGGACCGTCGGGCCGGTCACCGTACCGCAAGACGCCTCGCAACCCGCCGCACCACTTTGACCACACTTTTACCACTGCCCATTTCTTAATGCATCGAACCTTAGTCAAGTGGCTGTTCGCCACCTACCTGCTTGGCAGCGGCACGGTGTGGTCGATCCTGATTCTGCCTTTGTTTCCGTTCGTCGGCCGCGGCGGTCGTTATTGGCTCGCCAAACAATGGTGCCGCGCGATGGTCAAGATGATGCGCGTGATCACCGGCGTATCGTGTTCGGTCGAGGGGCTGGAGAACCTGCCGAACGAACCTTTCATCATGCTGTGCCGGCACGAATCGACGTGGGAAACACTCGCGTTCATGGCGCTGTTTCCGCGCCGCATCAGCTTCGTGTTCAAGAGCGATCTCAAGCGCATCCCGTTCTTCGGCTGGGTACTGAAAGGTCTCGATATGGTAAGCCTGGATCGCGGTTCGCCGCGTCAGGCGCATCAGGCCGTCACGCGTGAATGCGCGGAAAAGCTCGCACTGGGTGACGTGGTGGTGATCTTTCCGGAAGGCACGCGGGTTGCACACGATGCGCCGCTCAAGCTCGCCTCAGGCGGCGTGCGGCTTGCGTGTTCCACACAGGTCCCCGCGGTGCCGGTCGTGCATAACGCCGGGAAATACTGGCCGGCGAAAGGCTGGCCCGATCAGCCCGGCCATATCCGCGTGATCGTGCTGCCACCCTTGCCCGCCGATTGTGTGGTGCCGCAAGAGCTGAACCGGCTTGCGCAAGACCGGATGGAGAAGGAACTGGCGCGGCTCGCCTGAGCCTCGCACTGCAATGTGCAGTAACGCGAGGTAAGCAGCGGCCCAGTGCGCTTAGAAAGGCCGGCGGTGCTTCGCAGCGCACAGCCGGTCCACCGCCGACAACAACGCTTCCGTCTCCACGGGCTTCTGTAAATAGCCATCGTAGTGAACAAAAGCCGGTGGATGCGGATGGCCCGAGATCATCAGGAAGGGAATGTGCGCAAAGGCCGAGTTGGTCTTCATCGTCTGGCATAACAGCGCGCCGCCGAGGCCCGGCATCTTCCAGTCCGACACCACGATATCCACGCTGTGTTCGCCCAACAATGCAAGCGCGCCGTTGCCGTCGAACGCGGACAGCACCTTGCAGTCCTGCGACTGCATGCACAGAGTCCAGGCTTCGATGGTGGCGGGGTCGTCGTCGACGAGCAATACGGTTTTCATCTTGCTGGCGGCTTTGATGGGCGTCCCGGTGATGGAAGAGTCGCGGAGTCAGACATCAGAAAGCAAGCTTTGGTTGCAGGCAAATTCTGTTGCGCTTGCTTACAGTGCGGTTGTTTGCAGCCCTCACGGTTTTCACGCATCGTCAACGTAAGCGTGTTTGCGCCGCCGTGTTGCGTCACCGCTTTGCGCCACTTATATAGCTTTTATCGCACGTATGCTAATGGGGTTTTGCCGATGCCGCATTTGCGGTAACAAGTGCCTGAAGCAAGCGCGCATCCGGCTTGCATGCGGCTATTTCATACCGATACGAATCGCTTCTCGCTGCCTTCCCGCCTCACGGATCGCATCGATAAGACTATCCACCGCGGGTGATTTGACGCGGTCGTGCCGCAGGATCAGGCCAATGGGTTCATCGGCGCCGGCGAAGGGCATCGGCAAGCGAGCCAGCAGCTTCACCGCAATATCATGTTCCACCACACTCGATGGAACAAACCACACCGCGTCGTTGTGCAGTGCAAGAGCGCGCCCGAGAGATACCGATAACGTTTCGATCAGCGAACTCAGTGCCTGCGCACCGAACGCCGTCAACACGCTTTCCGCAGACTGGCGGATGAGCGTACCGAACGGCGGCACCACCACGGGAAAGCGCGCGAGCACCGACGCCGTGATATTGCTTTCATGCACGAGCGCATGGTCGTGGCGCACGACAACCGTCAGCGGCTCGCGATACAACTGCTCGAAGGTCATCCCCACCATGCTTTCGGGTTCGGAGAGACGACCGATGACCAGATCTGTATCAGCGGATTTCAGGCGTTCGAGCAGTTGCGAATTCGAACCGGTCCATACCCGCACCGACACATCCGGCCAATGTGCCCGAAATGCGGCGAGCGTGGGAGGAAGCAAGGCCGGCGCAACCGTTGGCAGGACGCCTAGTGCGACCGTGCCGGGCACGTCGACGCCATGCCGCGACAACTCATCCACCCCTTCGCGCAACGCCCCTACACAGGCCGCGGCGTGCGGCGCAAATAATCGGCCCTCGCGCGTCGGCGCGGCGCCCCGGCGGCCCCGTTCGAACAGCCTAACGCCTAAGATGGATTCAAGCTCGCCAATCGTCTTCGATACCGCCGGTTGCGTGATCGAGAGGCTATCGGCGGCGCGCTGCACGCTGCCGAACTGCGTCACCGCCAGGAAGCACTGCAGGTGCCGGAACTTGATCCGGCCGCTGGTCACGTTTGCGAGCGCCGCGACGGGCAAGGGTGGGTCGTTATCCATGACGATCAGTTATGTCTGAATGCATAAAACGTCATTTTCCATAACTTCATCGCTTCGATAAAGTGTTGATTCACATTTTAAAATGTCGGAGACACAAAAAATGGATTCCCCCTCTCTCATCCTGACGCCGCGCGACTGGGATTCGCATCCGCCCTATTGTCATTCGGGCTACAAGTCGTCGGTATTACGCAGCCCGTCGCTGCCGCTGATTCCGCTGAAAGAGAAGCTCAAGGATCGCCGGGTGCCGGTTTATGGCGCCGACGATCTCGGCAAGCTGGACCACGACCTCACGCGCAACGCCGCGAAAAATGGCGAGCCGCTGGGCGAACGCATTATCGTGACGGGCCGTGTGCTCGACGAAGGCGGCCGGCCGGTGCGCAATACGCTCGTCGAGATATGGCAAGCGAATGCAGCCGGGCGTTATGTTCACAAGGCCGATCAGCATGCGGCTCCGCTCGATCCGAATTTTCTCGGCGCGGGCCGTTGCCTGACCGACAACGAAGGCCGTTATCGCTTTCTCACGATCAAGCCGGGCGCGTACCCGTGGGGCAATCATTCGAACGCGTGGCGTCCGAATCACATTCACTTCTCGCTGTTCGGCGACTACTTCGGCTCGCGTCTCGTGACGCAGATGTATTTCCCCGGCGACCCGCTGCTGGACCTCGATCCGATCTTCCAGGGCACGCCGGAACACGCGCGCAACCGGCTGATCTCGCGTTTTTCCATCGATACGACCGAGGAAGGTTATGCGCTCGGTTATGAGTTCGACATCGTGCTGCGCGGCGCGAACCAGACCCCGACGGAGGCTTGAGCATGACTACGTATAAACAGACGCCGTCGCAAACGGTCGGACCGTACTTCGCTTATGGCCTGTGCCCCGAGCAATACAACTTCGATCTGAAGAGCTTGTTCACGCCGTCGATCGCGGACCGGGAATCAGTGGGGCAGCACATCAGCATCGTGGGGCAGGTGTTCGACGGTGAAGAAAAAGTGATCGGCGACGCCGTGATCGAGATGGTTCAAGCCGATTCCAACGGCCGTTATGTGACCACGCGGGACGAGACGCGCAAGTCAGGTTTTCGCGGCTTCGCGCGCGTGGGCACGGGTACGGACCCGGAACTTCGCTATGTAGTCGATACGGTCAAGCCGGGCAGTACAGGGGGTGATTCGGCGCCGCATATCGATGTGATCGTGTTGATGCGCGGCATGCTGCTGCACGCCTACACGCGCATCTATTTCGACGATGAAACCGAAGCCAACGCACGTGACGACGTGCTTGCTCTGGTTCCTGCAGAGCGGCGCGGCACGCTGATCGCCAAACGCGAAGCGGGCACGTCGAATGCGATCTATCGCTTCGATATTCATCTGCAAGGGCCGAAGGAAACGGTTTTCTTCGATCTTTGAGGAGTAGCTCTGGGCGTCCGGCGTGATGGTTTATGATGTCGGACGCTCGAACCTGCCTGCTATTCCTCTATGAAAGACGCTCTGTCCCCTAGTCCGCTGTATCTCAAACTTCTCGCCGAAACCGCGCAGATCGAATGGTCTGAACTTCAGCGTTTTTTCGCGCGCGGCGTGTTGTTGAAAGTGGCGCGCGATATCGATTTGGTGAGCGTGGCCGAAGCCGTTGCCGGCGACAATACGAAGCAAGTCACCGAGTGGCTGTCGGCGGGATTGCTCGAGCGCACGACGCCTGAGACCGCAACCGATCTCGCGACACGCAATCCCGAGTTGTGGGCCGTGGTGGTATCGCCGTGGGTTTGCGTGCAGGAGCGTGGGTAGATTGCCCTAGCGCTCGCGCTAGCAACGGCGGCGGCCCTCTCACCGCGCAGCCAGCTTCCGCCATAGCGTGGTTTTGCTGATACCAAGCGCCTTCGACGTCCTGTCGCGGTCCCCACCGAACGAATCCAGCATCGCGCGAATCTCGTCGGCCTCAAGCTTGCGGCTACGTTCCTTCAAGGTTTCCTGACCTGAGCCGGAGGTATCTTCCTCAAGCTCGGGCGCAATCGACTTCAGCAACGCTGGCGTAACCTGCACCGTCGGCATCTCGTCCAGCTCAACCGCAATCCGTTCAATCACGTTCTGCAATTCGCGGACGTTCCCCGGCCATCGATACTTCATCAACAACGGCAACGCCGGTTCAAGCACGACATGCGCCGCATTGGTGGACTCAACGCGTCCCGTCTGCCACAGCAAGTGCGCAGCAAGCCCGGCTATATCCGATAACCGCTCGCGCAACGGCGGCAAAGCAAGATTCAAGATGTTCAGCCGATAATAAAGGTCCGCGCGAAACTGCCCCGCGCTCACGCGTTCACTCAACCCGCGATGCGTCGCCGCGACGATCCGCACGTCAACCTGCAACGGTTCCGTAGACCCCAGGCGTACCACTTCGCGTTCCTGCAGCACGCGCAGCAAACGGCTTTGTAACGGCATCGGCATCTCGCCGATTTCATCGAGAAAGAGCGTGCCGCGATGCGCCGATTCAATCAGCCCCGCTTTGCCTCCGCGTCGCGCACCGGTGAACGCTCCTTCCTCATAGCCGAATAATTCGCTTTCCAGCAAGGTCTCCGGGAAAGCACCGCAGTTCAGTGCGACGAACGCGAACTCACGCCGCGCGCTCTCGGTGTGGATGCCTTGGGCGACCAGCTCTTTGCCGGTGCCGCTTTCGCCTCTTATCAATACGGTGGCATCAGAACGTGCATAACGCCGGACTCGCTGGCGCACTTGTTCTATCGCTTCGCTCGTTCCGGTCAGATCCGCGATCCTGTATCGCGCGACAAGTTGCGGCGCTCGTTGCCGGGCTCGCACGGAGCGGTCCATGCGCTGCAACGCCACCGACTCCTGGAAGGTGATGATGGACCCGGAAGCCCCCGCCGATGTATCTCCCCAAGCACTGCGATGCACGACATAACTCGCCCCGCGCACCGTTTCGAGCGACTCGCCCGGCTCCTTTGGCACAGCGCCGGCCACCTCGGACGCAAGGTCGCGCAGCCGCTTGCCCACCGCTTGCGACGGCGCGAGCCGCAACATGTCGGCCATCTTGCCGCTTAACGCTTCAATGCGGCCATCGGCGTTCAACGCGATCACGCCGTCGCGCAGATGCTGCAGGACCTGATCCAGCCGGCGGCGCCGCTGCGTTTCCCCCAGCGTGGCGCGTGCGACTTCCAGCGCGGTTTCAAAGGCGCCTTGAACGGACGCGCGCGAGTATAAAAACACCGACTTCATGCCCGCCTTCTCGGCCAGCTCAGTAACGAGCCCCGGTCCGACGATAGCCTGCACACCCCGGTCGCGCAGATCGAGCACACACGCCTCCGCGTCTTCGGCCGACAAATACGAAGCGCATTCCACCGCCACGTCGAATGCCCGGAAAAACCGTTTGAGCTCGGACGGGGTCTCGCCGTGCATCACGAGGCCAACCGAATCGCCTTCGCGACGCGCTCGCGCCAACGCATGCATCACGTCGAAGCCTGTAGGGCTCACGAGCACGACCGGCACGCTGATCCGGGCCTTCAAATAACTCCCGTTCGATCCTGCCGACACAACCACGTCCGGACGCGCATCGCCCGCGTTCTCGACCTCCTGCACCGCGCCCTCGTACCCCAGCGGGACGATGCGCAGATCGGCGACGCCGTCATAGTCCGCCGCGATGTCGCGATACAAGTCGCGCAGCTTGCTGATGCCGACTGCCCAGATGCGAGGAGGTGGATTCATGGCTTGAACGTATATCAGCTGTGAGCGGGATTTCGAAGTTTAACGCCATTTTTGCAATCTATGATTTCATTTATGCAATTTTACGGCGCGACTGGGAGCGGCCAATCTCTTAGAAATCAAAAGCTTGGGTATCTGGCAAACAACTTGCCCTTTATCACCCGGTCAACGGAGACACATCTATGAGTTCAATTGCAACACTTAGCGCCGGCGCGAAGTTCCGCGCGGCGGTCGCGGCTGAAAAGCCCTTGCAACTCATCGGCGCGATCAATGCCAACCACGCGCTGCTCGCCAAACATGCGGGCTTCAAGGCGATTTATCTGTCGGGCGGCGGCGTGTCCGCAGGCTCGCTCGGCTTGCCGGACCTCGGCATTTCCACACTCGATGACGTCCTCACCGATGTCCGCCGCATCACCGATGTCTGCGATCTGCCGCTGATGGTCGACGTCGATACCGGCTTCGGTCCGAGCGCCTTCAACATTGCTCGCACGGTGAAGTCGCTGATCAAGGCGGGCGCGGGCGCGATGCATATCGAAGATCAGGTGGGCGCCAAGCGCTGTGGTCATCGGCCGGGGAAGGCGATCGTCTCGCAGCAGGAAATGGCAGATCGCGTGAAGGCGGCCGTCGATGCGCGTACCGATGAGAATTTCGTCGTCATGGCGCGTACCGATGCGCTGGCGGTGGAGGGTCTGGAAGCGGCTATCGAACGGGCGCGTGCTTGCGTCGAGGCAGGCGCGGACATGATTTTCCCCGAAGCAATGACGGACCTGAAGATGTACAAGCAATTCGTCGATGCCGTGAAGGTGCCAGTTTTGGCGAATATTACGGAGTTCGGATCGACGCCGCTCTTCACGGTAGAAGAACTGCGCAGCGTGGATGTATCGATCGTGCTGTATCCGCTTTCAGCGTTCCGCGCGATGAACAAGGCTGCAGAGAATGTGTATCGCGCTATCCGCACCGATGGCACGCAAAGCAACGTGCTCGACACCATGCAGACGCGCGAGGAACTGTACGCGAGCATCGGTTATCACGAGTTCGAAGACAAGCTCGACGCCCTGTTCAATCAAGTGAAGTAACGCGTCAACCCTATCAGGAGACTGAGACAAATGAGCGATACGTTAGAGAAAGAAGCGCCCGCCACCGGCGGCTTCAAACCGAAGAAATCCGTCGCGCTGTCGGGTGTGACGGCGGGTAATACCGCGCTGTGCACGGTCGGCAAGACGGGCAACGATTTGCACTATCGTGGCTATGACATCCTGGATATTGCCGGGAGTTCAGAGTTCGAAGAGATCGCGTATCTGCTCGTGTATGGCAAGCTGCCCACGGCCGCTGAACTCAAGTCGTACAAGATCAAGCTCAAGAGTTTGCGTGGCTTGCCCGCGAACCTGAAGGCCGCGCTGGAATGGATTCCCGCATCCGCGCATCCGATGGATGTGATGCGCACCGGCGTCTCCGTGCTCGGCACGGTGTTGCCCGAGAAGGAAGACCACAACGTCTCCGGCGCGAAGGATATTGCCGATCGCCTGATGGCCTCGCTCGGCTCGATTCTGCTGTACTGGTATCACTATTCGCATAACGGCCGGCGCATTGAAACCGAGACCGATGACGATTCCATCGGCGGGCACTTCCTGCATTTGCTGCATGGTGTTCCGCCGTCGAAGTCGTGGGTCGACGCCATGCATGCGTCGCTGATTCTTTACGCAGAACATGAATTCAACGCATCGACGTTCACCTGCCGCGTGATCGCTGGCACGGGCTCGGACATGTACTCGGCGATCACCGGCGGTATCGGTGCGTTGCGTGGTCCGAAGCATGGCGGCGCCAACGAAGCTGCATTCGATATCCAGTCGCGCTACCAGACGCCCGACGAAGCGCAAGCCGATATCCGGCGTCGCGTGGAAGCGAAGGAAGTGGTGATCGGCTTCGGTCATCCGGTGTACACGATCTCCGATCCGCGTAACAAGGTGATCAAGGAAATCGCGAAGAAGCTGTCGAAGGAAGCAGGCGATACGAAGCTTTACGACATCGCCGAGCGCTTGGAAACAACGATGTGGGACGCGAAGAAGATGTTCCCGAACCTGGACTGGTTCAGCGCGGTGTCGTACCACGCGATGGGCGTGCCCACGGCCATGTTCACGCCGCTGTTCGTGATCTCGCGGACGTCAGGCTGGAGCGCTCACATCATTGAACAACGCATCGATAACAAGATCATCCGGCCGAGTGCGAACTACACCGGGCCTGAAAATCTGAAGTTCCTGCCGCTAAATAAGCGAAAATAGCGCGCTGCGTGTGCCGGATAGCCCAAATCGGCGCGCGTGCTTTCGCAAAACGGGTCAATGCAGCCAGTCGTTTCACCCCACGAAGTGGCGCTGCAAAAGCCCCGATTGAACATTTAAACGAAATCTAGAAAGGCTGTCACTGATGAATAAACTCCTGATCGCTAGCGTTGTCGGCGCCCTGTCCCTCTCGGGCATGCTCGCCAGCACGAGCGCACTGGCCGCAGATGCAACCACCACCACGGCCGCCCCGGCCAAGAAGGCAGTCGCAAAACGCCCCGCGCCGGCACGCCGCCTGGTCAAGCGCAAACCGGCTGCAGAAGCCAAAGCGGCAGCAAAAGTGGACCCGATCCCGGAAGGCTCGACAAAGTGGTCCTGTAACGAAGGCTTGGCTTTCTACCTGAAAGGCGACATGAAGCGTGACCAGGTCATCACCGTGAACTGGGCGAAGAAGGACTATCAATTGCCGCGTGAAGCCACCACGACCGGCGCTGACCGCTTCCACGACGCAGCAACCGGCATGGATCTGGTCGTGATCCCGACCAAGGCCATGTTGTTCTCGGACAAGGACTCGTCGCGTCTCGCCGACGAATGCAAGACGGATGAAATGGCTGCAGCAGGCACGCCGGCACCCACGCAATCCAACGCACTGATCAAGAACGCCCAGTAAGTCTTTACCAGAGGTTTTTCGATGTCCGCACCGATTTCAAATGTCCGGCCCGAGCCGGATCGAGTATTAGTCGATATCGTCGACTACGTTCTCAACTACAAGATCGACAGCACGCTCGCGCTGGATACGGCGCGTAATTGTCTGATCGATACGCTCGGCTGCGGACTCGAAGCCCTGACTTATCCGGCATGCACCAAGCTGATGGGACCCATCGTGCCCGGCACGATAGTCCCCAACGGCGCCAAGGTGCCCGGCACCTCTTTTCAGCTGGACCCGGTTCAGGCCGCCTTTAACATCGGCGCAATGATCCGTTGGCTCGACTTCAACGACACGTGGCTCGCCGCTGAGTGGGGCCATCCGTCGGATAACCTCGGCGGTATCTTGGCCACCGCCGACTGGCTCTCGCGCAATGCAGTCGCCACCGGCAAGAAACCCCTGACGATGAAAGACGTCCTGATCGGCATGATCAAGGCGCACGAAATTCAAGGCTGTATCGCGCTGGAAAATTCGTTCAACAAGGTCGGTCTCGATCACGTTTTATTGGTGAAACTGGCATCCACGGCGGTCGTCGGTCAGATGATCGGCCTGACGCGTGATGAGTTGATCAACGCTGTTTCGTTGGCCTTCGTCGATGGTCATTCGCTGCGCACGTATCGGCATGCGCCGAATACGGGCTCGCGCAAGTCGTGGGCAGCAGGAGACGCCACCTCGCGCGCCGTGCGTCTCGCGTTGATCGCGAAGACGGGCGAGATGGGCTATCCGTCGGTTTTGACCGCTAAAACGTGGGGCTTTTACGATGTGCTCTTCAAGGGCAACGAGTTCAAGTTCCAGCGTCCGTACGGTTCGTATGTGATGGAGAACGTGCTCTTCAAGATCTCGTTCCCGGCTGAATTCCACTCGCAAACGGCGGTGGAAGCGGCGATGACCTTGCATGCAAAGCTCGCCGAAACGGGTAAGAAGGTTGAGGACATCAAGAAGATCACGATCCGCACGCATGAAGCGGCGATTCGCATCATCGATAAAAAAGGTCCGCTCGATAACCCCGCCGACCGCGATCACTGCATTCAATACATGGTCGCCGTGCCAATGATCCATGGTCGCTTGACCGCCTCGGACTACGAGGACTCAGTGGCGAAAGATCAACGCATCGACACCTTGCGCGCCAAGATGGAATGCGTGGAAGACCCGCAATTCACAAAGGATTATCACGATCCGGAGCAGCGTTCGATCGCCAACGCGCTGACCGTCGAGTTTAATGACGGCAGCAAATTCGACGAGATTGTCGTCGAATACCCGATCGGGCATAAACGTCGCCGCGAGGACGGCATCCCCCTTCTGGTCGAGAAGTTTAAGACCAACCTCGCACGGCGTTTCCCAGCCAAGCAGCAAGAGGCGATCCTTGCGGCATCGATGGATCAGGCAACGCTCGAAGCAATGCCGGTCAATGAATATGTTGATTTGTATGTGATTTAGTCAGGATTCGTCACTCGCTTTTAGATCAAACGTTTCGAAGGTATTTCCTCGTTTAAACCAAGGGAAAAAAACATGGCCCACAATCTCCACAAAACGCTCAAGGAATTCGACAGCGGTTCCGGCAAAGGCAAGTACTACTCGTTGCCCGCGCTCGGAAAGGCGCTCAACGTCAAGATCGAACGCCTGCCGGTGTCGATCCGCATCGTGCTGGAATCGGTGCTGCGCAACTACGACGGCAAGAAGATCGGCGAGGAACACATCAAGCAACTGGCGAACTGGAAGCCGGTCGCGGATCGTACCGATGAAATCCCATTCGTAGTCTCGCGCGTCGTGCTGCAGGATTTCACCGGCGTGCCGCTGCTCGCCGACATCGCTGCCATGCGTGGCGTCGCGAAACGCGCAGGCAAGGACCCGAAGGCGATCGAGCCGCTCGTGCCGGTCGATCTGGTGGTCGACCACTCGGTGCAGATCGATTACTTCCGTCAGAAAGACGCGCTCGACCTGAACATGAAACTGGAATTCCAGCGCAATAACGAGCGCTACCAGTTCATGAAGTGGGGCATGCAAGCCTTCGATAC
>Ga0185299_10003576_pt1 | contig 20246 bp, 15 predicted proteins | sample PaiPotPPA55metaG_FD_128002 | JGI IMG/M metagenome (GOLD analysis project Ga0185299, IMG submission 128002) | Iron sulfur acid spring bacterial and archeal communities from Banff, Canada, to study Microbial Dark Matter (Phase II) - Paint Pots PPA... ... | reverse complement strand
AAGACATGGCGCTCGCTTTCACCGAGGCTCCGACGAATGCCAACGCGCTCATGCGGCAGCGATTTCGCTGGTCGTTCGGAATTCTGCAGGCCGTCTTTAAGCATCGCGGCGTTTTCGCGCGCAAGGGCGCTTTGGGATTCGTCGCACTTCCCAACATCCTCATCTTCCAGATTCTGCTTCCGCTGGTCTCGCCCTTCATTGACCTGATGTTTGCGGCCGGCGTGATCTGGTATTTCGTCCAGAATTACTTTCATCCTGAATCGAACGATCCGGCCAGCTTCCAACGGTTGTTGATCTTCTTCGGTGCATTTCTGGTGATCGATTTCATCGCCTCGGCGATCGCGTTCGCATTGGAGCGTCGCCGGCCTGAAGCGCGCGAAGACTCCTGGTTGCTCAGCCAGGTGTGGTTGCAGCGCTTTGCCTATCGCCAGGTATTCTCTCTGGTTCTGTTCCGGACCCTAAAACGTGCCATCCAGGGCCGTCCTTTCGCCTGGGACAAACTAGATCGCACCGCTGCCGTTAACTACGTTCCCGCCGAGCGCCGCGACTCGGTCAAAGTCTAGAGTCTCAAGACCGTGACAGGGTTTGACGAGCCACCGCTCACTTCTCGTCTGTAGAGACTGGGCTTGCCCCGTCTCCGGAGACGCGGCAAGCCACGTCTCTACGGGAAAGCGGACGCCGCTTCGGAGCGCCCATCATCGAATATCGACCTTTTTCGCAGACGGTTTGGAGCACGTGTCGCGTCTGAAAATGCGGTATTATCCTCTAAATTGTGGCTATGTCGGGCCGTCAACTCGGGAGGTATCCAGTTCCTACCGGTGTTACTTAGGTAATCTGGGCTTCTTTTGGCGTATTTTCCGTGATATAACCCCGATAGCTGCTCATCAGGCTTTGGGCTGGGAATTCCGTAGTTTTCTGGCTTTAGGTTGAACCGCAGAGTCAGGGCAGAGGAGGAGTCGTGTCCGAGGCGCGTACAGGGAAAAGGTTTCCGCTGCAATTGCCGATCAAGATTCATAAGGAAGATACCGCGGGCGACACCAGCGGCATAACCGGCAATCTGAGCGCCGCCGGCGTGTATATCCGCGCCGACGCTTCGCTCGAGGTCGGCTCACCAGTAGAGTTTGAGATCACGTTGCCGCCGGAAGTAACGGGCGGCAAGGAAGATGTTGTAATTCAGTGCCGCGGCCGCGTGGTGCGGACCGATGAGCCCAATGCCAGCGCCGAGTCCGGGGACAGCCGGGGCGTCGCTTGCGTAATCGATTCTTACGAATTCGTTCGCAATAGTTAACCGGGAGCGCGAACCATGTTAAAGCTTATTCTGGCCGACAATCAGGCGATTTTTCGCGCTGGCATCGCCAAGGTGCTGGCTGTAGAAGACGAAATGCGCATTGTGGCCCAGGCGCAAACTGCCGAGCAGATGTTCATGGCGCTCGACAAATTTCGCGCCGCCGTGCTGATCATTGCCGGAGGTTTCCACTCCGATTTCAACTCCGTCCTTTCGGCGGCCAACAAAAACAAGACCCGTGTAGTCGTCCTCGCCGACACCGGCGAGAGCGCGCAGCGCTACATGGCGGCGGGCGCCCATGGCGTGGTTTATCGCAACGTCACCAGCCCCGCGCTCGTGGACTGTGTCCGCAAGATCGCCCGTGGTGAAAACTGGGTGCAGGATATGGCCGTGCCGAGCGAGTTGACCGAGAACGATATGGTCGGGCTGCGCGTCCGTGACCGCTTGACGGCCAAGGAACTGCGCATCGTGGCGCTAATCGTTCAGGGATACAAGAATAAGGAAATCGCCACCCAGTTGGGCACGACCGAGCAGGTGATCAAGAACTACCTGCGCAACGTCTACGACAAGATCGGCGTGTCGGACCGGCTGGAACTGGCGCTGTTCACCATTCACCACCGCATCCTGAACGAAGCCGCAGCCGCCACCGCAGCCGCAGCCGTCCCGCAACCGCCACCGCAGAGTGCGGGTATTAGCAACTAGATCGCGTTCGCTGGGTCGTTCGCTGGAATGACAGAAGGCCGCCAGCGGGCGGCCTTTTTATTTTGCCCCAAAACACTACTCGGACTCTTTGGACTCCAGACCAGCGCGAGACAGCAACCTGCGAAGGGGCCTCTCACCACCCGATCCGTGTTGCGTATCGACGATCTTGCCATCGCGATCGACCACGACATAGATGGGATAGCGGTTCGCGGCGTACATCGCGGCCAGATTGGTATCTCCGGTCATCACGATGTGGCACTTGCGGGGATGGTCTTTCAAGTATTGTTGCACGACCTTCTTGGACTCTGCTACATCAACGGCAATCACGACCAAGCCCTTGCCGGCGAATTCCGCGGTAAGGTCATTCACTAGACCCTCTTCGCTCTTGCAGTAGGGACACCACGTGGTCCAGAACTGAAAAAGAATAACCTTCCCTTTTGTCGAATCGTTGCTGAACTGTTCGCCTGCGAGCGTCTTGGCATGAAAGCGAGGCGCGGGCTCGCGTTCGTCTTCAATAACAATCTCGCGATGGACGGATTGAGCAAACGCCACGGAAACCGTCAGGATGACGGCCCAGAGAACGCAACGAAGCAACGCGCGTCTCTACACAATCTTTTCGCCTACACTTTTGGCTTGCGTGAACAGATACAAATAATCCGGGCCGCCGGACTTCGAATCGGTGCCGGACATGTTGAAGCCGCCGAAGGGGTGCGCTCCCACCATCGCTCCCGTGCATTTGCGATTCAGGTAGAGGTTGCCTACGTGGAATTCGCGCACGGCGCGATCCAGTTTTTCGCGCGAACTGGAGTAGACTGCTCCGGTCAGGCCAAATTCGGTGTCGTTGGCGATTTCCAGGGCATGATCGAAGTTGCGCGACTTGATCACTACCAGCACCGGGCCAAAGATTTCTTCCTGCTCGAGCTTGGACTTCGCTGGGATGTCGGCAATCACGGTCGGCTGAATGAAGTAGCCGTCTTCATTGCTGGCTTTGGTATCGCGCGCGCCGCCGGTGATTAGGCGTCCATCTTTTTTGCCGATTTCGATATAGCGGAGGATGTCGTTCATCGAACCTTCGTTGATGACGGCAGCCATGTTCGGGTTCTCGGCAGGATCGCCGACGGTAATGCGCTCGACCCGGGATTTCAGTTTCTCGAGAAACTTGTCGTAGATGCGCTCGTCGATGATGGCGCGCGAGCAGGCCGAACACTTCTGGCCCTGGAAGCCGAAAGCGGCCGTGGCTACGCCTTCGACGGCGGAGTCAATGTCGGCGTCGGCATCGACGATGATGGCGTCCTTGCCGCCCATTTCGAGGATGGTGCGTTTGATCCAGAGCTGGCCGGGCTGCTGATTCGCGGCGGTCTGGTTGATGTGCAATCCGACTTCGCGCGATCCGGTGAAAGCGATGTAGCGAACTTTTGAATGCGCTACCAGAGCGTCGCCGAAGGTCACGCCTCCACCGGGGCAGAAGTTGACGACGCCTTCGGGCATTCCGCATTCTTCGAGCAACTCAACGAATTTCGCCGCAATCGTCGGCGAATCGCTCGATGGTTTCAGGACAACGGTGTTGCCGCTGACGATCGAAGCGAGCGTCATGCCGGCCATAATGGCGCAGGCGAAGTTCCACGGCGGAATCACGGCGCCAACGCCGAGCGGAATATATGTCAGCGTATCGCGCTCGCCCGGCAGTTGCACCGGCGGCTCGGCCTTCGAGAAGCGCAGGGCTTCGCGCGCATAGAACTCGCAAAAATCGATGGTCTCGGAGATATCGGCATCGGCCTCGGCCCAGTTCTTGGAAACCTCGAACACCAGCCAAGCCATGTATTCGAGCTTGCGCTCACGCATCACATCGGCCACGCGGAACAAGAGCGAAGCACGCTCCTCGACTGAAGTGCGGCTCCAGTTAGTAAAAGCTTTTAGAGCGGCGTGGACGGCGGGATCGACGTGCTCCTTGCCCGCTTTCTGGTGAACACCGACCACCTGCGAAGGTTTGGCGGGATTGATGGAACGAATCTTGTCCGAAGTCTTGACGCGCTTGCCGCCGATGATCAGGTCATACTCGCGGCCCAGTTGGCCACGTACTTTGTCGATGGCGGCGCGCATCTTGCGCACGTTCTCTTCTTTGCTGAAGTCGACGAACGGCTCATTCTTGAACGCACCTTCGTGAAGGCGGAGTTGCAGACGCGGCGGGGCTTCCATGGTTGCCATAGGAGATCCTTTCCAGGACGGAACGTTGGAATTTAGCGCGGATATTCGCGACCTTTAATTTTACACCGCGATGAGGGAGCTGACAGGCTTGCGCAAAAGCCAACCCGCCCCAGGTCAACACTTCGTGGGATTCTTTGCGCCAGGATAGGGAATGGAAAGCTTTTGTACCCCCCCCCCCATTCCCGCTAAACTATTCTAATTAAAGTACTTAACTCCATCCTCTACATGAATAAGGACTTAGCTGGTCTCGCTGCGATTTGGCGTGCACTTTTCGGGGTGCGGAGTCGCCGCTTTTAACTGCTTGTTGTCCACTTATCGTCTAATTTTCAAAGAGCCGCCGAAGATGGTTTTGCGGCGGATTTTGGGTCCGTCTCTGGAGACGGGTGCAGTTTTCGATGCTGCACTGTCGGGGAATTATTGCAGGATTGCTGATTCGGTGTCTGTGATGGCAGTACAAGAAAAATGTGATGAAAAGGTTTGGGAGCTGCCTCCGGGCACCGCAATGTTAGGTGTCGGCAGTTCGGCAGGGCCCCTTCTCGAAAAGCGCGAGAAGGGGCGCACCCCCATTTATTTCGCTCAATGTTAAGAAACAAAGCGCCCGTTTAAGTGGCCCACCCGCCGGCAGACCAGAGGGTCAGAGCTTCCTAACCAAATCAGCAATTCTGACGTGGAGCGTGTCGGGTAAATAATCCTGGCCCGATGACTCCCTCGTTCGGATTCAGTGTGAGCATCCCGTCGATCTCGTTATACTTGGCGACGAGCGCAAACCCGCTTAAGCCATGAACCGAAAAACAAAGGGGAGTGTGTGTAACGCGTTGTGTCTTGAGGTTGGGAGTGATCGAAAATGAAAATCCACAGCATTTGGCTGTTTTCGCTTGTCGCGCTAGTATCCGTGCACTGCTGCGCTCAGCAGAAGCCAATACCGAAGAAATCCGCTTGTGACGACACTATGAAATTCTGCTGGTACGACGATGAGGTACAGGCATGGGGTCAACGCTGGGTATCGCAGGAGAAGAAGGACACGCTGGAGGTCTCCGTCGCGTTTCGATGTCTGAAAAGTCTTGGCGTTTGCATCCAAGCACATTCGCACAAGTTCAGCGATACGATTCTCACCAGCGTCGAACTGATGCCGGTCACGCACTGGGACAATCAGCAAATCACCGCGAAGGCAGAGAATTACGATGGGGAACCGTGCGACCTGGATACTTACGTCATCAACCGAGTAGACCGTACAGTTCTCTTGATTTCCAGCCCCGGCCCTATGGCTGACACGTCCGCGTGTACTAACATCTTTGGGAAACCCCGAACTCTGACGTTCAAGCTCAGCCAATAAACGGACGCGACAAGGTTCCTGCCATGAGACACAGCACGAATAGCGCGGCAAGTGTCATTTCGGCGTTGGTCCTCTATTAATTGGTCTCCTTCACACGGTCCTGGGGGTGTTGAGCGATGTTCCGGTAATCTACTACAGCGCGGCTAGGATCGCGACCGAAAAGCTGGCGTTCCCGGCCAGTCTGCCGCGTCAACTCCCAATCGGGAGCCACTTGGGAGGTGGCATGGCCAACGAGCCGCAATTCTCTGCTCAATCAGAGTTTGCCCGGTGGGTAATCTCCGATCTAAAACGTGCCGGCTGTACCGATCGGCAGCTAGCCGCCGTCGTTCGAGCGACTATAGGTACTACAATCGCCTTCCTCCGGGGAAATAGGCGTGAGGCGCTCGCAACGAATCCTTCCGCCCGCCAGTTGGCAAAACAGCAACTCGATTTTGAGAATGCCCTGCTGCGGTCGGTTGTGCCAGCCCTACCGAAACCTCAAAAGCGCGGGCGAAAAAAGGACATCGACACGATAAAGAAATTCTATCGGATCGTCGAGCTAGACCCGAGTCGCACAACGTGGGCCGACATCGAAAAGGCTCTAAATGCGGAATTCGGTGCTGGAGGCAATGCCGATGCTTACAAGAAAATCTATAAACGCCATCTTCCGTCGATGCTGAAGTTTTTTTTGAGAAGTTCCTGCCCACCATTTCCGATGAACAAATCGAAGCCCTCGCGCTGAAAGCCACCAACGGCAGGCGGGGACGCCCGAAAATCGGACAAAAATCGCACCCGTAATCTGTCCCTTGATGCTGCGGTGACCTGTCGGACATTATCAACAGAGGTCACGCATGAACACACTGAGTACCGATACCGAATGGATCACCATCAAAGAGGCCGCAAGACAGCTTCACGTTTCAACTGCGTTTCTACGGAAGGCGGCTGCGACGGATTCCGTTCGCCCGTGCCGGGACGAAATCGCTTCGTTTCAGGCGTTCAGACTTAGACCGCTGGCTTGAGTCGAACGGCTGCGTCGGAGAAACCACTTACCGCAAACACGAAGGCCGCTGAGTGCGTGAACACTTAGCGACCTTGAGCGAAAAGAGATGCGTGGTGAGCCGGTGGCTCGGCGCCGTTGTTATCGGAAGGAGCGAGCATCATGATTCAGGGTTACTTTGACGGCAGTGGCACTCACGAAGGTTCCAAGGTACTGACCATCGCCGGCTTCATCGGCGAGGAAGAGGCGTTCGTTGACCTTGACCAGCAATGGGAGAAAGTACTGGACGACCCGCGCTGGCCCACCAGGTTGCCTGAGTTTCACACCGTGGAATGCGTCCACGGAGGTGGCGAGTTTCAGCAAGGCGGATGGAACTACGCAGAACGGCTCACCCTGTACGGTGACCTTACGCGCGTCATTGTGGAGGTCGGAGAGCGCCACGCTCTGTTGCCGATTGGGGCCGGAGTGGTGACCGGCATTTTCAACAAGATTGCAAAGGCTGATCTCGACCTTCTCACAGGGGAAGGACTGGGAACTCCCTTCGACCTGACCTTCCAGTTGTTGCTGCAGCAGATAATCCACCGCACCAACGAGCACTGGCCTGGCGAAAGTCTGTGCCTGTTGTATGACGAGGGAAACAGACCCGAAGCGGAGCGCTTCCGTGCTTTGTGCAATGAATACGCCGGCCGCTTCTACTTGGGAGACGTTCTGCATTCCTGCGGACAGGCCGACAGTCGGGATTTCACTCCATTGCAAGCTGCCGATCTCTTCGCTTTTGGAACCATGCACCTTGCTCAAACCAATCATTTTCCTAGCGAACTAGAGCCGTATTTTCCGACAATTCCGGCGTTTTGGAACATGGTGTCGAATATCCAGGCGGACGGCGGCGTCTACGATCTCGAAGTGCTCAATAAGTTGCTTCCAAAGGTGAGAGCCAAGGACAGGATGCCAACTAAGCAGGAGTTGTATGGCCGGCAGGCGAAGAACACGCCCTGATCTGGGAAGAAACTGGGGACGTCCCCGAATTTCCTCCCGGGTTTTCGGGCAGTTGGGTTTAACTGGATTGTTCCGAGATTGTTCGGCTCGCCGCGTGAAGGAACATGGTCTGTCCGACCGCCAGTCGACCGATGCGAGTGACCGCGCCGTAGATTCCCGCGTTGTTCTGGTTCGCACGAACGACCGCCTTGAGAACTTCTGGCGCGGGGCTTGCTGAGTCGGGATCAAGGTTCACCATCGAGCAGCGGACGTCGCGCATGGTGACGGTGATGGCGGGGGCGTCGTCCCCTTCGCCGAATGAGAGCACACCGCCCAACCACTCGTCCTCCTGGAAGGGAACCGATCGCAGTAAACGAACTACAACATTCGGGCGAAATCGTCGCACGTCCGGGCTCCGCCCTGCGAGTCGCGAGATCTCGCGCACCGTATCGGAGGCGATCACGGAGATGCTCGCTTCATCGAAGACGCCATGCTTCAACTGCATCATCTGCACGGGAGCCCCGTACCGACGTCCGACCTCCGTGGCCAAGTCGTCGCCGAAGACAGGCATCTCTTCGCCATCGGGCGTGCGAATATGGGTGGGAAGGTCGCCCTGAGCACCGTCAGCGTCAGCGTCTTTATTGCGGTGCGGAGTGCAGAGGAGCAGGTCGGGAAGCTTGCTTGCTGACAGCCACGGGAAGCCGCTGCGGTCTTTATCATTATCATTATCATTATCATTATCATTGACCCGGTGGAATGCCAGGCGGCGGTCACCATCGAGGCCGTGCCAGCCCAGATTGGCGACCTCGAGGCGTTCGCCGGCCATGGACTTCACGGGATACCGGAAGATCGCCTCCACATGTCCGATTTCTATGAGCATGCTCGATCCGAGTCCGCCCAGCAGATGGGATTGTTTCCGTAGGGGTGGTGGGCCGCCTGACGGGCAGTGCTCATTTCTTCAACTCGGCATCCCAGTTCATCACTAAGGTGATGGGCGGAGCCGTTGCCTGATCGGTTTGCACCATCACGAGAATCCGTCCGTCGGGCGCGGTGTCCAGGGGCCGGACGCCTCCGGGGGCGGAGAAAATTTGGCGGGGTAGCCCGGAGTGAAACTCGCTGCCCTGCGGTTGGACGTCGGCCGCCATCAGTTCCTGGGCAGCGCCGTGAAAATAGAGCTGTTTGCCATCCCGACTCCAGGTTAATCCCGAGCTGAGCAAGCCGCCCAGGGCGACTCCGTTATTGGAGATCTGCCAGCGCCCGCCCCGCCCCGGAAACGGAACCACATAAACCTCCCCGCGGCCGCTTTCATTCGAGATGTAAGCCAGCCAGTGGCCGTCAGGAGACAGTCTGGGCGCTACTTCGTCAAACGGAGAATTCAGGAAGGGAGTCAGGGACTGCGGTTTATCCGAGACGGGCAGCGACATGACATCCCATCCCGTGTTTGAATTCTGCTGCTGGACGAGGATTGTGTGTCCATCCGGCGACCAGTCGCGGACGGCGGCCATCGGTTCTTCGGAGACAGTGACGGGTGTACCGCTCCCACTGGCCGGCATGATCTGGAGCTTCGTCGCAAACGCCGCAACGGCCAGACGGCTGCCGTCGGGCGACCAGGCCGCGGTGTATTGCGGGGCGGGATGAAAGGTCAGGCGGGAGAAAATTACCCGTTGCACATCGAGGAGCCACAGATCGCTCTTGCTCGCGTCCGCTGGGTCGTCGCGCGAAATGACAACGGTGCGGCCGTCGGGGGACAGCCGTCCGGGTCCGTAATTTCCCGGGTCTCCCAAAGTCGCGAGTTGTTTGCCGGTGCGGTCCAGCCAAACCAGGCGGCTGGGACTCGAAAAGCTGCTTCTATAGATGAGTACGCCATTCTCAGAGACAGAGAAGTTTCCCAAAGCCTTTCCCTCGTAGTACTCCACCTTGGGCGCTACCGGGACTGGGTTCCCACTCAGCGTGAGGCGGTCGGGATCAAAGGGCTGGGCCACGAGGTTGCCATCCTTGGTGAAGAAGAGGTAACCGTTGGCGTAAGCAACGCCGGTATTTTCTTCGACGATCAACTTCGGGTCAGGAGAATCGAGGGCTGCGGCGTAAACTTTTCCTTTCGGATCATCGCCTTCTACTCCGAGGTAGAGAAAGTGCCGTCCATCAGGCAGGAAATACGGCCAGCGGCCTCCGGAGTAGGCACCCTCCTTCTTCACCTTAGTCACGGCCACGGGCTGGCCGCCGCCATCGGGGACACGGTAGATCATGTCATGAATCCCGGGCGCGAATAAAATCACGCCGTCGCGATTCCAACTGCCTCCGCGGCCATACGGAGCGTCGCAGATTGTTTGCACCACGCCGCCGGAGGCTTCCACCTTCTTCATCTTTCCGCCCGCGAAGAATCCGATGAACTTGCTGTCCGGCGACCAGAAGGGATAGTAAGCGCCTTCGGTGCCAGCGAGCGGCTGCGCTGTCGTCGCATGGAGCGGCCGCACCCAAAGAAATTGTTTGCCCTCGCCTTCCGCTATGAAGGCGATGGTGCTGCCGTCGGGCGAAATCTCAACGTGGTTGCTGAGGTTGACTCCAGTGAACGAGTAGTGGTCGGGAGCACCGATCTGCGCACGTACTACTCGCCGCCGCAGGCTTTCTTCCTTCTTCGCAAAAATTAGCGAGCCTGCGATCCCGAGCGCCGCGAGGAGTCCACAGAGGACGAGCGCTATGATAAGTGCCCGCTCGCGATTTTTCCGCTTTGCCGCTACCGGCGCGGGCACGCCGGCCTGTGAACCTCCCTCGGCGATCCACTTCAACTGCAGCTTCACATCATGGATGGTCTGAAAGCGCTCGTCGGGATCCTTTGCCAGGCAGCCTTGGACCACGCGGTCGAGGGCGGGTGGGGACATCGGCTGCACGACCGAGATGGGCTGCGGCTCTGAAGCAAGAATGGCGGCTACGATGCTGGCTTGCGTCTTGCCTGTGAACGCCCGTTTGCCGGTGGCCATCTCGTACAGCACCGCGCCCAGCGCGAAAATATCTGAGCGCGCGTCCGCCTCCTTGCCTTCCAACTGCTCCGGTGACATGTATTGGAAGGTACCGACGATCGTGCCTTTTGCCGTCAGCGGCTGATCGGCCGACGGACCGGAAAGTGTCATGGTCAAACTTGAAGAGGGCGGCACGGTTGCCGTTCCTGCTTTGGCCAGCCCGAAGTCCATCAGCTTGGCGCCGCCCTTCGTCAGCATGATATTGCCTGGCTTCAGATCGCGGTGGACGACTCCTGTCTTGTGCGCCTTCTCCAGCCCCTCACAAATTTCAATCCCGTACTTCAGCACCTGATCGAGCGGCAGCGGCCCTTTCACTAAACGATCGGCCAGAGTCTGCCCTTCGAGAAACTCCATCACCAGATAGTCGATCCCGTCCTGATGACCGACGTCATAGAGCGTGCATATGTTGGCATGGTTCAGCGACGAGATCGCGCGCGCTTCGCGATCAAAGCGCTGCTTCGCTTCAGGATTGGAAGAGAGATGCGTAGGTAAGATTTTGATGGCAACCGTGCGCTCCAGTCGCGTGTCGCGCGCGCGATAGACTTCGCCCATCCCGCCCGCTCCTAGCGGCGAGATGATTTCATACGGACCGAGTTTGGTGCTGGAGGCTAGCGCCATCACGTGCGCGCCATTATATTCCCAAAGAAAGGATGGCCGGGATGCGAAAGAGTGAGTGGCGGATGGAGGCTGCGTGGTCATCTTGCTGATGGGAGTGTCGGGCTCGGGGAAGACGACGGTCGGGCAGTTGCTTGCGTCGCAACTCGGATGGGAGTTTGCGGATGGGGACGATTATCATCCGGCGGCGAATGTGGAGAAAATGCGGAATGGCGTTCCGCTGACCGACGCCGACCGGGCTCCCTGGCTCGAGACTCTGCGGGCGCTGATTGCGGGCTGGATCGCGGCGGGGAAAAATGCGGTACTGGCTTGTTCGGCGTTGAAGCGGGCGTATCGAGAGAGCTTGCGGGTTGCGCCGGAGGTGCAGGTCGTCTATCTGAAGGGAACGCCGGAGTTGCTGCGGCAGCGGTTGCGGGCGCGCGTTGGACACTTCATGACGGAACGGATGCTGGAGAGCCAAATGGCGGCGCTCGAGGAGCCGGAAGACGCGGTGGTGGTCGATGTCGATCGGTCGCCGGCGGAAATCACGGGGGAAATTCGGGCTCGGCTCGGGCTGAAAAAACCTTAACCACAGGGGGCACAGAGGAGTCACAGAGGAACACGGGGGAAACGATCACTACACAGGATACTAGGCGGCAACAGCGGGAGACGGTGTACGAGATTGAGGCGGCGGTGGTGCGCACGCTGACTTGGCGGCTCGTGCCATTTTTGTTTCTGCTTTACATCGTGGCCTATCTGGACCGGATCAACGTGGGGTTTGCGGCGCTGCAGATGCGGCAACAACTCGCGCTCACCGACGCTGTCTATGGGCTTGGCGCAGGAATGTTTTTTGCGGGGTACTTCTTCTTTCAGGTGCCGAGCAACCTGGCGCTGCAGCGCGTAGGGGCGCGGCGCTGGATTGCGTTGCTGATGACGGTTTGGGGAGTGATTTCGGCGTCGATGGTATTGGTTCGTGGCCCGCGCAGCTTTTACTTGCTGCGATTTCTGCTGGGAGCGGCGGAGGCGGGATTCTTCCCGGGCGTAATCCTCTATCTCAAAAACTGGTTTCCGGCACGGGCGCGGGCGCGGACGGTGGCTCGGTTCATGACGGCGGCGCCGTTGTCGGGAGTCGTGGGCGGACCGTTATCCGGCGCGCTCCTCGGCCTCCATCTGACGTCGGGCCTGGCGGGATGGCAATGGATGTTCCTGCTGGAGGGGATACCGGCGGTACTGCTGGGCGGTGTCGTGTTGGTGTATTTGGTGGACCGGCCGGAAGACGCGCGCTGGCTCCCGCAGGAAGAACGAGACTGGCTGGTGGAGACGCTGCGGCGGGAACGGGCAGAGATCTCCGGGGGAGCGGGAGTATTCGCCGCCTTGCGGAGTGGGCGAATCTGGATGTTGGCGCTGGTGTACTTCGGGTTGAATACCGTCTCCTACGGCGTGAGTTTGTGGCTGCCGACGCTGATCCGAAGCTTGTCGGGAGTGGGCAATTTCGCGGTCGGCATGCTGTCTGCGATTCCGTATGTCGCGGCAGCGATAGCGATGGTGGCGGTGGGTTTGCATTCCGACCGCTCCGGAGAGCGGCGATGGCATACGGCGGTGCCGGCCTTTGCCGGAGCTCTGGCGCTGACTGGCGCGGCGTATTCGACTTCAGTAGGCCCGGCCATTCTCGCCATTAGTGTGGCGGTGCTGGGCGTGTTCTCCATGATGGGACCGTTCTGGGCCGTGCCGGCTGGTTTGTTGTCCGGCACGGCGGCTGCGGCGGGGATCGCGTTCATTAATTCGGTCGGAAATCTCGGCGGATTTGTTGGTCCTTATGTGATTGGGCTGGTGCGCACCTCGACCGGACAATTCAAGGGAGGCCTGCTGCTGGTGAGTGCCGCGCTCGCCGCCAGCGGAGCCGTTGCGCTGATGGTGAGGAGTGGCAGCGACTAAATTAGAAAAGGTTGAAGCGGGCGGGGTGCGTCGCTGCATCGCTCCTTGTGTTTTTTTCTGCGAGGGGGCGTTAGGCGCCGTAATATCGATGCAGTCCGCGAGGCATGAAGAACCACATCGTATTAGCAGATTCGCGGCACACCCTTGCAAAAAAGGATGGGCGCCCGTAGTTCCCGCTGTCGGGAAAAAGAACAGCGCCTAGATTTACATAAGGATGGGCCGCCCGCCCATATTTCAGTGCGAACTCTGGTTCGTCGCCGCGCGCACCCTCTCCTGGCAAGCGCTCGCGGCAGCCAATACTTTGTTAAACGCAATATCTGTGCGAAGTTTCGCGAGCAGCGGATCGGAAAGCAGATTTTCGTACGCGCAATAGTTTTGCTCGACCGCGCTCTGGAGCAAATGAAGCGCCGCTTGTTTCTTACCACAGTACGCGAAGAGAGATCCCTGGTAATACCACGTCTCGGGGTCGGGATTGTTGGGCAGACTGGTTTCAGCTTCGTGCGCCATCCGATCCAGATCCGCTGGTGGCCGCAACTGCAGGCAAGACTCCAGCAGATCACGGTGATAGCGAGGAGCGGTCGGCATGCGCTTCACCGCCTCGCGTGCTTCCGGAATCTTCCCCTCGCGCAAAAGAATGGATGGCATTGCATATGCGGCCCATTCCGAACCCGCATCCAGACGGACAAAATCCGCGGCCCGTTCAGGGTTGCCCATCTCCATGAACGCCCACGCGCAAGAACGAAAAGAATAGTTACCAGGGTCGAGCGCCAGGGCAGTGTTGCATTCCTTCGCCGCTTGCTGCAGCATTCCGGCATAACGATAGAGGTAGCTCATGACAAAATGGGCCTGGGCACTGTCCGGACGACGCTTGACCAGCGCCTGGGCCGCCTGATATGCCTTGCCCAGTTCGCCTCGCGAAACGCGGTTCTCGATCAGTTGTCCAGCGGCAACGATCCGATTCGGATCGAGTTCAATAGCGCGTTCGCACGCCTTGTTGGAGCGCTGGAACATGGGCTCGCCACCATCGGAATAGTCCGCGTCATAGTAACAACGCAATCCGAGCTGTTCCCATGCTGGCGCGTAGGTTGGATCCATGTCGACAACGCGCTCGAGGACCGCGATGGCATCCTTATTCGGCCCGGCATCATGAGGCAGGGCGAGGCTGTGGAGGTAGAGATCGTAGGCCTCAGGATTCTTTGGGCGCGTGCCGGTATCGAGAAAACCACCGCCCACACCGAGCGCCGGCAGCAAACCTTGACGGATCTGGGCCGCCATCTGCGCTTGCAATGCGATGAGGTCCTGAGCGGGCGCGGTCACGGTGGTCTGCCACAAAAGCTTGTCCCCTTCCACCTGAATCGCCTGAAGCGTAATCAGGAGACGATTGCCTTGCTTTAGGAAGTGCCCGGTAATAACGTTGGCGACCTGTACTTCCTTGCCCGCCTGCTGCGGATCGACGTCATTGCCGACAAACTTGCGAGTGATCGCGGACGGACGAACGTCAAGCGTCCGGGTGTACGTGAGCGTGTTGGCAATTTCATCGGCCAGCGCGAAGCGAAGAAAATCCACGCTGATGTCGCCATTCATGTTCTGCAAGGGCAGCACGGCAATCGTGTTCTTGGGCGCGCCGCTGGTCGCCATCTTCCACTGCTTGAGCCGCCACGCCCCAACCGTTGCCAGTACTGTGAGTAGTACCGCTGCCAGCCCAATCAAAATCCAGCTCACGTACGAACTCCACTTCTGAAACGTGCGCATTAACAATTGCAGTCTAGTCGGGCTAAGCCTGCTATGGATCGCCGGTTCCGATCCTTTCTGCAGCCGCACCAGGTCGGCCTTCAATTGAGTCGCGTTCTTGTACCTCAGATTGCGGTCCTTCGCTAGACATTTGTCGATGACCACTTCCAGTGAGGCTGTCACATCGGGATTGAGCAGCACAGGGGCCACAGGATCGCGGTTCAGGATCGCATCGAAGATCGCTACTGTACTGGCCCCAGGAAAGGCCAGCTGGCCGGTGGCCATCTCATAAAGAACAGCCCCGAATGAGAACAGATCCGTGCGGGCGTCCAACTCCTTCGCTCGCGCCTGCTCGGGCGACATGTAGGCGACAGTGCCCAGGATAGAACCGGGGTTAGTCAGGTGCTGTTCTTCGATTAGGGATGACACCGTGTTCGCCGACGCGATCTGGCTGGGGGTGCTCACAGTGAGCGTGATCTTCGCCAGCCCGAAATCCAAAATCTTTGCGTGTCCCCGCCCGGTGACGAAGATGTTGGCAGGCTTGATGTCCCGATGGACGATGCTTTTGGAATGGGCAGCGTCGAGCGCGTTAGCGATGTCGATGGCGACTGACAGAAGCAGTTTTGTTTCCAGCGGACGCCCCGCAATGAGATGCTTCAGCGTCATGCCGTCTAGAAACTCCATTGCGATGAATATTTCGCCCTGCTGGTCATCAATTTCGTGAATTGTGCAGATGTTGGGATGATTCAGGGCAGAGGCGGCCTTCGCTTCACGTTGAAAACGGGCGAGCGCCTGCGCGTCGCGGGCAAAACCTTCGGGCAGGAACTTGAGAGCGACAATACGATGGAGTCTGGTGTCCTCGGCCTTGTAGACGACACCCATCCCTCCGCCACCCAGCTTCTCCGCAATGCGGTAATGCGAGATCGTCTGGCCACTCAAGGAAGAACGCTTGCTCTGTGGGCGAACCCATTGGGGCGACCCTCGGTGAGAAACTTGCATCGACTCACTCGAAGCTGTCTTGTGGGAGTCCTTAAGTCGCTGCAGGTTGGCTCGCATGTCTGATGCACTCTGATAGCGATGGTTGCGATCTTTCTCCAGGGCCTTGTTAAGGATGTCTTCCAGTTTGGGCGGCAGGTCGGGATTCAGGTGGACCGGAGGAATAGGATCCCTGTTCAGGATGGATTCGAAAATTACTCCTGTGCTTTCACCACGGAATGGCAACGCCCCTGTCGCCATTTCATACAGCGCTACTCCGAATGAGAATAGGTCGGAGCGGTGGTCCAGTTCTTTTCCGCACACTTGTTCGGGAGACATGTAGGGGCCGGTGCCAAGCGCCGTTACCGGACCGGTTGAGTGCGCTTCTATTGCTAGGGTAGACTGCGTCGTCGTCAAACCTTCTGATCCGACATTGCCAAGCTCAGGTGTTATTTTAGCCAGTCCAAAATTCAAGATTTTGGCGTGACCCCGCTTGGTTAAGAAGATGTTGGCGGTTTTGATGTCGCGGTGGACGATCCCCTTGGAGTGGGCGGCGTCGAGTGCATCGGCGATCTCGATTCCGAGGGACAGCACGTTTTCTATGTCTAATGGCCTTCCCGCGATCCGCTGCTTCAGCGTCATGCCATCCAGAAATTCCATGGCGATGAACGCCTGCCCGTCCTGCTCGCCGATGTCATAAATTGTGCAGATGTTTGAGTGATTCAGTGCGGATGCGGCTTCGGCTTCGCGCTGAAATCGGGCGAGTGCTTGCCTGTCACGGGCAACGTTTTCGGGCAGGAACTTTAGCGCGACAAAACGATGTAGCCGCGTGTCCTCAGCCTTATAGACCACACCCATGCCGCCACCGCCGAGCTTCTCTATGACGCGGTAGTGCGAGATGATCTGGCCGATCATTCGTGGCGAATCTTACGTTGGCGAAACTGACAAGTCAATGAAAGCTATGGCGTTGGTGGTGGTATCTCAAAAAGCTTATTGACTAAACATCGCCGTTGCACTCATCGAGCGCGGATGAAGCCGCGCCCCTTCAAAACGCCGTCACGGGCCCGGCACTTAGGGCGCGCTGCCCTAACCAGCTGCGGCTCACGCTTTGCTGTGAAGTGGTACAGGTGTAAGGCATATATGAAATGAGGGAATAAAGAGTCGTTCGAAGCTAGTCGCGCTAGCAGGATGTGACGCGGACGCCCATTACGAGGCCGCAATCTCCGAGCTAGGTTCCGCGATCAAACTGCGGCGGCGAACCACGCGGCGGCGCTGCGATTCCTGGAGAGGGGCGGAAGCGGCGATTGCGCAGAGAACGAAGAACAGCGCGGCGTTTGCCGGGATCTGCAGATTGAAATCGAGAAAGCTGTGCACCAGAATCCCGACGCAGCCAAGCAGAGCCGCCACGGTCATCGCGCCGCTCGCGTTCTCGGTCCAATTCTTAAGTTTGGTTGCGGCCTGGCGGAACATCAGCACCAGAAACCAGACCGCGATGGAGAAGCCAGCCAAGCCAGTTTCGACGAGCAGTTGCAGATAATCGTTGTGCGCGTGGTTCACGAAGAAGGTGGTGTAAAAACTGCGAAATTCCGGGTAGACAATCGGAAAGGTGCCCAGTCCCCAACCGAGGAAGGGCCTCTTGATCAGCATGCGCAAGCAGTCACGATCGATGCTGAGGCGAACTCCTCCGTTAATCTCTTCACGGGCTTCGGAGTGAATGCTGACCAGACGGCGGGTGAGTTCGTTGCCGCCCATCCAGATGAGAAAAACGATCACCACCGCCAGAAACGCGCCCAGCATGAGCGGCTGTTTCCAACTGCCTTCTTGCTTGCGGACCAGAAGCACGCCCAGCACTACCATCTGCGCGACGAATGCCGCCATGCCTCCGCGTGAGCCGGAAAGAAAAATGCTTCCCGCCATCAGCGCAGCGATTCCTGCCGCCGCGATCTTGCGGTTCCCGTTCGTGAAGCGAGTTGCCGCCAGCACCAGAGGGAAGGGCATAAGCATCTCCATCAGGCCGGCGTAATGATTGTGATTGACGTACGGTCCATAAATCGAACCAGCCTGCTCCAGGGCCCGGATCCAATAAAGCTTTCCATTCGGAGCCAGACCTTGCAGCACCGCAAATAAGGCTACTACCGCCCCATACGCCGCGAACAACTTGGCCAGCATTTCAAACTGGGAAGATCGACGCAGAGTCTGGGTCACTACAAACGCCAGCATGCCGTAGGCAGCGTAGAGCAGCAAGTGGGAGTAGGTCACTTGACGGTAGGCCGTCGTTCCAACCACCCACTGCACCAGCACCAGCACAAAAAAGGCTGCCATGGGGCGATAGAGCACGTGGTCGGAAACATTGAGTTCACGGTTGATCCACTGGCGGGACGCCCAGACCGCGAGCAGCAACATGGCACAGGCTTCCAGGGTAAAAATGGACCACGGCTCGACCGCTCCAAAGGCCAGCGGCGCGAGCAACAATACGGCAGCGGCGCCGGCGAGCAGCACGTTGTCGGTAAGTCGCGGTTGCGAAACTCTAGCGATGGGCGCGGGTTCAGGTTGCGTTGCCAGGGCGGAACTCACGAGTGATCCTTGGATTTTTCTGGGGAATTATCGTGGGAGTCGTCGGGGGAGTCGTCGTGGGAATTATTGGGAGAAAGTTCGAAATTATTAAGCCAAAGCTTGCCGCGAATTGGCGAACCAGACGGGAAGCGCTCTATGGCCAGCACCAGCAGTGTGGTGGAGTCAGGAGTCGTCACTTTCGAGTGAACTTCCTTCCAGAAGTCGGCATCGTTGAGGGGGTCGCTGGCATAGAGTGGCGCACCCGTGTAGGCATCTCGCAGAACGATACGGGGCCCACCCGCTCCCTCGAAGTCGGCCGACTTGTAATACGCCGAGAAATCGTAACTGGTTGCGCCGCGCACTGGAATCAGCTGTTGAATTCCGGCGTCGTTGATCCCGGGACCTTGGAAGGTCAGGAAAAGAGAGCGATGACCTTGGTGGAAGTCGCTCGGATCGAGAATCTTCCGGACCTCGGGTCGATCGACGTACGTCCAGTCGAAGCCTCCGTTCAAAATGTCGAGGCTGAAATCGCCGTTCACCACCAGGTTGTCCTCTGTGGGCAGATAGGCAGAGAGGCCAAGAATGCCGGCGGTTTGCTCCCAAGCAGACATGGCAGCGTCGGGACGGTGCACTGCAATGAGATAACGCACGAATTCGTACAAATAGCGGTTCTGAAATTTCTGGTGCAACTGGGCGAGCCGTTCCCAGGTTTTGATGGCGCCCTCAGTTTCCTGCTTACTCATCAATAAATCGAGAAAGGAAATCAGGGAATCGGTGCGAGCCGGCACCACGTCGTGGAGCAGAGCGTCAGGGTCCGGACGCACGCGCCAGCATACACGCAGGGCGGCGTCGACGAGCGAAACTTCGTTCTCGATGACCACGTGGAATTCGCGCAGGGCGCGGTCGATATCGCCATCGATAAGGAAGAAGTTGGCTGCTTCCCACGCCACATCGGGCGCGGTGGGCTCGGCTAGCAAAGCGCGATCCAGGGCGGCTCGCCGGCTAGCGAGGTCCCCGGTTACCTGATATGCGGCCGCCAGATCGAACCAATAGCGGGCATCGTGCGGGTTGAGTTCGACCGCTGCTCGAAGGCTCTCGATGGCGGTCAGAGGATCAGCCGCAACAAAGGCAAAGTAGCGTCCGAGGCGATGGCGATAGTCTGCATTTCCGGGCGAGAGGCGCACCGCGCGCTGTAGAGACGGCAACTCCGGGCGCGAAGCAAAAACGCTGGCCGCGAATTCCGCGCCAGTCAGAAAAATATAGATGCACACGACAAAGGCCACACCGGCAGCGAACTGCCAACGTCGCCGGTTTGAAAGTGGAATCGCCATCAGTGTCAAACCGCTTTTTCCACATCGGTCTCCGCGGCGGGCGCATCTTCCTGATAGTACTGACCGTATTTCCCCTGATACTCGTAGTAGTAATAATAGTCTGGGGAGGTGAGGTCGACAGCGTTCAGAAGCACACCGGCGACATGAGCATTGACCTGTGTCAATATGTCGCGGGCCCGGCGCAGTGCTTGTTTCGTGGTCTGGCCGGAACGAATCACCAGGATCGTGGCATCGGCGCGGGGTGACAGCACGACCGCGTCGGTGACGGAAAGGGTTGGGGGAGTGTCGATTACGATGTGGTCATAGAGCTCGCGCAACTCCACGATCAGGTCCCTCATGTTGGAGGACGCCAGCAATTCGGCAGGATTCGGAGGCGGTGTACCCGCGGGCATGATGAAAAGATTCGGCAGGATCGGAGAAGTTGTAATTGTCTGCTGCAGGGTGGCGCTTCCGGTCAGCACATTGCTGAGACCGCTGCGGGGGCCCATGCCCAGGGTTTTATGAATACTGGGGCGGCGCAAGTCGGCATCCACGAGGAGAACGCGGACTCCCTTCTGCGCGAGCACGATCGCCGTGTTGATGCTGGTAGTGGTTTTGCCTTCCTGCGGACGGGCGCTGGTTACCATGATGACTT
>Ga0185299_10003575_pt1 | contig 20253 bp, 23 predicted proteins | sample PaiPotPPA55metaG_FD_128002 | JGI IMG/M metagenome (GOLD analysis project Ga0185299, IMG submission 128002) | Iron sulfur acid spring bacterial and archeal communities from Banff, Canada, to study Microbial Dark Matter (Phase II) - Paint Pots PPA... ... | reverse complement strand
CCGCGATTTTCGCCAGCGCCGAACAGGTCCGAACCTCGCCGGGAGATTCCCAGACGAAACTCCGCAAACCGCGCAACCCGGATGGCGGAGTAAGGTAATTGTAAGGCCGGGTAGGTTCATACCGATGGTTACCGACGATTACCAGGGGTTACCGAAAGGGAGTGTACGTCCGGTTCTCGGAAAAAACCCGCTCCCTGCTTCCAGAACGGGAGCAAAGAAACGGCGCCCGGATGCCACACCGCTCCGCGGATCAGGACGGCAACTGGGACCTAGGCCGGGAGTGAATGCCGGTTAGCCCAGCGCTCCCGCACCCCAGCCAGAAATTTCTCCTTGTCTGCTCGCATCTGCCGGACGAGCGCTTGATTGCCGGTTTCCTCGTGCGCGGCTGCCCAGAGCACCATTTCCGTGAGAACCGGCGCAAGATCGATTCCTTTCGCGGTCAGGGAGTAGATCAGCTTCCGCCCGTCCGATGGGTCTGGCGCCGCCGTGATGATTCCGTACGCAACCAGCTTCTTCAGGCGATCCGCCAGAATGTTCGTCGCGATGCCTTCGTAGCATTCCATGAATTCCTTGTAGGTCCGGAACCCCCGCAGCATCATGTCGCGGATGATCAACAGCGACCAGCGGTCGCCGAGCATTTCCACCGAGGCATTCAGAGGGCACTCCGAACGCCGTCTGGCTTTGCGCTTCTTCGGCACCTTTCTACGGTAGCATATTATCACTTGCATTTAACAAGTAATATGCGATAGATTCTCCTGCGAACGGTTGTCCAAGTGGGACTTCGATCGTCTAATATTGCGTACGCAAAACACAGGAAGGAAAAAGAAAAAGATGAGCAAGGTACGAGTTCTAGTCGGCACACGCAAAGGCGCATTCATTCTTACGTCGGACGGCAAGCGCGAAAAGTGGGATGTCAGGGGTCCGCACTTCGCGGGCTGGGAGATGTACCACATTAAAGGATCGCCCGCGGATCCGAATCGGCTGTATGCGTCCCAGACGAGCGGCTGGTTCGGGCAGATCATTCAACGCTCAGACGATGGCGGAAAGACCTGGCACCAGCCCGGAACACCCGCCGGCCAATCGGTCACCGCGCCCGATGGCCAGCCCAAGGCCGAGAGCAACAAGTTCGTTTATGATGCGGCCGCAGCGCCGCTCACCACGCACCAGTGGTATGACGGAACGCAGCATCCGTGGGAGTTCAAGCGCGTATGGCATCTTGAACCGTCGCTCACCGATCCGGATACGGTTTACGCCGGCGTGGAAGACGCCGCGATCTTCCGCTCCACCGACGGCGGACAGAACTGGCAGGAGCTCTCCGGACTGCGCGGGCACGGTACGGGCCCCAAATGGCAGCCGGGCGCGGGTGGCATGTGCCTGCACACCATCATTCTCGATCCGAGCAATCCTCAGCGCATCTTTATCGCCATCTCGGCGGCGGGCGCATTCCGAACCGATGACGGCGGCAAGACCTGGAAGCCGATCAACCGTGGATTGCACTCGCAATACATCCCTGATCCAAATGCAGAGATCGGCCACTGCGTGCATCACATCGCAATGTCCCCTAAGCGCCCGGGCGTGCTCTTCATGCAGAAGCATTGGGACGTGATGCGCTCGGACGACGCGGGCGATAACTGGAAAGAAGTCAGCGGGAACCTGCCGACCGACTTCGGGTTCGTGATCGACGTTCACGCGCACGAGCCGGAAACCATTTACGTCGTTCCGATCAAGAGCGACTCGGAACACTTTGTTCCGGACGGCAAGCTGCGCGTGTTCCGCAGCCGCACCGGCGGAAACGAGTGGGAGGCGCTGACCAAAGGCCTGCCGCAAAAGGATTGCTACGTGAACGTGTTGCGCGATGCCATGGCCGTCGACACGCTCGACAAATGCGGCATATATTTCGGCACCAGCGGCGGGCAGGTGTACGCATCGGCCGATGCCGGAGATAGCTGGGCCCCGATTGTCCGCGATTTGCCGGGAGTGCTTTCGGTTGAGGTGCAGACGCTGGCATGAGCCCATCCCAACAGGAGACTTTCATGAATCTCACGCAAGAACCCGAAATTGTGACTTGGCCAGAAACGAACTACGTTTTCATCGAGAAAACTGGACCGTTCCAGAATATCGCTCCTCAAGCTTGGCAAAACTTGCATCAGCTTGTTTCCGGGATTTCAGAACACAATAAGATCACGGGATATCTGAGCCTCTACAAAGTGCAGCCAAAGATATATCGAGCAGGAGTCTCGCTCGCTGCAGAGCCGGTAAAATTACCAGCGGGCCTTGGATATTCAAAATTCGACGGCGGCAAGTACAGTCGTTTTGTTCTGACAGGATCTTATTCAAACTTACCGCAAGCAAGTGGCCGCGTTTTTGAGATTGTCTCCGAGAAAAAAATACGGCTTCGCGATGACTACTGTATTGAAAATTATGCCAATGATCCAAGAACAACTCCTGAAGAACAGTTGGTCACCGAAATTCTTATTCCAACGATCTAGACGCGTTGCTCATTACAGTTGCAATGGGATGTCAAGGTGATCCGAGTCATACTTCCGCAACATCTGCGAACGCTGGCGCACGTCGGCAGCGAGGTAGAACTTGAGCTCGACGGCCCGGTCACGCTGCGATCGGTCCTCGACACGCTCGAAGCCCGCTATCCCATGCTGCGCGGGACGATCCGCGATCAAGTCACGCTGCAGCGCCGGCCATTCTTGCGGTTCTTCGCCTGCGAGGAGGATCTGTCCCATGAGCCGCCGGATGCCCCACTGCCCGAGGCGGTTGCTTCGGGGAAGGAGCCTTTTATCATCATCGGGGCCATTGCCGGCGGCTAGACCGAATCCAAAGTTGCGGTGACCACGGCAGCTGCCGAGCTGCGCTCGGCTTGGACGGGCGAGACGCCCGTCCCTACACGAGCGGCTCTCAACGCTTTTCAATGGCCACAAACTCCCGCGTGTCGTGCCCAATCCAAACCTGCCGCGGTCGCGCGATCTTCTGTTCCGGATCGGTCAGCATTTCCTGCCATTGCGTCAGCCAGCCGATGGTGCGCGGAATCGCGAAGAGCACGGTAAACATCTCGGGCTTGAATCCCATCGCCTGGTACATGATGCCCGAGTAGAAGTCCACGTTCGGATAGAGCTTGCGCTGCACGAAATAATCGTCTTCGAGAGCGATGCGCTCCAGTTCGAGGGCAATCTCCAGTTTGGCGTTACGTCCGGTCACTTCGAACACGCCGTCAGCGGCCCACTTGATGATCTTGGCGCGCGGATCGTAATTCTTGTAAACGCGGTGCCCGAAGCCCATCAGCTTGCCTTTGCCTTCCTTGATCTTCTTTATGTAGGCGGGGACGTTGTCCTTGGAACCGATCTCGTCCAGCATGCGCAGCACCTCTTCGTTAGCCCCGCCGTGCAGCGGCCCGGAAAGCGCGGCGGCGGCCGAAGCCGTGGCCAGGTAGGGATCGCTGTGGGAACTGCCCACGGCTCTCATGGCGTTCGTGCTGCAGTTCTGCTCGTGGTCGGCGTGCAGAATAAAGAGGATGTCGAGCGCTCGCGCAAGCACAGGATTGGCGACATACTTCGGCTCAACCATCTTCCACAGCATGTTCATGAAATTTTCGGTATATGTGAGGTCGTTGTCAGGATAGATGTACGGCAATCCGGAAATGTGGCGATACGACATGGCCGCGATGGAGGGCATCTTGCCGATCAGGCGCTTAATCTGCAGCAGCCGGTTCTCGGGATCTTGGATATGTTTGGAATCGGGATACACCGTTGACAGCGCCGCCACCGTGCTCACCAGCATCGCCATGGGGTGCGCGTTGTCGCGGAAGCCTTCCATGAATTTTTTCGTGGTTTCGTGCAGCATGGTATGGTGCGTGATGTCATGCACCCAACTCTTCAATTCACTCGCTTTGGGCAGTTCGCCGAACAGAAGGAGGTAGGCAACTTCTAGATATGTGCAGTGTTCGGCGAGAACATCAATGGCATAACCACGGTAGCGCAGGATTCCTTTGTCACCGTCAATGTAAGTGATGGCGCTCCGGCAGGAAGCAGTATTCATGAAGGCGGGGTCATAGGTCATCAAGCCGAAATCGTCGGGGCCGGTCTTGATCTGGCGCAGATCCATCGCGCGGATGGTTCCGTTTTCGACCGGAACGGTGTAGCTTTTCCCGGTGCGGTTGTCGGTGATTGTCAAGGTATCTTGCGGCATCCGAGCCCTCCTGCATTCTGTCGCGACTCAAGTAATGCTACCAGCACCGGGTAATGCTACCAGCACCGGGCGCTGATTGCGTAAGAGGCGCCGCGATAAAATCTAGTTGAACGCGTAGCATTTTCCGACTATTGGCAACTGCGGCGGCGAGCGTGTAGGGTGTGGAGGGCAAATCGAAATCATGACCTGGATTCGTACCATTCCGTTCTCGGAAGCCGACGAAGAGCTGCGGCAGGCGATCGAGGGGCAGAAGGCGCTCTATCCGCAGGAGTATGCCGTCCCGATACATCCTGCCGAAGGCTGCGGCTCCCTGATCGTCGCCTCGCACTCTTTGATTCCGCAGGCGCTTCACCATGCGTTCTCGACCTTTGGCGCGCTGCTGTCCCCCGACCTGCCGCTCCAGAGGCGTCATCACGAGATGATCGCCACCATGGTTTCGGTGACCAACCGGTGCGTGTATTGAATCGAATCCCACGCAGAGTTTCTGCGTCGCGTCACTCTCGATAAGGAACTGGTCGAAGCTCTGGAGTGCGATTACACCACTGCGCCCATCACGCTGCAGGAGCGCGTGATGATCGATTACGTAGTGAAACTCACCAAAGATGCCACCAAGATCTGGAAAGACGATCACGAGAAATTACGAGCCGCAGGCTTCGAGGATCAAGCCATCCTGCAGATCACGCTGATTGCATCCTGGTTCAACTACATTAACCGCGTAGCCGACGCGCTGGGCGTAGGGCGGTAGGATGCGGTGCTTTGGAAAATTCGGTAGAGTAGGGACCTTGCGATAACCAGCCGGGGAAAGTGCCGTCCAATTCAGCTGATGATTTATTTGACACGAGTTCCGGCGGCGCCGCTTTCTTACTTCGTGGAGTTGCTCTGGCTCTACGAGGACCTGGAGACGGATCACTCCAAGGAAAAGCTCCTGCCCGACGCCTCCATGGAGCTGATTATTGACCTCAGCGACGGGCCCAAAAAGCTTTACGATAATCGCGATCTGGGGCGTTATTCCCTCTACAACCGCTGCTGGGTGAGCGGAATGCAGCGGCAGTTTATCGTGCTTGGCGTGGAACAAGGTTCGTCGATGATGGGAGCGCACTTCCGGACCGGCGGGGCTGCCCCGTTCTTTGGCTTTCCGTTGTCGGAGCTTTCGGGCAATGTGGTGGAACTGGATTTGATCTGGAAGCGCGAAATTTTGGCGTTGCGTGAGCAGTTGCTGGAAACGCCGTCTCCCGAGGGAAAGTTCGATCTGTTGGAGGCGTACCTAATCGCAAAGGCGCAGTCGCGTCTTGAACCGGACCTGACCGTGTCTGCGGCCTTGCAAACGTTGCGTTCGTGGCCGATGCTTTCGTTACGCGAACTGGCATTGCGGTTGGGATTGAGCCATAAGCAGATGCTCGCCCGCTTCGACTGCCGCGTGGGAATGACGCCGAAGGTGACGTCGCGAATTTTGCGCTTTCAAAAAGCTCTTACTGCCGCGAACGCGGCCATGACGACTCCTCATTGGTCGGACCTTGCGGTGGATTGCGGATACTACGACCAGGCGCATTTGATCCATGAGTTCCAGCAACTGGCGGGACTCACGCCTTCTGAGTATCTGCGCGGACGGACGGATTTTCCTCTCTACGTGGCCGTCGACTGACGGGAAATTTCTTACAATACAGCACCCGAGGCATCCGTCATTCTGCCTGCGCAAACAATTTACGGAGGGCACCATGCCTCATCTGAACTGGCTGGCGGTTGTCGCTGCTGCAGTTTCCACTTTTGTGATTGGAGGACTCTGGTACTCGCCCGCGTTGTTTGGGCGGGCCTGGATGTCTGCCAACAGCTTCACCCAGGAAGACCTCAACAAGAGCAACATGGCCAAGATATTCGGCCTGTCGTTTATATTCGCGCTGCTGATGTCCGCCAATCTGGCGGCGTTCCTAGCCGATTCCAAAACCACTGCGTTGTGGGGCGCGACGGCCGGCTTTCTGGCCGGCTTTGGCTGGGTGACGCTGGGTCTCGGGATGATCGCACTGTTCGAGCGTCGGTCGTGGAAGTATGTCCTGATCAACGGCGGCTACATGACCGTCTCGTTCACGCTCATGGGTCTTATTCTAGGGGCGTGGCGTTAAGGGCGATGGATCGTTCTTTATTGACTCTTACTCGTTGGCGACCCGGCGGTGCGGTCTCACTGCCAGGCAACGGGCGAAGATCGCCGCCACCTGCGGAATTTCCTCTTCAGTCAACCGAATAGCGCTGCCCAGTTTCTTCAGTGCCGCATTCAAGGCGGCGGGTTGTGCCTGCGTCAGTTCCGAGAGTTGCTGCCACTCCCTCGCAACTGGAATGCGCTCGTCGGTTTCGGCATCTTCGCAAAACTGATCGGCCGCTTCCGGAGGCGTTCCGTACTCGTCGGCGACATCCTCGTGAAAGTAGCCCCGCAGGAAGGTATGCAGCGCGGGAAAGTTGGCGGCGGTGATTTCCAGTTTCGAGTTCATTAGCGGCACTCCGGATAAGACGTCAAGACATAATAACTGTTGGGCCCGGCATATTTCAGGTCGTATTTAAGAACGACCAGCGCGTGCGTGCACGGATGCGACTGGTTCTCGCCGCGATTCATGGTGCGGCCAATCGGATCCTCACTATCGTAGTCCAGCACCAGGTTGGGATGTCCACCCGAGCTGTAGAGCCAGCGCTGGATTCGCCCCTGCGATTGTGCAATCGCCGCTCCCACTACATGCTCTGCAGTCGAGCGGTCCGTGTAAGTCGACGCGCCGGTGATGTGGCGTTCCTGCTCCAGCCGCTCGCGCAGTTGCTCATCAGTCTGTCCAACATGCTTGCGAAGAATGTGGCCGCCAGCGGCCTCGTCGTGGCTGAGGTCGCGCACCGGACCATTTGTCTGGCGGAACTCCACTCGCGCTGCAGAACTCGCCCCATTCGTGGAAGCGGGCGGCTGACACGAGATCAGGCCGCACATCCCCAGCGCAGCAACGATACGAACTATGACGCTACGAACTGTAAAAAATCTTGTCATCCAGCCCCGCCAGCCCCAGACTACGGCCCGAGCGCCGGGATCCCTGTAAAGTTCTGGGAATTGTGCTACTAAACAGGGTGTGCGGGCAAGTGTGCTGGATTCGCTGGACGATTTCGAGCGCTGGGGCAAGGATGACGACTGCGCCTACGTGTTTCCGCGAGGATACCGGCGTGAGCGTTGGAGCTACCAGCGCGTCGCCGGGGTGGCGTATCAGTTTGCCCGCGAACTCGAAGCGCGCAATATCGCCAAGGGCGATGCGGTGCTGTTGTGGAGTCCGAACTGTGCCGAGTGGGTGGCGGCGTTTCTCGGATGCGCGCTTTGCGGGGTAATTGCCGTTCCTGTCGACGATGCCGCCAGTCTCGATTTTGCGCTCCGGATCAGCACGCAGGTGCGAACCGGGCTGGTGTTGTGTCCGCGCGAACGGGCCTCGATTTTTGACGGGCTTGCGGAGAAGATCGCAACCATCGATCCTGCCGATCTGGTGGCCGCAGTCGCAGAACGCCTCGCCGAGCGCTTTCGTCCAGCTCAGATTCAGCCTTCCGATCCACTCGAAATTGTTTTCACATCCGGCACCACGGCCGAGCCCAAGGGAGTGGTGCTTACCCACGCCAACGTGGTCGGCAACCTCGTCCCGATCGAAACCGAGATCGGAAAATATCTGAAGTACGAGCGGCTGGTGCATCCGATTCGCTTCTTAAACTTGCTGCCGCTAAGCCACGTCTTCGGACAATTCCTGGGGATTTTTCTCCCACCGCTGCTGGGCGCGACCGTCGTGTTCGAAAACACATTCAACCCAACCGAAGTCATAACGACGATTCGCCGGGAGCGCGTCTCGGTTCTGGTGGCCGTCCCGCGAATGATCGAGTCATTGAAACAGAAGATCGAACGCGATCTCGACGGAGGCTTGAATGGCGGTGGCAGCAAGAATTTAGCTGCCCGCTACGCCGCCGCCAAGAACCAGCACTTTCTCCGCCGCTGGTGGACCTTCCGCGACCTGCGCCGCCAGTTCGGATGGAAGTTCTGGGCCATCATCAGTGGAGGCGCCGCTCTAGATCGCGAGACCGAAGAATTCTGGCATCGCCTGGGATACGCCGTGGTCCAGGGATACGGATTGACCGAAACCACTTCGCTGATCAGCTTGAACCACCCCTTCCACACCAGCCGCGGTTCCATCGGCAAAGTTCTGCCGGGCCGCGAAATCAAGCTGGCGGATGACGGAGAAATTCTCGTGCGCGGCAGCGGTGTCGCCAGCGGCTACTGGGACGGTCGCGAACTGCAACCGGTGGCGCGTTCGGAAGATGAAGGCTGGTATCGCACCGGCGACCTGGGCGCGCTCGACGAGCAAGGCAATCTTTTTTTCAAGGGCCGCAAAAAAGAAGTGATCGTTACGCCCGCGGGCATGAACATTTATCCCGAGGACCTGGAAGCGGCGTTACGAGGTCAGAAAGAGGTTCGCGATTGCGTGGTCGTCGGACTCGAGCGCGGCGGAAATGCCGAGCCCTGTGCTGTGCTGATTCTGCGCGATCGCAATTCCAACGCCGAGGCAGTCGATGTTCAGGCAGGCGATAAGAAGACCGTCGACGTGAAGACCATCGTGCAGCGCGCCAACGAAACACTGGCCGAATATCAGCGCATGCGCACCTGGTTCGTCTGGCCTGAGGAAGATTTCCCCCGGAGTTCCACGCAGAAGCCACGCCGCAACGTGATTCGCGATGCGGTTGAAGCGGGCCTCCGCGGACAAGTGCCCGCGAACGCCGCCAGTCCGCTATCCGAACTGCTGACACGAATCACTGGCCGCAGCATTCAGAACGTGCAGAACCTGACGCCGGACGCAAACCTCGAAAGCGGTTTGGGGCTGAGCTCCCTCGATCGCGTCGAACTGCTCAGCGCGCTCGAAGACCGCTACCAGATCGACCTGAGTGAAACGGAGTTCGCGAATGCGGCGACGGTCGGCGATCTCGAAAAACTGCTGCAGGGAAATCGCGGCGAGCGCGGTGAGATTCACTCGTCGGCCTTTCACTATCCCCGCTGGGCTCTTCGCTGGCCGACCACGTGGCTGCGTCTGGCGTCGCATTATCTGCTGGTGCGCCCGGCGGTGTTTCTTCTGGGATGGCCCCGCGTGACCGGACGTGAGAACCTGCGGGGTGTTCGCGGGCCGCTGCTCGTCATCTCGAACCATGTTGCCGATGTCGATGTCGGCTTCATCCAGACGGCGATTCCCGCGCGCATCCGCCACAAACTGGCGACCGCAACCGGCGGCGAGGCGCTGGAAAAGTTGCGCTCGCCCGGCCCGGATCGCGTCTGGCTCAAACGCATCTACGACCGCGTGCAGTGGACGCTCGGTGTCGCCCTGCTGAACCTGTTCCCGCTGCCGCGCCAGTCCGGCTTCCGCAAGAGCTTTGCCTACGCTGGAGAGGCCGTCGATCGTGGCTACAGCGTGTTGGTGTTTCCGGAGGGGAAGCACACCGAAGACGGCAAAATCCGCCAGTTCCGCACCGGAGTTAGCCTGCTTGCCAACAATCTGCGCATCCCCATCCTGCCGATGCGGATTGATGGTTTGTTTGAATTCAAGCATGCCGGGAAGAAGTTTGCTGCCCCCGGGAAGATTCACGTGCGCATTGGCAAGCCGGTGCAGTTCGCGCCAGAAAGCGACCCCGAGGAAATCGCGCGGGCACTGCAAAAGGCGGTTGAGGATCTCTAATACCGTAAACCGGTGGAAGGACGGGCGCCGGGCCCGTCCCGCCGGGCGGGGCGCCCGGCTCTCCACCCTAAAAAAACAAAAGGCCGGGCGATTATGCCCGGCGTTTCGTCTTGAAAAACTGTCAATCGCTGAGTTGAGCTAGATCAGTTTCCCATTAACCTCGTTCAATTATGGCGCAAAACCTTACATCACCCATGCGAGCCCTTCCAATTCACGCTCCAGCACCGGCAGAGAACAGCCTGCCATTTCCACCCGGCCGGCGGCGTCGATTGCAGCCTGCTGCGAAACGCCATAGCCGCGCCCCATTAAGAAAACCTGCAGCAGTTCCGCTGCTTCGCGGGAATCCACCATACCGCCCTGGACCAGGTCGTTTCGCAAGGCGCATAGTTCCGTCACTGTAAATCTTTCCTTGTTGGCCATTCTCACCTTGGACCCCCTTACCGTTGCTCAATTAGATTCATCGGCAACCTGCTTCGTTACATGCAATCGAAATGCCGTAACTTTGGTACATCACCAAGTACCTCGTGTTGGGGCCTCTAGCTCTTAGAACCCCAAATTCTGCAAAAGGTTGCGCGGATGTTACCCGCAGGCGGGCGGAAGACAAAACAGTGGCATGTGTCGCCAGAGTGACACTAAGTGTCGTTTCGGGGCGGGAAACCGAACTTTGTCAGGTGGTCTCCCTGGGAGGTCCTGGCGGCTCCGGTTTCAGGCCGCGTCGATCTTGGCGGCGTCCACCAGCATGATCGGGATATCGTCCTGAATGGGGTACACACGGCGGCATTCGCCGCATTTCAGACTTTCCCCGTTCGCACTCAGGACTACCGGCTTTTTGCAAACCGGGCAGACCAGCATGTCAAGCAGATCGTGGGAAATCATAGCTGGTCCATTGTAGCGCGAGGTGAGGTAGCGGAAAGTGCGCGTAGCCTTGGCTCAGCGACCAGAGAGGGCTCCCAACCCCTCTGTGATCCCCTGTGCCCTCTGTGGTTAAGAACTCCTGCACTGACACTCTCAACTCCGTAGTACGGCTGTAATCGCGGCAAACTCTCGAGATCGGGCATCTGCCGGGATACCAATGCGATAGAATCGCCTTTCAATTCACCGCACACTGGACACTGGAGCGAGGTGGGATGGTAGCCAGGATTCTCGACGGTACTAAAGTAGCCGCTGAAATCCGCGCGGAAGTCGCCGCCCAGGCGAAAGCCCTGGCATTATCGGGCCTGCGTCCGGGGCTCGCCGTGGTGCTGGTCGGGCACAACCCCGCATCTGAGGTCTACGTTCGCGGCAAGGTAAAGAGCTCGCAGGAAGTCGGCCTCTACAGCGAACAACACACGCCCTCCGAAAGCGCAACCACTGAGGAACTGCTCGCGCTGATCGCCGACCTGAACCGCCGCGATGAAATCGACGGCATCCTGGTGCAGTTGCCGCTCCCCGCGCACGTCGATGCCAAGAAAATTCTGCTGGCTGTCGATCCCTCCAAAGACGTGGACGGTTTTCATCCCATGAACGTGGGCTACCTTTCCACGCAGCGTCCCGGCCTCGTGCCCTGCACCCCGGCCGGCGTCATGGAAATTCTGAAGCGTAGCGCGATTCCGGTCGCCGGACAGGAAGCCGTGGTCGTCGGCCGCAGCGATATTGTCGGCAAGCCCGTAGCCATGCTGCTGCTGAATCAGAACGCCACCGTCACCGTCTGCCACTCGAAGACACGCGATCTGCCCGAAGTCTGCCGCCGCGCCGACATCCTGGTGGCGGCGATTGGCCGTGCCGGCATGGTCACACGCGACTACGTCAAGCCCGGAGCCACCGTGATCGATGTCGGTATCAACAAGATCACCGACCGAAGAGAATTCGACCGCTTTTTCCCCGGAAACAAAAAGCGCGAAGAAGCGTTTCTGGCGAAAGGCTCAACCCTGGTTGGCGACGTCCACCCCGAGGTAGCCGAAATCGCCGGAGCGATCACGCCCGTCCCCGGAGGCATTGGCCCGCTAACCATCGCCATGCTGATGGCCAACACCGTAAGAGCTGCAATGCTGCGGCGCGGACTCAGACATCCCGAGTTAAGCCGGGCTTAGGAGCCCGTCTGCGGAAAAATATGGGGTTCGTATCGGGGCATCGGGATTCGTATCAGGGCATCGCTTTAGCGATGCCGTAGTTCTTCGAAACCAGATGCCCCTTCAGGGGCTGGGCATCCACAACCGTGAGCACCCATTGCTAAAACTCGGACTCACCGGCGGCATCGCAAGCGGCAAATCAGTTGTCGGCGAGATATTTGTCAAACTCGGAGCGCACCTGATCCAGGCCGATGCTGTCGCCCACTCGCTCATGCAGCCCGGCCGCGCCGTCTATGAGGAAGTCGTCCGCCGCTTCGGCCGCGAAATCCTGAATCCCGACGGAAGCATCAACCGTCCCCGGCTGGCCGAAGCCGCGTTCGGCACACCCGGCGGTGCACCCCCGCGCGTCAAGGAACTCAACGAAATTGTCCATCCCGCCGTGATCGACCACGAAAATAAATGGATGGAAGAAATCGGCCGGCGCGATCCGAACGCCATCGCCATCGTCGAAGCCGCCCTGATCCTCGAATCGGGCGCCGCCGGCCGTTTCGACCGTTTAATCGTCGTGACTTGCCATCCCGAACAGCGCATTCAGCGTTTCGCTCGCCGCCTTGGAATTTCGGAAGACGCCGCGCGAGCCGAAGTAGCGCGCCGCATGGCGGCACAGATCCCCGACGAAGAAAAAATCAAAGCCGCCGACTTCGTAATCGATAACTCCGGGCCGCTCGATGCCACCGAGCAGCAGGTGAACCGTGTTTTCGCCGCGCTGCGGTCAGTTCTTTGACAACAAGCAAGGCTCGTGTGGGGACGGGCGTCTCGCCCGTCCAAGCCGAGCGCAGCTCGGCCCCGGCAGCCCGGCAAGACTTCTAGCTAGCGTTGCGTCTCGGTATCACCAGCCATTGCAGCACCGAACTCACGATGCTCAGCAGGACGGCGCCAATAAAAGCCGCCACAAAGTCTCGTACATGGAATCCAGTCACCACCGCCGACGCCAATTCCAGCATGAGCGCGTTGATCACAAACCAGAACAGGCCGAGAGTCAGCAGCGTCAGCGGGAAGGTGAGGATCTTGAGCACCAAACCAATCGTCGCATTGATCAAGCCGATGGCCGCAGCCGCGATCAGCGCCGCTACCGGACCGCTTACGCTAATGCCTGGCACGACGTGGGCCACGATCCACACCGCCAGAGCGCTTAGAACCCAATGGAGTAGAAGACGCACGATAAGCCTCCTTCAGTTCTAAAGAAACGATGATTGGACACTATACACGTGAAACCGATTCAGAAACTGGTGCGGAAAAATGACTCAGAAGACAAATGCGGCGCGGCTGCTCGATCAGATGAGAATCCACTACGCACTGCGCGAGTATGAGGTGGATCTCGAAGATCTCGCCGCAGAAACTGTCGCGGCCAAGATTGGTTTGCCGCCGGAACAGGTTTTCAAAACGCTGGTCGCGCGCGGCGACCGCAAGGGAATTGTCATGGCAGTGATCCCCGGCGATCAGGAACTGAACCTGAAGGCGCTGGCGGCAGTGGCGGGAGAGCGAAAGATTCAGCTTGTCCCGGTGAGAGAACTGCAAACGCTCACTGGCTACATTCGTGGCGGCGTAACCGCGCTGGCGGCCAAGCGCGACTTCCCTGTGTTTGTGGACGAGACCATCGAGCTGTTCGACGTTGTTTCCATCTCGGCGGGCGTTCGGGGATTGCAGATTCTGATCGCACCAGCGGACTACCTACGCGCGACCAACGGCCAGCTTGCCGCGCTCGCAGAACCGAAAAAGAACATCCAGTGATGGATGCTCTCAACCCTGTGCTCGCCCCTGTGTTCCTCTGTGTCCCCTGTGGTAAAGAACTCTCGCCGATAACCCACGACCCAAGTTCCCATCCCATCGCCGTCAGTATTAGACTGATTAGGCTTTCAACAAACACCAGAGGTAAATCATGCCCACTGCCACGCGCACCAATCCGCTTTCGTTCCTGACCGATCAGCTCGACGAGCTCAAAGCCAAGGGTACGCACTTCAAGCTGCGCGTGCTCGATGACGAGCAGGCGCCGGTCTGCACCTTCGACGGCAAGCGGGTCATCAACCTGGCCTCGAACAATTACCTCGGCTTCACGACGCATCCTAAACTGCGCGAAGCGGCGCTTGAAGCTACGCGCAAATACGGCGTCGGATCGGGCGCGGTGCGTACCATCGCCGGCACGATGAAAATTCACATGGAGCTGGAAGAGAAGATCGCGCGCTTCAAGAACGTAGAGGCCTGCGTGGTTTTCCAGTCGGGATTCACGGCGAACGCAGGAACGGTTTCCTCCTTTTTAGGTAAAGACGATTTCATCATCTCCGACGAGCTGAATCACGCTTCGATCATCGATGGGTGCCGTCTTTCGCGAGCGAAGATTCTCGTCTTCCGTCACAAAGACGCTGCCCACGCCGAAGAGCAACTCGCCAGCGTGAAGAATCAGCCGGGGAATAAGCTGCTGATCTCCGATGGAGTGTTCTCGATGGACGGCGACATCGGCCCGTTGCCCGGCCTGTGCGAGGCGGCCGAGAAATACGGCGCGATCATGATGGTCGACGACGCGCACTCTTCCGGCGTTCTCGGCCGCAACGGGCGCGGCACGATCGATCACTTCAATATGCACGGACGCGTCGACATTCAGGTCGGAACCTTGTCAAAGGCGATCGGCGCTCTCGGTGGCTACGTCTGCGGCACGCGCGATCTGATCGATTATCTCTATCATCGGGCGCGCCCCTTCCTGTTTTCGACGTCGCATCCGCCGTCAGTCGCGGCGACCTGCATTGCGGCTTTCGACGTTCTGGAAACCGAGCCGCAATGGATGGAGCAGCTCTGGGCGAACACACGGTTCTGGAAGAAAGAACTTGGCCTGCTCGGTTTCAACATCGGCGGTCAGACAACGCCCGCGAGCGAAACGCCGATCACGCCCATCATCATTGGCGACGGACGACTCACGATGGATTTTTCCCGCGAGCTTTTCAAACAAGGAGTGCTCGGAACCGGCATCGCATTTCCCACCGTCCCCGAAGGCAAAGCGCGCGTGCGAACCATCATGACCGCCACGCATACGAAAGAAGAACTGCAGCAGGCGCTCGAAGTGCTACAGCGAGTGGGAAAGAAGATGGGAATTCTCGGATGAATCTGACGGCGTAAAAAGCTAGGGCGTAAAGCTCCTCTGCTCTCGCCGGAGTGATTTAGGCCAGCAAGTCGATTATCTGTTTCTCTATTTGGCCGGCAGTTTTCAGAACGCTGAGGTTGACTGAATAGTCGTTCTTCGCAGACATCAGCGCCACCATTTCCGCGCTCAGATCCACGATGTCCAAGTTGGCTCCGTTGGGAGATGCTCCCGCACCGGCCAGGCTGGTTGCGGCGTTTCCCAGTTGAACTTGCGCCTGTTCCATCCCCTGAAGGGCTATCGCTGAGAGGTCCATTTCTCTCCTATCGGCACCAATCGTGGCCGACTTTAGCCGCCGGTTTCGGGGAATGCCGGCTCTGGCGCTATTTATGCTGGCTGACAGAAAGCACATTTCCGTCGGGGTCTCTGAACCACGCAACTTTGTCGCCGTTGGGCGTAGTCCAGATTCCCAGTTCTTTATCCTGGACGAAGGGAAACTTTTCCAAGGTGACTCCTCTTTTCTGAAGCCACTTGGCGACTTCCTCGATATTGGAAACTTCCCAGCCGAGCACGGTGTACGGCGCGGGAGTGAAATCCTGAACCTTGCCAATGCGGAGCATGGTTTCACAGGCTTTCATTACCAGGGCAAACATGTCATCGCTGACGAATTCAAATTGCAGTATGCCTTCGTAAAAGCCTCTTGCTTTCGCGGAATCTTTGGTAGGAACGAAGCCAATGATCTTGCTGGAAGCGAGCATTTTGCATCCCTTCGGGAGTTGCCTGTCCTCGAACAATAGCACTCGCTGGCCAGAAATGACTCGCGTTAGCTACCGTCCCGCCGGCGCATCTTCCACGATTGCCTGGACTATCTGATCGATCGCGTCTGTAACTCGCTTGGTGGGAAGATTGAAGTTATTGGAGAGGATCGAAAAGACGACCACTTGTCCGGCGTCGGTTGTCGCGTATCCGGAGAGCGCCTTCACGCCGCCCAGCGAGCCGGTTTTGGCCACGATGCGGTTTTGCAGGCGGGGAGAGTTGAGGCGGTCGGAGAGCGACCCGTCCACCCCAGAGACTGGGAAGGTCGCCTTATAGGCGGCGCCCCAGGGCTGCGTCGAACTGTAGCGCAGTAACTCGACAATGGCGTGGGGAGTTACTAAGTTCTGGCGAGAGAGTCCGGAGCCGTCGTAGAAAACGTACTGATCGTTGGGGATTCCTGCCTGAGTCAGAAATCCACGAAGAACCTCGAGGCCGCCTTCAATCGTTCCGGCGGTACCGCGCTCGCGTCCCAAAAGACGCAGCAGAATTTCGGCATGCAGGTTCTGGCTGACTTTGTTGACGACGCGGACATCTTGCAGGAGCGGCTTCGACTCATAACTGGCGAGCGTAATGGTCTGATCGGTTTTCAGTGGACGAGATTGGCCGTCGTCGTCTTTGTCGTTAACACTGCCCCCGCGAGATGGCGCGTTCGCGGTCACGCTGAAAGTGGAAAGGGTGGCGAGTTCGGTGTGGCGGGTGCGCTGGTGTCCATAGATGACGATGCCGCGTTTCTCCAGTAACTGACGGAACAACCCGGCAGCGAACTCGGCGGGATCTTCGATAGCGAGGGCTTCGTTGGCGCCGGCGTCATCGAGCGGCATGTTGCCCCAGAGCGTCAGAACGGTCGAGCCGGGCTCGCGGTTGACGAAGAATTTGCGTCCGGTGCCGGCCGGGGTGGTGATGATGCGATTGTCGAGGCGATAGTACTCGGCGAAGGGCTTGACGCTGACGAAGGCTTTTTCGCCGGGGCGGTCGGCGGGCAGGATGTTGACGAAGACTACGTTGTCGTTGATGGTGAGGGCGGAGACGGGAGCGCCATCGGCCCAGACGAGGTCGTCCTGGCTCCAACCTTCGCCATAGCGCTCGAAGGCGAAGTAGGAGTCGTCCGCCACGATGTCGCCATCGATGAATTTCACGCCTTTTTGCACGAGCGCGTCGGCAAGCGATTCGAGGGCTTGAATGGGATCGTCGTTGCGCTGGGTGCGGAGATCGTACGGGAGTTCGCGTCCCGAGAGATTGGGATCACCGCGGCCGACGAGGACGAGATCTCCATTAAGGCGGCCGTAGCGATCGAGAGTGCCGGTGGTCTCGACGGTGGTGCGGAACTTGTAATCGGCACCGATCAGGGCGAGCGCGGCGGCGGTGGTGAACAACTTGGTGTTCGAAGCGGGCGTGAAAAGCTTTTCGGCGTTTTGGGAGTACAACGTTTTGCCCGTCGAGAGAGAAACTACTTCGATCCCCCAGAAGCCACGGGCAAGATCGGGGGCGCTGAGCACGCCGGCAACGCGATCCTGTAACGGACGATCCTGCGGCAGTTTGACGGGCGCGGCCAGCAGTGGTGTGACAAGAAGGACGATGGAGAGCAGACGCGCAACTGATCGCCGGCGAAGCATTGGGAAGATTGTAACACCCAGAAGAAATGGGTTCGTTCTAGTGCTGCGACACGGTAACTGTTAGTAGAGAGCCGGGCGTCCCAGCCCGGCCGCCGAACCATTGGGCCAGCGAGACGCCCGTCGCTCCACTAGAATAACGGCAACATGCGGGCAATTTTTCAGTGGAACATTGGCTCTCGAGTTCTGGAGTTGGGACGCCGCACTCTAATCATGGGCGTCGTGAATGTAACTCCCGATTCGTTTTCGGACGGGGGACTCTACCTCGATGCCGAAAAGGCCGTGGTCCGCGCCGAACAGTTACTGGACGAAGGCGCGTCCATCATAGATGTGGGTGGAGAGTCGACGCGGCCCGGAGTTTCAACGTCGGAACCGGTATCCGAAGAAGAGGAACGGAGGCGGGTGCTGCCGGTGATCCGGGACTTGAAGCGGCGACGGCCGGATGCGGTGATAAGCGTCGATACCTACAAGGCGAGCGTGGCGCGGGCGGCGGTCGAGGCCGGGGCAGAGGTTGTGAACGATGTCAGTGGGTTCCGTTGGGATCCAGATTCAAAGATGGCGAAAACGCTGGCCGAACTCAAAGTGGGAGCGGTGCTGATGCACACGCGCGGGCGGCCCGAGGAGTGGCGGTCGCTGCCGCCGATTGGCGATCCGGTGCTGATGGTGAAGCGGGATTTGCGACAGTGGGCCGAGGCGGCGACCCTGGCGGGGATCAAGCGTGATCGCCTGGTGTTGGATCCCGGGTTTGGGTTCGGAAAGCGGTTCGAGGAGAACTATCCGCTGCTGGCGCACTTCGCCGAGCTGCAGCAGATGGGATTTCCGCTGCTGGCAGGTGTGTCGCGGAAGTCATTTATCGGACGAACGCTGGCGCGCGATGGCAAGGATGCCGGAGTCACCGAGCGGCTTTACGGAACTCTGGCCGCCGAAACAGGTTTGATCTTGAAAGGCGCGCACATCATCCGGACGCACGATGTGCGATTTGCTGTGGACGCGGCACGGGTAGCAGATGCGATGGTGGCGAGTGGAGGATAGAAAGGGCAATGCTTTTCTACCCGTCCGTGTCTGGGATCACCATGGCTGATCTTCAAAAATGCCCGTGATCACTTGGGGCGGAGGAATCCCCGGCCACCGTTGCGATCTCCGAAGGACTCCGCGTTTGGATCGTTTGCTATTTTTTATCCACACGCACAACCAGGTCGAGAGTGGGGGCAGCCGCGGCCTTCAAATATTTGGCAAAAAACTCCTCGACCAGAGATCGGGTTAGGGTGCTCGTGAGCAGGGCCCGTTCAAATGCATTGTCATCAGGTTTCAGGTCCCGCGTGAACCTGCTCGAAACCAGGCCAGCGTCGGTAAAGCTCATGTGATCGGCCCCGCTCACCACCACGTAGTAAGTATTGGACTCGCTGCCGACGAACTCACGAGCTCGGGTCTCGCCCGACGCGTGTTCTTCGGTAGCAAGAAACAGAAACGGCTTGTGCACAGGAATCGGCCGAACATCCGCGTTCATGCCAGGATAGGTGGAGCCGTCCAGGTTGGCGCCGGCCAGAATCCGGGGTTCCTCCTGCGTGGCGAGTGCTGCTGTCGTTCCACCCATCGAGTGACCTACGATTCCAATCTTGGACAAATCCAGACGGCCATGCCAGAAACGATCATGCGAATTCATTTCCTGGAGCTGGTCGAGAACGAATCGCACATCTGCCATTAAGACCTCGTCCGCGAACTTACCAATGGCCACGCCTTGAGTTCGGCGATCGGCTTCAGCGGGCCAGTAGGGCGTGAATTTGAGTTCATGCCCGTCTGGGAACACCGAAATCAGGGAGTCAGGGGGATGATTGGCGGCGACCACGATGAAGCCGCTGCTTGCCAGACCCTCCGCCAGAACTGTGTAGATGGCCGGTACGACACTCGAGCCGTGTTCCAAAAGAACAACTGGAAAAGGGCCGCGCTCAGCTAGGGGTGCCAGGAGTCTAGCGTGCGTGCGCACGAGGCGTTGGAACTCTGGTTGAAGTTTCCACTCTTCGGCTAGCGCATCCGCAGTCTTCTTGTCCATGTAGGGCGCAATTGCGGACGTACTCTCCATTGCCGGATACCACATCGTAACCAGCAGATCCCGGCTTCGGCGCGGGTCTCTCAAGACAATCGTTCTAGTGCCCACGGGGTGGCAGCCATTGGGCCGAGGAAGATCAAATGCTGCCTGGTTCGCATGAGAGGCGCGAGAGGGCAAAGTGAGTAGAACTAGCACGAAAATGCGAAGGAAAAAGAATGACGTTTTACCGATCATCGTGGATTACTCCTATCCGCGACGTTGTTAGCCCTAACTCTGAGACGCAAAGAGGCTAAGTTCGTGAGCATTATCCCGACGGTGACAACATTTAGGCGACCTGGACGATTCAGGCCCGTGCCGCTTCGGGGATGGGGGCGGCGACTTTGAGCACGGGGAGCCGAATTTCAAACGTCGCTCCGCCTTCGGGGCGGTTGTAGCAGGTGATTTGTCCCTTGTGGTCCTGAACTACGCCGTAGGTGGCGCTGAGTCCGAGGCCGGTTCCTTTGCCTACCGGCTTGGTGGTATAGAAAGGATCGAAGACGCGTTCGGGATCGCGCAGGCCGGGGCCGGAGTCGGCGAACTGGACGACCACTTCGTTGCCTTCGCGCCAGAGAGAGACCTGGAGACGCCCGCCGCCGATTTCCTGTAATGCGTCCACGGCGTTCTCGATGATCTGAAGAAAGGCCTGCAA
>Ga0185299_10003574_pt1 | contig 20254 bp, 16 predicted proteins | sample PaiPotPPA55metaG_FD_128002 | JGI IMG/M metagenome (GOLD analysis project Ga0185299, IMG submission 128002) | Iron sulfur acid spring bacterial and archeal communities from Banff, Canada, to study Microbial Dark Matter (Phase II) - Paint Pots PPA... ... | reverse complement strand
ACTCGCCCTTCAGGTCCCACGTTCCGACGAGGAATTTCAGCCGATCCATTTCCGGGCCCGGTTTCGGCTCTTGCATCGCAGCGGGCGGCGATGCCGGTTTTTCGGTTGACGATTGTTGCGCGCGGACTGCCGTCCGGCAAAGCAAAGCGAGAGCAACGAAAAGAACAACGGGCAATCCGCACACCTTGATGATTCGTCGCATACGCAGTTCCTCCTGAAATTTTGCTTCGAGGCCGACTGAAATTTACTTTGCGGCCGGCTTCCATAGGCCGATCGTGTTTCCTTCGGGATCCGCCATCCACGCAAACGTTCCCGTGGGAATAGGGACGGGCGGGACCAGGGTCTTGCCGCCAAGCGAATGAGCCTTGTCGAGGTACGCTTGCACATCTTCGACCTCGACGTAGAAAATCGTGTAGTGATACGGCTCGTGGCCGAGGGCGCTGATGTGGCCGGTGGGTCCACCGCCCGCGTCAATCATAGCCGCTGGGCCGGCCTGCTGGATTTTCCAGCCGAAGAGACTCGCGTAGAATTGCTGCGTCTTCTCGCTGTCTTTGCAGCCGACTTCGAAATGAACGACGGGATGTGCCATTGTTGTCGCCTCGTTATGAAAGGATTCGGTTCAGTTCGTGTGCTCAGCGATTCTCCAGCTCCGCGACCTGCGCTTGCGGCAAACCGCACAACGAAAACCACAATTGCGCATCGTGCTCTTGCGCGCCCTCGATTGTAGAGCAAGGACGGCCTGAGTGTCGCTTGATTGGCTACCGAGCGGCTCGTTCGCGGTTGCTCTTGGCGTCTGCTTCCCGGTAAGATGAAGATTCCTCGGCTGGACACAGACTCACAGCACAATAGGAATCGTATGGCAGCCACAGCCTGGTACTTTGCTTATGCCAGCAACATGAATCGCGCCCAGATGCGCTCGCGCGCAGGCGAAATTCTGGAAGAGCGCCCGGGACGGCTCGAGAACTACGAGCTGGCGTTCAACAAGAAAGTCCGCGGAGGCACGGCCGGCGCGAATATCCGACCCGCGCCCGGCAAGGCCGTGGAAGGCATCCTCTACAAGATCAACGAGTCGGCGTTTCGCAATCTCGACCGGTTCGAGGGCGCGCCGGTCCACTATCGCCGAATTCAAGTGAGCGTGAAAGATCGCGACGGGCGGCCCGTTGCGGCGGAAGCGTTCATCGCCACAAAAGTGGAGAAGGGCCTGCGGCCGGCGGCGCATTATTTGAAGACGATTCTCGACGGAGCGGCGGAGCATGGTTTGCCGCAGGACTACGTGGAATCGATTCGCGCAGTGGCTGACGCGGGCTGAAGCAGCAATTGTAGTGTGCTGGAATCGGCGAGAGAATGAATCGTTGGGACGGATGAGAAAGCGAGGCAGGCCATGGCGACCACTCCTGTAGCGCAATCCCTGAACCGAGGCGGCGCGTTCCTGATTACGAACAGCGGCCCGGAAGATGTTTTCACGCCCGCGGACCTTAGCGACGATCAGCGGCTAATCGGCCAAACTGCCGAAGAATTTGTGACGAAAGAGGTCCTACCCAACGTCGCCGAGCTCGAGCTGCACAAAGAGGGGCTGATGGCCCGGATGCTGAAGAGCGCCGGCGAAATTGGGCTGCTGGGCGGCGCGATTCCGGAAGAATATGGCGGATCGGGGCTCGACAAAGTTTCGGCCACAATCCTCGCCGAAAAGCTGGCCGGCTACGCTTCGTTCGCGGTGTCGCACGGAGGTCACGCGGGAATCGGGACGATTCCGATCGTCTATTTCGGCACCGAAGAACAGAAAAAGAAATATCTGCCGAAGATCGCGACCGGCGAAAAACTTTCCTGTTATTGCCTGTCGGAACCGCAGGCCGGCTCCGATGCTTTGGCCGCGCGAACGCGAGCGGTGCTCTCGCCAGACGGGAAGAATTGGATTTTGAACGGCCAGAAGATGTGGATCACGAACGGCGGCTTCGCGGATATTTACATCGTGTTCGCGAAAGTGGATGGTGAGAAGTTTTCCTGCTTTATCGTTGAGCGCGGCACTCCTGGTTTTTCGGTGGGCGCCGAAGAGAAAAAGATGGGCATCAAGGGCAGTTCGACGGTCCCGATCTTCTTCGAGAACGCTCCGGTGCCGAAGGAAAATCTGCTGCACGAGATCGGCCGCGGACACATTGTAGCGTTCAATACGCTCAACGTCGGGCGCTTCTCGCTCGGCGCCTATTGTCTGGGCGGGGCCAAGAACGTGCTGGCGGCTTCCTCGAAATATGCGAAGGAGCGCACGGCGTTCGGCAAACCGATCGCGGAGTTCGGCCTGATCAAGGCGAAGATTGGCGAGATGGCGATTCGGATTTACGCCGTCGAGTCCATGATTTACCGCTCGGCGGGCATGGTTTCTGCGGCTGTTTCGGAACCAAAGTCGGGCGGGGACAAGACGCAGCAGGCGATGCAGGTTCTGGAGGAGTACGCGATCGAAAGCTCAATCAGCAAGGTGGTGGGCAGCGAGACCGTGGACTATTGCGTGGACGAGGGCGTGCAGATCTTCGGCGGATACGGCTTCCATGAAGACTATCCCGTCGCGCGCGCGTACCGCGACAGCCGCGTCAATCGAATTTTCGAGGGCACGAACGAAATCAACCGGATGCTGATCATCCAGATGCTGATGAAGCGCGCGATGGCGGGCATTGTGCCGCTGATTCCTGCGGCGATGAAGCTGGCGGATGAAGTGCTCGCCGGGCCTTCCTTCGAAGAAGCGGTTTCGGGAGCGTTTGCCGAGGAGGAGCGATCGCTCGCGCAGGCGAAGAAGGTGTTTCTGCTCGCCGCCGGGACGGCTGTGCAGAAATATCGCGAGCAGTTGGCGGATCATCAGGAAATCGTCGCCTCGCTGGCGAATATCGCGATGGACGTTTACGCGATGGAATCGTCGTTGCGGCGCGCGCAGAAATCGTCTGCCGCGAGAGGCGAGTCGGCAAGCGTGATGGTGGACGCCGCGCGGGCGTTTATTTACGATGCGATGGACCGCGTGGAAAAACAGGCTCGCACCGCGCTGGCGGCCACGGCGGATGGCGATACGCTGACGACGCAACTTGCCGTCCTGCGAAGATTCGCGAAGCACGCGCCGCTCGATGCGATTTCGATTCGGCGCCGCGTTGCGGACGCCGTGCTCGCGCAGGATCGTTATCCTTTTGAGGGCCGCTGATTCAACACGCCGAGAACCCGCGAAGCAAAATCGAACTACTGCCTCTAGTGTAGACACAAAACGTCTGTCTCGAGTTTGCGCAATTCTCAAGACCGCAGTTCCTTTCGTCGGAAACTGTTTTCCTCTATCTCACTCTGCGAAATTCCCATGTGCTCGGGTTTCAGCAACTTGCGGACTGGTCTCTTTGGTTTGCCGGTTGCATCTAAAGCGGTGAGGTTAGGCGAGAGTCCATGAAAACGGTCCTGGGGAATTTCAAAAACTTGATGAGCAAACTGGGCGAGAAGCTGCGGATTCGCAAGGGTATGGTAGCGATTGTGGCGGTGGCGTTCATTTTCCAGATGTATTTCGTGCGCGAACTGGTTGCTGCGGAGCTGCTGTTTGGGCTTGGATTCGCGGTTTTGCTGGCATTTGCCGGCCTGTTCTACGTGATCGGAGCGATCAGCGAGCGAGGCCTGGATTGGACCGAAGCGGGCGTTCGCGTGATCGCGGATTCGGCGCGGCGCGGCTACGCGTCGCTGGAAGAAGTCAGCCGAAAGCCGTTCCGGCACCCGCGTTCGGAATCTGCGCAGTAATAGCCCTGGCTTGACCATCCCGAACCCTCGGGATCGCGGAGAGCACAGAGGCAGGGAAGCAAGAAGTGACCCTGCCCGTCTTCTCTTGCAGTAGCGGCGATGTGGCTAATCGGACTGCAAAAATACCGTTATTAGAACGACGGCAATAACATACTTCACTAACCCAATCCCGACAGACTTATAGTCTTCTGTATGAATGGAATCGACGATGCTCAATCGAAACTTGCTTGGGCAAAGGGCCACCTCCAGCTTCTCGATTTGGAGATTGAAAAGTTCGCTAAATCTAATTCCTACACTCTTACGCGTGAGGATGACCTTGAAAATCAACGGCATGTCCTCCGGTTTAAGCTCTCGGACGTTCCTGTTGTCATTTGTCTTGTCGCTGGGGACGCCGTCTACAACATGCGAGCTTCTCTCGACCAGTTGGTTTGGAGCTTGGCGAGGTTGAAGGGTATTCCGAAACGAACCGCTTTCCCCGTCGTTGAAGTCTTGACAGCATCCACTTTGGACTCGTTCAATAGAAGCCTAGCTGGCGTACCCGCTGAGGCTGTCTGTGAGATTGACGCGCTTCAGCCATATCACCGAGGGGCAGCCTTCAAAACGCACCCGCTGTGGAGGCTCGACGAGATGTGTAACCTCGACAAACATCGGCGCATTCCGGCAGACGGAAGCAGGTCCATCATCCATTTCCCTAACCTGACAGAACCCGACAGGGCAAACGGAATAATAAGCATTGAGGCTTTGGAAGATCATTTCGTAGCAAGTGTACCTCTCGCTCTTAAGCACAAACTTGACTTTAAGGACACCATGCAATTCGCGGTAAATTTCGGTGGGGATACCTCTGGCATCTCCGAAGGGTACGGCGGACTCGTCGAAATATACAAGTTCGTCGCTGACAGCGTATTGCCACGATTCACCCGCTTCTTCACGTAGACGAATGGAATCTTGACTCTCAGGGGCGGCAAATTCAGCTTTTTCTTCAATTTGGGGTTAGAATGCGCGACACCGGAGTATGTAGCTGTGAACGTACTTCACTCGAAATGTGTTCTTCTGGTTGCAGCGATACTGGTGCCATGCACGTCAGGGTATCCACAGATGCCTGCTTCCGGGGGTACGGTGATCCCTGGAATCGTCGAACCCCTAGAACTGACAGGTAAACCCAAATCGCTTCCGGAACCTACTGACCTTCAGAGACGCTTAGCGGACATTCTGCCCCGAGGGGACGATCCACAGAGCTTGCGTAAAGCGCAGGACGACATCGACATTCTCATTCAACAATACCCGGCTTCCGCTGATGCTCTTTCGACGCGTCTCATGTTGTCTTGTGAAATCAAAGCAAAGGACACCTCGATCAATATTAGCGATATTGATGCAATCATTCGATTGCAGAAATCAGCCGTTACGAGAGATAGCATGGTTCCTGAACCGCAGTTGCGAGCTATCAAAGCAAAGGTCGAATACGACTCGGGTGATCACAAAAGAGCTGTCGAAGATCTGGACTCTGCGATTACTGTTGACGTTCATAACGCGGATAATCTCCTTAATTCCGGCGGAGTGAAACCAGAGAATAAATCAGACCCGTGCTCGTGGTACGAGCCTGATCTGGATCGCCTCATTAGAGAATATCCGTCCGACTATCGTGTTTATCTCTTTAGAGGTCTCTATTATTTAGTCTTTCAGCGATTCAGCGAGGCAGACAGTTATTCACAACAGCTGGTTTCCGATTTTGAGCGCGCTGCGATGCTAAATCCAAAATCGCCGCTTCCTCAATATTTCCTTGGAAAGGCTCACGTAAGTACACTCGCGGTTATGTTTGGAACGGATGTCCACGCACCGGAAAAACGAGCTAAAGCCTTAGCGGCATACGCGAGGGCAGTCCAAATCGATCCGCATTTTATCCCGGGGTATGAGGAACTAGCGGAAACGTACTACGAGGAAAAACGATATCGAGAGGCAATCAAAAACTACGATATGGTGATTCAGGCTGATCCGAAAGCGGGTGGTGCATACAACGACCGGGGCTTAGCAAAATCTGAGCTGAACGATTCATACTCCGCAATTTCCGATTTCAGCAGTGCTATCGAAAATAACGATGCGCTTTCAGCAGGGAGCCTGAAACAAACATATGAGAATCGGGCGGACGAATATGTGAAAGTTAAAGATTACGACCAAGCGATAAAGGATTACACAGAAGCTATCAAGTCGCTCCTCGGCGAAGAGATTTTTCTTATGAATATTGCCCAAGTGAAACGGATATATCCGGAATACATAAAGGTGTCCGACGACGCACTCTGTCGAAAACTGCACTGGATGTTCTTTCAAAACATGAAGTATGAAGACTTTGCAAAACAACTCATGGACACAACCCGACAGGACTTTGACACTTTCTTGATACCCGACGTGCTAGTGAAACGCGGCGACACATACCTTAAGTCGGGCGATTTCAGAAGAGCAATCATTGACTACCAACGTGCAGCGAACGGTTTCGCCTACGGACGGAAGGTCATTGAGCGTTGGCATCTCTTGTCGAAAGGACCCCAAAAAGAACTTTACGTTGATAGTCAAACTGCGGAATTTAATGATGCTAATTTGGCGAAGTTTTGGATCAAGGAAGTTGATGTAACCAAGGTAGGCAACGGTGGCTATACCGTGGAGCAATATGCAGTAGAGTGCCGCACCAGAAAAATCAATCTGCTGTCCTTTCTAAAGTACGCCTCAGATGGAGCTGTGATCGCTTCGAGCAGCGTTGAGGGCGGATGGGAATCTACAGTGCCGGATAGCTTGGGAGAACAGCTCTATCTCGGTGTGTGTCGTTGACGACTTTTTTCCGTCCCGTATTTCAGTGCATCCGCGCAGCCGTTCGCACCCGGGCTCGCCGGGATGTATCACTTTCCCCGCGCTATAGCCTACCCCGTCAACGAGGCAACCGCCGGAACAAGGCGCAGAGCCGGTCCACCTCCCAGGACGTATAGAACTGTGTAAATATTTACCATTGACTAAACTATGGAAATGTGCTATCGTGGTTTGTTTTTACGTTTGGCGAAAGTAAGCGCCGGAAAGGAGCCGACCTGGAGCGCGGCGGGACGAACGACACAAAATGACAACTGGGCCAGAACCACCCGACGTCGACGACAAACCTCCCAGCTCCAAAGTCCCAGATTGGGAACGCGAGCCGCAAAACCCTTCCGGCCGCCACAAAACCAGCCTCAAATATCACCAAATCAAATGCGCCATTTGCAACCACCCCGACCGCGACGCCATCGAGGAGCTTTCCTCGACTGGACTCGCCCCGGTGAACTGGCCCGCGAATTCGATCTCGGCCACCGCACCGTGGTTTACCGCCACGCTCACGCCCTCGGCCTCTTCAAAAAACGCGCTCACAACGCCCGATTTGCCCTTGGCCTCCTCCTCGAACAATCCGACGTCGTCAAACCTACGGGCAACGAGATCATTCGCGCCGTCCGCGCCTTCAGTTGCATCGACGAATACGGCAAATGGACCGATCCTCCCCGCCGCCTGATCGTCACCCACCTCGACGCCAAGGGTAACGGACTCCCCGCCGACAAAGTCAGTTCTGACTGGCGCCTCGCCCACACCCCTCAGTCAGCGCCTGGAGCCGAAGAGCGTCTCGCCGCCGAAGAATTCGTAGCCCCCGGCGCCTCTCCAAATGACGAAAAACCTCCGGATGCTGCGGAGTCAATCGCTACACAAATTTCACAGGCGAATCCCTAACCCGATGGACGCCAATAACATCCAGAAAATCAATCGCTACAAAAAGCGCGGGACGCAGTCTGTGTACAACGTGCGCGAACGAGGTTGGCAGGGCGTCGCCGGTTCAGGTAAACTATGTAGGTTTACGGAGCGTAAATGACGCTGACGAACATCACGGGTACGAACCACGGCGGGGCGAACGGGGCCAAGACGCTGGTGCGCGTGCGGCCGCGCGGTTTTTGCGCGGGAGTGGTGCGCGCTGTGGATATTGTGGAGCTGGCGCTCGAAGCCTATGGGCGGCCCGTGTACGTGCATCACGAAATCGTGCACAACCGCTACGTGGTAGACCAACTGAGGCGGCGTGGCGCGATCTTCGTAGAGTCGATTGAAGAGGTGCCGATTGGCGCGGTACTGGTATTCAGCGCGCACGGCGTGCCGCCGCGAGTCCGCGGAGAAGCGCAAGAGCGCCAATTGCGGGTGATTGACGCAACGTGTCCGCTGGTGACGAAAGTTCACCTGGAAGCGCTGAAGTTCGCGCGCGAAGGGCGCACGTTGATCCTGATCGGCCACCGCGATCACCAGGAAATCGTCGGAACATCGGGAGAAGCGCCGGATCAGACGGTGGTGGTGGGCAGCGTCGAGGAAGTGGACGAGCTGCAGGTGCCCGACCCGGAGCGGCTCGCGTTCCTGACGCAGACGACGCTTTCTTTGTACGACACGCAGGAGATTGTGGCGCGGTTGCGGGAACGCTTTCCGTCGATCGTAGGACCTGCGTCCGACGATATCTGCTACGCGACGCAGAACCGGCAGGAAGCCGTGGAAGCGCTGACGCACGAAGTGGAGCTGATCCTGGTGGTGGGCTCGGCGAACAGCTCGAACTCGAACCGGCTGGTGGAAGTGGCAAAGCGAGCGGGCGTGGCTTCGCGTTTGATCGAGGACGCGAACGACATCGACGCATCGTGGGTGGAAGGCGTCTCGACGCTGGGACTTACGGCGGGAGCTTCGGCGCCGGAGGTTCTGGTGGAGCAGGTGAGCCAGCGACTTTCGAAACTCGGATTTACGAACCAGCGCGACCTGGACTTGATTCGCGAGGATGTTCGCTTTACGCTGCCGGCGGAACTCGCGGCCCATCAATCGTCAGGGTGACCCAACGGCGCAGCGATTTCCGTTTTCGGGGCGTGCTTTTTCGGGGCGTACTTACAGATTCCAAGGAGCGATTGAGTGGCGGTCAAGGTTGTCCGCCAACCGAACAAGATTGCCTTGCTGGGCGTGCCCACCAGCGCCGCCGCAATGTCGGCAGGCCACGAGGCGGCTCCCGCCGCTCTACGCAGCGCGGGCCTGATCGAACGACTCAAGTCCATCGGCTACGAAGTCACCGACCTGGGTGACGACCCTCCTCAGCTTTACAAGCCCGACGAAGAAAGTCCGCGCGCGCGAAACCTGCCCGGAGTAATCGCGGTGATCGAGACGCTGAAGCCTCGCGTGGAGCAAGCGGTGAAGTCAGGGGCGCTGCCGTTGATTCTGAGCGGGGATTGTTCGGTGGCGCTGGCGACAGTGGCGGGCGCGCGGCGGTATTTTCGGACGGTCAGCCTGATCTACGTCGACCGCGACGCGGATATCAACGTGCCGGCCACGACGCCGTCGGGGTGCGTGGACGGAATGGTGGTGGCGCATCTCACAGGGCGAGGCGCGGCCGAAATGGTGCGGTTCTGGGGAGAGCCGCCGCTGGTTCGGGAGCCGGACCTCGCGCTGTTCGGGACGGACCGGATCGACCCGAGCGAAGAGGAAGCGCTTCAACGGTCGACGTTGCGGCGATATAGCGCTGAACACGTCAAACGCATGGGGCCGGCTGCCGCGGCGCGAATTGCGCTGGAACGAACGCACAGCAACGGCCATGAATTCGTGCTGCATTTCGACGTCGACGCGATCTCGGATTTTCAGGCGACGAATTACCCGGGCAGCGGCGGCTTGACGCTCGACGAAATTCGCGAAGCCCTGGAAGTTTTCGCGCAGGAGAAGAATCTGTGCGCGATCGAACTCACCGCCTACAATCCGGCGAAGGATCCCGACGGCGGCGGCGCCAAGATCGTCATCGATTTGCTTGCAGGCATACTCGAAAAGCGGCTGGAGGCGTTCAAAGCTGCTGCACCCGCTGCCTCAGCCGCCGAAGAAGTCGCCGCAAAGCCAACACCGACCGCGCCTGCGACACCTTCGGAAGGGCCGGTGAGCGAGCCCGAAGCCGAGACTTCTACGGTGAGCCAGGCTCCGGTACCTGCTGCGGCGCCGGGCGAAGCGTGGTCATCCGATTCGCTGGACGACGAATCTGCAGTCTCGGAAGAACTGCCCGAAGCCGCCGGAGAACCCGGCGAGTCTGCTTCTTGAGAATTCGCTCCGCGGTGAAATTTCCCTCGATCATCATCTTCGATGTCGACGGCGTCCTGGTGGATACGCGCGACTCATTCCAAAAGACGACGCTCGAGACCGTTCGATTTTTCACGGGCAAGCGTGTCACGTTCGCCGAACTTCATCGCTGGAAAAATATTTCCGGATACAACGACGACTGGAAGCTTTCAACGACGTGGGTGCGTTCGGTCGGCGGCGACTTCGAATACGAAGAGGTGAAGCGCAAGTTCGTCGAGCTGTACTGGGGCAAGAACGATGACGGGAACGCGAGGCGAGAAAAGTGGCTGCTTCCACGAGCCAGCCTGCGGCGGCTCGCGAAGAAGTCTGAACTCGCAATCTTCACGGGCCGGGTATGGAAGGAACTCGACTACACGCTGGACAGGAACAAGGTTCGCGAATTCTTCACGCGGATCGTGACGGTGCAAGAGGTGAAGATGCCGAAGCCTGATCCCGAGGGGCTGCTGAAAATCCTGAATGGGCGCGACGCAGGCGATGCGCTTTATGTGGGCGACAACGTTGATGACGCTCTGGCTGCCCAAGCCGCGAAAATTCCGTTCGTCGGAGTACTGCCGCGGCGCGGTGAGGAACGGCGGCAACGAATGACACGCCTGCGGGAGCTTGGAGCGCTGGCTATCCTGCCTGATGTCAGCGATTTAGAGGCGTGGCTTGCCCGGGGATTTCCCCGCGTTAGTCCCAGGACTTTACGCCCATCAAGAGCTAGCACTAAACGTTAGTACACGATAAGAAACGCGTACCATTGCCGAATAACACCTTGCCCGTCATTCTGTTGTGAGCGGTGGGTGCTCCCGCCGGAACTCCCAATGGCCATCAACGCCGACAAACGAACCACGGCAGCGCGCGCTTTCGTGCGCAGCCTGAACATCCTGCTGAAGTTTGCGCGGATGTACGACTTTGGCCATCCTCGCACCGCCAAGCAATACGAAACCGCCTGGATGGAATTGCGAACGGCGCTCGGCGACAACGAAGCGGGTTTGCTGCTCGCGGTTTCGGGCGATCAACTTTTGCTCGACGGCACGCCCATCGATTCCGCGGCGGCGGAGAAAAGCTTCGCGCGAATGCTGTCCGCGTCAGGCATTGCGAGCATTCACTTTTCACCGAAAGTAACGCAGGCGAGCCTGGCGAAATTCGTGCGCGGCTTCCCCACCGGCAGTGGAGCAAAGCCGGGGCAGCTGGCGGAGCAGTTGAAGCAAGCGTTGCAGGGCGATCCGAACATTCACGTCAACGAAGTTTGTTTTGTGCCGGCGGATTCGGCGGTGGCGAAGAGCACTGTTGCCCAGCAGCTCGCGGCTCGAACACTGGGCTTCACGTCAGGCCAATCGGACGAGATCTTCAACGATCCTGAAAAGCTTTTGCAACTGATCATGGCAGCCGAGGGAAAGAAGGGCACCGGCGCCGGCGGTCCCGGTATGGGACCGGACGGAAGCGATGGATCTGGCTATGGCGACGGATCCGGAAGTGGATCCGGCGGAAGCGGCTCGGGTTGGGGCTATGGACCGGGCGAATCTGGTGCTGGTCCTGGAGGCGGAGGAGCTGGCGCGCCGGGAACGTACTCTGGAATGGGTGGCCAAGTTTCTGAGGGTTGGACGGGACCTGGTGGCGCTGGTCCATCGGGAGGTTACGCGGGCGTCGGGTCGTCTGGCGCGTCCGGAGGCGGATCTCTGGAAGGCGGGTCCGTCCAAGTGGGTGCGGGTCCAGGTGGCGCGGGCGGCGGCTCTGGCACGGGTGCCGGAGTGGAAGGCGGCACATGGAATATTGTGGGAGGGAGCGGTGGCGGCACGCCGCTCGATCCGAATGCGGGTGGCTTTTGGCTTCAGCGTGAAGGTGCGGCTCCGACTGGTGCCGGCGGAGCAGGCGCAGGCGGCACGGGAAGCGGAGCTGGCTTGACTGGCCCAGCCTCGGGTCTTGGAGCTTCGGGCGGAGTGACGGGCTCCGGCGCAATAGGTGGCGCGGGAGGACCGGGTTCCGGTGGACCGGGCACGGGTGCCGGAGGAGTTGATGCTGGCACGTGGAATATTGTGGGAGGGAGCGGCGTTGGTTCGCCACTCGATCCGAACGCGAGCGGTTTCTGGCTGCAGCGCGAAGGGGCAACCCCGACTGGTCCAGGTGGAGCGGGCGGGAGCGGAACCGGCAGTGGAGCAGGCTTGACCGGACCGGCGTCTGGCGTCGGAACTCCGGGAGGAACTGGAGTAGGTGGGCCGGGTTCGGGCGGGGGAGTTGGTCGACCCGGATTCGGAGGACCTGGATTTGGCGGACCTGGCTCAGGTGGTCCTGGATCAGGGGGACCGGGAGCGGGTAACTTCGGCCCGGGACGACCGGGAGGCGCAGGCAAAGGTCCAGGCGGCGTTGGCGGAGGCCCGGGAACGACGGGCCGCTGGAGTAACGCGACATCAGGAATCCGAGCCACGCGCTCGGCGCGCGCGGGCGCCGGTTCGATGGCGGTGGAAACCGGCCTGATGACGCTGCACGAGGACGAACTCCAAGGAATCCTGCAGGTTCTGGCGCAGATTGCCAGGACCAACGAAGGCTCGAAGGACAAGCTCGATCCGAACGCGTTTCAATCGCGGCTATCGACGTTGCCGCGCCGCGCACGATTCACCGTGAGCCAAGCTCTCTCCGCGCTGGCAGCGCAGGCGCCGAACGAATCTTCCGACAAGCCCACACTGCTGAAACTTGCGGAACACATTGCCGTGCGCTTCGCGCTCGAGAGCTACGAGCGGGGCGACGTAAAAGTGAACACGGTGCGCCAACTTCTGGACGAGATGGATCAGGAGCTGGACTCGCTTCGCAAGATCCTCGGCATATACGAAGAGAAGATGGCGCGCGCCGGACTCGAAGTGCAATCGCACGTGGACTTGCTGGCGCAGCAATTCTGGGCGCACGTTTCGGAAGAGAAGAAAAAGAGCGTTCTCGAATCCGACGACGCGTGGTGCGTTCCGGCCATCAAAGCTCGCGAATATGTGGAAGCATTGCGTGTCAAGGGAGAGAACGAAGCCGCCGACAAAGTTCTGCGCAACTACGCCAAAGGCATCACGAACAAATCGAAAGAGCCTCGCCGGCAGACGGCGCTGGGCCTGGCGGAGCTGGCTTCCGTCTACGCAGCGAGCGACGAGAAACTCTTTGCCGAAACGATTCGGGAAATCGGTGTGCAACTCGCGGAGGAAACCGAGCCCGAGTTGCAGAGCCTTGTAGGTGCGGCCTTTGTCCGCTTCTCGCAGGAAGCGGCCAAGAAACGTTCGTTTGCTGGGGTTCAGCGGTCCGTCGAGCTGATGGACTACATCGAGGCGGAGCGGCCCGGCGTCGCAAAGAATCTACGTCCCAGAATACAAATCGAGAACCGGCTGCCCGAATTTATCGAGGAAGCCCTGCGAAGCGGCGAAGTACCGAACGGGTTGTCGGATCTTCTGCGCCGCCTGCCGTTGGCATCATCCGAGCACATCGCGACGCGCTTCAGCCGCGCCGGTTTCCGCGAAGATTGCGAATTGCTGGTTTCGATGATGGAGAAACTCGGGCCCGAGGCGCTGGATCATCTTCGCAAACTCCTGAAAGAAGGCAGCTCGACGGAAGCGATCGACACCGTCGGCATTCTCGTGCGAATGGATGTTGAGTCCGTGGAACTGGTGCTGCCGGCGCGCATGCAGGAATGGAAACGCACGGCACACGACCGGATCGTCCGGCAGATCGCGTCCAGCGGGTCCTCGGAGCGCGGCCGGCTCCTCTTGCAGCTGTTCGATCATTTGGATTCGCTGATTCGTCCTCTCGCCGTGGATGAGATTGGTATGTGCGGCGACCGAAGCGCGGACATGCGCCTTCTGCGAATCGCGGAAGGCGACGTGCCCAAGGAAGGCACTCCCTATCTGCGTCTGAAAGCAATGGAAGCCTTGGGACGCCTTCGCACAGCCGGCGCGGAAGCGGTGCTGAGAAAGATTGCAGAGACGCGCAAGGCGTGGCGCTGGGCGAATCCTTCGGAACTGCGGCTGGTGGCGGCGCAAGCCATGGAGAAGATCGACCCTGAGTGGGTGCGCAGTTTCGTGCCGCGCAGCGGCCTGAGCGTTGCGGAATTCTCGATCGAGCCTCTGGATGCCGACCCCGAATCCTCCGCGATTCGGCAGCGCCGCTACCCGCGTATGAGGCTGGAGCACCCCGTGAGCGCCGCGACGACGAACCTCAAGGAAAACTGCAACGTCGAAATTCCTGAAATGACTCTTGGCGGAGGCGTTGCGGTTTGCGAACAAAGCCTGCACCCGGGCAGCATCGTTTCCTTCCGGCTGAACGCGCAGCAAAAAACGGTGAAAGCTCAAACGATCGTTCGGGACGCGAATACGCAAGCACGCGCGTTCGAAGTGGTAGACATGGATTTGGAGGAGCGCGCCAAACTGCGCAAGATCCTGGTTCAGATTGGAAACGTCCAGAAGCAGACCACTCCAAAAGAACGCAACCGCCGCGCCACCCGCACCATTCTGTCGAATCCCACCTAACCTCATTCTAAGGTCAGAAAACCCACTCATTCGGTATGGAGGGTGTACCGTCACGGCCGTAGTCGGCCAGCGTTCGATCTGTTTGGCTTTGTTTTGGCGTGAATCCAACTTCGCGTGGTGTGAGTAGCAGTTCCCGAAAGTGCGCTATAACGGACAGTATTCAGAATCACAAACACGGATACTTAAACCTCGCAGATATTCAAGGAGACTCACCGTGAAGATTTCAGCAGTACTCTTGGCAGTCCTCGTGGGTTTGGGCGCGTCTACGATGGCCCAGGCTCAAACCGCAGTATCGTCTGAAAACAGCCAGGCCCCTACTTATAGAGTGAACGTGGTTAGCCGTACGACCCGGGCGGTAACCTACAAACACCGCAGCGGCTCCACACATATTAATTTTCAAGGCACCGATTTGATGCCTGCCGCGGCGGGCGAGGCCCGAGTAAATAGCAAGCGCGGAGCGCTGGAAGTGGAAGCCGAATTTTCCGGGCTGGACAGGCCCACGAGCTTTGGTAACGAGTATCTGACTTACGTGCTGTGGGCGATCTCGCCGGAAGGCCGGCCGATAAACATCGGCGAAGTATTGGTGGGCGACAACCACCGCAGCAAGCTAGACGTGACCACCGACCTGCAGGCTTTCGCGCTGATCGTAACGGCGGAACCTTATTATGCCGTGCGCCGCCCCAGCAACGTCGTGGTTCTGGAGAACGCGGTTCGCACCGATACGGAGGGCGCTACTGAGAGTGTGGACGCGAAATACGAACTCATCGATCGCGGGGGCTACATCCCAACCGGTTATCACTTCGACCCAGTCGTCTTAAACGCAAAACTTCCGCTCGAATTCTTCGAGGCGCGCAACGCGGTACGGATCGCCAAATCAGCAGGCGCAGAAACCTTCGCGACCTCCAGCTATGAAAACGCTGTCAGACAGATGAGGCAGGCGGATGACATGGCCACCACGAGGCACTCCGACAGGAAATCGCTGATCGCAGCATCGCGCGAGGTTGTGCAGACGGCGGACGACGCGCGGGAAATCGCCGTGAAGACCATCGATGCGAATCGCGTGAACGACGACAGAGACGCGGCAGCCGCGCAAGTGGCAGACGCCAACGCCAAGTCCGACGAGGATGCGCGGGCTCGTCACAGAGCGGAAGTAGCAAGAGCCGATGCCGACCGCCAGCGCGCGGAGGCCGATCAGGCAACCGCTACAGCACAGCTACAACAACAGAATGCGCAAGCGGAATCAGACCGGAATCGCGCGGCCGCCGCTGACGCCAATCAAGCCGCCGCTACGGCACAGCTCCAACAACAGAGTGCGCAGGCGGAATCAGACCGGAATCGCGCGGCCGCCGCTGACGCCAATCAAGCTGCCGCTACGGCACAGCTCCAACAACAAAATGCACAAGCCGACTCAGACCGGAATCGGGCAGCTGCGGCTGATGCGAATAAGGCCACAGCAGACGCTCAACAGGGCCAGAGAGATGCGGAGGCGGAATCAGAGCGAAACAAAGCCGCCGCCGCGAGTTCCGATGAGCAACTCCAGCAAGCAATGCGAGATCGTGAAGAACTTCGCGCGCGATTGCTGCAGCAGTTCAACGCCATTCTCGCTACTCGCGACACCGCTCGTGGTTTGGTGGTGAACCTGTCAGACGTGCTCTTCGACACCGGCAAGTACACACTTCGCCCAGCAGCCCGCGAGAAACTAGCCAAAATATCCGGAATCGTTCTTGCCTATCCGGACCTCAGGCTGGCAATCGAGGGCAACACCGACAGCGTGGGCAGCGACGCAATGAATCAGGAACTTTCGGAAAGACGAGCCAGTTCGGTGATGGATTACCTGGCGCAGCAGAGCATTCCGCAGGCGTCGATGACCTCGCAAGGTTTCGGCAAGACCCAACCCGTAGCGTCCAATGACACCGCGGAAGGCCGGCAACAGAACCGCCGCGTAGAACTGATTGTCTCAGGCGATGTAATCGGAACTACGATCGGGACGGTATCTCAAAACCTGCCGTTGATCCAACGTCCGTAAACGCATCGTAACCGTCGCAACCGAGCAGGGAGGCCCCGGTGTTCTGGGGCCTCTCAGTCTGGCGTTCGCGCGTTCTGTGCTTCCATTCGCCGAACACGCCGTTCGGCGCGAAGCGATCCCAGGCGAAAAGCCACCGCAAACAACGCCGCGAAACTCAGAGCCGCCAGGGTCAACCAATACTGGGGATCAGACCGAAGACCCATCCATCCAATCGCGCCCATCGCAGCTGTGATTGAGTAGGAGAGCAGCGCCACTTTCCGCGGCGACCATCCTCGGAATAGCAGAAGGTCGAATACGTGAAAGAGGTAGTTTCTGACCGTGTGCTCGCTTAACCCAAGTTGAATGGAAATATCCTTGTTGGTAAGCCCTTCCGCGACAAGCCGCACGACACCGGCCTCGCGCTTCGAGAGACGCTGGATTCCGCGCGTGTCGCGGAAGCGAATCGGCATTGTCCGCCCGAGCGCTTCGAGCAAGCCTCGCATGCTCTCGCTGCTAGCCCACACTTGCCCGTGATTGACTGCGTGGATGCACTTGCCGAGCGTTTCGATGGGTTCGTCGCGAAAGACCACACCGCGAGCTCCACATCGGAAGGCGTCGATGACCTGCTCCGGCTCGCGCGAATTCAGCAGCAAAATCGCGCGGGTACGAAGGCGCAACGAGCGAATCTCGCGCAGGACGCGATAGCCCTCGAGGGCTCCCTCTTGTAACTGCGCGCTGACGATCGCTATGTCGGGCTGCTTTTCTTTCAGCAGCCCCAGTGCGTCTTTTCCACGGACCGCGCAACCAACCACTGTAACGTGCTGGCCTTTTGGCCGGAAGGCACTCTCGACCAATTGGCAGTTCATCTGTGTTGCTTCGGCAACCAGAACACTAACGACAGAACTCCTCCACTGCTGCGTTTTTGGCATGTCTGCTCCGAACGGCAGCTTTGGAGGCTGGAAGGGAAGCCCGATTCTATACGCGCCGAGCGAACGAATACAACTGAAAAGTAAATCGCGGATATCTATCGGACATCGGCCGGCGAGCCCCTCGGCCCAATAAATCGCGAGACCGCAGGTCGGTCAGAAACAAGTGTCCGATCCCCGGGCATCGCCTTAATTAAATTTTATTAAACTTTTTGACTTGACGTGGAGCGCGAGAAGTGTTTAATTGCGGGCAATCGAGCACTCGCGCGGAGAGGTGGGAACCGAGTGACGCGAACCGGGTGTGTTGCGGGGTGTGCAACGATCCAAAGGGAGCAGTTTTCGCGGCTGACCGCGACCGCAGGTTGTTGTGTTTCCCGTCGCCTGGTTTCAGGATTCCCGTCCCACACTAGGAGCGAACATGCGATTTAAGGGCGTTGCGTTTCTTGCCGCTTTGCTATTGGTCTATGCGATTTCCGCGTTCGGTCAGGCAGGAAGAGGCGGCGCGAGCGGCACGGTCACCGACCCCTCCGGGGCGGTTGTTTCAGGAGCGCAGGTAGTTCTGCTCGATAAGGCAACAGGAGTGACGCGGCACACGACGACCAGTTCCGCTGGATTATACAGTTTCGTCTCCCTGAATCCCGGCGTCTATCAGATCACAGTTAGTCAGACGGGCTTTGCCAAGATCGTGCAAGACAACATCACAGTCAACGTTGATGAGGTTACCGAGGTTAACGTGACTCTGAGGGTCGGGGCCGCGAGCGAGACCGTCACTGTTACTGAGTCATCCGAGTTAGTCGAGCCCAGCAACTCCACTGTCGGATCGCTGATCCCGGCCGAGACGATCGACCGCGTGCCTCTGATCTCGCGCAACGTTTACGACCTGATCCAGCTGAGTGCGGGTGTGAATGCGGTGAATGGTTCGCCCAACTCGAGCGACTCAATGTCGTCCATTCAGAACATTTCGATCGGGCGCCCGGGAGTAGACGTCTCCGCCGACACCATCAACGGCTCCCTCGTCGGATCCGTCTATTACATGCTCGACGGCAGCCCGCTCGGAATCGCGGAAAACAATTCCGCTGCCATCATTCCGGCGATGAACATTCCCGAAGACGGCATCGCCGAGGTTCGCGTTGAGACCCAGAATACGCCAGCGTCCTACCAGAGCGGAGGAGCCGGCGTGGTCAGCCTGGTCAGCAAGTCCGGCACGAATGAGATTCATGGCGACGCTTTTGGAGTGTTCCGGCCCGACGTTTTGGCGGCCAACGACTATTTCAACAAGCTAGACAACACGCCTAACACGCCACCCTCCTTTCACCGTTATCAGGAGGGCGGCGCCATCGGTGGGGCAATCAAGAAGGATAAGCTCTTCTTCTTCGCAGATTACGAGGATACGCAGGAGCAGCAGTTCGAGGGCGAGAAAGGCTATTCTGTACCTACCAGTGCTGAAAGAGCTGGAGATTTCTCGAATCTTCTCAATCATCTTGATTCCAACGGTAATCCCGCTCCCATCGTGATCTACGACCCGACCCTGCCTGACAATCCCGACGGCACGCGACAGCCGTTTCCGGGAAACAAAATCCCGACCCCATTGAATCCTATCGCCTCGCTGTATTTGTCGAAAATGCCACATTGCAATTTCCCCGACCCCACGACGTGTGATCAGGCAACGACTGACAACACTGCGGTTCCGAATTTTGAAGCGCCGGGCCTGGACCCGCTCAACGGTCATAGGTTCGACGTCCGGGTGGATTGGAACCCGAGCGAAAGGCAGCGCATCTTCACCCGCTTTTCCTATGACCGCTTGGACTTCTCGACGGCCAACGTCTTCCCCAGCGGGTGGGACATCGACTATGCCCAGAACGTGACCAACGGGCGCAACATCCTGGTGGCCGACGACCTGACCCTCAGTACGTCCACCGTCTTGCAGTTGCGTTATTCCTTTACCCGCCACAACGAAAACCAGGGAGGACCGCCATCGTACAACAGCATAGACATCACGACGCTGGGCTTTCCCTCCTCGCTGGCCGCAGAGGAGGTGCAAAAACAGCTCCCCTTTATGACCTTTGGCGACGTGGGCGGAGGGGTTGGCGGCACTGCCGACTACAACCTGTTTAAGTACGCCAGCGAGAACAGCGACGCCAGCGCCGCCATCACCAAGGTAATGGGAAAGCAAGAATTCTCATTTGGCTTCGAGTGGATGAAGCGCTATCTCAACGTGGGCCAGCCGCCGGCGCCGGCTGGCTCGTACTACTTTGACATCAGCGCTACGGATCAGTCGGTTGCCAGTTCCTCGGGCGGCAGCGATTTCGCTTCTTTCCTTATTGGCATGGGAGGGCAGCCCGGGTCGGAATCGGGGTCGTATCCCAGTTTCACTAAAGACGTGTTTGCCGCCGAGTCCAACCCCTACTATGCGGCGTTTTTCGAGGATACTTACCATGTCTCGAAGAACCTGACCATTACCGCCGGCCTGCGCTGGGACATTTTCGGCGGACGCAACGAGCGTCATGACCGACAGGAATACTTTGATCCGAATGCAACGAATACCGTGAGCGGCGTTTCGTACACGGGCGCGGAAATTTACGTCAACGGGAGCAATCGCTCGCCGTATACAACCAACCTGCACGACTTTGGACCCCGCGTTGCTTTTGCCTGGCAGCCGGTTAGCCACTTTGTTGTACGCGCCGGTGCGGGCATCTATTACGGTCCCAGCACCGAGAACGTCGGCAGCGCAGGGATAAACACGGACGGATTCTCGTCGAGCACGACGTGGAACGCCACCTGCTTCAACTCAAACGGAGACGGCAATACGGTCTTCAACACCGGGAATGCGAACTGCGCAGCCGGACAGGCGGACAACTTTACGGTGCCATATTCTTTGAGCAATCCGTTTCCTAATGGGGTCACCCCGGTTTTCACCACCCCGCCGACAGGTCTGGCCAATAATCTGGGGATCACCTTAAGCA
>Ga0185299_10003573_pt1 | contig 20255 bp, 14 predicted proteins | sample PaiPotPPA55metaG_FD_128002 | JGI IMG/M metagenome (GOLD analysis project Ga0185299, IMG submission 128002) | Iron sulfur acid spring bacterial and archeal communities from Banff, Canada, to study Microbial Dark Matter (Phase II) - Paint Pots PPA... ... | reverse complement strand
GCTTGGCCTGGCGCACTGGTCCACACATTCACGCCGGATCGATCCGATCAGCCGTTCCACAAGGCCATTCTGCCAAGGCGAGGCTGGTGCGGCAGGCTTGTCCCGAATGCCCATGGCGCGCAATCGGCGTGTAACGACGCAGCCATAGATCCCGTCGCGATCGCAGATGAGGTAGTGCGTGAGTCTTCGACAACCAGGACGGTCGGCCCATCATTGTCTAATTTTGTGGGCGTCGATTTCGGATGCTGAAGCATTAGACATCCTCCCGCTGCAGGGGCAGGACAATCTGAAACGTCGCTCCGGGACCCTCATTGCTTGAGGCAGACATACGCCCTCCGTGAGCTTCCACGATTGAACGGCAGATCGACAGCCCCATGCCGAGTCCATTCGATTTGGTCGTGAAAAAGGCGTTGAACAGGCGATTGGCGTTCTCGGCGGAAATGCCGATTCCGTTGTCCGTGACACTCAAGATCAGCTGGTTCGCATCGTCTTTGCCGGATCGAACCAAGAGTTCACGCGGCTGGTCGGTGACCGGCTCCATCGCCTCGATGCCATTCATCAGCAAGTTGATGATCACCTGCTGCAGCTGGACCCGATCGCCAGGTATTTTTGGCAATGCGGGCACCAGCTCGGTTCGCAGCGAAATCTGATGTCTGATCAACTGGCGCTCGACCAGCGTGATGGCCTCTCCGACGACCTGATTGAGATCGAGCCGCACAGTTTCCATCTCGGATTTCCTGGCAAGCGCCCGAACACGACGAATTACCTCGCTTGCACGACACCCATCATTGATGACCCATTCCACCGAACGGCGAGCAGCCGCCAGATCGGGCGTTTCGCGGTTGAGCCATCGCAACGAAGCCTCCGCATTGGCAACGACGGCGGCAAGCGGCTGATTTACCTCATGAGCAATCGACGCTGTCAATTCACCCAGCATGGTCACGCGCGTCACATGGGCAAGCTCGGCTTGCGCTTTGCGCAGAGCCTGTTCCGCCTGATCTGCCCGGATCACCGCAGTGATATCGGTTGCAGTGCCGCGATAGCCCAGGAAACGACCTGCGACGTCGAAGAACGGCTTCCCGCTGGTTCGCACATAGACCTGGGATCCGCTTTCGTTGATGACGCCGTAAACGAAGTCCCGAAATGGCCGGTGGGCATCAAGCGCCTCGCGATGCCGCTGCCATTTTTCCGGTTCGGTCTCAAGATCGGATGCAACTTCCCATCGCGCCACCCCTGGCAGGCTGGAGTTGGTGAAACCAACGACATTGATATGCTCTGATACCCTTGTGATCCGGTGGTCCGGCCCCGTCTCCCAGAGCCAGTCGGAGGCTGTTTCGGCATAATCGCGAAAACGCTGCTCGCTTTCACGAAGTAACAACTCGGCAAGTTTGCGATCCTCGATATCGGTCGCCGACCCGTACCAGCTGAGAATATTGCCGAGCTGATCGCGCAGAGGCTCTGCCTGAAACAGGAACCACCGGTACTCGCCGTCGAAACGCCGGAGCCGCGCTTCTAGTCGGCCTCGTTTTCCGGACGCCCGTATGGCGGTCCATTTTATCAACATGCCTTTCTTGTCTTCCGGGTGAAAGGCGCGGGGCCAACCCAGCTCGATTTCGTCGGGTAATAGGCCGGTGTAGTCGATGGCTGGTTTATTGAGGAAATCAGGAACGCCCTCAGCGTTGGAGCGCCAGACCAGGGTCGGAATTGTGTCGATGGCCAACCGGAGATGGTCCTGGGATCGCTTGATCTCGTCAAAAGCCCTTTGCAGCTTCTCCTTGGCTTCGTACTGCTCGGTGACGTCGACGTTTGTGACGAGCGCGCGGGTATATTCCGAAACAGGTGTTATTTCCTGCCACCAATCAAACTGACCCACTACCCGGAATTGATTGGTATTTCCGCGCGCGGCAACGCCAGACGTTCGGTGAAACAACTGCGACATTGCAACATTAAGGTTCGGGACCGAAGCTTCCTCTCGTCTTTTCATGCGGTCTATCTCCCTTCAACAGAACGAGAAGCTGGATACCTGGACACGAAGGAAAGCGAGCACCCGATTGGTCATCACGCCCGCGAGCCCGAGATCTTTCGCCGGTCGGTCAATGCTTGCATCTTGTCTCGAGAGAGGTCCGCCGTGACCGTCTGCTGCGCTGCGAGCAAGTCCGCCAGCGGCTGATTCCGATCCAGCGCCTCGCTCGCCCGCGACCGCCGCCTCCAGCAAGGTCGTTGCTGAGGCGACGGCGGAGCGTAGGTAGCTCGCTCGAGAGCCAAGTGTAGTTTGAATTACTCGGGGTTGAGATACGGGTCTTCGCCACCCACTCTCGACGGGTCCTTCCCACTAAAGCCAAAGTCCTCAAGGTTCCTTTCGTGCTCCTCCGTATCTATGTTGACATTGGAGGGCCCGTTCATCTGATTTTCTCCGTGATCGTTATCTCGCGCTCCGCTATGATGGGTCTCCAAACGGTCGCTGCTTCCCGGCCCGCGCACGCCCGCTTCGTCTTGAGCGAACGCGGGCATGGCAACTGCCGCGGAAAGGATTATCACAGCACCTAGTGTACTCATTTTTGTCATTTGGATTTCTCCGTTCTGTTGTTGCTCTACGGAGTTGAGAGTGCCACCAGCAACGACCAAAGCAGAGTCAGACGTTGCTAGACGATGTTAGTCTGGATCAGCGACAGTCCTTGCCATGATTGTTTTCCTTGTCTTCAGTCAACGTGGAAAGTCATGAAACCATCGACCGCTACGCGGGTCGTGCGCAACCGGTTGGGCAGTATCCTTGAAGGATACCGGTTCATATTGGCGTTCGCGCCTAACGACCGCCCCGGGAAGGGCCATCGGGGCGTTTGGCGGAACAGAGCACTTCATCATCATCATCGCGGCGGGTTCGGAAGATGTTACGCGACCCACATGCCCGCTGGACGACGCCTTGCCCGTTGTATTCTGTTAGAAAATGTTAGACTGGCGGAGGATTCCGCCAGGTCTCCAGCCGGCAAAGAACTCGGCTTGGCGTGGAATGGTTAAAAATGGTTATCGCAAATCCTTAAGCAGCGTGCGCGCCAGCTTGAGATCTGCGGTGTCGAATCCTTCCGTAAAGCGGTCGTAGACGAGAGCCATCGCATGCCGGGCCTGATCGCGCTGGCCGTCTTCGGAGAGCATGCGGGCCCAGACCATCGTCGACCTCAGCTCCCAGGCCAGCGCAGATTGCGCGCGTGCAACCGCGATCGCTTCGGTCAGGCAGTTCATCGCTGATTCACGGTCATGTTGCGCCGCCAGAATCTGCGATTTGATCCGAAGCAGTTCGGACAAGTTAATTTCCACTCCACTATTTGTCGCGCTCGCAATGGCTCCATTGATTGTGAACAGCGCCTCCCCGAATCGCCCGGTCTTGCGCTGGCCTTCCGCCAACGCGCCGATAAAGCGCGTGATCTGGAGATTGTACCGTTGAGCGTGCAGGGTCTCCAGCGCGCTCCGGAGCAAATCGAGACCGGCTTCCGGCTCATCTCGGGCGATGGCAAGTTCGCCTTTCAGCGCGATGCCGAGAGCCCAGTACGGTGCAAGCGAGTATCGCCGGGCGTGTACGATCAGCCGCTCGATGAGGTCGCTGGCTCCTAGCATATCACCGATCCACAGTAAAAACGCCGAGTCATAACCCAGCGAAAAGCAGACCGAAACTGGGTGACCTCGGTTCGCCGCGTCACCGATGGTCCTTCGCACGATTCTAAGCGCCTGATCGGAGAAGCCACGCAGCCACAAGGCGCGGGCGAGGTAGACCGTCGCGATGCTGCGATAATCAAAGACGAAGAAGTTGGCGTTAAAGGTACCAACCTCGACCGCGAGTTCCATGCTGCGCTCAAGATGGAGTTGTGCCGCGGGTTGGTTGCCCAGAAAGTGGTGAGCACCGCCCACCCAACACTCCGCCCAGACGGTGCCGGCCGGGTGCTTGGCAGCCTGCGCGATGACGCCGCCCTGTTCCGCGACCGCCAGGGCGCCGCGGATGTCGCCAAGCCGCACTAAAAATAGGTTCAGTCCGGCGAGAAGGTGGAGTTGGCGTGCACGGTCCTGGAAAGTCTCCGCCAGCGCAAGTCCACGCTCGATTGCGGCGCGCACCTGATCGTTGTGACCCCTGGTGTACATCGACGACATCGCCAGGGCTTGCTGAAGAATCATCTCCTGTCTGGTGCCACGGCTGGCGTCGTCGAGCGCGGCCAGCGCCCGTTCACACCAACCCCTGCATTCCTCGAACAGCGACAGTCCGAAGAACAGCGGCGCGGCCCAGGTGGCGAGTTCGATGCCGACCGCAAGATCGCGATGGTCGGACAGCGCCCATCCGAGCGCCGCCCGCACGTTGCCGATATGCGGGGCGTATCCGGAAAGATCGTGTTCGCCGAATAATGACTGGATGATCTCGTCGTGTTCGAGAAACCTGGAATAAAAGATCGCATGGCGCCGGGCGATGCGAGCCGCTTCGCCACGCGCTCCGAGTTTGGCAGCGGCGTAGGCGCGCGTGGTGTCGAGTAGCCGATAGTATGTCGATTCGTTGATGACAGTCGTGGATATCAGGGACTTCGCAACCAGGCTCGCGACCGCGTCGGTAGCGTCCGCCTCGTCTACCTCCGTCTCCGACGCAACGGAGCCGGCGGCCTGAAGCGTGAAGGCCCCGACAAAGACGGACAGCCGGCACAGGACCACCTTCTCGCGCTCCGAAAGTAGGTTGTAACTCCAATCGAGCATCGCGTTCAGGGTCTCGTGCCGCGGCAGCGCGGTGCGACGGCCATGCCAGAGCAAGCTGAAGCGGTTGTCGAGCAGCTCCGCGGTTCCACGAATCCCAAGGGAGCCGACGTGACTGGCCGCGAGCTCAATGGCAAGTGCCACTCCGTCAAGCCGGCGGCAGCTCCGGGCTACTATCGGCGCATCGATATCGGTCAGCGCGGGGCCATGGCCGCTCGCCGCCGCCCGCTCCATGAAAAGCTGGGCAGCGGGATACCGGAGCGCTTCCGTCGCAGTCAGGCCCGCATCCTCGGGGGGACAATCAAGTGAGTACAATAAGTGAACGTGCTCACCTTCCACCTGGAGGGCTTCGCGGCTGGTCGCCAGGACGTGCGCCTGCGGTGTCTTGCTGACGACGCGTTCGGCCAGTGCTGCCGCAACGCCGATCACATGCTCGCAACTGTCGAGCACGAGCAGGATCTTCCTGTCGCCAATAAAGGCCAGCAAACTAACGAGGGGGTCCTGGGTTTGCACCATGAACCCGAGTGCCGATGCGATCGCAGTCGGCACGAGTTGGGGATCGGTCAGCGCAGCCAGATCGATGAAGAAGACCGCGTTATGGAATCCATCAACCAGCGCATGAGCGACAGAGATTGCTACGGTGGTTTTGCCAACGCCGCCGGGACCGACGACGCTGACGAAGCGCCACATCTGGAGTTGCTGCGCCAAGGATCGAATGGTGTCATCGCGGCCGACCATTCGCGCTAGTCGCGGCGGCAGTTTTTGAACTCGCTCTGAGGTGGCGATCGCGGTGACCGGAACCAGTTGCTCGGCGCCCGAGCGTGTGACCGGCGCAACAAAACAATAACCCCTACCGGCAATATTGGATATGTACCGAGCGCCGTCTCGCCCGTCACCAAGCGCCTTCCGAAGGGCAGCCATTTGAAAGCGGAGATTGGCTTCCTCCACCGTCACATCCGGCCACACCGTTGAGATCAACTCCTTGTGGGTGACAACTTCCCCGGGCCGCCCCGCGAGTGCGATCAGGATGTCGAGCGCACGGCCACCGAGCGGTATCGGTTCGTCAGCCTTCTTGAGCAGCCTCGCGGCGACAAACAGGCTGAACGGGCCAAAAGAAAGGACGTCCTTGGGCTGTAAGGTACGACGATCATTCATAGGCGTCGTCCGCCCTCTTATGTCGCATCCGGACATCCCTTGTAGCGTCGAGGATGCGCTCTCGATGCGCTCGCCCAAGACGCACTCTTAGCAGCACGACTAACACAATCTTACAACATTAAACTCGCCTAAGTGGCGAGATTGCACGACGTTCCCCCACGGCGGTCCCTGGTCCGCCTCTTCTACGAGTAAGGAAGGATCGTCGACGAGATCTGATGAGCGATCAACCAATCCGGCGTTTGAGACGATCCCACCCGGCCGGTGGAAAGGATATTGCGACGAGAACTCATAACAGTAGCTGCGACACACTCGATCGCATGCAACCGGTGTTCGCCGATCCATATGCTGCCTGCGAAGTGTGGGGGAAGGAGAAGTCCTTGTCATTCAAGGCGTCCAAATCGGAAGCTGGGTGTAATTTGGATACGCTTGCCATAACGCGTTTGGACGCCAGCCTGACAAACGACCTCTCCCCTAGATGCCCAGGACGTCCGATGACTCAGAGGATCGATGACTCAGGGGATCGACCGATCGGTTTTGGTCCGTTCCAGCTCTATCCAGCGGCCCGCATCCTCAAAAAAAATTTGGATCCGGTTGACATCGGGGGACGCGCATTTGACATTCTGGTCGCGCTTTTACGACGACCCAACGAGATAGTTACGAAACGTGAGCTCTTCGAGCTAGTGTGGCCGAACATCCACGTCGACGATGGCAGTCTTCGCACTCAGATTACCTACCTTCGAAAAGCGTTGGGTGAAGGCGACGGCGAAGCCCGCTACATCAGGAACGTCGCCGGGAGGGGTTATTGTTTCGTTGGTACAGTGACGACCGGTTCGCCGGGGGCGGAGCGGGAGAAAGCGAAGCCGTGGCGCGCCCACGCGCTTCCGCTTCCGCCTCCGAAAATCGTCGGGCGCGACGAAGTAATTCGGCAGATTAGCTCGCAGCTGCTAGAGCATCGTTTCGTCTCAATCGTGGGCCCGGGCGGGATCGGGAAGACGACCGTCGCGGCGGCCGTTGTTGAGGCGACTGCGGCCGAATTCGACAACGTTCACTTTCTGGACCTCAGTCCCCTAAACGAGCCGGGTTTGGTTGCGAGCGCGCTTGCGTCCTCGCTCGGTATTCCCGTCAACACATCGACCCCCCTTGCCGCGATGCTGGTCGCTCTCAATAGCCAACATGACCTGGTGGTCTTCGATTGTTGTGAGCACGTCATCGATGACGTCGCGCAATTGGCGGGGGCGATTTACCAAGAGGCCAAGCGAACGTACATTCTCGCGACCACCCGGGAGTCGCTTCGTACTGGGGGCGAACGCATCTATCGCCTTCGTCCGCTTGAGTGCCCCCCCGATGGTCAGACGATGTCGGCGGCCGAGACCCTGGCCTATCCCGCGGTGGAATTGTTCAGCGATAGGCTTGTGGCCAGCGGCGCCGTTGATGGGTTAACCGATTCAACACTGTCGGCAGTCGGCGAAATCTGCCGCCGCCTTGACGGCATTGCGCTGGCTCTTGAGCTTGTAGCCGGCCGCGTGGAGACCTATGGGATCCAAGGAATCGCGTCATTACTCAACAACCAGGTCACGTTTCACTTGCGTGGGCCGCGCGGCGCCGCGCCGCGCCAGCAGACGCTCAGCGCGACGCTTGATTGGAGCTACAATCTCTTGCATGAGGTCGAGCGCTCCGTCCTACTTCGGCTGTCGGTATTCGTGGGCCACTTTTCAGTTGAGGCCGCGCAGGTCGTAGCGGCCGGCGGCGGCGTCGACGGATGGCAGGTAGCCGAGTCGATCGACAATCTGGTAACTAAGTCGCTGGCGAGCCTCGACCCGACCGGTCCGACGCTCCGGTACCGTCTTCTCGATACGACCAGACGTTATCTTTATCAAAGGCTGGAGGCGAGCGGTGAAGCCGCTGAGGTTTCGCGCCGGCATGCAATTTACTATCGGGACCTACTTTCGCGTGCAGAGCCAGAGCGGGCGAAAGCCGAAGGCTCGACGCCGCGGAGCGATCATATCGGCAACGTTCGTGTTGCCCTGGACTGGTGTTTCTCACCGACGGGCGACGCTGCCATCGGCGTCGAGCTGGCCGCTGCAGCGGCTTACCTCTTTCTTGAGAAATCGCTCCTCTCGGAATGCCGCATCTGGATGAAGAAGGCCGCAGCCTCAATTGAACCGGATGCCGCACCGACTTATGACGAGATGGAAATTCGCACCTCGCTGGCGCTGTCGCTGATGTTCACCGAGGGTAATACGATCGAGGCTCACACGGCTTTCGAGAGAGGCCTCAAACTGGCTGAAGCCTTCGGGGACACCGCGCACCAACTGCGGCTGCTGAGCGGATTGCAGCTTTTTCTTGCGCGCGTAGGTAAATTCAAGGACTCGCTTGAAGTAGCAAAGCGAAGCGAGGCCGTCTCCGACAGAATGCCCGACTGCGAAAGCAGCGCCCTGACCGCTGCAATGGTGGGCACAGCCTATCATTTGGCGGGGGACCAGGCGGCGGCCGAGACTTACTGCAAGACGGCCTATCGGCGTCCGCCATTTGCGGGAGACATGCTCTTCGCGCAATTCGGCTACGACAATCGAATCCGCGCGTTCGGCGCCCTGGCGCGTGTCCTATGGCTGCGCGGATTTCCAGATCAGGCCGCCGCCATGGTCGACGACGTCCTAGAGCGAAGCCAGCCGCTGGATCCAATCTCAAATTGCATTTCGATGATGTTCACCGTCTCAGTGTCGTTCTGGATGGGCGATTGGAAACAAGCGAGCGCACTCGTGGATCGCCTTATTGTTCAAAGCGACAAACACTCGCTACATCCCTATCGCGCGGTGGGAACGGGTCTTAGCGGCAAACTTCAAGTCTACCAGGGCCAACGCGACGCGGGAATCAAGCTTCTCCGTGAAAGTCTTGACACTCTCAGGGTCGGACGACATCACATCCTCGCGCTCCCCCTTACGGCTGATTTGTCGGAGGCGCTTGCAGCAGCCGGGAATTACAAAGAAGCTCAGGCACTCATCGATGCGATCGTGGACCAAGACGAGCAGAATGGGAGATCGTGGTACACTCCGGAACTCCTGCGCATTCGTAGTATAATACTGGCGTCGATCGAAGGGGCCGCCTCGGCATCGGCTCAGGCGAGCCTTCGGCAGGCGCTCAACCTTGCGCGCCAACAATCTGCGTTGAGCTGGGAACTGCGGATCGCCATCAACCTTGTTCGCAACTCCTGCAAGGTCGGCGAGATAACAGAAGCCACAAAAGAACTGGGCGGCATTTACGATCGCTTCACCGAAGGCCAAAAGTCGCCCGATCTCGCGCAGGCGGCCCAGCTTCTCCAAACCATGACGGCCGCTCCCTCAGAGTAGGACGACCTGACCCGAGTGGTCAGCCCTCATCGCTACTCTTTTATGATGGGGGCTGCCCAGGCCGCAAAGGCCGTCACGCAGGCGCAGCTGATAAGATAGAGCGAGATTGGCCACGTCGCAACGTTGGTAGGACTCAGCAACGATTCGGCGATCAGCGGGGTCAGGCCGCCGCTGATCGTCGAGCCCACTTGGAAACCAAAGGAGATGCCGGTGTAGCGGACTCTCGCGTCAAAAAGTTCCGCGTACCAGGACGCGCCCACGCTGAACATCAACATTTCGCCGAAGCAGATGATTAGGGTCACCGTCAGAATGATCAGGGCCGGGTCACGCGTATCGAGAAGCCAGAAAAGCGGAAAGGCGAAGGCGCCGCAGAATAAGCAGCCAGCGTAGAACATGGGTCGGCGTCCCACTTGGTCGGAGAGCCAGCCAAACAGTGGGATAAACGCCAAAGCCGTCAGGTTTGCGACGAGCACGGCGCTAAGAGCCAGTTCACGCGATAGCTCCAGATGCCGTGTGACGTAGGCGATGACGAAGATGCCGCCGATCGTCGCATAAGCAATGTCCGAGATCTTCAATCCAACGGCCGTCAAAAAACTGCGCGGATAATGGCGGATCACCTCAACGATGGGAATCTTCGCGATTCGGCCGGTCCTGCGCACTTCAAGGTATGAGGGCGTCTCGTCGAGTTTCAGGCGGATGAACAGCCCGGCACCGACCACCACGATGCTGACGAGGAATGGTACGCGCCACCCCCAGGCCAAAAAGACTGGCTCCGGGAGCAAGGCGACGATCGAGAACAGGCCCGAAACCATAATGTGTCCTATCGGATTTCCCATTTGGACCATGCTGCTCATTAAACCGCGCCGTTTTGCGGGTGCGTTTTCGAATACCATGAGCACTGCCGCCGCCCATTCGCCACCGAGCCCAATGCCCTGAAGCAGCCTGAGCACAACGAGGAGAACGGGTGCCGCAATGCCGACTTGGTAGTATGTCGGCAGTAGGCCGATTAGGAACGTTCCGGCGCCCATAATAAGCATCGTGGTGATGAGCATCGGCTTGCGGCCGATACGATCGCCAAAATGCCCAAAAATCAAAGCACCGACCGGCCGAGCCAGGAAGCCTGCCGCATAGGCCCCGAAGGCCGCGATTGATCCGAGATGAGCGTTCAAAGTTGGAAAGAAGAGTTGATTGAAGACCAGGGCCGTAGCCGCCGCATAGACCAGGAAATCGTACCATTCAATCGAGGCGCCTATAACGCTCGACCAAAGAATGCGCCGGATGTCCACCGGCAGACTTTCTGGTGGACAGCCAAATTCTGTGGCGGTGGACGTCACGTACGAACCTACCCCGAATTAACGAGACAATATCGGTACTAACCTGCCACAGACTCCGGAGTTCTTGGTGTTAATAGGTGTTAGACGAGGGTCTTTTGCTGTTGGTGCCGCGGATTGGTTCATGCGGGACGTCCTCTGTGCGTTCCAGTACATTCCTAATCTCTCTTATACTCGTGGCTTCTCCCGACGAGGTGGCATGCAACCGATCGGTCGGGCTCACCGGACCGAGACGGAGATCGCCACATCGACATTGCTTCGGATCGCATTCGAGTACGGGTAGATCGCATGAGCACCCTGGAATGCGGGGATCGATGACCACTCGGACCAGCGCCGTGACCTTGGAGTCGATCCCAACTTCACTAACTTTTATCGGCAAGGATGCCACTGACCATCGTCGCCCAGATACTTCCCGGACGCCGGGTCGTAGTACGCCCAACGCTGGGCGCAATAGGAAGCATCAGTGCTCGATACCACGGAGCCGACGCTTGCTTGAGCACCGCGGCCCTTCACCCGTTTCGCTCCGTGTATCAGCACAACGTTGCGCGCCTCGACCGGCGCGGCCGTCTGGGCGTGAGCCTCAAATCCGCCGAGCGTTGCTGTGAGCATGCCAACGGCCATCGCCGCAAGTGTCTGTAATTTCATCATCGATCAGACTCCGTGGCTGATTTTTCTGCGTAGTGCTTATGAGGCCGGCGGGAGCAACGCCCCCACGGTCGTAGATCCCAGCAGGTTACCGCTGCTGCTGAGGCGCTTCCGTTTTGCTTACATCAAAACCTGATGCCGGCAGGATTGGCGCGTCGACGAACCTCTGCGGCAGCTTCCCGGTGAGACTCCCGAGAAAAGCGACGATGTCGGCCGTATCCTGATCGCTGAGAGCCCGTCCGATCTGCACCTTGGCCATGATGCGCACCGCCTCAGGAAGCGAGCGCACCGAGCCGTCATGGAAATAGGGGGGCGTCATCGCGACGTTGCGCAGACTCGGCACCTTGAACACGTACGTGTCCTGCGGATCGTGCGTCACGTCGAAGCGGCCTTTGTCCGGCTGCTGGCTCCCCGTCGCGGTCCAATAATCCTCGACGACGCCGAACTTTTGGAAGATGCCGCCGCCGACGCCTGCGCCGTTGTGGCAGGCGATGCATCCGGTATCGATGAACTTGCGCAACCCGGCGCGCTCCTCCGGCGAGAGCGCCCGAGCATCGCCCGCGAGAAAGGCGTCGAATCGGGCCGGCGTCACGAGCGTGCGCTGGAACGCGCCGATCGCCCTGGCCCAGTTATCCGGCGTGACCGGGTCCGGATCCCCGGGAAACTCCTTCCGGAATAGATCGGCATAGCCGGGAATAGCCTTGATGCGGGCCATCGCGCTCGCATAGTCGGGATTAATGAAGCTGAACAAACCGATCAGCACCTGCTTCGCCTCGTCCTCGACATTCTCGCGATCGCCCCGCCAATGCGCTTTGAACTGAAGAGCGGCATTCAGAATGGTCGGCGCATTCCGCGGGTTCAGCGTGTCATGGGCGCCGCGCGCCTTCGGCAGGCCATCCGTGCCATAGAGGGCGGGCTGATGGCAGCGGGCGCAGCTCACGGTCCCGTCAACGGAGATTCGCGGATCGAAGAAAAGCTTCCAGCCGAGATCAACCCGCGAAGGCGTGATCGGGAACTCGGGCGTCGCCATATCCTTGGGTAACGGCTGGAAGTTGCTGCGGGCGTTGTTGAGAAGGTCGGCATCGACATCTGCCGCACGCGCAGCCGCACGGTTGGTATCGAAAGCGCCGGTCGCGAGCACGAATGCAACGCCCGTCAGCGCAATGCCAGCGGCCAGCGCTGCAAGTGTCTGTAATTTCATCATCAGGTTCCGGGGTTGATTTTTCTGCGTAGCGCTTATGAGGCCGGCGGGAGCACACCGCCCCCGCCCGGCGGGGTCGTCAGCTCGTCCGGTGTCCGGCGGCTTCCAGGATCAACCGGCTGATCTCGTCGGGTTGGGATATCAGCGACAGGTGACTCGCCTTCACTTCGATGGTCTTGGCGCCCATGCGCTTGGCCATGAACCGTTCGAGATCGGAATTGATCGTCCGGTCTTCCGTCGAAACGGCATAGAAACTCGGCTTCGACCGCCAGGCCGCATGCGTCGTCTTGCCCGCGAGCAGAGCCTTGTGGAACGGCTCCTGGACCGCATAAAGGACCTTCGCCTTCGCTTCCGGCAGGTCGCCGGCGAAATCGCGCAAGAACGCAGCCTCGCTGAGGCGTCCTTCATCGCCGTCGAAGACAATCCCGGCGGACGCGGGGGGCGTCGGAAATGTCTTGGCCAACGCCGCGTAATCCTCGCCCGCATCCGGCGCTCGCGCCGCCACATAGACAAGAGCCGACACGTTCGGATGCATACCGGCCTCTGTCACGATCATTCCGGAGAAGGAATGCCCAACCAGGACCGTCGGACCATCCTGTCGCGCGAGAACGCGCTCGGCCGAGGCGACTGCTTCAGGCAGCGTTGTCAGTGGGTTTTGCACGGCTGTGGCATTGAGCCCCGCTGCCTGCAATCGCGCAATCACCTCGGACCAGGATGACCCGTCGGCGAACAGCCCGTGCACCAGCACAATGTTGCGGGCCTTTGGCGCAACCGGCTCGGCGGCGGCGTCCTGGACAAGAGTACTTGCCGCCCCCGCCGCCACCATGCTCACGAAGGCGCGTCGATTCATTAGATACCCCTGCGGAAAATCATCTCGGCTATTCATGGAAGTTCTCCTTTTCGTGAAGTTGGAGTTTGGTACTTGGAAAGTTGGAGTTGGGTACCGGGCGAGCTTGAGTTGGTTAGATAGACCTCGCCGTCGTCCTGGTAGCATTCGGCTCCTTGGTGCAAGGCACAAGCTGCTTCGCACTGCGCCCTGCTCTTGAATCTGCAGTCTGCGCCGCCGTGGCTATACACTAGGCCGCGCTGCCGAGGCGGCGTTCCAACATCCTCGCTACCCGTCATTGCAATCAAAGTAGCCAAAGAAAAAGCTGTCGCGGTCTGGCTAATTTCGTTCACCCTCCTTCTCGGAAGTTCGGTCTTCTCTTGGTCTAGTCAGGCGCGCCGACGGATATTGATCATTCCTGTGGAGGACAAATCTTCAAAATCGTTCCGCCCGAGCGGCAGGCAGGAGCTAACAGGCACACGCGAAGCAGCAATTTCGTCATCGTGTTTCTTCGCTGACCCCTGCGAGAGGGGAACCGCATCCAGAACGAAGCCAACGCCGCGGACGTTGCGGATCATGGGCGCCTCATTTGCCCCGTCGATCTTGCGACGCAGCCTTCCCATATGAACATCGACAAGGTTCGTTTGAGGAAGGATTTTATAGTGCCAGACCTCTTTCAAGAGGGTCGCCCGGAACAGCACTTTGTCACTTCGTTGCATCATGTACTTGAGCAACTGAAACTCGCGCGGCCGCAGATCGATGTGACGATCGCCACGCTTCGCAGCGCGATCGATGAGATCAAGCTCCAGCGGTCCGACGCGCAGCACCGTTTCATTTAATAGGGCCAGCAACCGGGCCAAAGATTCTCCGCTTGATTCCGATTCAACCATCGCGAGCGGCTCATTGCGCGGCGTGGACGATCCGCGCATCCGATCAACCATCTTCCCGAGTTTGCTCGACGCCAGAGAATGACTGATATCGGTCAGAAGCTTCGCCAATTCGTTCCGCAACGTTGGCGGCATTTGCTCGCCCGGAGCAAAGCTACGATCCTGTTCAGGTCTGGTCGCCGAATTTGACGAGATCGTCGATCGCCGCTCCGCAGTCCTTGGATCGGTATCGGCGAACGCTGCCTGCATGCGATCGAGTGCCTCGCAGCTACTCTTATGAGTTCTCATCGCAAGATCCTTTCCGCCGGCCACGTGGAATCGTCTCAAACGCCGGATTGGTTGATCGCTGATTAGAAATCGTCAGTGTTTCTTTCTTGGCCGAAGGAGCAGCGGACCAAAGGGGCCGCCATGGGCGAATGTCGCGCAACCTGGCCACTTAGGCGAGTTTGACGTTGTTAGATTGTGTTAGTCGTGCTGCGACCGGCCTGGGAATAGTTGAGGACGATGACCTTATTTCTGGGCCGGGGCATATCCATCGGTCAATGTTTGCATGAAGGCCACTAACGCGTTCTCTTCCTGCTCAGTCAGATCCAGGTTCCCGGTCTTGCTCTTGTTCACGTTTTCGGTGGTCTCTGGCGCCGGCCAGCAACCGGTCCCTTCGCGCGGATCATGCGGCGCACAGCGCGGCAGCATGTCGCGTGTATTGTAGAAATGGACGATCTCCTTGAGGCTCTTGAAGTAACCATTATGTCCGTACGCCTTGACGAAGTCTGACGAAGGCCGCTTGTCGACGTTGCGCAGTGTCGGGACCTGGAATCTGCCGCGGTTCTGCGATGCCAATGACTTCCAGCGCGCATCGACGGAAGATGGTTGACTGAGTGGATGGCCGTTCGAGAGGAACGCCCCGACGCCGCCATCGACAAATCCGGAGCCATCCTTGTTTGCGACGTAACCGCGATCGTCCGGGACGTTTTCTGAATAGTAAGGAAGGTCCGGATTGGCCGGCGTACCGATATTGCTCGCGGTAAAATCCGTAAACAGTGGATCCTCTCCAGGTCCGCCGTCGCGATGACAATCGTTACACCTGCCCTTCCCGCGAAAGACGTCGTAGCCCTGTTTTTCCTGCGGCGTAAACTGTGCTTTGCCGGCGCGCACGGCATCGTACTTCGATGAAAATGCAGTGACTTCGTGGGACGCTTCGTAGCTGGCGATCGATTGCGCCATTTGGTCGAACGTACCGGCGGCGCGACCGCGATCCACCGCACTCAGACGCACGGGCGTCGGATCGTTGGCCGGCGGCGGACCGGGAGTGTTGCAGACCTGCTCGACATCTGCCGGCCACGCAATCGCGAATGCTTGTGGGCCCCACACGGCCTCGAACAGACCACGATAAGGTCGTTGCGAAGCGCGATAAACCGAGCATGCCAGGTCGGGAAGGCCCATCTCGACCGGATTGGTTGGCGGACCTTCGGCCTGTTCGGCCGCCGGATTGCCAAGACGTCGCCCGGTCGCCCGCATATCCCAGAAGTTGCCGCCCACCAGATCGTCCTGACCCTCGTTGTAGTGCAACACCGGAGCGAGCGGCGCATAGGTATGGGTCTGCGGCTTGCGTTCGCTGAAACGGGTCCGGACGGATCCGGGGTATGAACCAGTGGTCCGGTTGAGTTCTGAGACCGGCCCAGTAAACCCGGTTTCCGGTGTGTGACAGAATGCACAGGCCTCGTTGCGATTGACCGAGAGCTCCTTGTCGAAGAGCATCAGCTTTCCGAGCAGCTCGATCTGCTGGACCTGATTGTCGGGGACGGACCTTACCCGCCCCAGGGCATCTGCTTCGATGCGATCGATTTCGGCTTCCACGCGGGCAATCGCGGCGAGAGTCGCCGCCGAAAACGGTCTTGACCTATCCTGCGCCAACAGCAAGGGGATTACCGTACACATAACGGCAACAACGCCAAAGCAAATCCCGCCGACAATTCGAATGCGCGAATGCATGATCACACCCTGAGTCCGTAGCGCCCCCTCAACACTAGAAGCATCATGAAATTGACTCGCAGAACCGGCTTGAGCACATTGTATGAATCCGATGCATTCCATCGCCGGATTGACTGTCCGAAAAGCCAATTGATGTTATCAACGCTTCCTTCTTCTCAGTGGTCATTTCCGATCCTTGGGATGGCGGTGGAACCTCAACCCGGTAAGCGATAGCGTGCTTCGAGCGCATCCCATTCATGCTTCGCTACGGAGCGCTGTCGTTCCTCGAAGGAGGCCAGAAGATCGCCCGCAGCGCTCAAGTCGCCTTCCTTTTTGAGCGATCCAAGCGCCGCATAGGCACCCCGCAGAGCTGCGTGCAGCACCGTATTGGCATAGAGGACAATGGAGAAACCCATCTCGGCGAAAGCCTCGCGGCCTGGATCAGGAGTCTTTCCACCAAAGACGATGTTGGCAACTTGCGGCGCGCTGATCAACTTAGCGATCTGGGTCAGCTCTTCGAGGTTCTCCGGCGCCTCGACGAAGGTTACGTCGGCGCCAGCATCGACGAAGTTGTGGGCGCGGTCGATCGCCTCGGAAAGACCGCTGACCGCCCTTGCATCGGTGCGCGCGATGATCTGGAGATCGCCATCGCGCCGGGTGTCGACCGCAGCCTTGATCTTCTGCACCATTTCATCGGTGGAAATAATGGCTTTGCCGGCAAAATGGCCGCAGCGTTTTGGGAAGACTTGATCCTCGATCTGTATGCCGGCGGCGCCCGCGCGCTCGAACAGACGCACGGTACGAATCGTGTTGAGCGGATTGCCGAAACCCGTATCGCCGTCCACGATGAGGGGCACCGAGACCACATCAGCAATGGCCGCGACTGCCTCCGATACTTCGGTGACGGTGGTAAGACCGATGTCCGGGACGCCCAGACTCATATTTGCGACGCCGGCCCCGGTTACGTAGACGATCTCGAACCCGAGATCCTGGATCACGCGCGCGAACAGCGCGTTCGCTGTGCCGGGCACCGTGATGGCTTTGCGCTGGCCGATGAGGCGTTTGAGTTCTGCTGCCGACGTCATGAAGCTTCTCCACGTGTGAGCTGGAGGCCTCCGCGATGTGCACTACCGCACACTCGATGTCCCCAAGCGTTTCGGTTGTCATGTTGCTCTTTTCTCGACAGATTATTTTCTGCGACCGATGGAACCGTGAACATTGGGGTGCAGGACCGATGATTCTCGCGATGCGCATGATCTATCTCCTTAAAACAGAACGAGATGCTGCATGCGAAGCGAAGACGAGCACCTTATCGGTCATCACGCCCGCGAGCCCGAGGTAGTTCGCCGGGTCGGTCAATGCTTGAATCTCGTCTCGAGATAGGTGCGCCATGACCGTCTGCCGCTCGGCGAGCAAGTCCGCCAGCGGCCGATCCTGCTCCAGCGACTTACGGCAAAGGTCGTAGACAAGATCATGCGCCTGGTCGCGACCGAGCGCCGGGGCGAGGCCCATCATCACGGCTTCCGACACGATGAGGCCGTGCGTGGCATCGAGGTTTGCCCGCATGCGTTCAGGATGCACCTCAAGACCCTTAAGGACAAACACGGCCTGACTGAGCGCACCCGCCGCCAGCGTGAAGATGCTGGGCAGCGTGATCCATTCGATTTCCCAGGGCCCGGTGGCGCGCTCATGATCCTCATCCATGGCGGTGAGCAATGCCGCTACCGACTGCCGTACTGAGGCCGCGCAGGCTGTGATATAGACGCAGGAGATCGGATTGCGCTTTTGCGGCATAGTCGAAGAGGAGCCGCGGTTGGCGGCGAACGGCTCGCTGGCTTCGCCGACCTCCGTTTGCATCATCAACTTCAGGTCGGTCGCGAACTTTGCGAGCGTGCCTGTCAGGAGACCTAGAAAACAGCCTGCCTCGGCGATACGATCGCGCTCCGTGTGCCAGGCAATATCGGGCTGAGCCAAGCCAAGTTCGCGTGCGAGCGCCTCCTGGACCGCTAGACCCTTTTCGCCCAGCGAGGCGAGCGTGCCGCAGGCGCCCCCAAATTCGAACACCTCAATGCGAGGCCTGATCTCCTTGAGACGATCGCGATGACGCAGGAAGGTGGCGAGCAGCCTTGCCATCTTGAAGCCAAACGTGATCGGGACCGCCTGCTGTAGGTTGCTGCGGCCCGCCATGGGCAGGTCGCGATGATCGCGGGCTAGGTTGGCAGTAGCGGCGATCGCTTCGTCCAGCTTGTTCGCGATAATGTCGAAAGAGGCACGGATCTGGAAGACGGTGGCTGAATCAGTGACATCCTGTGTGGTCGCGCCCCAATGGCACCAGTTGCCCGCGTCACCACGGCACAGACGGCCGATCTGATGGACGACACCCAGCACCGGGTAACCAATGTTGAGTGATTCTTCTTCCAGCCTGGAGAAGTCGATATTTTCGATCTTACAGACGCGGTTGATCTCGGTGGCAGCGTCTGTGGAATGAGACCAAGTCCCGCCTGGGCACGAGCGAGCGCCGCTTCCCAGTCGAGGTAGCATTGCGTGCGATACTCGTCCGACCAGATCTGCCGAACTTCTTGGTCACCGAACATATTGCGGAATACTAACGAGTCGATCGCGCTGGTTGGCATTCGGAGTCTCCTGTCGATATGGTTGCAGATCAGGGATCTTTTTTTGGATGGCGATTGACACCTTATACTTTCTGAGTACGTGCCACGGTCGGCAAGCCCGCTGCTCAATTCGACGGCCGCCTAGGTAGCGCATCGACCTGGACCGTCGCCGTCATACCGGCGACCAGACGAACTCCATCAGGTACCCGATCGATCTCGATGTGCACCGGCACACGTTGAGCAAGGCGTACCCAAGTGAAGATCGGGTTCACCGTGGCAAGCCCTTGCTGGTTTGGTTGCGCGTTTGAGACGTTAATGCCGCGCGCGACGCTGCCGACCTTGCCGCGAACGATCTGGCGGTAGCTCATCAATTTGATCTCGGCGGGATCGCCCTCCTGCATGGAGGCAAGTTGCGTTTCCTCAAAATATGCGTCGACCCAGAAGGAATCGGCGTCGACGATCGAGATCTCGTTCTGTCCGACGGTGGCATAGTCACCCTGCTGCGCCAGGAGATTGGTCACCCAGCCGTTCACCGGAGAACGGATCTGCGTGCGCTCCAGGTTGACCTTGGCCTGATCGCGGTTTGCGACTGCCTGCTGATATTGCGCCTGGGCCGCGACCGCGTTCGCGTTGAAGTCCTGTTTCTGTTCCACCGAGACTGACAGGTCATCGAGTTTGCGGCGGCGTTCTGCCTCGCGCTGTGCATTCTGGGCCGTGGCCTGAGCTTGATCGACCGCTGCATCGGCCAACTGTAGGGCGATCTTGAAGTTGGTAGGGTCGATCACAAGCAGTAAATCGCCCTTGTGGACGAATTGATTGTCTGCCACCCGTAACTCGACGATACGTCCTGCGACCTCCGGCGCCATAGTGACGACATAGGTTCGCACCGTGCTGTCACGTGTCCACGGACCCCCCATATATGCGTTCCACATCGCCCACCCGAGTGCCATGGCACACCCGGTCGTGGCGAGCGTTATCAGGAGTGGAATAATTCGGATCGGCGCCTTGTGCATGTTGCGCGCCGTTGGTCGGACGGCACAGAAGGCGTGAAGATCACCATTCTTACTCTCCGGTTGGGATTCAACATCGGACATTTTGGTCTCAGGATCGGACATGGCGACCTCAGCGTGAAACGGCGAGGACAATTGTCGACAACACGATGATGTACACCGTGAAAACGAACAGCGCCGGATGCCAGACGCAAGCCAGCAAGCCAAAGCGGCCCCCGGCCCTGCGCAAGACCATGGTAACGCACCATGCCGCCAGCATCATCACGGCGATCGGCGCAACGTAGACGCCGAGCAGATTGACCTCGACGAACTTCAAATTGATGCTCCTGCATCAAAATAAGAGCGATGTCGGACCAAAGCGTCGCAAATCGCCAGAACTCGGCCACGCTCTTTCTGCACAAACGGGGCCTGCGGGTTGCGTTGCCCGAGTAACGCAAGCCGTTGATCGAGCGCGGTCAGCCCTGCGGTTGCAGCGACGCTATTCCCTTGCGCAAGGGCTTCGAGCGCCAAGTCGAGCTCCGAGACCAGCCCCAGTTGAGGTGCGATAC
>Ga0185299_10003571_pt1 | contig 20261 bp, 20 predicted proteins | sample PaiPotPPA55metaG_FD_128002 | JGI IMG/M metagenome (GOLD analysis project Ga0185299, IMG submission 128002) | Iron sulfur acid spring bacterial and archeal communities from Banff, Canada, to study Microbial Dark Matter (Phase II) - Paint Pots PPA... ... | reverse complement strand
CCGGGGCAGGGTACGACCTTCAAGGTGAACCTGCCGCTATATTGTTCCCACGCGGTCGCAAACTGAAGCAATATCGCGATGTGTGGCTTCGAGTCCGCCCATACGCAAATGTCGCCTAAAAAGCTCCCGGATGGGAGTGGCTTTTCGATCTTTGGATTCGAGCACTGGTCCCTGGCTCTGAAGGAGACCACGCAGAGCACAATCGTGCGCAAGCTGAGCGCAACCCCGCAACAGCAGGGCCAAGCACGCGCTTTGGGAATACGACAGCATCCATTGCAGCCTTTACCTGCTCGACTATATTGATTGCCCGTCCTTGCGGCAGCACGTTCAGAAGGCCTTAAACCGGGGCGAAGACTACCACCAGCTGTGCCGCGCGATCTCCTACGTTGGTTTCGGCAAGCTCCGCTTCAAAACCGAGTTTGACCAACAGCTTTGGGCGGAATGCAGCCGCCTGATCGCCAACTGCATCATCTTTTACAACGCCTCGGTCCTCTCGCCGCTCCTGGAGCACCAGGAACAGACCAGGGATACACAAGTTGCAGAGGCAACCAAAAAGTTTGCCCTGTTGCCTGGCAGCTCATCAAGGGCTAGCAGCAGCATCTGTGTGAAATTGTACGGTAGCGTCTTGTACGTAATGTTCTACCGGCAGGTTCTCAGGGTTCGCCGTAGGACCTAAGTATGCGATTCGCCCAATAAATCCGGACGACAACCGACCCCGATTTAACCATTGGCGTGCTGGATTCTTCGCAATGCGATCCCCACTTTAGATCTCGGTTTGTTGCGTGAAATATGGCTCGTCTGATCGTTTTTGCCGAGCGCAATCTGATTGCACGCAAAGATTTCAAGCAAAAAGTGTCATAAAAGTCTCGACCGGGCACCCTTTGGCTGAAAACCTACGCCACTTGGGCGTTCCGGAGGGTTCCTTGCTTTACATTTTCACAGGGCTGCTGGTGCCACCCCCAATTAAGAACTGACCTCTTTCGTTGCCGCAACGCGCTGCGGCGAAGATCGACCAGAAATATTTCCTATATCGAAATACTTGAAGGTCGCAGGCGCATTTGAGCCCGAGTCGATCGGACCAGCAACATGAAAGGGCATAAAGTATGGCGAATCTTTATTACAAGCAACAATTGGATCGAGATAGAAGCCGAGCGGCATCAAGCTTACGATCAAATCCTTGCTTACCATCCTGCGCTGGAACCGCTGATCCGGCTGCTCGATCTTGCGCGAGGCCGTGTCATTTGGAGCAAATCGCCAAAGACGAAGTGGAACGCTGACTAAGATGTCGACGGCGCGATTGCCGTAAGGCAATATCTGATGATGTTGCCGCAATACGTCGCACGCGGAATGCACAAGCAGCAGCGTGACGACTGACGATTAGTGATCAATAAGAACAAGACATTTGGCCAATGCGGATGACTGACGCTTCTCTCTCATTCCTCATTTTTACCCGCATGCTTTTCTCAACGCGGAGGCTGACATGATTCTGGCGTGGTTGACGCTGTTCGACGGACTCCTGGCGCTAACGCTCGCGATCGTGGGAGTTATCTGCGCGCATGCAGGCGTGCTGCCGCCATTTCACCTGCGACTCTCACCTGCGTTGTTCGGCTTCTATTTTGTGCTGTTCGGATTTTTCATCGCCGTCCTGGGATTGATTATTGGCGTAATCGCGCTGTTGGTGACCTTCCTGATGCCGTCACGATGGGCAGGACGCGCGCAGGCAGTGATCGGCACCGTACTGGCCTTGATCGTAGTCATACCAATCGTCCGAATAATACGATCCACCCGCCAGTACCCGCCAATCAACGACATTACAACCGATACCAAAAATCCGCCGTCATTTATGCACGCGCAAACGTTGCCGGCTAATCAATCTCGTGACATGAGCTACAGGCCGCAGATGGCATCGGCACAGGAAGCGGCGCCTGTTTACCGAAATCTTGCGCCGCTGAAGCTGCCCGGCAGTCCTGATGATGTCTATAAGCGGGTCGAAATAATCGCAGGCGAGTTCCCAGGATGGCAAGTGACGTATCGTGATCCGGCACGACACGCGGTCGAAGGAATCGCCACTTCGACTTTATTCCAGTTTAAAGATGATTTCGTAATCCAAGTGCAGCCAGCCCATGACAGTGGCGAGAGCCTGGTCGAGATGCGCTCCAAGTCGCGCGACGGCAAGGGTGATTTAGGCGCTAACTACAATCGAATTGAGAGCTTCTTCAAAGCGCTGCAGGGTCCTCCCCGAGGCGTTGCGATGCAGTGAGCTGGAGGGCGATGCACGCCTCCAGCCCCTTCACTCATTCAGGCTCGTTCGAGCAGAGTACCAGTGCCGAGGCCGCCGCCGCAGCACATCGTGACGAGCGCTCTTTGAGAATTGCTTCGCTCAAGCTCATGGAGCGCCTTGGTTACCAGCCCGCATCCGGTTGCACCGAGTGGATGGCCCAGAGCTATCGCGCCGCCGTTGGGATTAACTCGCTCCATAGCGGGCTCGAGGGTGCGCGCCCAACTAAGGACCACCGACGCAAACGCCTCGTTAATTTCGAACACGTCGATGTCGTTGATGCGAAGGCCATTCTTATCCAACAATTTACGGGTGGCGGGGATCGGCCCCTCCAGCATCAACACAGGATCGCAGCCGACCAGGCACGTGTCGATCACACGGGCGCGCGGCCGGCAGCCCAGCTCCCGCGCCTTCGCTTCGCTCATCATCAGCACCGCCGCGGCACCGTCGGCCACCTGCGACGATGAACCGGCGGTATGAATACCGTCTGGCCGGGCGACCGGTTTCAGCCCGGCGAGCGCTTCCATACTCGTCTTGCGGGGTACCTCGTCACGGACCACTGTCCGCATTTCGGTGCCACGCGGCTTTCCGTCGGTATTCGCTACTGGAACCTCCACCGGCACAAGCTGCGGTTCGAAGCGACCTTCGGATATCGCACGAGCTGCGCGGAGTTGCGATTCGAGGCCAAATCTATCGGTATCTTCGCGGGTGATGCCATATTTCGTGGCGATTCGCTCGGCGCCTTCGAACTGGCTGGTGAATTCGAAGTGTTCGCGGTACTTGCGGGTGATTGGTTTACCGAACCCGGCCTGTGCACCGGCGACTGCATCAGAGCCGATCGGCAGCAGGCTCATGTTCTCCACGCCGCAGGCCAGCACGACGTCCTCGGCACCGGAGGCGATGAGGCTCGCGGCGAGATTGAGCGCAAATTGGCTGGAGCCGCATTGCGAGTCGACGCTAGAACAGGGCACTTCGGCCGGCCCTCCTGCGGTCAGCCACGCGGTTCGCGTTACGTTCATTGCCTGGGCGCCCACCTTGTTAATGCAGCCGCCAACGGCCTGTCCCACAGAGGCTGGCGCCACGCCCGCTCGCTTCAGGACCTCCATCATGACCTGCCCAAGCAGTTCGGTCGGATGGGCAGCCGACAGCGCTCCATTTTTCTTGCCTATTGGCGACCGACCAGCCGCAACGATAACCACTTCTCGCATCGCTTTCTCCCGTATGTGATGGCTGACCCGCAATTCATGAGCCGGTGTCGCCAAGCTTGCACCGTTGTAATATATTTCGCAGCGGCAAGTAAAATGCCGAGTGTTGGCTCAACAGCTAAAGTGCGTGGAGCTGCTCCGGGCGTGCCACACGCGATTGCAGTAGTTGGCTCCGCGCATCGATTGTATGTCTCGCTTGGTTGTCCCGAGCGTTTGGGATTTTAGACACCCTGCATAGGCATGTAGAGAAACCAGGATAAAGTGAATCCCACTTTTAAGGCAGAAATATTCGCGCAACGGCGTAAGCGGTTTATAGAGGCGATAGGCGACGGGCTCGCAATCTTGCCCAGCGCCCCCGTTGCTGTCCGGTCGGCAGACGTCGAATTCATGTACCGCCAGGATAACGATTTCTATTATTTGACGGGTTTTGCCGAACCCGAATCGATCGCGATGTTTGCGCCCGGCGAGAACGGGAGCTTCGTGTTGTTCGTTCGTCCGCGCGACAAGGAACGCGAAACCTGGACCGGCCGCCGCGCGGGCATTGAAGGCGCAATGAGCGATTATGGCGCCGACCACGCCTACGGAACCGAAGAATTCCAGCGAGTTGCTGCACGTGCTCTCGAAAAGGCTGAGCGCATCTACTATCCGCTGGGCATAAACGAGCGGATTGATGTGCGGATGCTCGAGATGGTCAAAAACGCCGCGGCGATGCGCCCGCGGGTCGGCTCGGGCCCCAATGCGCTGCTCGACCCGCGCGAAATCCTGCACGAGGCGCGCCTTCACAAGCATCCTGAAGAACTGGCAACGATGAGGCGTGCCATCGCGATCTCGGCCGCAGCGCACGTGGCGGCGATGCGCAATGCCCGCGGCGGAATGATGGAATGGGAAATCGAAGCATTGGTCGACTACAATTTCCGCAAGCGCGGTGCTGCGGGCCCCAGCTACCCATCGATTATCGCGTCAGGCCCCAACGCCGCGACCCTGCATTACATCCATAACGACCGCGAAATGCAGGCTGGAGAGCTGCTGCTGATCGATGCTGGGTGCGAGTACGATTTTTACGCCTCGGACGTCACGCGGACGTTTCCAGTCGGCGCTCGCTTCGGGCCGCTTCAACGGGATTTGTACGAAATTGTGCTGGCAGCGCAATTGAAAGCGATTGAGACGATTCGGCCAGGCGTGAAATTCGACGAGCCGCACGAAGCGGCGCAGCGCGTCCTGGTCGAAGGGATGTGCCGCCTTGGTCTGCTTAAGACTTCACCGGAGGGGGCCATCAAGAATGGTTCCTTCCGCCGCTACTTCATGCATCGTACCAGTCATTGGCTTGGCATGGATGTGCATGATGTCGGGCTATATCGCGTTGCCGGCCAGTCGCGCACACTTGAACCGGGAATGGTTTTGACGGCCGAGCCCGGAATCTATATCGCCCCGGACGACGACGACGCACCGGAGGAGTTTCGCGGTATTGGCATTCGTATCGAAGACGACGTGCTCGTCACCCCCGACGGTCACGAGGTGATGACTGCCGGAATACCGAAATCAGTTGCTGAGGTGGAGGCTTTGACAACGACCGGGGGCGAAGCGACCGACTGAGGCAATTGGTGCTAAGGCATGCTACCCGTTCAAGTCGTCTACAGGTGAAGGCGCGAGTGCGCGCGCTCAAGCTAAGCACGACTCGCTGCTGGGTTCCGTTTTCCTCCCAATAACCAAGGAAGTTTCAGCAATTGAACCAGTCTTGGCAATCGTGCGCGTCTGTAACCCTGCCCCCGACCAGTCCCTGAGCAGAGGGTGCGAACTCCCCCGCGTGAAGCCCAGAGAATCATGTCAATTTTACGCGGAGTCCATTCATCCGTGCGGAACAGGACGTTGAGTTCCTGCGCCTTCCTTCGCATGATCTCAATGAGCAGAACCGCGTTTCCCGTTGTGAGAGCCTCCGGCCGCATTTCGAGTATTTCATGCGATTCAGCCAAGGACTGAACCTCGCCGAGCGCTTTGACTACGAACTGGTCAGCCGTTCCAAACCATTTGGGAAATAGGACTGCCAAAAGACCCGATGCCCCAGCCGGCCCCAAGCCGTTCACCGACTGTGCAATCTCAAGTCCCTGCCGAATATCCGCTAAATCGAAGCTGAACAACCGTTCCTTGATGGATGATAACTCTTCAAGGCGATTTGTCGTCTCGTATTTATCGAGATGTTGTCTGGTTGTCTCTAGCCTGTTGGGCGCAGTGTATTTCCAAGGGAAATACTTCTCATGTAGGAAGTGATACCAGTCATGGGCATTAAGGGTTTCGATGTACTCGGGCTCAAGATTGTTCATGAACCGTTCGAGCTCAAGATTCTCAGGCTTAATCCGACTCCAATAACAAGCGAGGGCATTACGCCACTCCGCAATGTCTCTTGAGCCCCAGAGAGATCCGAGTCGACCTCCTGGACTGAAGCGCAGGACTTCCAACTCGGCGCCGCTCTGAATGGCCGCTTCGGCCCGCCGATGCAGGTTTTCCGTGATCGCCTCAGAAAGATAGTATTCTGCGCAGTTGTCACAGACCTCGGCTGGAACATCTTTGAAGACTAGAATGCATTCACCACGGCGAAGGGTAACAGTGGCGGTGCCTGGCGCGACCTCACCTTGCTTGCAGATCACGCATTTCATCGCGGCCTTCTCCTTTTAAAATCCTCGCTCCAGCGCGCCAGATCGGGTACGTACACTGTAATCACGTAACAACGACGGCTGTTTGCGTCTACCGCAACCACTAAGTGCAGCGGAGTGCTGCCGATAAACCCAGGATCAGATAGCTGGGATAGGGAACGTCGTTAGGATAGGCCGCTATGATAGCTCCGGTTTCGATGACAGACCGCACTTGATCGCTTGTGATTGCCCGCTCAAACATCCGCGTCACCGCATGCTCGGTAAAGATCAGCGTTTGGCACCGCATAACCGATTCAACGCCGCGAGGCGTTCAATTCTCTCGTGTGCGGCAAGAACGAGGTCGGCCCGGCGCCGCTTCAGCATACGGCTCGCGCCGATGACTCGATGGATCTGCGGGTGGGCGGAAAGGCTGCCTTATCAGTGCTATGCGTCCATCTTTAGTTAGGGAATAGCTTCCGAGCAGTAGTCAACAGCTGGTGTCGCCTATAGTTCCAACGCTGACGCTGTGCCGACAATAGTTACGGTGCCATCGGCTTTTTCGCACCAGACCTCGACTTCGGCACGTGTGTGCTCGCCCTCTGGACGGTGCTCCAGGATGCGGCCTTTCGCGCCGGTAGTTTCATCGGCCCACAAAACGTTGACGAGCCGCAGGTCGAACCTCCCGCCGACGATGAACCCAAAGCCAAACCGCCGCGTCATGAGCTCGGCAATCATGCACACCGAAAGCATTCCCTGCACGACGATCTCGGGAAATCCGAGTTTGTGAGCCTCTTCGGTGTCGGTGTGATAATTGCGTCCGGGGCCGGAGAACGCCATGCACATCGCTTGCGAAACCTTGCGCATCGGGATTTCAATTGGCTCGCCGCCACGCAGACCGACATTGAACACCCGCGAGCCGGTTTTTTCGCGGGAGCGGTCGACCGCAAACCCGTTGCCACCCTCGGCCGGTGTCATCAGGAAGCTCTGATGGGTCCGGCTGCGCTGCAGAATGCGGCCGTCGCCGTTGAGGATTAAGCATTCATTGACGAGGTACTCGCGATCGCGCCTGATGTAGCGGTCGACAATGACCGATCGCGAGTGGAGCTTGTCGTCCGGACGGATAGGACCGAACCCTTGCCATTCCTGACGCGCGTGCAGATTGCCGAAAATGTTCGGCAAATACCAATCGTGCCGGCGGAATACGGCAGAATGCAGGATCAGTGCGGGAGCGATCGATCCGCCCAGCGGCGAGTCGCCAGTGTACCAAGGGTTATTGTCGCCTGTAGCGGCTATATAGTTCTCGATACTGGCTAGCGTTACGTCGAACTCGAATCCGCCAAAGTCGCGCCCGACATGAATCTCATTTGGCCCAAAGATTTCACTGCTGCTCATGACCTATCCCTCGTGGAAGAGCTAAGCTTCGTCGCCCAAATTTGAGCGCTTGGCCCTTGCATTATGCCGCCCGCGGCCGGCTAGCGCGTGTCGATTTCAGCGTATTCGCCGATACTGCTCGGTTGCGGATCGGTTGAAGGTCGCACGCATGTCAGCCAGATGAAGCTCGATCGCCTCGGGAATTAGCTGTCTCGTTTCATCCACAGTGCCAGCCGCTGCGACGCAGCCCGGCAGGTCTGGTACGTAGGCACCGGTGGCACACTTCTCGAAGATCACTGCGTATCGCATCGCTATTCGCTTCTCCGGATCTGCGCCTGCCGGAATACAATTGCCGGTGTTTTCGGTGGTACTTCGGCGGCGGGATTGCCGGCGATCGTGAGTGTGCCGGGCTTCAGTGGGTGATGGAACTGCCGGTGACTGCCGGCCAAGGTCGCGTACCTTCATTCCTCCATCAATAGCCGGCGCCACCTAACGGGCGGCCACTATTTGGAATTGACCTTCGTGTCGAAGCGTTGGTCGAATTTCGCCCGTTCTAGCACGCTCCGCGAATGGGTTCCGTTGCCCACTTGTTCCTTCTCATCATACGCGCGCAAGTCGAACCCAACGCGCCGGCCTTCCGAATTGGTGACCTCGGCTTCCGCACGCACCTTCCATCCTTCAGGTGTAGCGCCGGTATGAGTCACATTAACCACGACGCCGACCGACATCTCGCCAGGCTCAAGATAGGGCTTGAGCGCATCAATCGCTGCCAACTCCATCGCCAGACTCATCATCGCAGTCGCCAGGACCGGCGGCAGTGATGGTTCCATCGTGTCGGCGAGGTGTTCGCGCTTGACCGTGAATTCGTACGTTCCCTTAGCTCCAACCGGAACCTGTCGCATCGACTTATCCTGTTAACTCCGCGCTGCTCTCTTCAGCCCCATCGCATCGAGCTTCTTGACAACCCATTTCAGCCGATCGTAGCCCCAGAACATCTCGCCAGCCACGATCAGCGTTGGCACGCCAAATACTCCGTCGCGATCGGCTTCCTCACGTGCCAAGCGCAAGGCCGCCTCGCCCTGGTGGCCGGCGAAACGCTGGAAATCGTTAGGATCGAGGCCGACTTCGGTCAGGACTGCCGCGATCGCATATGGATCTTCAAGGTCGAGTTCACGTTTGAAAAAGCGCTCGAAAACCCGCAGTGAGTATTCGCGGAACCGTCCGTGTCGGTCGGCATAAAGTCCGCTCATCAAGGCGCGGCGTGAATCGAAGATTTTTTGCGGCCCGCGAATAATAAGGCCGCGATCATTGGCGAAGCGCCGCGCGTCCGTATACAGGTAACGCACCTTGAACCAGTCGCGCTCGGGACGCTGCTCCAAATCGCCGCCATATGCCGCGCGGATGTCGAGTTCATGCGGTATGAAACGCAGCCGAACGTGATGGGTGTTTTCCAGCTCAAGCGCGGGCGCCAACGCCAGATAAGTAAACGGGCTCTTGTAATCGTAATAGACTTTTATCTCTTCCAGCATCGGCGTAACCCGAATGAGGTCTACCGTGAGTACACCGGCGGCGCTCCTATTTTGTTATCCCGAGTAGCCTGAGCGTAGGAGACCAGGGTATCGCGAAGCGGTTTCGCCTTGACCCGAGGAGGAAGAAATCGCTCGGCGCTGATCGTATGTCACTGCGCACCTTCCAAACGGCGCCCTGCGCTGATCGGCAAACGGCGCCGTGCGCCGGTCAGGCAGCCTCGTTTCCCTTCGGCTCTGCTTAGGGTTCGGTCGGCTCCGCCCGCCCTTGGCTCACCGGCTCCACTTCGTTCCGCCTGGCGCGCTGTACTCAGAATGACAGACCAGCAGCAGCGCGGAAAGCGGACCAGACCGGTTTCACGGTTGCGGCTAACCAGAGCTTTGACGAGACGTTGGCTGCGGTCGTATTAATAGCTACCGGAGGCAGCCCGAAATGAAGGCAATCGCTAAAACCCGTCCAGAGCCAGGGGTCGAGATTATCGACGTTCCAGTCCCACGCCCGGGACCGCAGCAGATTCTCGTCAAAATCGCCGCGTGCGGAATCTGCGGTTCGGACCTGCATATCTACCTGTGGGAACTCGGCGCGGACCGCGCACTGGCGGGGATGCCGGCGGTGATCGGTCATGAACCGGCTGGCGAAGTGGTCGAGCTGGGCCCGGGTGTATCGGAATTCAAGGTCGGCGATCATGTCGCGCTGGATCCGTTCGGACCCTGCGGACGATGTCCCGTATGCCAGAGCGGGCGATTCAATTTCTGCCTCAATCCTGGCCGGCTGGGCGGCGCCTTTGCCGAGTATTGCGTTGCGCCGGTGCAGAATGCGTGGCTGGTGCCGAAATCGATGGACCTGGAGCAGGCTGCCCTGCTCGAACCGTTTGCCACCGGGGTGCACGCAGTCGAGGAGTCATCCCTCAGGGCTGGCGACAGTTGCGTAATCGAGGGGCCAGGGCCGATCGGGCTCTCGACCGCTTTGGCCGCACGGGCGCTCGGCGTCACCTCAATCGTGCTCACGGGTCTCAAGCTGGATGAAGAGCGGCTGGCGCTGGCACGCCGCATGGGATTCACGACGGTATGCGCCTCCGATCGCGACTGGACCGACCAGGTAAAGGCGCTGATGCCTGGGGACGGCGCCGACGCAGTTTTCGACGCTGCTGGCTTTCTTGATTCCGTGCGCCAGATAATCAAGCGCAACGGTGAATTGGTCGAGGTTGGGTGGCCGGCGCGCGATATCTCCAGCACCGAAATGCGCTCGTTGTTCTTCCACGGCGTCAAAATTATTCCCTCGCGGGTGCGGGTGCCCGAGACGTGGAGGCGCTCAATCGCGCTTGCCGCGAGCGGGGCGGTGGACCTGAGGCCGATGGTAACTCATCGCTACGACCTCGATCATGGAATCGAGGCGTTCGAACTGCTGCATAACAAACAGGGGATGAAGGCCTTAATTATGCCGCGGCCAGAGTGACTTCAAGCTGCGAGCCTGCTGGTCGGTCTTGTAGTCACCGGTTAGTAAGGCAGGCCTCCCAGCCTGCCCGTGAATCCGCGAGCAAACAGCTCGCGGATTCACGGTCAAGTGCGGTGATCTGAATTTTGCGGCTGGAGTCGAGTATTGTTTATAATGTGCATAGGCGAGATGCCTGCACCATTGTGAAGTCGAGGTGAACGGCCATGCGGGACGGATTCAAAATCGTTGACACTGATGCACATATGATGGAGCCGGAATGGATGTGGGAACGCTACACGGAAGACGTCTATAAGTCTCGCGCTCCCAAGATGGGCATTATTCCTGAGTCTCAACGGCGCGGCTTTATGGTCGAAAGCGAATCGTTCGTGCGCGAAAAGGGCAAGTATCCGATGGCAGCGCCGGCCTTCTTCGCCGCGGTGAAGAAGGCGATGGAGCGTTTCGAGCGGGCGGCCAAAACCGGCTTCAGCGCCCAAACCCGGCTGGAAGATATGGACGCGCAGGGCGTCGATGTCCAGGTGCTCTATCCAACTATCGCAGGGCAGATGCTCGGGCGCGAATTCCGCGACACCAAGCTGCTCGCCGCTTGTGTCCGCGCGTACAACAACTGGGCATGCGATTATGCTTCGGCGGCGCCGGATCGCCTCCGCTGGGCAGCAGCGTTACCGATGCAGGACCCCGAAGAAGCGATCAAAGAAGCGCAGCGCACGGCCGAGATGGGCTGTGTCAGCTACTACATGCGTCCGAATCCAGTCGGCGGACGCTCGCTCTGGAACGAGGAACTGTTCCCGGTATGGTCCGAAATCGAGCAGATTGGCAAGCCAATCTCGACTCACGAGTCAGCCTCCTCGTCGGTGCCGGGGTTCGGCGACCGGATGGACACGCACGTGAGCGGCCATATCCTGTCACATCCGTTCGAAGCGATGGCAGCGATGGCGGGGCTTATCTGGTACGGGGTGTTCGAACGGTTCCCCAAGTTGAAGGTTGTCCATGTCGAAGCCGACGCGGGGTGGGTGCCTTATTGGCTGCAGCGGATGGAGCAGCATTGGAACTTCAGTGGCAACGCTGAGCATGAATACCTGACCAAGCGGCCGACGGAATACTTCAAGCATAATATCTGCGTGGCCTTTCGCGGTGACGAGCCCACAATGAAGTCTGCGGTCGAACTGGTCGGTGATGGAAACTTTTCCTGGGATACCGACTATCCGCATCCCGACGGCACCTATCCCTGGGGAGTCGAAGCGATGCTCAAGCAGCCGATCTCCCAGGAAGCGAAGCGTAAGATCCTATGGGACAACGCGGCCCGCTGGTTCAACCTGAATTGACAGGAGCGCACCAGCGCGACTGTCATCCTGAGCCAAGCGCACCAGGCGGAACGAAGTAGAGCCGTCGAGCCGAGGCTGGGCGGAGCCGGCTAAAGCCCTGAGCGGAGTCGAGGGAAACGAGTTTGCCCGATCGGCGCACGGCGCCGTTTGCTGATCGGCGCACAGCGCCGTTTGGAAGGCACGTTCAGGATATACGCGAAGCGGTTTACGCTAAGCGCGCGTTGTCCGCGGCGCAGGCTTCCAGCATGTCGGAGGTCGAAATGGATTTCGAATATACGCCTGAGCAGGAAGCGTTCCGCATCCAGATACGCGAATGGTTGAACAATAATCTGCCATCCGATTTGTGCATCGACGATCCGATGGATGAGCGAATCGCGCCCAACCATGAGGTCTTCGAAAAGCGCCGAACCTGGCAGCGGAAACTCGCTGAGGGCGGATGGGTCGGGCTGTCGTGGCCAGAACAATACGGCGGTCGCCAGGCGAGCGTGCTGGAGCAGGTAATCTTCGACGAAGAATATTTTCGCGCGCGTGCGCCGATCCTGCCCGGCTACTCGGGAGTTGGGCTGCTGGGGCCCACCCTGATGCAGTGGGGTTCCGAAGAACAGAAGAAAAAATATCTGCCGCGAATCCTGCCCGCTGACGATATCTGGTGCCAAGGCTACTCGGAGCCCGGCGCTGGTTCGGACCTCGCAAGTCTCCAAACCCGCGCCGAATTAAAGGGCGATTACTTTGTCGTCAATGGCCAGAAAGTCTGGACCTCGGGCGCACAATTCGCCGACAAGATGTTCCTGCTCGCGCGCACCGATCCCAATGCCCCCAAACACAAGGGCATCAGCTATTTGCTGTTGGACGACATGCGTTCGCCGGGCGTCGACGTGCGGCCGTTGGTAGTGATGAACGGCCATCACCATTTCAACGAAGTGTTCTTCGACAACGTTCGTATCCCGCGTGAAAACCTGGTGGGCCCAATGAACGAAGGATGGAAGGTTGCGGTCACGACCCTCGCCTTCGAACGCGGTATCGCCGGCGGCGGAGGCCATTCGTCGCAGGTGCGGCGTCTGGCGGATTTGGCGAAGTCATTCAAGATTGATGGCCGTGCGGCGTGGGATTACGAATGGGTCCGGCAGGAACTTGCGCAATTTATGATCGAGTGCGAAGCGGCTAAGTATACGCGGCTGCGCTCACTGACTCGCCGGCTCAAAGGCCTGCCGCCCGGGCCCGAAGGTTCAATCCTCAAGCTCTACGGCTCGGAACTGGGGGTGCGGATTGCGCGATTCGTCAGCGAGATGCTCGGCGGATACGCCTTATTGGGTGAAGCTACCGACACCGTTCCCGATGCGCCGCGATGGCTTCAACGAGTGCTGAGTTCACGACAATACACCATCGCAGGTGGCACCAGCGAGATTCAGAAGAACATCCTGGGTGAGCGCCAACTCGGCCTGCCCAAGTAGCTATTACTACCCATATATACTTGCAATCAGCTTGGTCGAGTGACGGCGGCTTTCGACACCCCACTCGGGGTGTGCCATTAATAACTTTACACATGCCACGGACTGCTAAACGCCTGCTCTGCCGTGGGTCATTGCATGGCCAAATTGCCATTCGAGTGGACCGCCGAGGCCGAACAGGTTGAACTTGTGAACCGGCTGAGAAGTCGCTGCTGCCTAGCGCAGTACCCAAAGCTTCGTATGTAGTGTGAACATAAGATCATTAAGAAGAACGCAAAGACCGCCAGTTCATGTCCAGTTTGCTTCGGATCTTTCTGCACTTGACTCTCAGACCATCTCTGGCCATTTTCTGGCCCCGTGAAACACCCGGAGAATTTCGACCGTCTCGCCGCGGACCCGGTAAGGAATGAGATACGGCGTAACGCTGACCACCAGCTCGCGGGTGCCGGGAACCCGTCCGGACCGGCCCAAGGCAGGATAGGTGGCAAGTCGGTCCACACTCGTCGCGATATGTTCCACTATTCGCGCCGCCGCTTCCGGATCATCACGCGCGATGTTCTGCGCCTCCTCATCGAGGTTCCTAAGAGCACGCCTAAGCCATCTAACCTGCACCGCGCCTCGACTTCCTCATAACCGCCTGGACTTCCTCCTCGCTCGTGAAATCTCCGGCGGCGGCCTCCTTCAGCGCGGCCTTGATCTCCGCGATCTGCCATTCGTTGAGGTCGACATAGGCACGGATCGCCTCCGCCGCCACGTAGGACTTGGTCCGGTCCATCGCCTTGGCGAGCTTCTCAAGTCTACTCTTGGTCTTGCGGTCAACCCGGATCGTCATGACTTCAGACATGTCCGTATTGTCCTGTATACATTCGCATACAGCAAGGCCGCGGCTTGAAAATCAGACGTTACCGGTCATAAGTGGTCATTTTCATTAGCAGGCTGGCTCGGCGTACAAATGACCTTTGAACGCTGATAGCGAACTTGGTTTATTCTCGCCTTGCCGCTCATATTATTCTTGCGAACTCACGGGGGTTCCGACCGAACAATGGGCGGTGCGAGAGCAGTGAGTCAAGCTAACGAATCGGGTTCTCGACGGCTTCAGATCATCCAGCCTTGGGTCGAAGCGCATGCAAGCGGCGTATTCTCATGTCTTCTTCCGGTTGTGTAGCAAACGAGTGACTATTTCTTTGTACTCAGCGGCGGCCGCGGACTGAAAAAAGCGCTGGCGAGTAAAATATGGGTCGCCCGCATAAAACCATTCGTACTGCAACTGACGAGCGCCGAATTGCTCGCCTATCATATCCCATGCGAGTTTAAATAGTTGCACTCGGTCGAGCGCGGAAGCTGTTTTGCCGCGCAGGTACTTTTCCAGATAAACGGCGATTTCCGGATTGGCGAAATCCTTTTCCGCCGGCGTCATGATGAGACCGCTGCCGCTCAACTCGCGGATCACCTGGACCGCGCGCATCTGGCATTGCGGCACCAGCACCCAGAGCGCTGCCGAGGTCGAGCGATGCGCCACCCGTCCGCGGGTGGACGCCGCCACTTCCTCGGCGCCGGCGCGCACCAGACCGCTAACCAATTCGACATTGGCGACCAGTTCTCCAATCTGTGCCTGGACGTGGAGTGCATCGGCGCGCCCAATCGTCTCGGCGATATGCAACGCCAGACCGGTGAGCAGCTTGAGCTTGGCGAGTCCACGAATGACGGCTTGCAACTGGGTATAACCGGGACGGCTGAGCAGGATGCCGTTGAAGATTTCGATATCCCGGTAAATGAACATGCGTTCCCATGGGACCAGCACGTCGTCAAAGACCGCCAGTGAATCCTCTTCGTCGTAATGCGTGCTCAGGGGGCGATCGAAGTCGCTGCGGCCGCCGCTGTAGGGTTCTCGGCAAATAAATTTCAAACCGGGCGTGTCGCACCGAATCGCGAAGCAGAGCGCGTAGTCCTCTTCGCCGGGGCGGCGCGGCATAAACGGCCCTACCCACAGTTCGTTGCTGAACGGCGCCAGCGTAGCCAGCATCTTGGCACCGCGGACGATCACGCCGCGGCCGGTCTCACGCACCACCCGCAGCGCTAGAAACGGATCTGGCTGCTCGGCCGGCCCGCGCGAACGGTCGACCTGAGGATCAACCAGCGTATGGGTAAGACACCAGTCGCGCTCGCGGCATTCGAGGTAATAGTGCTCCATATTGTCGGCGAAGCGCCGGTCGCGCCGGCCGAGGTCGGCGAGTCCAGTAGCGACATCGGTCACCAGCGCGTTACAGAAGTCCGGCATCCGGCCCATCAGGCCGTAGGTGTAATCGGCACGTATCTGCTCAGCCGCGATGCGCCATTGGACTTGCTCGATAGTCTCCGCCATCAAAAAGCTTGCAGCGGCCGGCGCGCCGCTTGACGGTGACTTGAAGCTCAGCTCTTCGCTGCGCTCATGCTGAAGGTCGTACAATGAGGCCAGTGTCGCGACAACGCCGCGAAACGGTGGGTGCGTAGTGACGTCTTTAATCCGTTCGCCGGCGACAAAGACGGTGCGGCCATCGCGCAAGCTGTCGGCGAATTCCTGGCCAGTACGGATTCCCATTCACGCTCTCCAAGCGGCAGGAAGTGACCTGCCGGAAGTCTTCAGCCCGCCAGAGGAATAGTCACCGTGATGCGTGGCTCGTTGCCGACCGCGCGCGTGGTGTGGCCTTTGCCGGTCAAGTCTTCAGCCAAAATTCCTTCGCCCGGGCCGAACCGATGAACTGAACCATCGCCCAACCCGATCTCAACAGCTCCGGCCAGAGTAATCACGTACTGGCGGCGCGGCGCATTATGCCAATCGACAAACGTGCCGGGCGTCATCCGGCTGAACGAAATGCCGGCCGCTGGCTGCATCGGCGACTGCTCAGCGAACTGCCCTGGACTAAAGGAAAGCGCGATTTCCTCCAGATGAGACTGGCCGTCGCTGCCACTGTAAAGGCGGAAAAGCGGCATCCGAATTACCTCCTGCTAACAGCGAGATGTTTAATCCGCGGCGCGCACCGGCGCCTCCGAGTTCATGAATTGCGGCATCACTTTGGTCACGAATCGATCCAGCGAGCGCCGCGCCGCATCCTGCTCGAGCCCGCCCCAGGCGAACGACAGCACCAGGTAATTGCAATCGCTGCTCTCAAAGAAACGCGCGAGTTCGTCGCGGATGCGCTCGGCGGTGCCGGCGTGCGCCACCTCCATCTGGCACGCGCGCGCGAGGTCCGGAGTGAACCCAACCGCCGGAATAGTGCGGAAATCGAGCCACAGCTTCGTGATATTGTTGTAGTATGTGCGGTACGCCGGGGCGGCGATCTGTTCGACTTCGCGCTCGTCGCCGGCAACGTAGATGTGACGAATCGCACCAACGATAGGCGTGGTGACTTGCGGGTTGAGATCGCCCGGCCCGCCCTTGTGCCGTGCGACTTCCTCGCGGTAGCGTGTGCCCAATTCCTTGACCATTGTATTGGGTCCAAGGGTCACCATGTTCATTCCCCGGCGGGCCGCGGCGATCAGGCTTTCCGGTGTGCTGACGCCGTACCAGAAGGGCGGATTCGGCCGCTGCTTCGGGCCCAGCTCCATCGGCACCCCATCGAAGCGGTAATGCGTCCCGCGATGGGTCAGGCGTTCGCTGCGCAAGCCAGCGACGATAACGTCGAGCGCCTCCTCGAAAATCTCGCGCGAGTCCATGAACGAAATCCCGTAATAGGCCAGCTCGAAGGGGGAAACGCCACGTCCGACTCCGATTTCCAGGCGTCCGTTGCTGAGATGATCCACCATGCAGATTTCGCTGATCAGCCGCAGCGGATTGTACAGCGGCAGCAGATAGACCAGTGGGCCCAGGTGAATCTGCCTAGTGCATTGCGCGGCCGCAGCCAGGAAGATCCCCGGCGACGGCGCCATCCCGAGCGGTGTCGCATGATGCTCGGCGACGTGGTAGCAGAAAAATCCCGCCGCATCATATTCGCGCAAAAGTTCGAGGCGGCCCTGATAAAGACGATCGAGGCTATCGTTTCTGCGCTCGATATGGTCGAAAACGCCGAATTTAATCTCGCTCATGATGGCCCTGTGCTTGATTGTTGACCCAATGCTCTTGCGGGCAGCCTAAGGACTCCTATTTCATCATCTCGACGCCGCCGGTGACCACCGCCAGTACGGTCGCCCCATTTTTGGTCGACACAGAATGCACGCAGCCATTCGGACGGTAATTCATATTGCCGGCGACGACCTCGCCGGATTCGTCGGCGTTGGAGCCTTCGATGACGAAGATCAATTCATCACCGACATGCTTGTGGCGGGGCAATTGGGCGCCAGGTGCGAAGCGCGCAAATAGCGCGCGGCGCTTGGTCTCCTTGTCCTGCCAAATCGCTTTCTGCTGGACTCCGGCCATCGCCTCGGTCCAGGGGATTTCACTCAGGTTGAAATTCTGCGAAGGCGGCGCGCCAGCGCGGTCAGTGGCAGGTTCCACCCCGCCGGTGACAACCGCAAGCACAGTCGCACCGTTTTTGCAGCTCACGCTATGGACGCATCCGTCGGGCCGGTAACCGACGTTGCCGGAGGTGGTGGTGCCGTGCTCGTCGGAAATAGCACCTTCAATGACATAGAGCAGTTCGTCGCCGACATGGCGATGCATCGGCAAGGTGGCGCCGGGCTCGAAGCGAGTCAATTGTGCCCGCCGCTTGGTTGCCGGATCCGACCACAGCACCTTGGCCTTGACCATCGGGACCATCGGGCTCCATTCCATTTCGTTCACACGGATTATTTGTGATGAAACCTCGGCCATAATGTCTCCTCCCTGCTCGATTTTTTGTAGAACCCTCACCCGCGTCACGGCTCTCGCACCACGAGCGCACGAGCGGCGCCGCTTGCCCTCTCCTGCCAGCCGCCCTCACCTCACCCGCAACCCAGGGAGAGGAACAGGCATGAGCGCGGGCGGCTGACAAGCGCGGCAGGTAAATCGGTGCTAATCCTGTTGCCTGTCTGCTGTCAATCGGATGCTAGGGCGGTGAGAAATTCTCCTCGTGCTGCGCTTGAACAACGCGCTGGATCGTAGCACAAGGAGAGTTTAAAGAACTCCCACGGACCAAGATCGCCCGAGATGTGCAAACTACAGCCGCGACCACCCTCACCAGGGCAGGCTCCGCGGCGCATGCCAGGTTGGTGAGAAACATGAAAACGTATGAGATAGCGGAACCTAAAGGAATCGACAGTCTTAAGCTGGTCGAGCGGGCGACACCCAAACCCCGCCCCAGCGAAGTTTTGATGCGCGTACGAGCGACCTCGCTCAATTATCGCGATCTGGTGACGGTCAAAGGTGGTGCCGTGACACGGGGAATCCGCCTGCCGCTGGTGCCGCTCTCGGACGGGGCCGGAGAAGTGGTCGAGGCGGGCACGGACGTGACACGCTTCGGACCCGGTGATCGCGTCGTTGCGAGCTTCTTTCAGAATTGGTTGGCCGGTTCACCGCACAGTTCCTTTTTCCGTTCGGCCCTCGGCGGCGCGATTGACGGAATGCTGACAGAATACATTGCGCTGAGCGAAGACGGGCTCGTCCGCATTCCTGATTATATGAGCTTCGAAGAAGCGGCGACGCTGCCATGCGCTGCGGTTACGTCATGGAATGCGCTGGTGAGCATGGGCCGGGTCACGGCAGGCGAGACCGTGATGGTGTTGGGCACCGGTGGAGTGTCGATTTTTGCCTTGCAATTCGCCCGGATGCACGGCGCCCGAATAATCGCTACGTCCAGCAGCGATGCCAAGCTGGCGCGTTTACGCGAATTGGGCGCAACCGGTGTGATCAATTACAAGACCACTCCGGACTGGGACGTGCAAGTGCTCGAAATGACCGGCGGCGAGGGCGTCGATCACGTCATCGAAGTTGGCGGCGCCGGCACGCTGGCGAAGTCGATTCGCGCCGTAAAGCTGGGCGGACGCATCAGCCTAATCGGGCTTCTTGCCGGTGGCGGCCAAATCGACCCGATGCCGATGTTGCTGAAGAGCGTCACTTTGCAGGGAATCTTCGTGGGCTCGCGCGCGATGTTTGAGGAGATGAACCGAGCGATGGAGATAAACGGCGTGCATCCCGCTATCGACCGCGTTTTCCCGTTCGCTCAAGCCCGCGACGCCTATCGCTATCTCGAAAGCGGCGCCCATTTCGGCAAGGTTTGTATCGCGGTGTGAGGCAGTGGTCCCCTTGGGGGAGCATTGTCTCGTATGAGCTGAAAGCCGGGAGGTTCGACTAAAGTTTAGTAGGACAGGCGTCCCTGCCTGTCGCGACCCGCGAGTTCCTTTACTCGCGCCACCTGCAGCGCTGTTGCTTTGGATCATGGAACCTTTTTACCGAAGACACCTTCCCCACTGGAGACAAGACCAAGCCACCTACTTCGTCACGTGGCGCCTCGCCCGAGGGCAAAGAGAGCTCGATTCAAGCGAGCGAGAGTTAGTGGCGACAGCGGTGAAAAGCTTTCGAAGTCAGCCGTATGAAATCGCTGCGTACGTTGTGATGGATGACCACGTTCACGCACTGCTGGCGCCGCTTCCAGCATATAAGCTGCGGAGTATTCTTCACTTGTGGAAGTCATTCAACACGCGTCAAATGCAGCGCGAGCATAGGCGGTTCGGGCGAGTGTGGCAGGAAGTACTTCGATCGGATCGTGCGCGATGACAAGGAATTTGCACAGAAGCGCGATTACATCATTGGAAATCCATGGAAGCGTTGGCCGGACATCGCGGAATACAGGTGGGTGTGGCCATTGGGGGATGACTCGTTTGGAATTGTGGCCAGCGATCGCATTCGCGCGCCGCTGACGCAAGCGGGCCGACATTAACCCGACCCAATAATTCTACTCTCATGCGTGAGGTTGCTATCATAAAGGTGGCGCGAGCGAGGCCACTCGCACATCATCGACAGGCAGGGACGCCTGTCCCACCAATTTTTCTCAGATTTCAGCGAGGCGCGAGTGAGACGGAAATCATTTGCTCAAGATCGCCTTGAGCACTTTGGGCGGGGACATCGGTAGCTCATT
>Ga0185299_10003570_pt1 | contig 20278 bp, 22 predicted proteins | sample PaiPotPPA55metaG_FD_128002 | JGI IMG/M metagenome (GOLD analysis project Ga0185299, IMG submission 128002) | Iron sulfur acid spring bacterial and archeal communities from Banff, Canada, to study Microbial Dark Matter (Phase II) - Paint Pots PPA... ... | reverse complement strand
AGAGCCTCTTGTTGAACTCGCCGCTCTCCCATCATTGCAACTTCACCCCCGCCCGACGACCAGAGTGAATCAGCGCCTTCGAATGCGTGCAACACTTAGTTTTTCAACGCAATCGCCCCAAACCGGACCTCAACAGCGGCTACCGCGCCGCGCTCGTTCCAGTTCACTCGGAAGGGACGCGCAGCACTCTTGAGGCGTTTCGAACCGCCAATACCCAAAGAAAGACGGACACATGCGTTTGTCCTGAAGCAGCTATTTGTTGCTCAACAGGAACCGTCTGAATCGTTGCAACCGCCGTGTCTCTCGGTAAGCGGATCCGCTTTGCCTCCTTCCCTGGTGTAAGGGCGGCGCGGCTGGCGCGGTTCCGGGGTAACCCAGCCTGCGACGGTTTGACCAATCGCGCGCCGGCTCTGCTGCATTACGTCGTCTGTCGTCGGGGCCAGCAGACTCCCGGCCGTCCCAAGGCGGTTCGCCCGTCCAAGTTCTGCTCAACGCTTGAGGTCCCTGGATCTCTGGAGCTGAGCATTTGGACGAATATCTGAGCCGCGCTTCTCCTCCCACGCCGCTGTTTTTGCTGCCGACGTCAACCCGGCCGCTTGTCCCGGCGTGGCAGCGGGTTGAGGCGGCACTATGAACCTGGTGTCATTCGCATTGCGGCGCCCGATCTCGCTGCTGGTGATGGTCGTAGCCGCAGCGTTGGTGGGTTTTCTGGCGCTCGATCGCATGTCCCGGGACATCTTCCCGGATCTCGGGGTGCCCGTGCTGTATGTGGCGCAGCCTTACGGCGGCTTGGACCCGGCCCAGATGGAAGGGTTCATCACCAACTATTACGAGTACCATTTCCTCTACATCACCGGCATCGAGCATGTCGAAAGCAAGTCGATCCAGGGCGTTGCGCTGATCAAGCTGCAATTCCATCCCGGCACCAACATGGCGCAGGCCACTGCCGAGACGGTCTCTTACGTCGACCGCGCCCGCGCCTTCATGCCCACCGGAACAGTGCCGCCTTTCGTGGTGCGGTTTGACCAAGGCAGCGTGCCGGTCGGTGACCTCGTCTTCTCCAGCAAGACCAAAACGGTCGCCGAGCTTCAGGACGCGGCGCTCTTCAAGGTGCGCCCATTGTTTGCGACCTTGCCCGGCGTCTCCGCGCCGCCGCCCTTTGGCTCGAGCCAGCGCACAATCCTCGTTCGCGTGGATCCCGGCAAACTTCGATCCTACAACATGTCGCCGGACGAGGTGGTGCGGGCACTGGCTGCCGGCAACACGGTCAGCCCCTCCGGCAACATCCAAATCGGCGACCTGTACCCTATGGTACCGGTCAACTCCGTTGTCGGGGATGTCCAGGGCCTGGGCAACATTCCGATCCGATCGCAGGGAACGCAGACGGTCTTCATACGCGATGTCGGATCGGTCGAAGACGGCGCCGACATTCAGACCGGTTATGCGCTCGTGAATGGACGCCGCACCGTATACATCCCCGTAACCAAACGAGCGGACGCTTCGACGCTCGCGGTCGTCCAAGCCGTCAAAGCCAACTTGCCGCGCTTCCAATCCGTTTTGCCGGACGACATCAAGGTCAGCTACCAGTTCGACCAGTCCCCCTTGGTGACAGGCGCTATTCGGGGCCTGTTTTTCGAAGGCGCGCTCGGCGTGGTGCTCACAGGCTTGATGGTGCTCCTGTTTCTGCGGGATTGGCGCAGCTCGCTCGTCGTGGTCTTGAACATTCCGCTCGCGATCCTCGCGTCCGTAACGGCGCTCTCGGTATCGGGTCAGACGATCAACATCATGACCCTGGGCGGGTTGGCATTGGCCGTCGGCATCCTGGTCGACGAGGCGACAGTCACGATCGAGAACATCCACGCCCATCTCGCCGATGGCCAAAGCCTTGCCCGTGCCGCGAGAGAGGCCACGGCCGAGACGACATTGCCCCGGTTCGTGGCCATGCTCTGCATTCTGGCGGTGTTCATTCCAGCCTTCTTCATGACCGGCGCAGCGCATAACCTGTTCGTGCCGCTAGCCTTGGCAGTCGGCTTCTCGATGGTAGGGTCGTATCTGCTTTCCAGCACCTTCGTGCCGGTACTGGCGGTCTGGATGCTGCGCAATTCGAACGCACACCAAAAGTCGCAAGAGACGTTTTTCGATCGGCTGCGTACCAGGTACGATCGGTTCGCGCGCGCCCTGATGAAACGACGGCGCATCGTCGTGCTCTCTTATCTCGTCATCAGCGGCGCAATCATATTGTTGGTCGGCAGCTCTCTCGGCACCGAGATTTTTCCGATCGTCGATACCGGGCAATTCCAGTTGCACCTGAGGGCTCCGGCGGGAACGCGCATCGAGCGCACCGAACAGATCGCGTTGCAGACACTCGATGCGATCAAGCGCGAGGTCGGCCCAGACAACGTCGAAATCAGCCTCGGTTTCGTCGGAACGCAGCCGCCGAATTACCCGATCAATACCATCTACCTTTGGAGCTCCGGCCCCGAGGAAGCGGTGCTGCAGGTGCAGCTCAAGCCCAGCGCTGGGATCGGCATCGAGGATTTGAAGGAGCGGCTGCGTCAGAAATTGCCCCGAGAACTGCCGGGCGTACGGTTTTCGTTCGAACCGAGCGACATCGTCAGCCGGGTAATGAGCTTCGGTGCGCCGACTCCGATCGAAGTGGCGGTGAGCGGGCCGAACTTCGCCGATAGCCGCCAATACGCCGATAAGCTGAAAGCGCAATTGGCACAGGTGCCGGCACTGCGAGACCTGGCATTCGAGCAGGAACTCGATTACCCGACCGTAAAAGTCACTGTAGACCGCGAGCGAGCCGGCGTTCTGGGGGTGACGACCGGAGACGTGGCCAATTCGCTCGTCGCCGGCACGTCGTCCAGTCGCTATACCGCTCCAAATTATTGGGCCGATCCCAAGAGCGGCGTCGGCTATCAGGTGCAGGTCGAGATCCCGGAGCCACAGATTAACTCCCTCGAAGACGTGAAGAACCTCCCGATCACTCGTCGGTCGGACCAACAGATTGACCTGCGCAATGTGGCCGGCGTTACCGACGGCACGGCGCTCGGCGAATACGATCGCTACAACATGCAGCGCATGCTGACATTGAGCGCGAACATCTCCGGCGAGGATCTGGGACGCGCGGCTGCCCAAGTGCAGCAAGCCATTAGCGATACGGGAAAGCCGCCCGCTGGGGTGAACGTGACCGTGCGCGGGCAGATCGCGCCGATGATCGAGATGTTCGGAGGCCTGCGTCTCGGGCTCGTGATGGCGGTGGGCGTCATCCTTCTGCTACTGGCCGCCAATTTCCAATCGTTCCGGCTTTCGCTAGCGGTGGGGTTGACGATTCCCGCCGTCATCGCCGGGGTCGTACTGATGCTTTGGCTAACCGGGACCACGCTCAACATTCAATCTTTCATGGGCGCGATCATGGCGATCGGCGTGGCCGTGGCAAACGCCATCCTGCTCGTGACATTCGCCGAGCGCAGCCGGGTTGAGGAGGGCCGCGAACCATCCGAGGCGGCGATAGAAGGCGCACGGAGCCGTTTGCGTCCGATTCTGATGACCAGTTTCGCGATGCTGGCCGGGATGGTGCCGATGGCGTTGGGCCTCAGCGAAGGCGGCGGGCAGAGCGCGCCGCTCGGGCGGGCGGTGATCGGCGGTCTCCTCGGTGCGACATGCGCCACGCTCGTCATCCTGCCGGCGATCTTGGCCACGCTCCAGTCGCGGCATGCCCCGATTTCCGCGTCGCTCGATCCTGACGACCCACGCAGTTCCTATTTTGAGCCGCAGCCGCAGCCGCGGTCCGCGACGCTGTCCGGTCGTGCTGCCGAACCCGCTGAACACCATCATCTGATCGTCGATTAAGCGAACCCCGAGGTACGGATTTCAAGGTCAGGACATCATGAATTACGCCAGCCGAACGGGCATAAAAATCTTGGTGGTGGTGGCGGTCAGCCTCGGCGCGGGGGCCATCGTTGCCGAGCGGCACCTGGCGGCATCGCCAGCGCCAGCAAAGTCAACCGAGGTGGATAGCCGCCCATCGGTCGACGTTGTATATCCGCGCCGCCTCACAGTGGCTCAACGGCTTCAAACCAACGCCACGCTCGAAGCTTTCGAGACGACGGATCTCTTCGCCAAAGTCACCGGATATCTGTCCGACGTTCGCGTCGATATCGGCGATCACGTGAAGGCGGGTCAAGTGCTCGCGGTGATCGACATCCCGGAAATGGAGAAGCAGCTTGCCGAGGACGAAGCCCAGCTGGCTTCCAAGCAAAGTGCGCTGGAGACCGCGCACCGCCAGGTGGACCATGACGATGCGAGTTTGGCGCTTCAGGACATCACGCTGAAGCGCCAAGCAGTGCTGTTCAAAGATGGCTGGGTTCCCGCCCAGATGCTCGATCAGAACCGTTCCGATGCGGCGGTCGCCAAGGCCAATGTCGGCGTTTCGAAAGCGAACCTCACCCTCGCCGCGCACCAGGTCGATCTCGCCGCAGCGACCGTGGAGAAAACCAAGGCGCTGCTCGCCTATACGCAGATCGTGGCGCCTTTCGATGGCGTGGTGGCGCGGCGCCTGGTGAACCGAGGGGATCTCGTCCAGCCCCCCACCGGGACACTGATGAAGCCGCTGTTCACGGTGCAGCGGATCGACACGATCCGGGTGTTTTGCGACGTTCCGGAGAACGACGTACCTCAGCTTCACGTCGGCGATCCGGCCATTGTCAAGCCGATTGGCTTTAACGGTAAGCCGTTCATCGGCAAGGTAACCCGCGCCTCCCTACGTCTCGATCCTGGGACCCGCAACATGCGTACCGAGATCGACCTATCCAACCCTGAGGAACGGCTTTATCCCGGCATGTATGCGGAGGTCTCACTGGAAATGAACCGGCGCCCAGACGCACTTACCATACCAGCCGCGGCCGTAGGTTCAGATGGCGACGGTAACTTCGTGGACGCCATTACCGACAATCGCGTCACACGCCTCGCCATCAAGACTGGTCTTAGCGATAGCGGTCGCATCGAGGTGACCGGGGGCCTATCGGAAGAGACGCCGGTGGTGGCGACCATCAAGGGCATGCCGCCAGCCGGAACGGCGGTTCAGCCGCGGATCGTCGATAAGAACTCCTAGTCCTCAGGCACATTACAAATGCCGCAGTCCCATTCCCACCCCGGCACATTTTGTCCCCTGGAATCGCCACCGCAGCGAACTTGAAAGGAACCCACGATGATCACCAATAATCAAGCGCGACAGTCATTACGGTACGCGGTGATGGCCGCAGCCATGTTTCTGATTCCCGCTCCCACCGCTTTGGCGAATCCGCAAGCGGACCGCTCGCTTGAGCAGCGTTCTTGTGCCGTGGCTATGAACCTCAATCCCGCGACAGCCGACTATGATGTTTGTGTCAGAAGCCTTGATCGCGCTCTGTCCGACGCCGGGAGTGGGCATTACGTCGCGGTGCCGAACGAACGCCGGGCCTGTGCCGATATTGGAATCAACCCACGCAGTCCTGCCTTTGATCGGTGTGCCGACGATCTGCGCAACTCACTGTGGAACGACGACGATTTGGGCGCCCGATGAGGGCGCGGCTCACGGGAAGACGAAGTTGGAGTAAGACGATCGAAACGATCGACTGTCGAGAGCGTGATACGCATATAGTGCCAAGCTTCGGGCCATATGTGGTGCGTGTCTGGATCGAACTCGGTAGAACGGTCACGTCAACCGAACGACCACAAGCAGCGCTCTTGAGCTATTAAGCGCCAGGCACTTCGAGCGCCGCGCACGTCTTGCCACGGCTCAGCGGATGAAAAACGGGGGGCACGTCATTGTCAGTGCTTCTGGATGCTTGCTGAGGCGGAACTCCCCGCGGGCCTATTGAGGGCCCCGGGGCGGGTCGATCCCGTTCATCCGCACATACACGATGAGCTGGCCGTGATGATTGTAGCCATGGGCTATTGCGTGCGCCGCTGTCGTAGCACGCGTCGCCGGTTGGGGCCCTGGCACCACTTCCGAAGCGTTTTCAATTGTCAACGTCCCGACCGCCTTGTGCGAGTAGAGAAACGATGCCGCCAGCGCCGTCACGATCTCGTCCTTTGTCTTCAGCTTCGCGATCGCGTCCACATCCGCGTCCGGCTTCATCCTGCCCACCCTGCTGAAGAAGTCGTAATTCTGCTGCGCCACGTGCTTCACTTGCTCGGCAAACGTGCGAATGCCATTGAACTTGAAGTTCGCCACCCCCAGCGAAGATGGCGTGAAGTCATACTTCTCCGCCGGCATCGCCTTAGCAACGCCTATCATGACCTGTTCATAGTTTGACAGCAGAGCATCATAGGCCTGTGCCGGGCTTCCCACCTCGGCATTCGATGTTGCGGGCAGGGTATCTGCTTTACACACTTGTAACTGAGCGCACAGAAGCCCCGCCGTCATCGCAGCGATTAGCAATCTCATCCGCATTTCTTTACTCTCCTGCACTACCATTGACTAAACTCGAACCTGAAAGGCGCTATATCAGACGTGCTCATCTGGCGTTTTATGGGAGCGTCTGCGTTACTTGAGTACCCGCAATACCCTTAGCGACACCGAGAATCCTAAAGGTACAGACACCCTGGTTCACCGATCGCCTGCGAGGCAACATAGAGGCGGCTCGACTCGGGCACGAACAGCGATGTGCCGGAGCCCGGTCTGGTCTTCACCTTGGAAAGCGGCGCGTAGTGGTCGGGATCGGTCTGCTGGCACACGAAGACCCAGCCCTCCGACGCCTGAGGCGTCCCATACCAACGTCCGCCTGACACGTACACGCGCCTGAGCTTGTCGTCATGGTGCACGCCGTCCATTGTCTCCGGGGCCGGCAGAGTTTGAATCTGCTTGCCCGACTGGCTGTCGTAGACGGTCATCTCGGGCGGCGTCCGCGTACCGACGAACAAGCGGTGACGGGCGCGATCGAGCGCCATGTCACCGGCGCCGCCCCCCTGGCGGGCCAGCTCCGGATGACTTCGCGCTTCCGTGTGTCGAACTGGTATATCTTGTCGGCACGCGAGTCGCAGGCTAGGAGAATGCCGTCGTCGTCGATCGCGATCTGGGCGAGATGACCCGATCGCCCGATGTCAAGCCGAACCGGCGACGCTGCATCCAATAGCACAGCGCGTACAGCGCCAGCATCGACACGATGAACACAAGCAACAGCGGCCACTGTGCCATGAGCAAGGACCAGGAAGTCGACGCGGTTGCGACGAACAGCCGGGCGGGAAGCGCAAAATCCATCACCAGCGCGTTCAGCTCGGCGAGGTGATGGTTATCAACTCGCGTGTCAAGCCCGCAAAATAGCCAAGTGCCATGACCGCGAAGATCGGCACCAGCGAACTGAGCAAGATATTGGCCAATGGAGCGAGACCCCGCTCTCCGACTCCCGCCACGTTGTCGTGATGCCCACTATAGTCGACTAAAACTGGCGGGAAGTTCGCCTGCCGATGAAATTGTGTTTAGCCGGTTCAAGCGGACTGGCCGCGCTGACCGATCAAGACTCGACACGGCTGTGTCAGGGAAGAAGCAGTGCGACTTTTTTCTTTCTAGTGATACGGAGTCCTTGGCCCCGTTGCCGTGCATCCAATCGCCGGGGGCCGCAGCCGTACCCAGCGCCGAAGCCGGCAGGGACGCCCGGACCTCTGCTGACGCGGAAGAAGAGGCGACGGCGCTAGCGCCAATGGGGACTGCCCTCGTAACCCGGTACCCCTTCGCTGACACTTAAAGCCGATTTCACGTTCGGGCGATAAGCGATTTGCCCTCGTTGCCAAACTACGCTCTGACCTGCTGTTGAATACGCTAACGGATCAGGCCGGCTCAAACCCCAAGTTCGTAAGCGGAGCATTCGATGAAAAACTTGATGTTTTCAAGCCTGTTGGCGATCACCGCGGTGCTGGCCGCCACACCGGTATCGGCCCAGATAAGGAACCCGACGGCAATGCCGGGCGTCCGGAACGTGCCCCCTCAGCCCCTGCACCTTACGAGCCCAATCGCCCCCCTTTCGACACCGCCCACCAGTCCTCTGCAGTCGCAGGAGCAGGATGACTTTGCCGCTCAGTTAAGGGCGGGGCAGCGGCAACTGCTGTTGCAGAACCCATCTGGGGTGACGCGCCCGGAGTTGGGCATCAACCGCGCGCTCAACGGCTTCACACCCCGATAGGCTGCCACGCTGAATTCGCGGGACCGATTGGCGGCAGCACGGGTCGGATATGCCGGTTCCAGATTGGGCGCGACCCGGGTGATGCACGAAGTGCTCGCCGCTCTCAAACGCCTCATGTACGTACGCGGCGGTAGAAAGCGTCAAGATGCCTCTTTCCAAACTGCCTATTCGCGGCAGGCGTATCGCTCAGCGTTATTGCTGGCCGCGGTGCGCATTGCCCAGAGATGGTCGATGCCATATGTCCGTACTCCAATGCAATCAGAGGCAATGTCGATGTGGCCATGACGGTGTCGGTTCGCTGAATTTAGCAGCCGCTGCCCGGCTGCATACGATCGATGCTGAATGATACTTGTCCGTTGTCCTAACCGCGGCTGTGACCGAACTCCTAGATCAGTTCACGGGTTCCGAAGGTGACAACATGGCAGAAATGGCAAGGGTAGCGCTGACGGCCGTTGCATTCGTGCTCGCGATCGGCGCTTTCGATACCAACCATACGGCTGCGCGTGCGGCAGATGTCGATGCCGACCTTCTCAACGACGCCCGCAGCCACTTGCAGCCGTTACCCAAGGCCATGGCGACGCCCGAGTTCCCGATCACGCCTTCGCGGGTCGAGCTCGGCCGGAAGCTTTTCTTCGATCCGCGAATCTCCGTCGATGGTACCGTGAGCTGCGCCCGCTGCCATCAGCCCGCCCTCTATGGCACGGATGGCCTGCCGAAAGCGCGCGGCGCCAATGACACGCTGAACCCGCGGAATGCGCCGACCATTCTGAATGCCGCTCTTCAGTTCAAAGCGCATTGGCGGGGCGATCGCGAGAATGTCGAGGACGAGGCGAAGCAGGTGCTGATCGGTGCGTACAGCTTCATCAATCCCGACTATGTGAGCGCGATCGCCCGCATCAAGGCTATTCCCGGCTATGCCGATCTATTCCGGAAGGAGTTTTCGGCGAATCCGGACCCGGTTACGCCGGATAACTGGGCCAAGGCGATCGGCGCGTTCGAGCGCACGCTCGTGACGCCGTCCCGCTTCGACGCCTTTCTCGCGGGCGACGCTCGGGCGCTCTCGCTGGAGGAACGCACGGGGTTGCGCAAATTCATCGATACCGGGTGTATCGCCTGCCATAACGGCGCGGATGTCGGCGGCGGCAGCTTCCAAAAGTTCGGCGTCGTCGAGGATTATTGGACCGCGACGGGGAGTCAGCAGCCGGACAAAGGCCGCTTCGACGTAACGCACGATCCGCAGGACACTTACGTGTTCAAGGTGCCGAGTCTGCGCAACGTCGCGATGACACCGCCCTATTTCCATGACGGCTCGGTGAACTCGCTTCCTGAGGCGGTGCGAATCATGGCCAAGGTGCAGCTCGGACGGGCTCTTGGCGATCAGGACACGGCCGATATCGTCGCTTTTCTCGGGAGTCTCACCGGGAAGCTGCCGCCGGGGTTCGTCGACGCGCCAATCCTGCCGGCGTCCGGCTTTGATGCAAGCCAAACGGAAGCGCCTCAGCAGCATCGGTAAATGAACCCGATCGTGTGGTGGCCGCGACGGTAGAAAAACCTCGACCGGACACGCGGCCGTAAACGAAAGCCTATGGGTGACACTCGTTTAGATGATCGGGCTCGGACTCGGGCTCGCCATGCAGGTACTGGTGCCGGCAGCGCAGAATGCGGTCGATTACCGCAATCTTGGCGTTGCGACCTCAGGAACGACCTTGTTTCGCTCAATCGGCGGCTTGATCGGCGGCTCGGTTGGCCTGACGTCCGAAGTAGGCGATTCGCTTCGCGTAGGGGTATTCCAGATGCTTTCCGACCGCCGGAGCTGCCCCGGTTTGCGACCGGCGAATGACCGGAAAAGGGGGGGGCAAAAAGAGTAGCTCCGACCGGCAGCCCCAGGGTCAGCTAATGGGATGGACCGGCTGCTTCCCCCAACCGGCTAGCCTCCGAGGCCTAGCAGCGGTGAACAGGAGAAGCAGCAATGAAGCCCGGAACAGAATCCAAAACAGCGCCCCTGGCGGTAATCGGCGTCGACATCGGCAAAGAGGTGTTCCACCTCGTCGGGCTTGGTGTTGACGGGAAGACCGCCTTCCGAAGAAGGATCAGGCGGCTGAGACCGAAAGCTCGCGGTAGAGAGCCAGCGGGCACGCTGGCGCCGGAGACCAATTCGATGCTGTCGGCAGCCGCCCAGACCAAGGGCTAGCGCCAGACGAGCCGGCCGCGCGGCGTGCCCCAAGGCCCCTTGGCGAACACCACGTCGAGCGTGCCCGCATCGATCTGCGCGATCAGGTCGGCGCTGATGCCGACCTGAACCTCCAGCCGCACATCCGGATGCTGCCGGGCGAAACGGCCGAGCGCGGCGGGCAGCGCATCGCCCGCGACTTCCTGGACGGCGCCGAGCCGCACAACGCCGGAGAGTCGCGGCGCGGCCAGGAATCGGCGCGCCGCTTCCTCAAGCTGCAGCAGGCGGCGCGCATCGCCCAGCAGCATCTCACCTTCGTGCGTCAGCGCCACGGCCCGCGTGCTACGGAGGAACAGCGGCCGGACCGCCTCACGCTCGAGGCGCTTGATCTGCTGGTCCACCGTGGACTGGGTGAGATGCAGCCGCTCGGCCGCGCGACGGAAACCGCCGCACTCCGCGACGGCGACGAAGGCTCGCAGGAGGTCGAAGTCGAGCATCGATATTGATCGTCATTCGCGATCACTGAAAGTACCAAAAATCGTTTCTCCACTCAATTCGCCGTCCCCATTCTCCGGGCGTATCGTTGCAGGGGTCGAGCCGAGGATCCGCCCCAGTCGTCGCGTTTCATCGGCTTTCAGCGGCGCTCCATCCGCCAAGAGGCTGAGAGAACGCTCGCCCGACTTGTAGTAGTAAGGAACTGAAAATGCGTATCTTGAACATTGTCACCTCACCAAGAAGAGAGCGATCCGCATCCATTGCTATCGTCGATTCATTTCTTTGCGAGTACCAAAAGAAGATCAAAGGACTTGTGATCGACACATTGGACGTTTGGACAGAGTCGCTTCCGGAATTTGGTGCAGAAGCGATCGGCGCTAAATACAAAGGTGTCTCCGGAGAGCCGATGACGACATCGGAAAGAGCTGCGTGGGAAAAGATTAGAGAGCTGGTGTCACGCTTTGAAAAGGCGGATCGCATCGTACTTAGTATTCCGATGTGGAATTTTTCCTTTCCTTATAAACTAAAGCAGCTGATCGATCTTGCTTGTCAGCGGAATATGCTTTTCACGTTTGACGGGAAAGAATATGGACCAGCGTTGATTATCGATAAGGCATTCGTCGTGTACGTACGGGGACAAAGCGAGGAAGCCGGCTTTCAGACAGTCTCTCCGCCTGGCTTTGAATATGTAACCAAGTACATAGAGTTCTGGCTCCACTTTATCGGTGTGCACAGGATCGCGACAATGACCGTTGAGCACACGTGGGATGGGCGAGCACTAGACATGATCGACGAGGGGAAAAAGCAAGCAGCAGAGCTGGCGAGGCAGTTTTGAAAGGTATGGGGTTCGGCAGATTCGCACTGCACTGCCGAGCAGTCTCCGTGGCTCGAGCTGATATGATAGCGGATAGGCTGCTCGTAGCCGACGGGACCAGCTGTCGCCACCAGATCGACGACGGCGCTGGGCGCGCGGCCGCGCACGTCGCCCACGTCCTGGAGCGTGTCTTGCCATGACGACGGCGGCCGCCGCCGCGCAGGACACCGCGGCGACGCTCCCCCAGGCGCGCATCGCGAAGCTGCCCGCGGCGTTCTTCGGCGCGGTCATGGGCCTGGTCGGTCTTGGGCTCGCCTGGCGCAGCGCCGCCCGCGTGTTCGGCGTGCCGCCCTTGATCGGCGAGCTCATCCTGGCGCTGGGAGCCGCCGCCTTCGTGCTCCTCGCCGCCTTCTACATCGCCAAAATAGTCCGGGCACCGGGGGCGGTGCTCGCCGAGCTGATGCATCCGGGGCAGAGCAGCTTTTTCGGAACGATCTCGATCTCATTCGTGCTGCTCGGGGCGGCGGCCCTGCCATGGTCGGGCCCGCTCGCCAACCGGCTGTGGGCGATTGGCGTGGCACTGCAGGCGGTGTTAATCCTGGTTGTGTTCCGCAACTGGATCGTGCACCCGATGCAGTTCGACCATATCCATCCCGGCTGGTTCATCCTGATGGTCGGCATCGTCGTCGGCGTGCCGACGGGCGTTGCACTGGAGCACCATGAGCTGTCCTGGGCCTGCCTCGCGGCCGGCACCCTGGCCGCGGTGACGCTGTACCCGATCATCCTGTTCCGGCTGTTCTTCCATACCCCATTGCCGCCGTTGTTGCGGCCCACCTTGTTCATCCTCATCGCCCCGCCCGCCCTCATCTTCAACGCCTATTACAGCCTGAATGGCGGGCAGCTGGACGCCTTCGCGCACGGCCTGTTCTTCGCCGGCTTGTTTTTCACCATCCTGGTCCTGTCGCTGCTCCGCGTGTTTCTTGGACTGCCGTTTGCCGTGTCCTGGTGGGCCTATACGTTTCCGCTCGATGCCATGACCAGTGCCGCCCTCGCATACCACGCGAAGATCGGCCAGCCGGCAAGCGGGGCGATCGCCGCCGTCCTGCTGGCGCTGACCTCGGCCATCGTCGCCATTGTCTCCGCACGGACGGGGCTGGCGCTCCAGCGCGGCGAACTGTTTGGCCGCTCACGGTCGGGCGCTCAAAGCCCCGAGCTGAACGATTCTCGATCCCGGTACCGCGGGCAAACGTCGGTCATTCGTAACAAACCCGGAGCAGCCGGTGCCCGCCTCTCACCCAACTAGGGTGTTTCCCGATCCCGCTGGCACCGTCGGTTAAGGGCAAAACCGGAAGCAGCTGATCCCAAGCACGATTCCCTCAACGTCGGCGGCGAGCCGGGCGGCATTGAGTGTTCGTTGGCTTCGGGATCGTCGCGGATCGGGATCTGCGCCGCCATGCCGCCCATCGCGTGGATGCCGCGGCGGTGACAGGTGTCGATCAGCAGGAGGCTGTAGCTGCGCAGGAATCGCGTCGTCATCGTCACCTGCGAGCGGTCCGGCAGCACGCAAGCTGGTTTGCCCCCTCGGCTGCCGTTCGCAGGTTCGCGACACCGCGGATTCAGCGTATTCGGGTAGAAACCGGCCGCACCCCAAACGCGAGCACAATTCATTCGGGGCCGACGCCATCACCTCTGGCCGGTTCGGTGATCTCATCGTCTGCGGGCGGTTCAATCTCCCGAATGACATCGATGAAGGCCCGCAGACTGGCTGGAACATTCCGCCGCCCTGGATAATAGAGGCATAAGCTGGGCGATGAAGGCATCCACTCGTTCAGCGCGCTGACCAAACGACCGGCAGCGACATCTTGTGCGATCCACGCCTCCCGCATATAGGCGAGCCCAGCGCCCGCCAGCGCCGCTTCTCGCAGCAGCGTCGGTTCATCGAGCGTGAGCACGCCGGGAACGTCGATATTGAGCGCATCCGAGCGTTGTGCAAACTCCCAGCGATACATCCCGCCGCTCGGCAAGCGTGCTCGGATGCAACGGTGTCGCGTCAGATCGCCGGGCGTCCGCGGAGGCGGATTCTCCTCAAAATAGGCCGGGGATCCCACCACCACGAAACGCTGGTCAGCGCCAAACGGGACCGCGATCATATCACCCGGCACCACATCCCTCGTGCGGATACCGGCGTCGAAGCCGTCAGCGATGATGTCGATCAGGCGCCCCTCGGTGACGAGTTCGACCCTCATGTCTGGATAGCGGCGCAGATATTCGAGAATGACGGACACCAGAATCTGCCGCGCCGCGCTGATGCTCGAATTGATCCTCAACGTCCCGGCCGGCTTGTCGCGAAGGTTGTTTACCGCCTCCATCGCACTGCGAATTTCGGAGAGCGCCGGGGCGACGCGGGCAATGAACTGCTCGCCTGCCTCCGATAGAGCAACGCTCCGCGTGGTCCTGTTGAACAAGCGAACGCCTAGGCGCGCCTCCAAACCATTCACCACACGGCTCAGCGCCGTCGGTGACATTCCAAGGTCCAGGGCGGCCGCGCGGAAGCTTCCGCGCCTCGACACGGCCACTACGGCGTCCAATTCCACCATGCCCGATCTGTGCATTATCCCGATTTATGCGCCACGATATGCCGGTTTATGGCGCTTATTGGCGCGATTCTAGCGGCTTATGTTGGGAAGGGAAATCGAGGTGTTCAGTTGCGGAGTGCGCAATGCGCCACATTGATAAAATCTACATAGACGGCGCGTTCGTGAATCCGCATGGCGCTGAGGTATTTGATCTCTTCAATCCTACGACAGGTCAAATCATCGGGACCGTGAAGCTGGCCGACGAAGAAGATGCTCGGTTCGCAATCGCCGTCGCCAAACGGGCGTTTCCCGCATTCTCGAGCACCAGCAAGGCCGAGCGCATCGAAATGCTCCAGGCTCTCCACGACGCGGTCGCCGCAGATGCGGATCAGCTTATGGATTTGATCGTCGAGGAATACGGCGCGCCGATCGCGAGAAGTACATGGATGGCCACTGGCGCGGCAGACGCATTTCTCAGTGCCGCCGCGACCCTCAAAGACTTTTCGCTGACCCGGCAGATCGGCACAGCCGAAGTGGTGATGGAGCCCGTCGGCGTGGTGGGCCTGATCACGCCCTGGAACAGCAATTGCGGCTTCATCTGCAGCAAGCTTTCCATGGCGATCGCTGCCGGTTGTACAGCCGTCATCAAGCCAAGCGAGATGAGCGCGCGCCAAACCCAGGCGCTGACTGAAGCCCTACACAGGGCCGGCCTCCCGGCGGGCGTGTTCAACATCCTAAACGGTCGTGGGGACGTAGTCGGCGCCGAGTTAACGACGCACCCGGACGTCTCGAAAATTTCGTTTACCGGGTCGACCGCGGTCGGCAAGTCGATCGTCCGGGCTGGCGCGGATACCATGAAGCGGGTCACGCTGGAACTTGGTGGCAAGTCCCCGACGGTAGTGTTGGATGATGCCGACCTTCAGCAGGCGATCCCCCATATCCTGGCTGCCGGCTTTGGCAACAATGGTCAAGCCTGCATCAACGGTACGCGCGTCCTTCTTCCAAAGTCGCGCCTGGCGGAATTCAGCGCGGCGATCAGCGAAGCCGTAGCCAAGATGCAAGTGGGAGACCCCCGCGATCCCAAGACCACGCTGGGTCCCTTAGTCAGCCGCAAGCAGTTTGAACGGGTCGAGCGTTACATCAAACTCGGCATCGAAGAGGGCGCTGAAGTGCTGCTTGGCGGGGAAGGTAGCCCCGAAGGGCTCGAGGACGGCTTCTTCGTCAAGCCGACGGTATTCGGCGGTGTCACCAACGACATGACGATCGCGCGCGAGGAGATCTTTGGTCCGGTGATCGCACTGCTCACCTACGAGACCGAAGAGGACGCAATCAGGATCGCGAACGACACCACCTATGGCCTGCATGCCTACGTTCTATCAGCGAACTTCAAACGTGCCCGTGCCGTGGCTGCCCGTCTTCAGGCGGGCCGCGTGTCCATCAACGGCGGTCAGCATGAGCCACTTGCTCCATTCGGCGGCTTCAAGCAGTCCGGTATTGGTCGCGAGTTCGGATTCTATGGCCTCGAGGCCTATCTTGAGCCAAAAGCTGTCCTAGGGAGCTTCTCCGAATGACCATCGTCTCCAGTGTTTCATGCAAACGCTGATAGGCACGTCGAACGTCCTCGCCCCGGGCGCTATCCTCGTTGAGTCGGTCGAAAAGCTGTTGGTCGAGATAGCCCCGCGCTTCGGCTGGGCCGACACCTGGGAGGAGATCGAACTTGGCTGCGTGCGGGATATGGTTCCTAACGACGTCGGCCGGCTCGGTCGGCCGGAGGAAATCGCCGCGGACCGTCGACTATCTCGCAAGCCCCAACGCGGACTATGTGAGCGGCGCGGTGCTTCGGGTCGATGGCGGCACTATCTGCTCAGTCAACTAGGCGGACGGTGGGGTTGAGTCATGGACGAACTGACTGAGCGAGGACTTGACTTCTTCTCCGAAATCCGCGGCGCGGAGCGCGCCGCGGATATGCGAGAGGCTATCGGCAAGGGCGCCTTCGGCTCCGCGATGTTGGCGCTGGCAGTGGATTTCGTCTTCGGGGCCGTGTGGACCCGGCCGGGCCTAGATCGGAAACAGCGAAGCCTCGTGACGCTAGGCATTCTCATAGCACTGCGGCACACCGAGGAGTTCAAGAACCACGTTCGCATCGGTTTGACGAACGGTCTCACCGTGAGCGAGATCGAAGAGGTTTTGATACAGGCGGCCGCTTATGCCGGTTTTCCGGCCGCGCATGCGGCCAGCAACGCGGCAGCCCAAGTCCTGCGTAACCTTGAGCCCACGCCCAACGACGCGCTGACGGAGCAATCCTCTTCCACGTGACGGACGGCAGGCCCCTAGGGGGTTTATCGACAGAGGGGGATCGCCTGCTAACCTCGGCCGGAAATGATCACCACACCAACGTTCGGCAGTAACAGTTCTCCGCATCACTTCCGGTCCTGCCGCACCCGCAAGATAAGACGGCGGGCTTGCGACCTGTTGATGATATATACGGAGCCGGCGCGGACGTTCCGTTCTCAAGATGAGAGAACAGGTAATCCTTCTGCACCCGCTTTCGTATCTCGTCGTAATCGAACACCGCGCTCGACATTGGCGTCAGCAATCTCCAATATGACCGGACCGCCACAGCGTCATCTGTTTACACATCCGCAGCGCCTTGGCTTCCCTGGAGACTGATTATTTTGGGGCGATCGTATTGCCCTAATCTCACCAGGATGAAATTCGATTTAGACTGGCATACGGAAGCGCTGCACCGAATGCGGCCGTGGGATGAATTTTGTGGTGAGCGGGGCGGCGCGGTGATCGAGCCGCGAAATTTCAGGAGCGCCGCCCGGTTAAGCGGGAGTCGTGGTCCCCTCCGCAGTGGTTAAATTGTAATTCACCCGCGTGAGATTGGGCCATTAAGAGCGCTTCGTCATGTTCGTGCTGACCCACGGTATTTCGCCGCGAGGGGTCGCGCGAGAATGAAGGTGGTGTGATGAAAACTCTGACCTATGCGGCCGTCGTGTTTGTCGCCGTCGCCGGTGCAGCGCCGGCCCTAGCGCAATGGGCTGCGCCGGAGTCATCGTCTACGGAACGGCTACCCGCCGCTTCGGCCTAAAACCTCGCTGCGTTCGAAACCTGCGAGGCGGAAAGGTGCTCCGCAAGCATGTTGACCAGAACACGCTACAGCGGATCGTCGACGAGTTACTCGATACCCGGGGCGACACGACCTTCCGGGACACAATCGAACAACTGGCGCATGACCTGAACGTGATGCGTTAGCGCGCTCGTCACCCCCGCTGGTGCGCGCCCTGTAGCGCTGTTCCGATGCTGCCCACTCTTCCGGTAGCGGGATCGCCTTCCGCGCGTGTACGGGCTTCCCAGGGCCGTTAGCGGCGATGCTAGTTCAATGGCCTCTGTTTTGGAGCCTGTAGCAGATTAGCTGCGAGGTCTTCGTATTGATTGGCCGTCCGGAGCAGCAGAGTGCGTATTTCCTTGACCGGTTCAGCCTCGGCCATTCGGCGGAGCTTGGCGCCCTGCTGCTGGTAACGTGCTGCCCGATCACGAGCCGATCTGGCGCGTTCCATTCCCAGACGATTGTAGTTTCCGGGAAATGTGCGTTCATCAAAGCTAACGCCAATGCCGCGCGATAGTCTCAGGCTCATCCCATGCTGACGAGGAGGCAACCTGGAAGCTGACGAGCTTCGCTTCGCTCTCGCGGTGACCTGACGCCGGAGCGGGCTCCGCGCGTGCGAGGTACGGCTGCGGGCAGAGCGCAAGGCCGGGGAGATCTTGCGGGCGCGAGAGAAGGCAACCGGGGGACAGCCGTATCAAGCTACCGGTCGGACGACACGACCAGTAGACGCCCCGACCCTGCGCGATCTCGGCATCTCAAAGCAGCAGTCATCGGATTGGCACCCGTCCCGGCGCGGGCCATGTGGGCCCGCGGAAATGCCGGCTACCCATCACCCGCCGCCCGACGGACGCACGCCACGAGTCGTCGTATCCGTTTAAGCTTTCCTTTAGCGGTATTTGCTACGGATGCCAGTGGCAGGTCAGGCACGGCTTGCCGTAGCTGAGCAAGGGGCCAGTGCTCGTGGCGGGGCGCTGGCCCCGATCGCCTCAGCGCGGTTGGCGAAAGCGCATTTCAACGCCTGCGGATAAGCCACGAGACGATCGGCGCGCCGGCTACTACCGCGGCGGCGATACCGATTGCGATGACGGTGTACCAGTCAGGCGCGCAGCGTTTCGTGTACCGCTATCCCGTTACGATACCAACGCGGCTTGACCCACGACTTCGGCTGTTTGGGCAGCGCGGTTTCCCACTTGTCGACCTGATCGGCTAACCGCTCGAACTCGGCTGCTAGTGATAGCAACCGAGCACGCACATCCGGGTATCGCGTGTCACGCGCAAGCATTCGCAGCGTTGCGGCGCGGCTTTGATATTTCCCCACCCTCGATTGATCTTCAAACATTGTGGATACCTACTCGCTTACTTTCCCCTGCGCTGGGAACGAGTCTTACCTCCCCCGGTTCCCAACCTAAAGTAACATTTGTTAACTGTTGCGCCGGCCTTGTGGGCATGGCTCCCATCGCCGTTCCCCGTGCACACCAGCCGGTGAGGGGATCACCGAACATGATGTTGAACCTAAGTTGATGAAGCCGGATCAGGTTTTGTATAATATGCTCAGAACGCATGATATTTTGGTGTTCGGAGCGAAAACGCACGCATGACTAAGGTTCTCACTGATACCCTCCACAAAACGATCGCTTTCCTACGGATGGCGGCGGTCCAAATGCGGCATTTGACCGACCGCGATGAACCAGAACTGGCCCCGCAGCTTCGCCGCATGGCGGATAAATGCGAAGCCGAGGCCGACGAACTTTCCAAGCACCTGAAAACGGGGTCATGACAAACGGGCCTATACAGGGATGACCGAAGCCGAGCGTTTCCTGCACTACAGCGAGTTGGCCGCGCAATTCAAACAAATGGGCCACCACCGAAACCAACGAGGAAGCCCTCGCCAGTTTGCTCGACCTGGCCCGGCAATACGAGCGGCTGGCTATCGAGGCAAAGGCCAGGCTCGCTGGCGCGGTCGCGAAGCCGGCGGGCTGATTAGCACCGGCCACGGCAGGTGCGCGCTACCGGCGGTTCGTGGCTTTGGTCGAGTCAAAACTTGGTTCGTGACCGGATTCCCGGTCCGCCACATCAAGCATGTCCGCCAGCCGCGCGTATGCGACAACCAGCGCGAGGTAACTGTCCTTCAGCGTGGCATTATCCGAACAAGCTTCCGCCAACCTCAGGAGGTGTGCCGCCTGATCGCGATAGCGCTTAGGATCACATAAACCGGCCACGAAGCCACGCTAAAGCAACCGTCGCGATCCGTCTCAAACATATGTTTAAGGCGCGCTGAAGGTGCGGCGCGGCGCGCCGCTGAGGCTCAGTGCCAGCCTGGATGGAAAACCGCACGACGTTATTTGATCTATGTTGATGCGCCTATAAGAATCCGACGTTAGGCTCGGCCCCGGCCGCGAAGACTTTCAGCGCGCACCTTTATGCTGGGTCGAGGGGGATTTCGCATGGAAGGGGTCGCGTTGTTTCGGCGGGTCGCGAAGCAATGCCGTGAATTGGCAACACGGACCGACGTCGAGGTGGTGAAGGAGCAGCTTCGGATTTGGGCCGAAGAATTTGAAGAACGAGCGGAACAAGTCGAGTCGGTGGAAACACCGATTCGCTAACGCCGTCGCCGGCCGCCCCGCAGCTTCTGATACAGCAGGCTCGGCTCGCGGCTCGGCCGCGGCGGCGGATGGCGCGCGACCGCCGGCTTTACCGTGGCCGGATCAAGCTTCGCGAGAACGCTCTTGAGCGGTGCCAGGAATGCGGCACGCGGGATGGGGACGTTGTCGTGAGCGGCACGAATCGTGGCGCCTAACTGAATTCAGCTATGGGCTGCGTTGGTTTCGGCCACCGCGAGGAGCAGTTGTGATGATGCTTCGGCGAGTAGCTGGCCAATGACCTGCTGCTCCTCTTTGGAATTGCCGAGTTTCAGCAAGTCTTCTAACCGGCCAATATTCAGTCGGA
>Ga0185299_10003569_pt1 | contig 20293 bp, 21 predicted proteins | sample PaiPotPPA55metaG_FD_128002 | JGI IMG/M metagenome (GOLD analysis project Ga0185299, IMG submission 128002) | Iron sulfur acid spring bacterial and archeal communities from Banff, Canada, to study Microbial Dark Matter (Phase II) - Paint Pots PPA... ... | reverse complement strand
ACAACTCCCATTTAAATGAACACCATAGCTGATGACCTCCGAATGACAAAAAAATGATGTTCATTGTATTGCGGCCGGCGGCAATCCTGCCTCAGTCTCATTCCCGTGAGTCCAGAGCATCCGCGGCCACAAAAGCACATCCGAACAGTACAACTTGAGGCGCGCATGCGAATATTGCGAATAGTGCTTCTTGTCAGCGTGTCTTGCAGTGTACCGATGCTGGGTCAAACCGATAAGGGCGAACTGTTCGGAGGATATTCCTTCGAGCGGATTGCGCCTGGGTGCGGGTCAGACTATAGGTGTGGAAGCTCCGGTCCAACCACGAATCTCAACGGCTGGACTGCAGCGCTAACCGGGTACTTCTATAAATCGTTAGGTATTTCGGCGCAGTTCACCGGAAACTACAACGGTACCGCAGCGCTGTCGAATTCGACTGTAAATCGGTATACGTATCAGTTCGGGCCTGCCTATGCTTTTCGTGTGCGAAATGCGAGCGCATTTGCGCACGCTCTGTTCGGGGGTGTCACTCAAGAATCGTCGGCCGATCAGACCCTGAGGTACACCAGGTTCATATGGTCTGTGGGAGGAGGTCTGGACTTTAAGGCATCGAGCCGAATATCGATTCGTCCTGTGCAACTCGATTACGAGAGGCAAAGCGTTCCGGTAGTCGACACCGGCGGTCCGACACCCATCCCCCCAGTCGGCGTCAATGGACTGCGGTACTCGGCGGGAATCGTTCTAAACTTCTAAAACTTACAGGCCTCGCAGCAACCTGCGGTTCGCGTGTTTGACGATAACAGGCATATCAGCGTAGCCACCACGTCCCCCCGTCTCAACTTCCGGGTAGCCCGTCATCTGACCAATCGCGGATTGGACTTGGTAAATCTCGGCGAGCAGCGCTTCATGCACGGGCACCTTGTTTGTGCTGCACGTCGGTCCGCCGTGGCAGATGCTCCCATAACGCGCGCGCCGAGAGGATGACGGAGAAGAGCGCGGTCACGCCGAGGGCGAGGAGTGTCCAGATAAAGAAGAAGGCTCCGCTGGACTTGGCGATCGCTCCGCCGACTCCCGCCCCCTTCATGTGGATGACGGGGACGACCAACCCAAGGAGCGACCCGAGGAGGATGATGACGTACCCCGATCGCCTTTCGGCTAGCACCAGCGTTCCGTACAGCCAGACGACCAGGATTGGCACCGCAATGAGGTCTAAAAGCGTTCCTGGCTCCACCCCGCGGACGATGTCGTCCGTCAGGTGAAACGTCATGAAGAGGATCGAGAGCACAGACGAGATGACTAACAGGACGTTGTGTTTGATTGGATATTCTCCTTGTTAGATTGGAGTGCCCTGGTCTTGTATTGCGCGTCCCGGGTTCCCGACGATCCGCTCCGGACTAACTGCGGCTTCAACCCCTGACCAAGTCCACGCCTGCCAGACGATGACCGAGGTGCACACAGTTTCAATCGTCGCGAAGAACAAGTACGCAGGAAGAGCGGGCGTCCGGGCACCGACAAGGGGCGGAACGAAGGTCAGGCCGCCGTTTATAAGGGTCACAATTGCACCCGCGATGATATTCGCCAGCCGGTTCGCTCTAAACGGAAGTAGTCGACACGCCACGATCATGGCGATGGGTATTTCCATGAAGACCGATGAAGCCAGCAGAACCCATGGTGGGAAATGTGGAGCGTCGGATAGATTTGGCGAGCCAACAATAGCAAACAGGGCAGTACAGTCCGCATACAGGTAGTTCAATAACGCGAAGAGCCAGAATAGAGACAACCGCTCCTTTGTGTCATGCATGTTAACCTCCTACGAAAGAGCAATGCAGGATCTGAGTTGCGCTCCTGCGCTCTGTACTGTGCATTTGAGCACTTTGGGAATACGGGCGAGAACATCAAAAGGTTGCAAGGTACGAGGGAGTATCCGAAAATTTCTGTGATTGAGATAAACTCATGCGAGGTTCGGCCAACCAACTGTTGTAAGGCGATTGCACAAGTATGGGCGCTTTTCGTTCGCGTTTAGGGGGGATGATAAGTGTTAATTTTGATGTTTCGCCAATCATCGTTGTCTTCCCATATCCTTCAGTAGACTGTTCTCATACCTAGCAACACCAATCTAGCAACTGCATCTCTTGCGTCTTTTTTGGGCACTCATCCGTATTACGAGTATGGTGGGGGCGGCCGCACTATCGCTGGAGGGGCTTGTGGCAGTGGATGCGGATGTGGTCCGGCTTCGCCGAGGCGACCTGAACGCTCTCTCGGAACTGATTACCCGGTACCAGAATCGGCTGTATCGGTACCTGCTGCGCGTCGTGCGGCAGCCCGCCGAGGCGGAAGACCTGTTCCAGCAAACATGGTTGAGAGTGGTCGAGAAGATTCGTTCCTTTGATGCAAGTCGCGATTTTGACACCTGGCTGTTCACGCTGGCGCGCAACCTGGCGATCGATCATTTGCGCCGGATTCGTCCGCAGAGCCTGGACGAGCCGCTCGCAAACAGCTGGCATAGCGAAACCGTGGCGGACCGGATTCCGTGTAAAGACCACACGCCGCTCGATCACGCGCTCGCGGCCGAGCGCCGAACGGAGATCGGCGAAGCGATGGCAGGGCTGCCGACGATGTATCGCGAAGTCCTCACACTGCGGTTTGAGGATGAGATGAAGATTGAGGAAATCGCGCGGGTTACAGCGGTTCCGGTATCAACGGTGAAGTCGCGGCTGCGGCGTTCGCTGGAACAATTGCGTTACGCGCTTGAAGCGCGCTAATCGAGGAGCGACATGGCAATGAGCGAGCACGACAAGATTCGAGAACTGCTGGCGTTGGCCGCAGCCGACGCGCTGACGAGCGCGGAAGAAAAGCAGGTTGCGGAGCATGTGCGGTCTTGCATCGCCTGCTCGAACGAATTGGGAGCTTGGCGGCCGATTGCGAGCGAACTCCGCCGATTGCCGACGCCGCAGCCTTCTTCGTGGCTGGTGCAGGCCACGCTGGCGCGTGCGGAGGCGAAGTTCACGGAACAGGCCGAGCACGATTGGAACCGCCGCGTAATGATAGTTGTCGTGGGTTTTGCGTGGCTGCTGACGATTGCGAGCTGGCCGGTTTTCCACGTTGTGAGCGGACGTTTCGGGAGGTTGCTCGAGCCGCAGTTCAGCCATACGTGGATCAGTTTTGCCGCGTTCACCGCGCTAGGGTGGCTCGCGGGAGGGGTGGCCGCAGTGATGCTGGCAGTCCGTCAGCGCGGCGAAAGGAGGCTGGCATGAGCCGCTTCACAAAGGAATTGCGCGTGATTCCAAAGGCAGCGTGGATCGTTGCATGGTTCGCCTATTTGTGCATCACGGTGCCGTTGTTCCTCTTTGTCGCACCAACGGATCCGGAGATGGGCAAATGGCCGCGCTGGGGTCAAGCGCTGCTCATTTACGGATTTCTCCTGCTCCAGGTGGCTTGGGTTGCGCTGATCGGATACATCTATGGCGATGCGAAGCGGCGGCAGATGCGGTACGTAATGTGGACGCTGCTGGCGATCTGCATTCCTAATGCAATTGGGATGATCTTGTACTTCATTCTCCGCGACCCTCTGCCGAAGCCGTGCCCCGGCTGCGGGCATGTCGAAAAGGCAAAATTCCCATTCTGTCCGCGCTGCGGCACTTTACTGCAGCCAACGTGCCCGAAATGTGATAAGGCCGTTGAGCCCACTTGGGCGAATTGCGCGCATTGCGGACAGCGATTGCCCGAGCCCGCGCCGCGCGCTACACAAGATCGTGCTCTGGCGACCTGACGCCATGCGGTTTCGTGCGATTTGCGCTGAGGGCGGGGATTAGTTGTTTTCGGTTCCTACGTTTCTTCGACGTTAGCGGATTGATACCTGACGTAACCAGGCGTGGCTGTTGAAAAAGGAACCAAAGCAGTAATTTCAGTGAATTTCAGCGCCTACGGCCTACGAACATTCAATGACTTACGAACGAATTTCGCTGTTGAAATTCCCTAAAAAGACTTTTTCAACACCCACAGGCGTTCTCACTCATTGACCTGCGACGTCCATTCTCACGGCTCGTTTTGCCGAACGATCTCAGCCAAAGCCTCAGGTGAGTCTACGAGGAAAGCCTCTGCTCTATGCTTCTTCGAAACAGGTTCGTGAACGAGGGTGGAGTCCCCCGGATATCCCCAAGGGGCACGTTCCGCATCCTACGATCGGGCCTGTTTGCTTTGCCGTTCGCCAAAACCTCTGTAAGAGGAGGTGCTATGGTCGGTTCCAGTTTCGCGCCAACCGCGTCCTTGTTGTTTGCGCTGAGTTTTTCCACAACCTCCACACTTCCTCCGATCACACCCTCAGAGATGCCTCTCTCGCAAACAACATCGGCCTCGAGTGCCGCCTCAGCAAAGGGCCAGCCTGCCGGAGAGAATTCAACTCCCGCGAGCCCGGCATCTTCATCAGGCCAAGGGTCTCCGGTGGCCCAGCAGGCCGACCCCCTGAAGCGGCCTTTGCCGGAGAAAAAGAAGAAGCTCTCCAAGGAAAGCTCGGCGTACAAGGACTGGGCGGATAAAGAGGTGCGATGGATCATCACGGACGAGGAGCGGGAAGCCTTCAAATTGCTGACCAACGATGAAGAGAGGGAGAAGTTCGTCGAGAGCTTCTGGATCCGGCGCGACCCCACGCCGGACACGGTCGAGAATGAATTTCGCGATCAGTACTACCAGCGTGTCCTGTATGCCAACGAGCGTTTCAGTGCAGGCATCCCGGGATCGATGACCGACCGAGGCCGCATCTACATCATTTATGGGCCACCCGACGAGATCGAATCGCACCCCTCTGGTGGAACCTACGATTACCCGTCCAGCCAAGGCGGGGGCGCAACGCAAACGCTCCCCTTCGAACTCTGGCGCTACCGCTATATTGCGGATGTCGGCCAGGATATCGTTATTGAGTTCGTGGACCCGTGCATGTGCGGCGACTATCACATGACGATGGACCCGAACGAGAAAGACGCGCTGGCGCACGTTCCATCAGGACAGCAGCGGCTGCAGAAGTTCCCAAAGGACAACGCGAAGGAATTCGACAATCTCGACCGCTTCGCCAAACTGAACCGCCCGCCGAAGTTCAAAGAGCTGCAGGAAATCGTCACCCACAAAATCAACTATCACACCATGCCGTTCGAGGTGTTGGCGGAGTACGTCAAAGCAACCAGCAACGTCACGCTGGTCCCGCTCACGCTCCAGATCCAGAATCAGGACATGACGTATACGAGCGAGAACGGAGTCTCGCGTGGAGCAGTCAATATTTATGGACAGGTCACCACGATCGGCGGACGGATTGTCCAGACGTTCGAGGATACGGTGCAGATGGAAGTTCCTCAGAGTTATCTGCCGAACATGTTGGACAAAGCATCAGTTTATGGGAAATCGCTCCCGCTTGCGCCTGGGCGCTATCTGCTGGAGATTGTCGTGAAGGACCTGCACAGCGACCATGTCGGAACGTGGCGCCAAAGCCTGGAAGTGCCGGACTTCGATGGAGATCTCTCTGCATCGTCGTTGATTCTTGCGGACAAGATGGAACGAGTACCCGTCAAGGACATGGGGCGCGGTCCCTTTGTGATCGGGGACACACTGGTGCGGCCGCGAGTCCCAGGTATGACGTCCAAAACCGCGGTGTTCAAGCGCGGCGAAAAGCTCAACATTTGGATGCAGGTCTACAATCTGGCGGTGGACGAGAAGAACGGCAAGTCCGACGCGAGCGTGGAGTTCGACGTCGTCCAGGAAGGGACGAAAAAGACGGTCCTGCATGGGACGCAACCTGCGGACATGACGCGTTCAGCGACGGGTCAACTGACGCTCGAAAAGACATTCCCTGCCGACGGACTAGAGCCAGGCATCTACCGATTGAAAGTGCACGTGCGGGACCAGATTGCGAAACACGGAGTCGAACCCGAAGCCATATTCACGATTGAGTAGCGAGTCTTCATTCATTGACCCTGCGTTAGCGCCTCGGTTGCCCAGAAACTGTTGTTTGCGGAACACTGGCAAGTGACGGAACCGTCCGGTGCAGAATCAATACATCCTTAGGCTGGCGCGCTAGGGGTTTGGTGGCTGTCCCCGCGCCCCCGGCAAAAACCCTCGCCATGGATCAGTGAGCGCAATCGCGATTTTTCGCCAATTGACCGCTTGGATTGCTCTCAAACTCCTCACCTTTATTGACTTGCGCGACCTCTAGACCTAACATTCCAGCCCATCAGTCGGGAGCGGCTTGAACTTGTCGTTATGGATGATCAACTGAAACGGCAAATGAAAAAGTTTGGTGAGGCAGTCAATAGTGCGCTGGCGGATTCTGAGCAGATCGCTCGTGCCGTAGATCGGATCAAGGAGGCAGGTTACGAAATTTTCGTCAAGTTCGAAGCCACCCTAGGGGTTAGAAAACAGAGTGAAGAGTCCAGTAAAGAGACGTTGGCCTTTGACTTGGATGATCCCAATCCCACCATCACGGATGATCAACTGCAACAGTTTATGAAGGAACTTCGCGAGGCAGTGAAAAGTGAGCTGGATTCCGAGCAGCTTGTTCGTGCCGCGGCACCTATAAAAGAAAACGGCTATCAACCTTTCGTCACGCTCGAAACCAACATCAGGATTCGCAGACCAACCATCCATTGACGCCTACCTCCCGGTCAACGAGTGATATGGCGAGTTTTTACCAACTATCTTTTGGAACCCTGTCAACTCCCCAGCTTTCATTGACTTGCCCCTTGGCGTCCGCCTAATATTGCGCGACCCATGATCGGCCAAACCATCTCGCACTACCGCATCGTCGAGAAGCTCGGCAGCGGCGGCATGGGCGTGGTCTATAAAGGTGAGGACACCCGGTTAGATCGTTTTGTCGCCCTTAAGTTCCTGCCCGACGAAGTGGCCAAAGACTCGCAAGCGTTGAGCCGCTTCCGGCGTGAAGCGAAGGCCGCCTCCGCGCTCAATCATCCCAACATCTGCACGATCTACGACATTGGCGAACAGGATGGACAGGCTTTCATAGCCATGGAGTTTCTAGACGGTGCGACGCTGAAGTGTCGAATCGAGGGGCGTCCCATGGAGATCGAGCAGATTCTTTCGCTGTCGATCGAGATGGCGGACGCGCTAGACGCGGCGCACGCCAAAGGTATCGTCCACCGCGATATCAAGCCGGCCAACATCTTTGTAACGGAGCGCGGCCATGCCAAGATCTTGGACTTTGGGCTAGCCAAGATGAACTCCAAAACCGCTTGGGGCACCGGCGACTCCGTAACCATCACCGTAGATTCGGATGAAATGCACCTGACTAGTCCGGGGGCAATGTTGGGCACGGTGTCCTACATGTCGCCGGAGCAGGTACGAGCTAAGGAACTGGATGCCTGCACCGACCTGTTTTCTTTCGGCGCCGTGCTTTATGAGATGGCGACCGGCAAGCTCCCCTTCGACGGCTCCAGTTCGGGAGAAATTTGCGGCTCTATCCTCCACCAGGAGCCGAAGCCACCGTCACAGCTCAACTCGCGGGTTTCTTTGGGGCTGGAAATGGTCATCTGCAAGGCGCTGGAGAAAGACCGCGGCCTCCGCTATCAGCACGCCTCCGAAATGCGAACGGATCTGCAACGCCTGAAACGAGACACCGAGACCGGGCATATCGCACCGGCTGCATCTACGATGGTGCCAGGGGCGCAGGAAGGCGGTCCGCGGAATGCAACGGCTCAATCGGTACCGATATCCGGTTCTATACCGGGCATCGCCAGTTCGTCGCCTTCAAGTGTCGGGCGGGTGGGCGGCGGAAGCCCATCCCGATTTTTTCATTTTCCAGTCGTTTCCGGGAGCCGGAGCGGCATTGGCGCCACGTTTGTTGGCGGCACTGGGCTCCCAACGCGATCGTTATGGCAGTGCGGAAGAGGTACAGAAGTACAGCGGCATTGCCCCGGTGACGGAGCGCAGTGGGAAAAAGAAATGGGTACATTTTCGCTGGGCGTGTCCCAAGTTTCTGCGGCAGAGTTTTCACGAATGGGCGGGACACTCGATTGCGCAGTCGGTTTGGGCGCGGGCCTATTACCAGCAACAGCGCCAGCGTGGTAAGGATCACCATGCTGCGGTGCGATCCCTGGCTTTCAAATGGATTCGCATCATGTTTCGCTGCTGGCAAGACGGTGCGGCGTACGACGAGAACAGATATCTGGCGACCCTAGCCAAGCGTGGCTCGTTCCTGATTCCTGTCCCGGCAGCCGCAGCAACGAGCCTGTGAAATTTATTGTGGATTCTAAGTGAGCCTGAAAAGGGAGCTAGTCGAAAAAATGCTTGACAAACTTACTCAGATATCTGATTACATCAATTTATCGACACGAATGGAGACATTTGGCGAAAGTGGGAGCACAATTAACCATTGGTTACGGTGCGTTATGAACTCTCTGCCAATCGCATTTGGGATCATCTTTCTTTGGTTGTCTCCATCGCCCGTACCAGCACAGGAGATAGGGTATGTTGACCTAACCGACAATAATTTCCGTGAGCGTTCCCAGCCGACGCGGACATTTGGTGGAGGCTGTGCTGGCAGTCCTCACGGCGCACCGTCTCAGGCTGAGGTGACAGCCACGGTTGTTTCGTTGGACCAGATGCGATATCGGATTGGAGACGAGGCTACTTTCGAAATCAAGGTTTTGAATAGCGGAAAAGAAAACATCGTAGTGCCTTGGACGCCGCATTTGGGCGACCTAGAGCTTGCGCATGCACGCCGTTCTTACAAATATCGAGTGGGCGTCATTTTGCTCGTTTTCAGCGATGTCGAAGGCCACGAATTCTCTATTTCAGAGACGCTGTACGGTTCGGCAGACGTTCCCGGCAGTCTTCGCCAACTTTCGCCCGGCGAATGGTTCACGGTTAAGGGTCGAAAGAGGATTGACCTTTACGACGAAAACTGGCGGAAGGAGCTTGCGGCTTCTGGGTTCGTCGAGACAAAAGTCAGCGGCTTCTACAGGCAAGATACAGGCACGTATTCCCCAAAGAATGGCGGGAGTGATAGTCAATGGTGCATGCCATTCCCTTGCCAGCGAGCTAATCAGCTCGATGTCACGCTACTGAGACGCTAGCCACTGATTGGAGTAAGCGGAGATGGACCGTGTCAGGTCAAGGTTCACCGTTCTCGGCGCGAGACTCGCCTAAGATCGTTGTTGTAATATCGCGATTACGCGTTTTGACCTTGACCGAAAGTCGGCCCGATTCTGGGTGAGCGCTATCGCCTGTTCTCGACACCAATTGGTCTCCCACCGAGCTGGAGCAGGAGGTCATACCCAAATTGTGCTCCCCCGCTGACGCAATCGGGCCATTTACGTCCACTGAGAGACCAGCGTAAAAAGCTACTCAATACAGACTTCTACACTATTAACCCGACTGGGCGCACCAGGTAGACATGTGTGAACAGTCCCCGCGCCGCTTCGAGAGCCTTGAGAATGAGTGCGGTCTGCACGCCAAACAGACCTCAAAGGAGGACACGGAGATGAAAGGCATAGTGCGTTGCCCTTATTGCATATTCGGCCGTGAGTTCCGACCGATGGTTGCCCATGTGGACGGCAGATATATATGCAACAAATGCGGCCATACGACACATCCAAGGGATGCGAAATATGAGTGTCACTGCCCCAAATGTACAAACCTGAGATCTCGTGCTTTTGTTGCAAGTTGAGTTGTTTCAGTACTTCTCCCGTCCGGAAACCGGCAGTGTGCTTACATTGGCGATTGTTGACGTAATATCGCCATTGCACTAACGACCGTACGCCATTCTCAGGGTCGAAAATCACTCCGCTCATGCTTGGGTAACGGGGTTGAGAAGTTGTTAATTTTCATGTGGTTTCGCGGGCCGGAGGCCCTATAGGACAGTTAGTGAAATCGTCTGATCGCGTCCAGCTATCCGGACGTGTCGTACGTTTGCAAAGCGTACAATTCCCGGGTAGGACCTCCGCCATGCCTCACCGCGACGATGCGAAAGAGCGCGACTTGATCTCGCGAATCCTGAAAGACGCCGAATGGGTACCTCGCGAGTCGAGTCCCTACCTTGAACCCGAGGACTCGCTGTTCTCCATGGCGCTATCCGGTGGGGTTGGAGCTTACATGCTAGCCGTCGCGACGAGCCTTTTGGGCGCCGCAGAGTGCGAGGCTCGATTGCTCGCCCCCATTTGGCAGCGCGACGAGACAGCGAGTCTGGTTTGCCTCCCCTCTTTCGAACCGGAGTGGGCGCTGTGGGTGGTTGGCGCAAGGAGAGTGGGCTTTTGGGTTTTGTTGGCTGAAGCAGACAGGAGCATTTGGCATTCCATGCGCGGTGAACTCGAAACGCCCGACTCCGTACCGCTCAAAAAGAGGTATAGCGAACTGTCCCTCGAGCTCGGAGTAGCAGTTTGTGATATCTGGAGTCGAGTGTTGTCCCAGACGAGATACCCAGAAAAGCGCACAATAGACCGCTGCGACGGCGTCTCGTACCACTTTGCTTATTCGAGAAAAAACATAGCCTCAACGGCGGGAACGACGTGGTCTCCTCCAGAGGGGACGATTCCCGGCCAGCTGGTCGGGCTAAGCGACACACTCAGGGAGTACGTTCAGTACGGTGGACAGTCGAACCTGCAGATTGTTCGTAAGATCGAGGAGGGCCTTACGTGTTTGCAGACGGCGACCTCCGAGGCAGCGGAATAGGTTCAGTCTAATAATCCCACCAATTCCACCAAACTCCCAAGCCGATCATTCTCCGGGCTGGTACCGAACCACGATAGTTGGCGTAATAGTGCGCCGTGAAAGGCGCTGGACTTCAGCGGGTGCAACTCCCGCCCGGGAACTGGTTCGGTCGACCGCCGCTTCGATTTGTTGCCGGGCCTTCGTAGAGCCAGAATCTGGTTTAGGTTGTTAATCTATTGCCGCCAGCACATAGTCAGTCAATATCTTTTCCGTCTGCTCGTGCATTCCGTGCGTGTTGTAGTTCGTGCTGGTGATGACGACCGCTATATCGAGTGCGGGGATCGCAACCACCTTATTACCCCCGTTGCCCGACATGAAGAACGCCGGATAACTCTTCTGGCCGGACTTAAAGGACTTGAGCCACCACAGGTAGCCGTATTCGGTCGTCTCATCAATTCGGGCATGAGGCTTCGTCGAGCTATGCACCCATTTTTCACTCACGATGCGCTTGCCTCGCCACTCGCCGCCGTTGAGATAAAGTTGAGCGACCTTGAGAAGGTCACGGCTAGTGAGTCGCAATCCGCCGCCCGTTTGCGGAACGTTCATGGGAGAATAAACCCACTCTACATTCGTAATGCCCAGCATCTGAAAGAGCTTCGCGCTTGCATAATGATCGGCGCGTGCGCCCGTCGCTTTTTGGAGGACTTCGCTCAGAGTGAAAACTCCTCCGGTGCAATAACTGAAGTAGCGTCCGTAGGGAGGCGCTTCCGCATGCTCGCCTACGCGCATACGTCCGCGAATCGGCAAATCGAGAATGAACTGCGCCCAATCTTCAACGAGGTACATCCGCTCCTCGTTGCCACGCGAAGCATCATTCCAGTCGTCGCACTCCAGCGGTGAACTCATGGTCAGAAAATCTTCCACCGTAATCGCGGTTTTGCGCGGGCCGGGATTCTGAACTCGACGGGCATGTTCCGGCAGCAGCGCCAGAACCTTCGCGTCCACTCCGCTGAGCTTGTGCTCGTCGATGGCAATTCCGATTAGTATGTCGGTGATGCTCTTGGTCGCCGAGCGGGTGTCCCGCAGGGTCGTGGCATCGCCGTCAAAGTATCTTTCGTAAACCAGCTTGCCGTGGCGGGCGATCAGAACACTCCCAATTTTCTTGAATTCCTCGGAACGAATGGCGGCATCGAGCGAGCGCAGGCGGGCGTCGGAAAGTCCCGTTTCAACCGTGGAAGCCGTGGGCCAGTCGGGCGTCATGGCTTGCGCTGAGCTTTGGGTTTGGGAGTTTGCAGCAACGGAAAAGAACAGTAACACAGCTATCCAACTAGTCCAGCAGGCAAGGGGCATAAGGGAGCCTCAACCCATTCGACGCGAAAAGGGCGACATTGTGAGCATCCCTTAACCGACATCGCCTTCATCCATGCCCACAGTTTCCCCGCTGAGCGCGTCTTCATTCTCGCCGGAGCAGGCGTGAAAGCGGAAAGCGGCATTCCGACTTTTCGTGGCGTAGGTGGACTTTGGCGGAACTGATCGTCGTTATTAGGACTACAGTCCCGCCAGCGGTCAACTAGATTTTGTGCGGCGCTCCTCACTACTCCACCCCGGTCACAGCCCAGATGTCGCCTCCCTGCGGGCGGAAGCGGTCGAACATCACCCATCTCCCGTCCGGCGACCAGACGGGGTAGTCGATTCTTGCGTCGGGGTCGGGGAATTCGTACACCATCTCCGGCTTTCCTCCGTTGACTGGCGAAACCCAGAGCACCTTGTGCCCCACGACATCCATGATGCGGGTGCGATCCGGTGAGAAAGACATATGCGAGCCGCCTACCATCGTTTCCGCAAAGGGTTGCGGTTCGCCTCCACTCACGGACACCTTCATCGTGGCAGGCTTTCCGTTGCACGTGCAGCGGAAAACAATGCCCAATCCGTCGGCAGCCCAGCGCATGAAATGCCCCATCACGCCAACATTCGTCAACCGACGCGGGTTGCTACCGTCTGCGTTGATGACCCAGACCTCAAGCCGACCGCTCTGGTCCGACTGGTAGGCAATGAATGTGCCCTCCGGCGAGTAGAACGGGTTCACGTTCACGCCGGAGTTCGATGTCAGACGCCGCAGAGTTCCGCTGGCGATCTCGACTTCCCAAATATTCGGGCTTCCCGAACGCGAAGAGAAGAACGCGATCTTGTTTTCGTCGGGCGACCAGTTGGCTTGGAAATCGCCTCCGTGTCCCGTGGTAAGTTGCCGCGTGCTTGAGTCGGCGAGCGTAAACAGCCAGATGTTCATGTCTCCAGCACGGTCGGAGTTGAAGGCAACCATTTTGCTGTCAGGTGACCATGAGCCTCTGGTGTCTTCTCGTGTCGTGCTGATTACCGCCTCCGGCGTCCCGGTTGAAAGCCCGGTTTGCGGAGAGACCGGAAGTCTCCAGATGTCGGCGTTCTGGCGCAACGTAGCATACGCGAGGCGCTTGCTGTCGGGCGAGACAGCGACCTCAACGTCCTGTCCGGCTCCGGCGGTCACCTGTTGCAATGAACCGCTTAGTGTTCCATCCTTGTTCACTCGTGCCCGCCAGATGTTTATGCCGCCGCTTCGGTACGAGGAGAAATAGATGAACCTGCCTGACGGCGACCATGACGGGCGTATGTTGGTGAGGGAGTCGCTGGTGATCCAGTTCATCTGCTTCGAGTCGAGGTTCACCGTCCGAATGTCGAACTTCGTTCGCACAAGATTCTGGAAGACAATCTTCCTGCCATCCGGAGACCAAGCAGGTGCGATATGCGCGACCTCCTCACTCGTATCTGTCGTGACCTGCTGAGGGTTGTGCCCTTGGCGGTCGAGTACCCAGATACGACGTGGGCCAGCCCAAGATGCATCCACTGCTATGTGCTGTCCATCGGGCGAGTAAGCCGGATTGAAGGCGTTCTCAACCAGTTTGCTTTCTTCGCCGGAGGCGAGATCGAGCACCCATACGTTCCCATCTTGGAACTCACCGAACACGTCGCCGGGTTGTAGCTCCGCACCGGGCTGGTGGGCACGCACAAATGCAACCTGCCTTCCATCGGGCGACCATGTGGGCTGGACTTCGTCAAAGTCGCCATGCGTCAGTTGCGAGTCCTGAGCCGAAGCCAAATCCTTGCGGAAAATCTTTCGGATTTTGCCGACCTCCCCTGTGTAGAGGAGCGCCTTGCCATCAGACGACCACGCCGGATACTCCTCGACTCCCTCGGCGAATGTCACCTGCGAGAGCGTTCTGCGCAGGGGCGTCCCAGAGCCTTTCCACCTCGCGCCGACCACGAGCAGAATGGCGACGACGGCGACCCCGCACGCTGCGGCAAAGACTCGCGAATGCGACCATCGTTTCGGCTGCACAGTCGGCTGTGTCAGCGTCAATCGCGCCGACTCCGAATCTCGTTTGAGCCGTTGCAGGTCAGTGCGAACCTCCGAAGCATGCTGGTAGCGGAGGTCTCGATCTTTCTCAAGACATTTTGTGACGACATCTTCGAGCCGAGGAGGCAATTGGGGATTCAGTCGTCTAGGCGCAACAGGAGCACGGTTTAGAATTGCGTCGAACACCAGACCAGAGGTGTCAGCGCCAAACGGCAAAGCTCCAGTTGCCATCTCATACAAGACAGAGCCGAATGAGAACAAATCAGTGCGCGGATCGAGTTCCTTGCCCCTTACCTGTTCTGGCGACATGTAGGCGATTGTTCCGAGCGTCGAACCGGGACTGGTGAGGTGCTCGTCTGTAGTTTCCAATGTGGGAGCGCCTTCGGACACTGATTGTGCCTTGAGCGAGAGCTTCGCCAGACCGAAATCAAGAACCTTGGCGTGTCCTCGCTTCGTGACAAAGATGTTCGCAGGCTTGATGTCTCGGTGGATAATGCCAGCCACGTGCGCGGCGTCCAAAGCATCGGCGATCTCGATGGCAAGGGAGAGCGTGGCTTCCACGTCCAATGGCTTCCCCGCGATCCGAGCCTTCAAAGTCATGCCGTCCAAGAACTCCATGACGATGAAGGGTTGACCATTTTGGTCCCCGATCTCGTGTATGGTGCAAATGTTTGGATGGTTAAGCGCAGAAGCCGCCTGTGCCTCGCGCTGGAATCGGGCCAGAGCTTGGGTATCCTTGGCCACGTCCTCAGGCAGGAATTTCAATGCGACGAAGCGATGCAGCCGCGTGTCCTCAGCTTTATAGACCACGCCCATGCCGCCGCCCCCGAGCCTCTCGACGATGCGGTAGTGCGAAATGGTTTGGCCGATCACTGGCGCGAATATTACTTCTGTGAAACGGGCAAGTCAATGAAAGCCGCGGAGTTGGCAGTAGCTCAGAGGAATTGTTGGAGTAACGTCGACATTCACTAACAACTGGGTCGCACTGTAATTGATCGCGAGTCTAGGCCTTCTTTTGTGCTCGCCACTTTGCCCAGCGCGCTTTCTGGGCTGCGGCAATCCTTTTGCGGGCAACGGGAGACATTCCCTTGCGGGAATTGGTTGGAATCACCTTTTGCCCCTTGATCTTTGCCCACCGCGCCCTCTGCGCGGCAGCAATTCTCTTGCGTCCTGCCGCCGAAATAGTTGTCTTCTTCCGACTGGATTTTCCCCCGCCCAAGTAGACTTTCCCGAAAGCTGTGAGGGCAGCAGTTACACGGTGCAGTTCATCCTCAAGTCGAGTACGTTCCTTCTGGAGTTGACTGACTACAGACTGCATCAGTGTCCTTGGCATCGTGCGATTTTATCACCCAGAGTTTGACGCAAGGCGGTTCGTACAAGCCTTATTCGTCCTCGACGGTCATGAGGATTGCGTTGCCTCTCTCATCTAACGGAAGGCCCACTGTTGGAGGCGAGTACGAGGTAATTGTCGTAGGTGAGTCGGCCGTGTCTATATCGTATTGCCAGTCGCGCACCCCGCTCGTGTCGTAGAAGGTCGGAGCGGAGATCGTCGATGGAATAGAGATAGTGGCCGTCGATCGCGAGAATTAAATCACCCGGTTGCATGCCAATACTGGCTGCGGGTCCCTCAGGCTGCACACCGGAAATCTCAATTCCGTCATGTCTCGATTTCGGATTACCGGTTAACCAAATGCCGATTCGAGCTTCCACCGCCACACCCTCTGACGAATTAGCGGGTGGGTCAGGATCGCGAATGGCCGCAACCTCGCTAGGTGGCTGAGAACTAGCAGAGGCGTCAACGGGTATCGGCTCCAACCGCGCTGCAATTTTGATTTTCCCAGTTGAACTTTTAAGAGTACGCTCCCATCTTCTGTACCCGCTCTTCGATACCCTCACAATATGTTCCCCGGCGACTATACCCACCGAGGACGGGGTGCTGCCGACGAAATTGCCATCAATTTCGATATCTGCTCCCAAAGGGTCCGATGAGATTTCGGCAGTCGCTTCACCCGTATCACGCGCTGGGTTGCTTGAATTCGTAACCGCATCTCCCAAACCTCCGGCAGTTACTCCCGCAGGCATTGTCGTGGATGGGGACTGCACTCTTGATAGTGTCTCGACCTCACCACCGGGACGAGTCAGTGCGCAACACGAGGAGCTAACGGAGAAGTCGTAAACGTATGCCTGCATTCCCTCGCCGCGCGCGAGGTACAGTGCATATTCGCCATTACCCAGTTCGAGAGCGGGCGTGATCGTGTAGATGCCCGGCTTTGCCTCGGACCGGAATAGCTGAATCTGATGCGTCATAGAAATGCCCGAACTGGCACGTGCCAGTCCCTGCGCTCCTATCTCGAACTGCCGCCGCTCTGCCTTCTCTTCCAGTCGCACCAGCACTAGGTCGCCCGCGTTGACTCCTGCGTCCGCTTCCTGCTTCGGGGGGATGAAATAGAACACCGGCTTGCCATTGATGACAGTCTGAGCGTGCGGCCCCAGCAGCTGGACATTTTGTTTTCTTGTCTTGATTCCGGCGGTAAGGCCGGATACGAGTAAGCTGCCGCTGCGCGTGAACGCAACGATTTGACCGAGGATTTTATTGAACTCACCCCCTGCTTGCACGTACATTCCGGGCTCAGAGGGAATGCTTCCACTTCCGGCGTCACTGATGGCGGGCTGGGATGCCTGCGCCATGACTGCCGGAGCCAACAAAGCAGGGATACTGAACATTGAACACAAACACGCTGCAATAAACAATCGTTTCATTTTGGAATCCTCATTTTGCCAGTTCTGCCGATCCCTAATTCACCGTCTGCGTCAGCGAAGCCGAACTGCCGATAAAATTGGCGTTCCCGTTGCACGTCCCCGTGATGTTGTGCGAGCCCGAGGTCAGCGTCGAGGTTGTGAACTTTGCCACGCTTCCGCTCAGAGCCACAGTCTTCAGGGCCGTCGTGCCATCGTAGAAGGTCACGGTCCCGGTTACTTTACTGCTGAACTGCGGCGTCACACTCGCCGTAAATGTCACAGACTGCCCAACGTTTGACGGATTCAGCGACGAAGTTAAAGCGGTTGTGGTTGTGGCTTTACTCACCACCTGGTTCACCGCCTTCGACGTGCTGGCGGCGAAGTTCGAGTCACCGCCGTACACCGCCGTGACCGTCGTTGTACCTACCTTGAGCGCCGAAGTCGTGAAGCTAGCCGAGCCGCCACTCAACGTCCCCGTTCCCAATACCGCTGTGCCTTTCTTAAACGTGACGGTTTCTCCATCAGGCGGCGCACCGACACTGGAACGTGGTGGTCTTCGGCGTCGAACATACCGTCCCGGTCGGTGTCGCGATCCAACTCGACGGCAAAATTGTGGTGGGCTCCACGGCCGAGGTAAACGTAGACGGCGGAGGCGGATTTGGGCTCGCCCGATTCAACTCCAACGGCAGTGTGGACAACTCTTTCGGCACCGCCGGCCAAGTGCAGGTCGTTCCCTTCGGCACGGCTCTGAGCGCAGCGCTCGCCCTCCAGTCGGATGGCAAGATTCTCATGACTGGAAGCAACGCCCTAGCGCGATTTGACAGCAACGGCCAACTCGACACGACTTTCGGAACTGGGGGCATATCGGTACTGCCCTTTTTCGGCGCAGCGGCGATTGCGGAGCAATCCGATGACAAGATTCTGATTGCAAGCAGCTCCCAATTGTTCGACGCCGATACCGACGGGATGATTGTGCGTCTCAACCCCAATGGCACACTGGACAAAACCTCTGGGCTCTTTGGACAGATCTCCAGCGCCGTCTCTGGGGGCGTGTTCGGCCCTACCGGGGTTGCAGCGGTTTCCGGTATCGTGCTTCAGACTGATGGCAAATTCATTGTGGCGGGAGCACTCACCAGCAAGTTGATCAACCCACCAGGATCGAACCGCACAGGGTTCGGGCTGGTACGCTACAACCCGAATGGCAGCATCGATACCAGCTTCGGCAGCAGGGCAGGAGTTCTTACCAACTTCGGATCAAATCCGAATGCCACTGCCTTCGCTGTTGCCGTCCAAAGCAATGGGGACATCGTCGCCGCCGGACAGGCCGGACCTAGTCTCGCGTTATCTCGATATACCAGCGCCGGAAAGCTGGACACTACGTTCGGGTCCAGCGGCACGGTAACGACTTCACTGGGCAGCAATGCCTCGGCGATTTCATCGCTGGCTATTCAGAGCGACGGAAAAATCGTCGCTGCGGGTAGCATCTTCAGCCTGAGTGGCCCTACATCCCAGGCTCAAGCCGCCGTTGCCCGCTACATGGCTCAGTGATTAGGATGCTGGCGGGAGCTGCATAGGCCCTCGCCAGCACCCTTCCAGGTCCGCAGCGGCCCCGCTTCCCCTGTGTAGGAATAGAAATTTGTAACTGGCGAAATCGGGCGATTTCACTCGTTGAGAATTGGCCGACCAGGGTCATGAGTGATATCGGGATGTTACGCCAGCTTGGTCAGAGGCAACCTGACAACGCTTTCATGGGATCGAGATCAGCAGACCACCATTGATGCCAAACGATTGCTCGTGCCCTCGCCCAAAGTTGTATTCATAGCCCGGTTCGAGGTACCAACCGAACCTGCGTTTTGCGGATGGCCAGAACATAAAATCCAGCACGGCTTCGCCACTGACGGAGTTCGTGGTCACGCTGTATTTTGTTGCATGAACCCACTGCGGCCCAATACCAGCCATGAACTCCGCTTTTTTCGAGAGCGTCCAAGGTTTTTTAAAGAGAAGGTCGATATCCCATTCTGTCGAGTGACGCCTGAAGAGCGGCGTGACTCCAGCCTCAAGCTCCAGCCAATTCTCTATCGGCGTAACTTCAACCGCGACGGTGGGGCCGAAGCTCGATCCGCCTTCTGTGATGCTCCAGTCTGTTGCGCCCCCTAGCTCCACAATGGCAGCGGGCTCCTTCTCGACCTCCTGCGCGAGGGCATTTCCGGCGCAGAGAAGTGAGAATGCCAGCAAGATAGGTTTGGCCGCGTTCACGATGTGCTCTCGCGAGTGTACGCGATGGGTGATGTAAACAGGCCATAGTACTCACAACCCGAATTGGTGGCGTTGCTGTCCGCAACGAACGCGAATGAGTGGGGCACCCGGCCGTGTTTTTCCTTATCCGAACGAACACAACCGTTCGAATAGATCCTCTGTTGTCTATTCCGCTTTCACCCACGTATCCGAGCCTGTCAGCTTGACTGACACATCGGAGAAGAAGAGGTGTAGGGGCTTGCCATCGATGGTCCCGCGGTGCTCGGTTGAGAACAGGAGGGGACCTGCTTTTTTGTAGCCTGTCCACGTTGCGATGACGACCGCCGGCTTCACGTTCCCGCCGTGGTGGAAGGCAAGGTACTCAACGCGGTTGTCTTTGCCGACGTAGAGGTTCCACGTGTCGCCGGGGTTATAACCGCCGCCTTCGGCGGGATACTTCACTGAGACCAACTCGGCCGATCCGTGGCCCACAGGCAGTTTATGCGTACCCTGATCGGTCACAGTAGCGCTGGTGTCCCAGAAAGCATGGAAGGGGAACAGAAGCCAATAATTACCGTTGGTGAATTCCGGGTCGATTTTGTTTTTCACGTCGTCGGGCTGGCTGCTGAGCTCAGAGCGCACATAAATGACCTTTTGGAGTCCATAGAATGGAGTCCACAAAGAGATCTTGCCGGTCTTCGGCTCCCACTCCCACGGTTGGGAGATATTCACTCCTGGGAACTGTAGATTAAAGGTAAAGCGGATCGCTTCGACTTGCCCCCAAGAGTCGAGACCATACGTTTTGGCAATCTGATCGAGAATTGGCGGGCGGGTCTGCGCCCCGGAAGTTGCAGCAAGGATCAATAACCCAAAAACTACCAGAAGACGAATCGCTGTACGAAACCACGAATTTGTCATGGAAGTCCTTGCATGGGACTCATCTGGACGTAATTGCATAAAGCCTTCTCCTTGGAAGTTGTGGTGTGTGATGGCGGGCGGCCCGCCCTTCGTTCTTTGAAGGGTGGGATTCCCGACCCTCGCACAAAACGCAAGGGCGGGCCACCCGTCCCCAGTTTTTTGAATTGATCAATTGGCATCGCGAGGCCTTACGGACTGATGCAACGTAGCTGAGACACGCGTCCACACGCCTTCCAATAGCGCAGGCACCCACTTTTCGGCGGGACAGCGGCTCCAACTCTGACTGAGGAAGACGAGGTCACGATTCGCTGCGCCTTTGCTCGCGCTTCCCAGCTCAAGGATGAAGAGCGAGCCTCTTCTAAAGGGACA
>Ga0185299_10003568_pt1 | contig 20295 bp, 15 predicted proteins | sample PaiPotPPA55metaG_FD_128002 | JGI IMG/M metagenome (GOLD analysis project Ga0185299, IMG submission 128002) | Iron sulfur acid spring bacterial and archeal communities from Banff, Canada, to study Microbial Dark Matter (Phase II) - Paint Pots PPA... ... | reverse complement strand
CGTGGATCGAGCTGGGCGACCACCGCCAATAGCTTTTCGTCCCCCTCTAATGAATTAACTAGCGCCAAAGAGCTTTCCCGGCCGACCGTGAGCGGGAGCACCGCCCCTGGAAACAGCACGGTGTCCCGCACCGGCAGGACCGGTAGAATGTCTGGCACTGAAATTTTCTTCTCAGCCATGATGTCCTCAAATCTTAAGCGCGAAACCAAAGACCCAACGCGCTTGATTCGTTTAGATGCGCCCGGGGGGTAAAGGGTGCGATAGTTGCAATCGTAAGTAGCATAAAACTTTAGTCTACCTAACTAAGATTGTAGCCCTTCCTACCCTCCTACGCAATGCCCGGCTTAACTCCCCACCAATCAATTAGATGGCTCCCGGAGTTCAATGATTCTAACCACTAGGTATAGCCCCCTGCGGCGGTCTGCCCCTTCGCGCTGCCAAATTTGACCCGAACGTAATCCGTGGCATCGTGCTTAGTCTTGAGCTGGCCCTCCAGCTGGGCATCCTCCACATTGCGGAGGATCTCGCTGAAGATAGGCCCGGGTTTGTAGCCCATTTCCAGCAAATCGTCCCCCGAAAGCAGGCGAGGGGGCCGAATCTCCTCTGCTGGCGTCTCGGCCAAGGTCCGGCTCACGAATCCATAAGACTCAAGCCGCCCGTGGCTGGAGGCGCAGTCAAGCCGATGCAGCTCCAAATGCTCGTCGAACCGCGGCAGCCGGATAAACCGCTTCAGCGTCGAAGCCCGCATCTGTTCGACGTCCTTGAACCTCATGTGGTTCGCCACCAGCGCCACAATCTGCTCTGTATCTTCATTCGAGAAGCGTAGGCGTCGGGCAATGCCCCGAGCCATCTGTAGCCCGACGTCCACGTGGCCATTGAAGCGTATACGATCCCCAGTCTCCTCAGCAGACTTGAATGTCGGCGGCTTTCCTACATCGTGCAATAGAACGCCCCACGCCAACGTTGGCGTGGTTCCGGCGGGTAGTTGTTCGATCATCAGCCGCGTGTGGATCCAAACGTCCCCCTCCGGGTGGAATTGCGGCGGCTGTTCGACGCCCTTCATAGCCGCAATCTCCGGCAGCACCACCCCAAGAAGGCCTGTTTCGTCTAACAGCTCAAATCCCCGCCGAGCCGCACCCTCGGTTAGCAGTTTCGTCAGTTCGTCGCGCACGCGCTCCGCGGAGACCTGCGTGGTGTCGCGGGCATGTCTGCGTATCGCATCGAACGTCGCAGGCTCAATGGCAAAACCAAAGCGAGCGGCAAAGCGCACCGCTCGCAGCAAGCGCAGCTTGTCCTCGCGAAAGCGGCGGTCCGGTTCACCGATTGCTCGGATAATCCCAGCCCGCAGGTCCTCTTGACCGCCCACAAAATCGAGCACTTCGCCGGTGTCGTGCCGCATCAGCAGTCCGTTGACCGTGAAGTCACGCCGCTGCACATCCTCTTTTGGCGTGCGCGCGAACACCACGGCGTCCGGATGCCGCCCATCGGAGTAGCCGCCATCGGCGCGAAACGTCGCGATTTCCACTTTGAGGTCGTCGCGCTGCACGGCAACCACACCAAATTGCGCGCCTACACCAACGCTGTCCGGAAAAAGCGCCATCACCTCATCCGGAGTAGCGTCCGTTGCCACGTCATAATCCGCCGGCTCGCGTCCCACCAAAATGTCGCGCACGCAGCCGCCAACCAGCAGCGCTTCATGCCCATGGCTGCGCAGCGTTTCGCAAATGGAATTGGCCAGTTCTCGCGGCGTCATGATTCGATTATGCGACGCCACATACGCTGTGGCTATTGGAACCTCGGCCGCAGATTCGTTGACCTTGGCGCTTGGGGTTTTCACGCGCCGCTCTGCGCTATGCTTGCCCTGTGAGCGATCCGCCGAAAAAGAAGGAAGCTGGTTTGTGCTCCGACTGTCGCAATGCCCGTACCATACTCTCTGATCGCGGCTCGACCTTCCTCATGTGCCAGTACTCTGCCGTTGATCCCACTTTCCCCAAGTATCCGCGGCTGCCGGTGCTGTTTTGCATCGCTTATTTGCCGGCAAATGAGCTTCCAAGCACCGCCAACTCCTAACCTTCTTCCCTATACAAGTATGTCCATAAATGGTAATCTCCGCTGCGCGGTTTCATCTGTCCTGCGAGGTTGGCGCATGCCGTCCCGCTCGGTGTTCCTTTTCTTGTTTGCACTGTCGTTGTGTCTTTGCTCTCCTTCCGCGCTGGCCGACACGCTTAAAATCACCAGCACTCCGCCAGGCGCAACGGTAGAAATCAATGGCGTCGCCGTCGGAACCACGCCTTATGAAGAGGAAGTGCCCGGCGGCTACTTCCATAAAACCAAAACAGCCCTCGGTCGGCGTCTCCAGAATCCAATGGCTGCACGTATCAGCCTCGCCGGCTACACAACCAAAGAGATTCAGATGACCGAAGGGCCGATGAATTGGGTTTCTCTAAAAGGTCATAGTCATGGCGAGTATTGGCTGCTCAAATTAAAGAATTTCCATGTCGAGCTCGATCCGATCTCGAAGGTATTTACAGGCAACATCACTGCGGATCTCCCTAAAGCTCCGGACGAACGGCGTGATGCCGATCCCGCGCCCGAGCCGCCCCTAGAGGATGTAATCGCGCAGGCCACACCCGCCGTCGTTCGTTTAAAAGGACTAGGTAAGTCGGGAAGCGGGTTTTTCGTCACGGAAAAGGGCGTGATCGCCACCAACGCCCATCTCGCACGCGGCGAGGGGTCCTTGCTCGCGATTTTGCAGGGAGGGCAACAGCTTGCCGCCAACATCATTCACATCGACCCGGACCGCGACATCGCTTTGGTAAAAGTGGAGGGCGATGAATTTCCCTACCTGAGCCTCGGCTCTGCCAGTAACGTTCGCCAGGGCGAAACCGTGATTGCCATCGGCAACCCCGGCGACGCAATGCCGTTTGCCGTTACCAAAGGGATCGTAAGCGCGGTAGGCAAGTTCTCCGCCGCAGGGCCCGGAATCTGGATTCAGACGGACGCAACCATCAACCCAGGCAACAGTGGTGGTCCACTGCTTAACGCACGCGGGCAAGTCATCGGAATCAATACCCTCAAGCTCGAGAAAAGGAATATCAGCGGCATTGGCTTTGCGATAAGTGCCAGCGACCTATTGGCCGTTTTGCTCAAGTACTACCCAGATCCGCTTTCGCCGGGCAGCAAACAATTATTGTCTTCACCTGAATCTGCCGCTGGTGCCAAATCCTCGCCACCCGATCAGGAATTCGGCACCATCGAACTGCGCGAGCCCAAAGCTGCTGAGGTATATGTCGACGGCAAGTTCGCGGGCGACATCCCGTGGTCTTCACCACTCGCCGCCGGAAAGTATTACCTCATCGTTGTGAAAACTCCGGGCCATGCCGACTGGACCAAGCGGATCTACGTTTTTGCCGGCGTGCATACGACCCTGAGTCCCTGGCCGGAGTAAACGCACAACGATTGCCCTCCCCAATCCGCTGTGCTAGCATCCGCCTCGTGTGAGCCCGGCATCACCGGGCAAGCACCACTCGAGAGCGGACCAGGGGATTCAGCTAACTCTTCGTCCTTCTTCGCAGGACCCAGGGAAAGGGCCGCGCTCTCAAATCCCAGCACCACAAGCCAGGCGCAGGCCCGCGCCTCTACCGTGCTTGGCGGACCTCGCCCAATGGAGGTCTGTATGAAGAGCTATCCCACTAAGGACATTCGAAACGTTGGCATTGTAGGCCACGGCGGCACCGGAAAGACGCAACTGGTGTCGTCGTTGTTGTACACCGCGGGCATGACGCCCCGGTGGGGCAAAGTTGCGGAAGGTAGCACCACCACGGATTGGGACGAAGAAGAAATCCAGCGAAAAATATCGATTCAGACCGGACTCGCCTATGCCGAATGGCCCTGCACACTTTGTGAGGGCAGCAACGTTAAGATAAATTTCCTCGATCTCCCTGGATATTCCACTTTCATCACCGAAACAAAAGCCTCGCTGATCGCCGCCGATGCGGCTCTCATAGCAGTCGACGCCCACGTCGGCTCGCAAGTCACCACCGAGAAAGTTTGGGATTACTGCACCGAATACGATATCCCGCGCGCGTTTGTGCTCACCTGGATGGATCGCGACCTCTCCAGCTTCGAGCGCTCCATGGAATCGCTGGAGTCCGTCTTTGGTCGTAACGTCGTCGCCCTGCAGCTTCCCATCGGCACAGAAAAAGGTTTTCGCGGCGTGATCGATCTCGTGGCCATGAAGGCGCACATGTACAAGCCCGATGGCGATGGCAAGCCTTCCATCGAAGAAATTCCCGCCGCGCTGGCCGATGAAGCAAAAGCCGCTCACGAAAAATTGGTCGAAATGGTCGCCGAAGGCGATGACGAGTTGATGGAAGAATTCTTCCGCGAAGGCACCATCCCCATCGAAGATCTGATCCCCGGCGTCCGCAAAGCAATCGTTGCAGAGAAGATTTTCCCCGTGCTGATGGTCTCTGCGCTGCGCAACGTCGGCACTGCCAGCTTGCTGACCTTTATCGCAGATGTTTTCCCGCATCCCGATGAGCACTCTCAGGTCGGCTTCAAAGAGCCAAAAGGCCAGGGCGACCGTATCGAACGCAAGTACGACGACAGCCAGCCGCTTTCGCTCTTCGTCTTTAAGACTCTCGCCGATCCCTTTGCGGGACGCATCAACTATTTCAAAGTGAAAAGCGGCGTGCTGAAGAATGACGCCACGCTGATGAACTACAACCGCAGCCTGCCGGAGCGTTTCCAGCACACGCAGCTAGTGCAGGGCAAGCAGCTTACCGAAATCCACGAACTACACGCTGGTGACATCGGTGCCATCGCCAAGTTGAAAGAGTCGACGACCGGGGAGACGCTGGGCGACAAAAACTCGCCCATCTATTATCCGCCCGCGCAGCTTCCTGAGCCGTCCATTACATTTGCTATCGAGCCCAAGACGCGCGCCGATGAAGACAAGATTGGCGTGGGCATTCACAAGATCATGGAAGAAGATCCCGCGTTGCGTTTTTCGCGCGATCCACAAACGAAAGAGTTTTTGCTCGCCGGCTCAGGCCAGCAGCACATCGAAGTTGTGGTAGCCAAGCTGCACAAGCGTTATCACGTCGATCTGACGCTCAAGCCCCCCAAAGTCCCCTACCGCGAAACCATCCGCGGCAAAGCCGACGCAGAGGGTAAGCACAAGAAACAGTCCGGCGGACACGGCCAGTTCGGCGTCTGCCGCATCAAGATGGAGCCCGTCGAGCGCGGCAAAGGCATCGAGTTCGTCGACGACGTTTTCGGTGGCGCGATACCAAGGAACTGGATTCCTTCCGTCGAAAGAGGAATTCGCGAAGCCGCCGCGCGCGGCTACCTGGCCGGCTTCCCGATGGTCGATTTCCGCGCCATTCTCTACGATGGCAAATATCACGACGTCGACTCTTCGGACATCGCCTTCAAGATCGCCGGCTCCCTCGCCTTCAAAGAAGCGATGAAGCAAGCCCGTCCAGCCTTGCTGGAGCCAGTGATGCACGTCGAGGTCTACGCACCCGATCAATATTCGGGTGACTTGATGGGCGATCTGAGCGGCAGGCGCGGCCGCATCGCCGGAAGCGAGGTCCGCGGCCACAACGTAATCATCAAAGCGCAGGTCCCCTTCGCCGAAATGCTAACCTACGCCAACGACCTCATCTCAAAAACGCAAGGCCGCGCCACGTATTCGATGGAATTTTCCCACTACGACTACGTGCCCAACGAACTCGCCGACAAAGTAATCGCCGCCCACAAGACCGCCCACGGCGAGCAACTCGTGGAAGAGGAAGCGTAGGTAGCGCCTCATGACAAGTTTAACGGAGACGTTGCGTCAACCGCATCTAATGAAGGCCGTTATTTTGATTTCGGCTTTCTGGTGTGCTGCGGCTTTCGCATATGCCGACGATTCGTATTTCCCAATCAAGACGAAGGCTGGGGCAGAAGGTGTAACGGAGTTCGAATCCAAATGGTATGGCAAGTCTTTGGAGCGAATGAGTGAGCCTCGGCTACCCAAGTTGGTCGGTGACGCGAATGTTGACGTCTACCGCATGATGATTCTTCCCACGTGGGGAAATTCCATTGTCGTGAGGGTCCAAAGGCACGGGGAATTGTATAGCCTATCAGCTCGCCGATTAGATGGGCAGGCAGGCTATGACCCCGGCAAATTAGTCGAGGCAAATGACATCGAACTGGGTGCGGGCGATTCAAAGACGCTTTCACTGTTGATCCGAAATCTGAACTTTTTTCAGTTGGCCACGGACGACGACCTCATAGGACATGATGGCGAGGAATGGATTCTCGAAGGCGTTTCGCAAGGCAAGTATCATCTCGTTCAGCGCTGGTGCGCGACGTCCTACAATCCCGAGAAACGCGGACTCACGGCGTTTCTCGCTCTGTCTAAATTCTTACTCGACAGGTCAACCCTCTCAGAAAGGCCGAAAAATAAGGGGCATAAACTCATTTGACGCCATGTCGCGCGTGCGCGGCGTGGTTTAGAGCTAACTCACGAATCATCCTATTGCGGCGGCGCTAAGAAAAGCGAGGCAGGAACATACCTGTGTGTCGGCGGTGCTCGGCAAAACGGTCGCCGAATTCCTGGGTGAGGAAAGATTCTTCGCGGCGGGCCTTCGTGTAAAAAGAGAGCCAGACGATGGCTACCGCCAGCAAGCCGCGCATCTCGCCCACGGAGACCGCCGAGCCCAGGAACGCCAACAAAATCCCCGTATAGATGGGGTGGCGGATGTTGCGATACGGCCCGGTGCGAATCAGTTCGTGCCCTTCCTTTAGCGTGACGACTCCGCTCCAGTTGGTGCCCAGATGCCAACGCGCCCAAATCGCAATGGCCACGCCGGCCGCGGTGAGCGCAACACCGAGCCACCCCGCGGCGTCGCTCTCAGGAAGGAAGCGTATCCCCAGCCACCCGTAGTGCGCGGCGGGCCGAAACAGGTAAAACGCGACCAGCAGCGGCAGCACATAGCGGAGCCTCTGCTCCCAGGACTCACGCCTTTTCGTCTTCTTCAGTTTGAACGCCGAAACGATCCAGTACAAACCGAAGAGAAACCAGAGCGCGTTGATCCATTGCCGCTGAGATGACAAATCCATGAGAGCACCCTCGATCGAGGTCGCAGGCCTCTGCTGAAGCGAACCCATTGTGCCCCAGTTTCGCACCATTTCGTGTCGACTCCGCACTTAGGCTAGAATGCCGGGCTGCTGAACACACTCTTTTCCGGAGCGCACCCGATGACTAACCGCGGTTACCTGCATCGCACACTTCTGGCAATCAGCTTAGCCGCCAGTGTTTGTTTTTGGATCGGGATTTCCCCTGCCCACGCGCAGCAATCCGCTCCACGCGATCCGGCAGAACCGCACCAAGGCCGGCCGCATCCGAAACCGTTGCCGCGCCCAACCGGCGCAATCGCACGCCAAAGTGTCGACGAAAAATCGATGCGCGCCCTAATCGACCAACTCGTTTCCTGCGGCACCCGCCTCTCGCTCTCCTCCTGGACCGACGCAAAGCGCGGTATCGGCTGCGGCCGCGACCACATCGCTGCGCGCTTCAACGAGATCGCGAAAGCTTCCGGCGGCAAGCTCCAAGTCGTGGTCGACAAATTCGATTCCACCTCCGAGCGCACCTCCGGCAAGCCCCTCCATCTGGAAAGCGTCTACGCCGTCCTCCCCGGCTCCGACCCCAAGCTTGCAAAAACGCTCTTCATCATCTCCGGTCACTACGATTCACGCCCCTCGGACGTGATGAACACAGAGGCCGACGCTCCCGGTGCGGACGACGACGCTTCGGGCGTTTCGGTCAGCGTCGAATCCGCTCGCCTTATCAGCAAGCTCGCCGCAAGCGGCAAAGCCGCAAACCGCGCCACAATCCTGTTCGCCGCCATTTCCGGCGAAGAGCAAGGCCTTCTCGGCGGCTACCGCTTGCTCGAATGGGCCAAGCAGCAGGGCTACACCATCGGCGGCATGCTCGATAACGACATCGTCGGCGACGACCCGTCGCCAGGAGGCCCGCATCGCGTCCGCCTCTTCTCCGGCAATGGCGAAATCGACGATTGCGATTCGCCCGGCCGCGAGCTGGCCCGCGCCATCGAAGAAATCGATGGCCGCCAAAGCATTCGCATGATTTTTCGCGTCGATCGCTACGGCCGGGGCGGTGATCACTATCCGTTCTACAAGGCCGGCCTCCCCGCCGTGCGCTTCACAGAACCGCTCGAAGACTACAATCACCAGCACCAAACGCCGCGCACCGAAAACAACATCGAGTACGGCGATTTCGCAAAATATCTGAACTCCACCTTCCTCGGTAACGTGGCCCGAGACAATGCCGAGGCTCTGCGCCAATTGGCAATGGCTCCCGCCGCCCCAACCAGCGCGCGTCTAACCGGCGCCGTCACCCCGGACGCCAAAGTTTCGTGGTCCGCCGAGGACGATCCCGACCGCGCCGGCTTCGAAATCCTCTGGCGTGAAACCACCGAGCCGCGCTGGCAAGTCTACGATTTCGCCGCATCTCCGGGCGAAACCGTGCTCCACGGCGTCTCCACCGACAATCACTTCTTCGCCGTCCGCAGCGTCGGCAAAAATGGCGCCCGCTCCATCGCCGTACCCACAGAAATGGAGCGCCGCCCGCCACCGCTGCCGGCCGGCACAAAACAATAAGTTTTCACAGGGATGCAGCACATCTTCGTCGCGTATTCGGTGAGGAACTGGATATAACTGAGGCGCGAGGCGAAGGCTAATGCTTGGCGGTCTGCGACCCCGGCGGCCCGTCCACCCCAAAATCCCAAACAAACAAATTCATCCCGTCCGGCAAAATCTCGGCCAGCGCGTATTCTCCGGGCGGCAGCGGCTCGCCCAACGTAAATCTGTAAATGGTAGCCGCCACTTCCCATCTCTGAATCGCGATGGATTTCCGTTCCGTCCCCATATCCTGCCCAAACATGCTGCGAATCGATTCCAACTGCCTCTTGTTCCCCTTCACAATGGCGCGCACCAACTCCACCTCCGGCCCCGACTCCCCAGGCCGGCTGCTTTTGTACACACTCGAAACCCTGTCCGGGTCCGGCGGCGCTTCCCGCAAATAAAACTCCGGTCCGCTCGAGCTAATTCGCGTCTTCGCCTTCGCGCCCGGGATTTCCACGTTGCGCTTTCCCGGAATAATGGGAATCGGCGAAAGCACCTGCTTCAAGAATGTCTTCTTGTCCGTCTTTACCTGCGAGCCAACCTGCGCAATCGGCGTCACCGACTTCCCCTCAATCGCAAACATGCCTTCACCCGGCGGCAAAAACACGCCCGGTGCCACCTGCAAGCTGGCATCGACGTCCAGAACCGTCTCGATCTTCGTCGCCTCTTCCTGCGCGTGAATCTTCCCGAGCAATGCCGCCGAAGCCTTGTCCGAATCCGCCTGCGCTTTAGCCGTGGCGTCCCAATCCACCATCGCGGCTGGGATTTCCTCCCAAGCTCCGCGCTCCAGGCTGAAATACTTCACCCGTTCGCCCTTCCGTTCATACTCGCGCACCAATTGGAAGTTTCCGTCCTTTAGGACCAGCTTCTTGCCCCGCGTCAGCCGTGCCCCGGCGGACGAATCATCGCCCGACCGTTGCCTGGAATCGGGAGCGGACTGCCCTTGGGCCGACACTCTGTCCTGATTTTTAAACAGCAGCTTGGCAGAGCTGGTCGCAGTCACAAACCCGAGCGCGCCCGCACAGACAACACAAAACGGCATGCAGAAACGCCTCATAAATAGCCTACGGAGTGCGATGCGGAACATTGCCAACCGGTATGCCTCCAAGCGTGAGCATAGCGCCGGAACATCTGCTGGGCAACCAGCATTAAGCTGAAGCAAAGTAAGCGATTACGGAGTTCCGAAAGGGGCGGACGCTAACTGTTCAACCTAGAACGAAAAAGCTCTCCGGTTTCACCCGGAGAGCTCAAGATAAGCTAAATTTCGCTTCAAAGGCGTGGCATACAAGCCGCCAAACTCAAGGCCAGCGCCCTCTTAGTGCGTGCAGCGCGGGAACAATGTCACCAGGACCATCAGGTCCGACAGTGTGAACAGCCATTGATCCGCTTGAATTCCCGCTGCTTCCGCGGCCCGCGCGATAAAGCCAAGATGCCGGCTCTTCGCGAAGTTGTGCAGGTGGTCCACGCAAATCCCCGTGAGATTGGCCACCTCATTATCGGTGAAAATCTTCTGGCTCGCTTTGACGGTAACCATGGCCCTGGACCCTCTTTCTCTCCGCCTTCCTACTACCCGTTAGATGCTGGCCGAATACTACGGGCTGCACTTAGTAAGAGCAATAGTCGTTCCGTTAGTCGCGCGAAAAACCATTCGGCTAGTACTTCACGCCTAAAATCGCGCGAAACCGCGCGTTTTGATATGTTCTGCTCTGAGGACGCGCGTTAGTACTCGCGCGCATTAAATTCATCTCATTGTAAAATTTGTCCGGTTTTTGCAAGACCCCTCCGCAATCCCATATTCCAACGCACGTGGACGTACCATAATTCTGGTAGACATTTCAGGCTTATTTCTGCGAATTTTGAACAGCTTCAGGTAGGTTCGCCGCAATTTCGCGCATCTGTTTTTCGTGCCGGATTTGGTGCGAAGCCAAAAATAAAAACCACTCGTATCCATTGAGCGAGCCGAGAAAAGGATGCCGCCATCGATAAACTGCAAGATCGCGGTTCTTGGTTTCCTCAATCAAGGCGGGCGTGCGTCCACGAACTTCGCGCAGCTCCGCAACCATTGCTTCTTTTTCCCGCAGCAGTTGTGGATCGACCGGGATGGGCGTTTTCATCCGAATCACGCGAATCTCCGCCAACGCAAACGGCAACCGAAATCGCGTCAGCAGTGGAGTCGCCTTGGTTTTTTTGTGAAGATTCGCTCGGCCGCTCCGATAACGGTACGCTCAATGCTCATCACGTGAGCTATGACCTCGGCGGCAGACCAAGAGCCTTCCTTGGGCGGTATTTTCCAGAGATCGGCAGGGACAGTATCGGCAGCGCGCAATAGCTTACGCTGTGCGTTGGCCAGTTTTTCAAGAATCGGTTCGCGCAAGGCCATGACAATTACGGCGAGAACTTGATTACGCTGATCTGACGTGCCTGCTACAGCCTGGCCCCGCCCGCATTCTCGAAAGCCTGAGCCAACTGCAGGACGCGCCCTTCGCCGAAAGGAGGACCGAAAATCTGCAGTCCCACCGGAAGCTTTCCACCAACCTTGCCGCAAGGCACTGAAATCCCCGGCACGCCTGCCAAAGATCCCGTAACCGTATAAATATCAGCAAGATACATTTCCAGTGGGTCGTTGGTCCTTTCGCCCAGCTTAAAGGCAGGCACCGGCGAGGTGGGCGTCACAATCGCGTCCACCTGGGTGAACGCATCGCGGAAGTCCCGCGCGATCAGCGCGCGTACTTTTTGGCCCTTCAGGTAATACGCATCGTAGTAGCCCGCAGAAAGCACGTACGTCCCTAGGACGATCCGGCGTTTCACCTCGGCGCCAAAGCCAGCCCCTCGTGTCTTCCGGTACATCGAGAGCAAAGAATCGCCATCAACCCGCAGTCCATAGCGAACCCCATCATAGCGAGCCAGATTAGAACTGGCCTCCGCAGTCGCGATGATGTAATAAACCGCAATCGCATAATCTGTGTGCGGCATGCGAATTTCTCGGATCTCGCACCCGAGTTTGCGCAGCACCTCAATGCCCGCCTCCACCTTCTTGCGGACCTCCGGGTCCATGCCCGCCCCGAAGTACTCCTTCGGAATGCCAATGCGCAGTCCCTTCACCGGCTTCTCAGTTTCAGTCTGATAGTCCGGCACCGGCGCGGTAGTGGACGTGGAATCATTCGCGTCCCGCCCGGCAATAATTTGCAATACTGCCGCGACGTCGCGCACGTTTGTCGCGAACGGGCCGATGCGGTCCAGCGAGGAAGCAAAGGCAATCAAGCCGTAGCGCGATACCCGGCCGTAGCTGGGCATCATTGCAGGTATGCCGCACAGAGCTCCCGGCTGCCGTATCGAGCCTCCAGTGTCGGTGCCAAGCGACACAACAGCCAGCCCAGCCGCGACCGCTGCTGCCGACCCACCGCTGGAACCACCCGGCACCCGGTCCGGAGCCTCCGGATTGCGCACCGGGCCATACGCGGAGTTCTCATTCGAGCTGCCCATGGCAAATTCATCGCAATTAGTCTTGCCCAGGATGACGGCGCCAGCCGCTTCCAGCCGCTGCACCGCGGTCGCGTCGTACGGAGGGATGTAATTCTCCAGAATCTTTGAGCCGCAGGTAGTGCGCACACCGCGTGTGCTGATAACGTCTTTGACCGCCAAGGGCACGCCCGCAAGTGGAGGCAGCGGCTTCCCGGCAGCAACTAGCGCGTCCACCCGATCAGCCTGCGCGAACGCGCGCTCCTGGGACAGTGTCAGGTACGCGTTCAGATCAGGATTGCGCGCCTCAATCCGCTCGTAATAATCCGCGGCCAGTTCGCGCGCGGAAATCTTCTTGGAAGCCAGGGCTTCCCGCACCCGCTCGATTGTCCAATTTTCAGGCATGGTTAGCGTTCGATGACCTTTGGAACACGGAAGTACGGGGGCTCCGGATCAGGCGCTTGCTGCAGGATTTCGGGTGCCACCTTGCAAGGAACAACCACATCCTCGCGCAACGTGGCATCCGCCGTCTGATCATCGGTCAGCACCTGCGCCATCGGCTCCACGTTCGCAGTATCGAGTTCGTTCAGCTTGCCGATGTATTCGAGGATTTCGTCGATCTGCTTGCGGTAAGTCTCCAGCTCAGGCTCACTGAGCTCAAGATAGGCCAGGTCGGCCACTCGAATAACGTCTTCGCGCGTGATCTTCATCGCGCCGCGCTGACCGCCGCGGTTTTGCGCGGATATTTCTTCTCGATGTAGTTGTCCACCAACGATTGGAACGCTGCCGCCAACTCGTCGTAGGTCCCTTCCAGCGTCACGTCTTTCTTCCCGTCGATATAGACCGGGCAGCGCGGAGCCTCGCCGGTTCCCGGAAGACTGATGCCGATGTTAGCCGCTTTCGATTCGCCCGGTCCGTTAACGATGCAGCCCATCACCGCCAGCGTCATCGTCTCAACGCCTTCGTATTGCGTCTTCCAGATCGGCATCATGTCCCGGATATAGCCCTGAATGCGCTCGGCCAATTCTTGAAACGTCGAGCTGGTAGTACGGCCGCAGCCAGGGCAAGCAGTGACGCTCGGAGAAAAGGAGCGCAAGCCGAGCGCCTGCAGCAGTTCGCACGCTGCATAGACCTCGTCGCGCCGATCGCCGCCAGGGCGTGGCGTGAGCGAAATGCGGATAGTGTCGCCAATTCCCTCATATAGAAGAACGCCAAGAGATGCCGCGGACCAAATCTGCCCCTTCATCCCCATCCCAGCTTCGGTTAAGCCGAGGTGAAGCGGTTGCTCCGTCTTTGCCGAAAGATCGCGATACACGGTGATCAGGTCGCGCGGCCGCGAAGTCTTGCACGAAATAATAATTTGGTCGTGACGCAAACCCGATTCAAGCGCCAACTCCGTCGATTCCAGCGCCGAGAGCACCATGCAGTCGTTGATAATTTCGTCGGACTCCTTGCCAAGATTCTTGTCCGTATTCTCCTGCATCTTGCGCATCACTAGCTCTTGATTGAGCGAGCCGCCATTCACGCCAATACGCACAGGCTTGCCATTGTCGCGAGCGATTTTGCAGATGGTCGAAAATTGCTCGTCGCGACGCTGGCCCGCGCCCACGTTCCCGGGATTGATGCGGTATTTATCCAGCGCGACAGCGCAGTCCGGATATTTCGTCAGCAAAACGTGGCCGTTGTAATGGAAATCACCAATGATCGGCACTTTGCATCCGGCCGCAAGCAAGCGTTTCTTGATTTCGGGAACAGCAGCCGCCGCTTCCGGCACATTCACAGTCACGCGCACAATTTCGGATCCCGCTTCCGCAAGCTCAAGGCACTGCTGCGTCGTAGCAGCCACATCCGCGGTATCCGTGTTGGTCATGGACTGCACGACAATGGGCGCGCCTCCACCCACGCGGACGTGTCCAACGTTCACGGCGTACGTCTTACGCCGAGGGTGCCGCGTAGCAGCGGGATCAGAACCTGCGATTTGGGTGAGCATTCGTCCCCTATTTTAGCGTGACTTGCCGCGAAAGAAGAAGTGTTTGCCCAGCCCAGGTCAGAAGTAAGCAAAGGGCAAGACAACTGGCAGTGTATGGGAGGCGCGCAGAAATCTGTTTTGCATAGTACATAAATTGCTATGTAGCGTTGATCGCAACGAACGTTTCAAAATACAAATCCAATGAATCACTTGTTGACACCGCCGGAAGCGTGGTGTAACAAGTGGCCCATTAATTTCAGGTGGGAGCCCTGCGAGTGGTTATCCCTGCAGTTTTAGTCGTCCAACAGGTAGCAGCTTCTGTCCCTATCCATCTTCGTGTGCTCGTTCCGCATCACGAAACAATCGTGTCGACATGCGGAATGGGTTTGCGTAAGGGCTGCTCTGTGCACGCGGACCGCTTAAAGCACTGCCAGCGCGACCACTTTATGGGAAAAAAACCGCCTAGGGTGGGGTGGAATATGAACTTCTTTGCGCGATTTGCGTTCGCGGTCCTCTCGATTCTCCTCGTGAGTTGGAGCACCGCGCCCGCTGAAGCACAGACAGCAAACACAGCCATAGTGCTAGGTACGGTTACGGATCCGGGCGGAGCCGTCGTGCCGGATGCTGCGGTCGACCTCACGAATGCCGCCACAAACGAAACCAAGTCTGTGGCCACGAATTCCTCCGGACAATATGTATTTCCCAATGTGGCGCCCGGAACTTACACACTGAAGTTCACGAAATCGGGTTTTGCCACCACCAACATCGCCAACATCAAGGTCGATGTAACAAAAAGCTACACGTACGACATGAAGCTTGAGATTACCTCCAGTAAAGAGGTTGTGGAGGTGGTCGCCCAGACCCAGGCGGAGTTGCAGACTACCGATGCCGTGATGGGTAGCGTCATTGGCGGCACGGCACTGATGCACCTCCCGACTCTGCAACGAGATTCACGAGAATTGTTGACACTGCAACCCGGTTCCACGCCATACGAGACCTCGAATGGTGGCGGCTTTGGAGACTCTGGAGGAACTGTTGCGGGAGCGCGCAGTGACCAGAATGCTTTCAATCTCGATGGCATCGATATCACGGACAATGTGATCGCCGGCGGGGGCAATCAGGCGCCGATCGTGCCTATCGGTGTCGAGAGCATTGACGAATTTCGCGTCGGCGTCACCAACAATAACGCAAGCTTTGGACGCGCCTCGGGCGGTCAAATCAATGTCATCAGCAAGGGCGGAACAAACAGCTTTCACGGATCCACCTATTGGTACCACCAAAACTCCGCGTTGAACGCCAATTCGTGGGACAACAACGCGCACAAGATCAAAAAAGCCTCCGACCACGATAACCGCGGCGGGTTCAGCTTTGGCGGTCCGCTCCGGAAGAATAAGACGTTCTTCTTCGGAAATTACGAGTTGCGGCGATTTCCGCAATCTGTCCAAATCACCCGAATTGTGCCGAGCGCTACCCTTCGCAACGGAATACTCGTGTTTAATGGGACGCAATACGATCTTGCGTCCTCCGCTGCGTGCGGCACAGCCGGCAACCTTCCGTGCGATCCGCGAGGCATCGGTATCAGTCCGACAATCAAACAATTGTGGAGCATGATGCCGCAAGGAAACGACCCGACACTCGGCGACGGCATCAATACAATCGGATTACACGCGAACGTGGCCGCTCCCCTGAAAGACGACAGCGTTAACTTCCGGCTGGACCACAGTTTCACCGACAAGGTTAAGTTCTTTGGCCGATACATGTACCATCGCGACCTGACGCCAAATGCCAATGGGGAGTTCGCCGGGCAGATCGATTTTCGCGGCAGCACGCCTGTAAACACCAGCGGCTCCAACCTCCGCGGTGATGGTTTCACCTCTGGGCTGGACTGGCAGGTCAACAATAATTTAACCAACAGTTTCCGCGCCGGTTGGATCCGCAGCCGTCAGGATTTCGTAGTCGTGCGTCCGAGCACCTCTGCCGCTCAGTTGGCTTTGCCCGGAACGGGTTCAGCCCTCGGCCCTGTGGCCCTCGCGCCCGGCTTGGGAGCCACCGGGTTCCTCGATACCGTTATCGACGTCGATACGCAAAGAGCCCGCCACCAAGCCATCTACGACAGCAACAAACAATACGTGGACACCCTGAATTGGATCAAAGGAAAACATGCCATCGTTGCCGGCGGCGATATTCGTTGGCTGCCCACCATCCACGATCGCGACGATAAAGTCATCGGTTCGTTGAATTCCCTTGTTGCCACGCTGGACGCGGATGTTTCAGGCACCCTCAGCATTACCGGAGCCAATCGTCCTCCGGGGCTTTCCGCTGCCGATGCCACCAAATGGGACCGCCTCTACGCGGCATCGCTTGGACTGGTGAACAACGTTGGCATTCTTGCAGTCCGCGACGGAAATCTTCAGCCCAAGCCCTTGGGCTCGTCGCTCGTAGCGCGCACAACCCTGCGCTCGTATAATTTTTTCGCGCAGGACACTTGGCGAGTCTCTCCCTCGTTTACTCTGACCTACGGTTTGGCTTACGGTTGGCAGACCACTCCTCACGAATTGGCTCAGCAACAAACTCTGATCGCGAACCACGACAACAACGATCAAATTCTGAACGCATTTGATTACATTAATGCCAAGCAGCAAGCCGCGCTGAACGGCAATATTTTCAATCCCACACTCTCCTATATCCCCATCAAGAACAGCGGCAGGAGCGATGTCTTTAGCGTGGATTACGGGAACTGGGCTCCGCGCGTTTCCGCGGCTTGGAATCCCGGCTTTCACGACGGATTTATGGGCCGCATATTTGGCGATCGCAAAACGGTAATCCGCGGAGGCTACGGGATTGCTTATGACCGCGTCAACACAGTCCAAAGCGTGATCATTCCCATGCTCGGCGTAGGATTTGCCCAGACCATCAACGTACAAACTCCAGCATGTAGTGCTTCCGGAACGCCGGGGCTCAACTGCAACATAAACACAACGCCAGGCGGCTCCATTTTCCGTGTCGGTGTGGATGGTCAAATTCCGACTCCACCTACTCCAGGTGCGCTGACCTCGCCAGTAGTACCGGCCCAGGGGCTTAGTGAGATTTTGAGCTTCCAGAATGATCCGCAATTCAAAGTGGGCCGCAGCCACATGTTTGACTTCACGATTCAACGCAGCCTGCCTGGAAAGATGATCTTTGAAGCCGGGTATGTAGGACGCTTCGGGCGCAATTTACCAAACAGTGTTAACTTCAATTCCACACCCTACTTCTTCAAAGATAAGGCGTCGGGCCAAACGTTTGCCCAGGCTTTTGACGCGGTGGCCACGCAGTTGCGAAACGGCCAACCGGTAACAAATCAACCGTGGTTTGAAAATCAGCTACCCGCAATACAGACTCTGTCCGGCACAAACGCCGCCGCCGGCATTTTTAACTGTCCGACAGCCACAAGCGCCACGACCTGCATGGTGCAGAATAGCTCTTCCGCGTTCCAGCAGAATCTCGTCTCCTCACTATTTCTTACCATGGACCTGACCCGTGCATTCGTCTTGGGCCTGCCAGCCTATGACAATACGCAAGTACTTGAACTATTTACCCGCACCAGCCGCGACAAATCGAACTACAACGCGCTGGTCTTATCCCTGCGCAACAGCGACTGGCATGGTCTGCTCTTCGACTTCAATTACACGTTCTCGAAGTCGCTTGATACCGTCGGTGCCGTCCAGAACGACGCGCGCTACTATTCCTCCAGCTTCGATACGCATCTCGACTATGGGCCATCCTTCTTCGACCGGCCTCACGTCTTCAACGCCATCTTCAATTACGAGCTCCCCTTCGGGAGAGGACGATGGACGAGCAGCCACGGTCCCATCAACAAGGTCATCGGCGGCTGGTACACAGCCGGTATCTTCCGGCGCAGCAGCGGGGTACCTGAGCTTGTTACGATCAGCGGACAATCTTTTGGCGGCGGTCTCGATTTTGGAACGAATGCCGGCGAGATCGCCCTTGTGAATAGCAAATCCTTAAGCGGCGGCGTTAATGGAGGCGTCAGCGGGAGCGTACTCATGACCGCCCTTGGTCCAGTGAGTGTCGGAACGGCCGGTGCCCCAAGTGCAGGAGGCACAGGTCTGAACTATTTCAAAGATCCGGGCGCCGCGTTTCTTCAGTTTCGCCCGGCGCTGTTGGCTACCGACAAGAACGACGGACGCAACAATCCTTTGCGCGGCCTGGGCTTATGGAACCTGGATATGCGCTTCGGAAAATCGACAAAGATAACCGAACAGGTCCGCGCGGAATTTTCCTTCGACTTCTTCAATATCTTCAACCATCCGAACTTCCTAGATCCGTCGTTTGATGTGACGAATCCAGCCAACTTCGGCGTCATCAACACGCAACTCATCCCGGCGGATCGCATCTCTGGCTCGCGCTGGATCCAAATGGGGCTGCGGGTCGATTTCTAGCTCGCTTGGCACATCGCGTCGCGTTCCGGGCGGGTGGGTCTTGGGCTTCTGCCTTCACATCACCAGCCACCTGCACCTTCACCGTCCCTTCGACCAGTTGTCCCCGCGTACCCCTCCTGCTATCGTTCGCCCCGAGTAACGTCGAGGCGTTCACCTCGAAAGGTAAGGGGCCGCAAGCAACATAAGGGGTCGACCATGAACATCACCCTTAGCAAGGCAAGGGGAGGCCTGAGTGCCCCCCACCGGTTGGCGCCGCTCACTCAACGCGGGCCGATCTTGCTAAGTACCTTTAGAATGAACACTTACAAAAGTGTAACAAAACAAAGGACTTTAAGCCTCTTTAGAATGAACACTTATGCAAAAACGGGGGGAGGGGTCAGCGCAACTCTGCGTTCTCCGCGTCTCAGCGTTATCCTTTGCTCCGTCTGTCGTCAAAGCATTGTGCGCGACGGCTCGACCCGTTCTGCGCTACGCTATCCCTTTTTCGGACCCCTTTTCGGAGAAACTAAGAATGCCGATGCGCGATGATGCCTGGAAACTTCTTTGCGAATACACGCAGTCCGAAAGCTTGCGTAAGCACATGCTTGCCGTCGAAGCTTGCGTCCGCGCCTACGCACGCAAGCAAGGCGCCGATGAAGAAACCTGGGGGCTCGCCGCGCTGCTGCACGATTTCGATTACGAGCGCTGGCCGAACGACGCCCATGCGCCGGACAAAGAGCACCCCGCCGAAGGCGCCAAAATTCTGCGCGAGCGAGGCTATTCCGAGGAAATCGTCCGAGCCATTCTTTCCCACGCCGATTATTGCAACGTGCCCCGCCAGTCTCCGCTGGAGCACACCCTCTTCGCATGCGACGAACTGGCCGGCTTTCTCACCGCCTGCGCGTACGTGCGCCCCTCGAAGAGCATTTTGGATTTAGAAGTAGAGTCCGTGAAACGCCGCCTGAAAGACAAAGCCTTCGCCAAAGGCGTAAGCCGAGAAGACGTCCGCAAAGGCGCAGAAGAGCTAGGCGTCCCGCTAGAAGAGCACATAGTCTTCTGCATTGCCGCCCTACGCGAACATGCCGACGCCCTAAACCTCCGCGGCACAATCGCAACGCGAGCCGCAAGCACGTAATCCGGCGCCGCCGGAACGCGATAAACCCAAGACCCACCCTTGCATGAACCAAACCCGCAAGGATGGGACACCCAAAAGATTCTTGCGGCTTTGAGGGTCAGTCACCCGCCCCAACATCCGCCTTGCAGGGGGAAGCCTGCGGCACGCGGCTCAGAAGCCCATTTGGGCGCGGCCTAGATCGGTCAGATCCTGCTCGGTGGCGCGGCCTTTGAAGTCGACTTCGAAGTCCATGGCGGCGAAGTCGGGGGCCGAACGTCCTTGGAGGAAGGCTTGCCTTTGTTTTGGGAGATAGGCGCGATTCTTGGGGCAGTCTGGGGCGGAGCCGATGTAGATGACACTGGCGTACTCGCTGCCCGCGTGCTCGTCGGCGACGGCATGGCAGATGTCCGTGTGCCAGAACACTGTGTCGCCCGGCACGACTTCCGGAATCGACACCAGGCCGGCGATGAGATCGGGATGCCACTCCGGGCTGACCCCGAGCGCACGGCCGGGGGCCGCGCCGCAAAGATCAGCCTCGTCCACGTCATCCTGAAGCGCGCGAAGGAGCACGTAGGCAATGCCCTCCGCGATCGGAATGAGGCGCAGCGTGCCGTCTTTCGGCCCTTGGCGTGTCA